>Ga0302278_10000465_pt1 | contig 52359 bp, 48 predicted proteins | sample III_Bog_N3_2_FD_194543 | JGI IMG/M metagenome (GOLD analysis project Ga0302278, IMG submission 194543) | Peat permafrost microbial communities from Stordalen Mire near Abisko, Sweden - III_Bog_N3_2 | ecosystem: Environmental > Terrestrial > Soil > Wetlands > Peat | place: Sweden: Abisko...
AGCCTGGGCCACCTTGAACAGCGACACCTCCCGCCCGTTCCCCAAACCCAAATCCGGCCGCATCGCCGTGAAAGTCATCAACCACCTCGGCGACGAGGTGATGAAGGTTTTTAAAGTAAATTAAAAAAGCCGTTTTATAAATTTACTTACGTATAAGATGAAGACAAAACCAATGGACGAAGGGGCTTTAAAGTATCCCGAGTTGATATTTGGGGTGATTGGAGCCGTTGGAACAGACACAGAAAAGGTTTTATCAGAATTGAAGTCTGCCTTGATGCAAGTTAAATACGATACTCTCCAAATACATTTGATAGATAATCTGAAACAGTTTAAGAAATGGGCGAAAATCAAAGAAGGGCCGTTTGACATCAATTCAAACAGGCTTATGGATTTCGGCAATGCATTTAGAAAACTTCTTAAACGAAGCGATGCGTTGGCCATGCTCGGGGCGGCGGCTGTGGTGCATAAGCGCAAAGAAAGCACAGGAGGCGGAAGAATCCCAAAAGCCCGCACAGCGTATGCATTTCGCTCATTAAAGCGACCAGAAGAAGTCCAGACATTACGTAGAATCTATGGTGGAAATTTCTTTGCCCTTGCCGCCTATTCATCAAAGTCAAAAAGGATTGAGCGACTTGCAAATAAAATCGCCCATTCACGCGCTTGCCAGGTTACGCCCGGTGTCATGGAAGCCGCCCGTGCCCTGGTCGACCGGGATGAGGCCGAGTTAAGCGAAAAATTCGGCCAAAATATTCAGGATGCTTTTCCAATTTCAGATTTTTTTGTGGACGCGGACAGTGCCAAATTAACAGATCAGATAAAACGGATCATTGAACTGATTTTCGGCAATACGTTCCACACTCCAACCCGAGACGAGTATGGGATGTTCCACGCATGGTCTGCGTCTTTAAGGTCCGCCGCACTCGCCAGGCAGGTGGGGGCGGCTATCTGCACAGTCGAGGGAGAAATCCTCACCACGGGTTGTAACGAAGTTCCTAAAGCACACGGCGGACTTTATTGGCCCGGTGACGAGCCTGACGAGAGGGACCACCAGCGGGGTGAGGATTCAAATGATGTCATGAAGCGTGAAATTCTGGCTGATTTGCTTGGCCGCCTTAAGCAGGGTAATTGGTTGAATAAGAAAATAGCATTTTTAAACCCTAAGGAGCTGCTTGAGTTGGCACTTTCTGACAAATCACCAACAGGGCTAAAAAAGGCGTCGTTAATGGGAATCACAGAATATGGGAGAATGGTGCATGCAGAAATGGCAGCGTTAATGCAAGCCGCACGACTGGGAGTTTCTGTTAAAGGTGCTGTGCTATATGCAACAACATTTCCTTGCCATAATTGCACCAAGCACATTGTCGCTGCTGGAATTGAGCGGTTAGCATATATCGAGCCATACCCGAAAAGCCGGGCCACCGATCTTCATGGCGATTCAATTTCGGTCGAAGATTTGCAAACTGGCAAGCGTGTGGCATTCCAGTCATTTATCGGTGTGTCACCAAGGCAATATTTTCGCTTGTTTTCGCTCGGCGATTCCTCTAGGAAAGAGGGCACAAATGTCAAAAAATGGATTCCTCAAGAATCGGCCCCCCGATATGCCGAGTCGCCCTTTGCATATTTGCAGCGAGAGGTGGAAGAGCTTGACGTATTTGACTTATTGTTAAAATCACATCACATTGTAGCGGAGTGAGCGTTTATGAATGAAAAACCATGGTTAAGGCAAGTTTTGGCTGACGCCAGAGCAGACCGGGCGTCTTGGCCAGAGTGGGCTAGAGTTCAACCCAAACATGAAGGGACGACCTCGCCGCGCAGAGCGGCGGTGGAGGGGAATGCAACGGCACATGTTCCGCAGAATAAGGGTGATTACAGCCGAATGCAACGAGGCTAAGCCTAAAAGGCAATGCGTTAACGCTAAAGTTACAAGTTTTGCCGCCAAAGTGGCCATTCGCGAAAGGCGGTAGTAGGCTCATTCACTTTTAGGAGGCTCCGCCGCGCTGGTGCTTTGATCAGTGCTCCGCTTCTTCAGCCGCGCTTTCGCGCATATCCACGGCTCAGGGCGTGCTTGGCGTCGGTTGGATGGTCGTCCGCGCTTGCCAATTCCCAATGGCCAGCCAGCCAATTCCGGGTTAATCTTTCGCCGTGCCGTTCGACCGTGACCAGATCAAACAGAAGGTGGCCGCGCTGGCCGCCGAGGGAGTTTTTATCGGGACCTCCTCCTGGAAATATCCCGGCTGGCGGGGGATGCTTTTGGCAGTTTCGGATGTTTCGGCGGAAACGGTGCAAATTGTGATGGGTTTTAAGAAAGGGAAGAAATAAATGTATCTCGTTTTTAAAGACAAATATGAAGACATAAAGTGGGAAGGTAGATTCAAGGTTGAATCTCTTGAAGCATACGCTGAAAAGATGAACAAGAGCGCCATGGCAAAAGGCTCGAAAAGGGAAACTCATTTTGTTGATTCTCCGCGCTCGATTATGGTTACCGAATGGGATGGAAGTAAAAATGGAAGCTATCATTGCTGCACAGAAGAAAAGCCTTACCAGTTAATTTAATTCAAATTAGGAAACCACCCCTCCAAAAAATCCCGAGCTATGCAAGTTCATGCGTATCCGTGTGGCTAACCCCGCATAGGCAAGGCTGCCGTGACGCGATAAACTTGGGGGCGTGTCAGACGACTTTTTTGTGCGCGGCTTGCCAGGCGGTGGGGGTGAATCGTTTTGGGCCGATCGAGTTCACCGCTTTTAAACGCATTTTAACGCCTCCCTCCATCAACAAATTGATAAAATGGGCATTGTGAGGGCGGCACGGGGTGCGCGGCAGTTGCCATCTCCAAAAAACACGCTATATTCCCCGCGTGTTTTTCGATTATCGTTGCCGGTCGTGTGCATTTCCGCCCCTGGGACGGATCCGGACCGCCCTTGTTTTGGCGGGGCTATTGCTGGCCGCCGCCGGCTGCCATAAAAAGACCGCGCCCCCGCCGCCGCCGCCCCAAGTGCTGTTCATCACCCTCGCGCCCACCAACCTGCCCGTGTTTGAAGAGTGGATCAGCACGCTGGACGGGTCGGTAAACGCCCAGATCCGCGCCCAAGTGACCGGCTATCTGCTCCGGCAAAATTATGCCGAAGGCAGCCGCGTGAACGCCGGCGACGCCCTGTTCCAAATTGATCCGCGGCCGTTTCAAGCCGCACTCGATCAGACCCGCGCCAAACTCGCCCAGGACCAGGCCCAGGCGGGCAAGACCGACCAGGACGTGAAACGCTATACCCCGCTGGCCAAGGAACAGGCCATCAGCCAGGAGGAACTGGACGACGCCGTGCAGGCCAACCTCGGGGCCATCGCGCAGGTCAAAGCCGACGAAGCCGCCGTGACCAATGCGCAATTGAATCTCGATTACACCCGCATCACCTCGCCCATTGACGGCCTCGCCGGCCTCGCCCTGGCGCAAATCGGCGACCTGCTCTCGCCGTCCTCCGGCCCCCTCACCACCGTTTCGACCCTCGACCCCATCAAGGCTAATTTTCAGATCAGCGAACAATCCTATATGAAATTCTGGCGGTATCACACGGCCGCCGCCGCCACCAACCTCGATTTGCAACTGGTCTTCGCCGACAATTCCGTTTATCCCGCCACCGGCCGGTTTTTCTTCGCCGACCGCCAGGTTGATCCCAACACCGGCACCCTGCAAATCGTCGGCCGGTTCCCCAACCCGGATTATATTCTGCGGCCCGGCCAGTTCGGCCGCGTGCGGGTGCAAACCCATGCCCTCACCAATGCGTTGCTGGTGCCCCAGCGCGCGGTGGCCGAGTTGCAGGGCGCCTATCAGGTCGCCCTCATCAACGCGACCAACGGCGTTCATCTGCAAAACGTCCAAGTCGGCGACCAGTTGGGTTCGGCCTGGGTCATTCAAAGCGGCCTCCAGGCCGGCGACCGCGTGATCGTGGAAGGCACGCAGAAGGTGAAGGAGGGCGCGGTCGTCAATCCGCAGCCGTATGTGGAAACCACCGGCCGGTGAAGCGCTGACGCGATTCCTCCATGTATAAATTTTTCATCAACCGCCCGATTGTCGCCATGGTCATCGCCATCCTGATGGTGATCATCGGCAGCGTCTCGATGCTGAGTCTGCCGGTCGCGCAATTTCCCAGCATCGTCCCGCCGGAAATTCGCATCCAGACCACCTTCCTCGGCGGCGATTCGCAAACCCTCGCGCAATCCGTCGCCACGCCCATCGAGGAGCAGATGAGCGGCGTGGACAACATGAATTACATGTATTCCATCAGCGCCAACAACGGCGTGATGCGCATGGGCGTCAACTTCGATGTCAACACCGACCCGAACATTGACCAGGTGCTCTCCCAGCTGCGCGAAAACCAGGCCGTGCCGCAACTGCCGCCGTCCGTCCAAAGTTATGGCGTCACCCTGCTGAAATCCCCGTCCAGCCCCATGCTGCTGGTCGCCCTCACCTCCCCCAAGGGCACGCACGACGCGACCTTTCTCGCCAATTACGCCTACATCAACCTGGTGGACCAAATCACCCAGTTGAAGGGGATCTCCAACGTCGGCGTCTTCGGCGCCGGCCAGTATGCGATGCGCTTCTGGGTCAAGCCCGACCAACTCGCCAAACTCAACCTCACCGTCAGCGACATTCTCAGCGCCCTCAACGCCCAGAACACCGTCAACCCCGCCGGCCTCGTCGGCGGACCCCCGACCCCGCACGGGCAGGAATTCACCTACGCCATCACCGCCCAGAGCCGGCTCGTGTCCGAAAAAGAATTCGCCGACGTGATCGTCCGCGCCAATCCCGACGGCTCTGTCGTGCGGCTCAAGGATGTCGCCCGCGTGGAACTGGGCGCGCAACTCTACAACATCGTCGGCAAATTGAACGGCGAGCCGTCCGCGATCATGGCGATTTATCAACTGCCGGGCTCGAACGCCCTCGAAGATCAGAAACGCGTGCTCGGGCTCATGGAGAAGCTGAAGCCGGCGTTTCCGGATGATCTGGGTTATGTCGTTTCGCTGGACACCACCCTCGCCATTTCCGAGGGCATGCATGACATCATGCACACGCTCGTCATCGCGCTGATTCTGGTCATCATCGTGGTGTTTGTCTTTTTGCAGGGCTGGCGGGCCGCGCTCATTCCCCTGCTGGCGGTCCCGGTGTCCCTCATCGGCACCTTCGCATTTTTCCCCCTCTTCGGCTTTACGCTCAACACCCTGTCCCTGTTCGGCCTGGTGCTGTCCATCGGGCTCGTGGTGGACGATGCCATTGTCGTGGTCGAGGCCACGGAACGCCACATCGAGGACGGCATGCCGCCCAAGGCCGCCGCCCTCCAGGCCATGCACGAGGTCGCCGGCCCGGTGGCGTCGCTGGCCCTCATTCTCGCGGCCGTCTTCATTCCCACCATCTTCATTGCCGGCATCACCGGCCGGCTGTATCAGCAATTTGCGCTGACCATCGTCATTTCCGTCATGCTCTCCGTGTTCAACGCCCTCTCCCTGAGCCCCGCGCTGGCGGCCTTGTTGCTGCGGCCGAAGGAAAAGGACGCGGCGCGCGGCCCCCTCGGTAAATTCTACGCCGCGTTCAACCGCGGGTTTGACCGGGCCCAGCACGGCTACCTCCGGCTGGCCGGCGCACTCCTGCGCAAGGCCACTTTCGCCGCCCTCCTGCTGGCTGTCATTCTCGGTGCGGCGCTGCTGCTCGGGGCGCGCCTGCCCACCGCGTTCATCCCGGTGGAAGACCAGGGCTACGCCTTCGTCGTCGCGCAACTGCCCTACGCCTCATCCCTCGAACGCACCGATGCCGTCTGCAAAAAAATCGAGGACGTCCTGAAAAACACCCCGGGCGTGAAATATTACACCACCGTGGAGGGCTTCAGCCTGCTCAGCCAGGTGCAGGCCACCTACAACGCCTTCTTTTTCGTCACCCTCAAGCCCTGGGCCGAACGGAAAAAGGCGGACGAACAAATCGGCGCCATCCAGGCGCATCTTAACGCCACCCTGTCCAAACTCCCCGAGGCGCAGGTCGTCGCCTTTTCCCCGCCCTCCATTCCCGGCGTCGGCACCTCGGGCGGCTTCACCTTCATCCTCGAAGACCGCTCCGGCAGCCAGGGTCTGGCCTTTCTCTCGCAAAATGTGGATAAATTCATGGCCGCCATCCGCAAACGCCCCGAGATTGCCAACGTCCTCACCACCTATTTGCCGGACGTGCCCCAGGTTCATGTCAACGTGGACCGGGACAAAGTCTTGAAACTGGGCTGCTCGCTCAACGATGTCTATACCACCATGCAAACCTTCATGGGCGGAAATTTTGTGAACTATTTCAACCGCTTCGGCCGGCTCTGGCAGGTGTATCTGGAGGCCGATGAATCCTACCGCACCCGGGCGGAAAATCTCCTGCAATTTTATGTGCGCAACCATCAGGGCCAGGCCGTCCCCCTCTCCGCCTTCACGGAAATCGAACGCCGCACCGGCCCCGAGTTCGTCATGCACTACAACGAATACAACTGCGCCCAGATCAACGGCGCCGCCGCCCCCGGCTACAGTGACGGCCAGGTCACCAAGGCGCTGGAGGAAACGTTCGCCCAGTCCATGCCCCCCGGCATGGGCCACGATTATTTCGGCATGTCCTTTCAGGAGCGCCAGGCGGCCCAGGGCGTCTCCCCCATCCTCATTTTCTCCCTGTCCGTCCTCTGCGTGTTTTTGATTCTGGCCGCCCAGTTTGAAAGCTGGTCCCTGCCCATGAGCGTCCTGCTGGGCACCCCCACCGCCATCTTCGGCGCCTTCCTGGCCCTGACCCTGCGCGGCTATCAAAACAACGTGTATGTGCAAATCGGCCTCATCATGCTCATCGGCCTGGCGGCCAAGAACGCCATCCTCATCATCTCCTTCGCCAAGACCGAATATGAAAAAGGCAAATCCGTTTCCGACGCCGCCCTCACCGGCGCCCGCATCCGGCTGCGGCCCATCCTCATGACTTCCTTTGCCTTTATTTGCGGCTGCCTGCCCCTCTGGTTCGCCACCGGTTCCGGCGGCGTCTCCCGCCAGGTGCTCGGCACCGTTGTCATCGGCGGCATGTTGGGGGCCACGTTCGTGGATATTTTCATCGTGCCCGTCACCTTCTCCATCGTCGAAAGGGCCATCGCCCGCTGCAGCCGGAAATCCCGCGAAGCCCACGATAATCCCGCCCCGGATCCCAACGGATGAAGCTGCCCATTCACCATCCCATCCCGGCGGTTCAACGCCCCGGGGCCTCCGCGCCGGCAAGGAGCTTCCGGCCTCGTTGGTTCCTGGGCACCGCCGCCTTCGGTCTTTGCGCGTGGCTCCTCGCCGGCTGCGCCGTCGGGCCGGATTACCGGCGGCCCGCCGACCCCGTCCTGTCCCCCGCCGCCTTTCGCGGGGAAACTTCAGGTGCCACCAACTCCCTCGCCGACCTGCCCTGGTGGCGCGTCTTCCACGACGACGCCCTGCAAGCCCTCGTCCGCACCGCGCTCACCAACAATTACGACGTGCGCATCGCCGTCGCCCGCGTCGAACAGGCCCGCGCCGGCGCCGCCGCAGCGCGCGGCGCGTTCTATCCCCAATTGGATTACGCCCTGACCGCCGGCGGCGGCAAAAACATCTCCGGCGACGCCCCCTCGCCCACCGGCAAGCGCGGCAGCGTGCTGGCCGCCGACGTGACCGCCTCGTGGGAACTGGATCTGTGGGGCCGCCTCCGCCGCCTGAACGAATCGGCGCGCGCACAATATCTGGCCAGCGAACAAACCCGGCGCGACGTGCAGGTTTCGCTCATCGCCCAGGTGGCCCAGGGCTATTTCCAACTCCTCGCCCTGGACCGTCAGCTCGCCATTGCGGAGGAGAGCACCAATTCCTACGGCGCCAGCCTGAACATCTTCAACGAACGCCTGCACGGCGGCGTCGCCTCCCGACTCGAAACCGCCTCCGCCGAAGCCCTCATGGAGGCGGCGTCTGCGACCATTCCTGATCTCGAACGCCAAATCGGCCAGCAGGAGGACCAACTGAGCGTGTTGCTCGGACAAAACCCCGACGTCATTTTGCGCGGCGCCGTCTCCCTGGAACAGCAAGCCCCGCCCGAGGTGCCCGCCGGCCTGCCCTCCGCCCTGCTCGAACGCCGGCCCGACGTCCGCGCCGCCGAGGAACAACTGCGTTCCGCCAACGCGCAAGTGGGCGTGGCCAGGGCCAACTTCCTCCCGCAACTCGATCTCACCGCCCTGCTGGGCGCAGTCAGCCCCGAACTCTCCGCCTTCACCGCCGGCGCCGCCCCGGCCTGGGGGCTGGCCGCGGGCCTCACCGGACCGCTCTTCCATGGCGGTGAATTGCGGGCGCAGTATGCCCAGGCCCGCGCCGTCCGTGATCAATACGCTTTGGAATACGAATCCACCGTGCTGACCGCGTTCCAGGAAACCGCCGACGCCCTCATCGCCCGCGAAAAGCTGACCGCCGCGCGCGCCCGGCAGGCCCGCGCCGTGGCCGCCTACCAGGAGGCCGTGAAAGTCGCCCTGCAACGCTACCGCCTCGGCCAGGCGGATTACTACGAAGTCTTGCAGGAACAACAACTGCTCTTCCCGGCCGAAAATTCACTGGTGCAATTTCAACTCAACCAGTTGCTCGCCGTCGTGCAACTCTACCGCGCCCTCGGCGGCGGCTGGGACGCCGCCGGCCCGCATTAAAACATCGGCCCCGTTTATTGGGTGGTGGCGAGCGTGGCCCCCGGAGTGGCGCTCGCCGGATGTACCGAGCAGGCGGCGTGCATGCTTAAGGCGTTGACGGCATCGGTTCCCCCCTTGGGACAGGAGGGAAAGGTTTTGTCCTTCAACCGTGGCTTCAAGTCGTCCTCCGTCGGCGCATCATTGTCGCCCTTTTTGTTTTCCAGCCCCCACAACGACTTGGCGCTGTCAATGGCTTCCATATTGAGGAGGCAGACGCGAAGCCTGGAGGCCTCAATGGCGTGGCTGATGCCAACCGTCGCCACCCTCATCAGCAGACCGATGATGGCAACGACCACCATGATTTCAACTCCCGCTTTCTCGATTTCCGCTCTAGTCTTCCTCGGTTCGGCCCCCTCCGTGCCCATCCTAAAGCAAGTTGTTAAAACCCTTTCAAGCAAAGGATTTCTTGAAGGGTGGACAGACCACTGTCAGCAGAACTGCCAGTAAACCGGCGGGAGCAACAACAACTCGCCACTATTGGCCAAAAACCGCCAAAAGCCGCTGAAACTTCGCCACTATTTATGCCGTTCTCATCCTCGGCAGGGACATCTGGTGAAACCACACTTCAAATTATAGATCGGTTTTTAAAAAACTTTTGATTCAAACTGATAAAAAGAAGTTGCCCGAATAAATTAGTCCCCTACGATGTTTTTACAGTGATTGATGATCTCGACAAACCGGCTTCAAAAAGCCAACGCAATCCGACAGCGATAAGCCTGTTTTCGGGTGCAGGAGGCTGTTCTCTTGGATTCCAGCAGGCGATTTACGATATTCGGTTTGCAATGGATATTGATGCGGATGCGGTGAACTCTTACCAGCGCAACTTCACCGAGACCCCTTGTGAGGTGGCGGACATTAGGGAATTTAGCACCGATATGCTGCTACAACGCGCCCAACTTGCGCCAGGCGAACTTGACATCTTGCTTGGCGGCCCGCCGTGCCAAGGGTTTAGCAGCGCGGGCGCCAAGGCAGGCGAAGACCCCCGCAATTCGCTGTTGCGGCATTATGTGCGGCTACTCGAAGGGGTGCGCCCTAAATGGTTCGTGATGGAGAACGTCGAGGGGTTGCTGACGAACGCGGGCGGCTCACATATCCATGATGCGGTAGCAGCGTTTTTAGAGGCGGGCTACTGTGTCAATGTGGAGAAAGTTTACACGCAAGGCTACGGTGTGCCACAGAGACGGAAACGTGTGCTCATCGTCGGCAATCGGCTGGGATACGACTTCATTTTCCCCGAACCGGTCACACGGTTTTCCGGGAACATCTTTCGCAAAGGGGAGATTACCTTTTCAACGGCCCTGGGCGACTTGCCCCCGGCTGCGAAAAATCCCAACGAAGCGGTTGCTTTCCGAAAGCAACCGCAAAACGAACTGCAAGCCTATCTGCGTGGGAAAGCGCAGTCTGTAACCGATCATTATTCACCCGCTCTGTCGAATATCCAGCTTGAACGGGTGCAAAATCTACGCGCTGGCCAAACGATGAAAGACCTGCCTGGGCACCTTCAACATGAATCATTTAGGCGACGTGCTTTCCGTCGGGTGATGGATGGGACGCCCGTAGAGAAGCGCGGTGGAGCGCCCTCGGGCTTGAAACGGCTCTTTGGCAACGAGCCGAGCCTTACCATCACTAGCGCAGCAACGCGCGAATTTGTGCATCCTACAGAAGACCGGCTTCTCACGCTGCGTGAATGTGCGCGATTGCAGACGTTCCCCGATTGGTTCGAGTTCGCGGGCAGCGCAGCAAGTCGCATCCAACAAATTGGCAATGCTATCCCGCCAATGCTGGCGCGGGCGGTTGGCGAGCATATTGCGGAAAAGTATGGTTTTGGTTTGAAATACAGTGGAACTCGTTATCCGTCGCTGCGTTTTTGCCTCACCCAGTCAGAAGGAATGAGTCCAGCTTTGTCACAGACTGAATCGCTGCTGTCCGAACTGGTGAGTGGGAAGAGTGAACAACTCGCGTTGCTCGAACGGGCAAATCAATGACAATGCCCACGCCCGTAGAAATCAAAAAATCGTTTAGTGCTGCACGTATTCTCGGAAATGGAGATGACCGAGTCACGCTATCCGAGAACGAATTATTTTGTTTGTTGACGCAATGTTGCAACGATCTCGCAATTTCTAATTCAATCTCTAAACTACCCCCTGTTTCGCTGCCGCCACCAAACGCGAACTATTACCGGCTTCCGCTGGCGTGGTTCCAATCCGTACAGGCAAACTGCCCATCCGCTGTCTCGCTTGTGGAGTCTTTAGGTGCCTGCGTCGCACACGAACCCGACTTTCGCCTCTACTTTGAAAACCTTGCCACGCTCCACAAGCGTCGCCTGAATTACCAACGCATTCTCTCCGGTCAACCGAAGCCGACTATGAACCAGGTTGGCCCGCGCAGCCTGCTGGAGTTCGGCGGCGTGGATCATGGGTTGCTCGCATCGTGGCTCATCTGGCGAAAGTGGATTTTTGATGTGGACAATCGTGCGGCGCAAGAAACGGGCTATCTGTTCGAGCCGGTACTGGCGAGTTGTCTTGGTGGTGAAGCGGTAAGTTCAAAGAACTCTCCTGTTAAACGCTTGAATGAACGCAACGAACCGACCGACGAAGGCCGTCAAATTGATTGCTATGATGGCGAGAACCAACTCGCCTACGAATTCAAACTTCGCGTTACCATTGCCGCCAGCGGCCAAGGCCGCTTTGCCGAAGAACTTTCTTTCCCGCGCGAAGCCCGTGCCGCTGGTTTGACACCAGTGCTCATCGTCCTCGACCCAACACCTTCGCCGCGACTTGACGAGCTTATCGCAGCCTTCAATGTCAACGGTGGCAAGCATTACGTCGGGACGGATGCTTGGGCACACATGGATTCCAAAGCGGGCAAGACGATGGCGGTTTTTCTCGAACGATACATTCGTCCTCCGCTCTCTGAAATGGCAAAGCATGAAGATGCCAAGCCGGAGAAGATTCAACTTTCTTGGACTCAAAGCGAAATTTGCATCCAAGGAGCAAATGCGAACATTCGCATCCCAAGAAAGAATTGAATTCACGCTTAGGAAAGCGATCGGGCTGACTTACCGCTACTTGGAGGGGAACTGCCAGTAAATTTGCCAGTGCAAATGCTGAAAAGTAGTGAAAAATTCCAGCGAGTTGGAGCGAGTTCCCCTTGTAAATACAGGGGTTTCCGCTATATTTATGGTGTTCTGAATCGGTGTCACAGACCGTGCCCATCTGTGAAATCTGTGGTCAAAAACTCCCCGTGTTGGTCCGACTCTGCGCCCTCTGCGCCTCCGCGCGATCCACTCTTGGGGCGTGCGGTGGAGACGACAAGGGCTTTATAATGCGGCGCTGCCGAGTCGCCGCTACGGGGCATTTCGACGCGCGCCGGCGGTTGGCCATCAGCATTTTGCTTATCCCCGGTGGAATAACCCTTATTTGTGCATGTCATTCCCGCCAATGTTCAGACCCGGGCGGTTGGGCTAATCTTGCTCTCATGAATGCAATCACAGTTCCGATGGATGCAAACACAACCGCCGCGCGGATGCCGGTGGCGCTGAACCCGGCGGCCCCCGACGGCGCCCGCCCGCCCGAACTGGTCCGGGTGGATTTCGCCCGGAGGCCGGCCGCTCCCGCCCCCGCGGCCGGCCAGCATCAGAAATTGGTGGAAGCCCTCGGCGCCTCCACCACCTTCCAGGAATACCAGCGGGCCTTCCGCGACGCCACCGGCCTGCCCCTGACCCTGCGCCCCGTGGAGGGCTGGCAACTGGCCCATCAGGGGGACACGCGCCAAAACGCCTTCTGCGCCCTGATGTCCCGGGCCAATCATTCCTGCTCCGCCTGCCTGCAAACCCAGCAGCGGGCCTGCGACGGCTCCAATGGCGTCCCCTGCACCACCAAATGTGCGCTGGGCCTCCACGAAACCGCCGTGCGGGTGATGGTCGGCCAGGAAACCATCGCCTTCCTCCAGACCGGGCAAATCTTCTTCAAACCGCCCACCCCGCAGCAAACGCAGCGGGCGCTCCGGCAGATTCACGCGTGGGGCCTCCACCCGGATGAAAAGGAAGTGACGCGGTGTTATGAAGCCACGCCGGTGGTGCCGCAGGGGGAATACCAGGCCAAAGTGCGGCTGCTCCAATTCTTCGCGGACCAGTTGGGCGCGCTCGCCAACCAAATCATGTTGCAGCGGGAAAACGCCGAGCCCGAGCAGATCACCCGGGCGCGCCGTTTCATCGAGGCGAATTTCCAGGAGGAGATTTCACTCACCACCGTGGCGCAACAGGCCGGCATGAGTTCCTTCTACTTTTGCAAAACCTTCAAAAAGGTCACCGGGTTGAATTACACCAAATACGTCACGCGCGTCCGGGTGGAGAAGGCGATGCACCTGCTGCTCAATCCCAAATACCGGATCAGCGAGATCGCCTACGAGGTCGGCTTCCAATCCCTCGCCCACTTCAACCGGGCCTTCCGGAGCGTCGCCTGCGAAACCCCCACGGAATACCGCAGCCATCTCTCCTCCAACTGAGCGCCGCCCCATGCCCAACCCCGCCCCATTGCCCGCCGCCGAATCGGACCGGCCGAGATACCGGGTGCTGGTCATTGACGACCACGCCCTGATGCGCCGGAGCATCGTGGAAACCCTCGAGCGCGAGCCCGATCTGGAGGTGTGCGGCGAGGCTGAAGATGTGCCCGGGGGCCTGGCGGCCGTCGCCAAGCTGCACCCGGACCTCGTGTTGACCGACCTCCAACTCAAGTCCTCCAACGGCCTGGACCTGATCAAACGTTTGCGCACGCAAGCCCCCGCGCTGCCCGTCGTGGCCACCACCATGTTCGACATCCGCCGCAACGAACGGCTCGCCCGGGAGGCGGGGGCCGCCGCCTTCGCCGCCAAACAGGACGGCCCGGAGAAATTGGTCGCCACCGTGCGCCAGGCTTTGAAAACCCGCCGGTAACGGCACCGTGCCGATCTACCGGCGGGCAGGCTGAATCCGATAAACTTTTAATCAACCGAATTTTATGAGTGAAAAAACTCGTGAAGACATTGTGGCCCTGGCGCTGGGCGTGATGTTCGCGCTGCTGGTGCTGCTGGCCATCGTTCAAGTGTGCCGGCATGTTCGTTGGCACCCCTGACCGGGAACGACTACGGGGCGACCTGCTTGAGCTGGGCCTCCGCCAGCAGCCAGTATTCGACATCGCGACCGGCCGGCCGGCCGGCCTGCTCCCAGAGAATGTAGGCGCGGGTGGCGATGCTTGCGGTGGTGATTTCGCCATTGGCGGCGCCCTTGGGCGTGGCCGTGACCGGGTTTTCCGTAGCCGTGCTGGTGGAACCGGCGACGGCCGGGGCCGCTGCTTTCTTGCTTTTGGTAACCGCCGGCGCCCGGGTGGCGGTCGCAGCCGGAGTCTTCTTGGTCTTGGCGGTAAGTTTGCTTTTCGTCACAGGCTTCATATTTTTAATTCATCAAATTTGTTTTCCCTGTTTATCCCCTGGGCTGGCGTGGCCAGATCCCTGATTCCGAAGGTGTCTCCTTCTAATGCTTGCAATTTATCGGCTTTACCCCCTTTGTCAAGTTTCCACCCAAAGCGGCGCCGGCGGGAATTTGTGGGGCCATCGGGCCTTGATGCGTTTGTCCATAAAGACGTGACCGTCACGCTGCGCCTCAAGCCGGTCGTCAAAATCAAGCCGCGCCCCACCATGGGGCGGGTTGACGGTGGAATTGATGAAAACGACCTGCCGGGGAAGTTGCGGAGCATGAGCGATGGTAATCAAAGGAGCGTGACGGGGTATTGCCGGACGAGGGGATCAGAGGACGCAAGGATCAGGTCATGTGCGTGCGCCTGACAGATTAGCATCCGATCAAGGGATCACGATGCAGGGCGGGCAGCCCGCCCAACCGTGTGATGCGGCTTCATCCAAAGCCAGTGGCGCGATCAGGTGTTTTTCACGTTGCTGCGGGATGAATTGTGCGGGCGATTGCGGCAGTGGAAGTTTGCCAAGCCCGTGTTTGACGGAGATTTCCCCAAATGAAACCGCACTCAAAAAGACCTGATTGTTCGGATCGTGAATCGCCATGGAAACCATCACGGACAATTTTGCGTCGCCGGACACAAGCCAGAGAAATTCGCAAGTGTCCAGCAGGATCTTCATTCGGCATCAAACGCCCGCAACATAGCTTCCGGCAACGGGGCGTTGACGTCCTCCGGCACGGTAAACAACCCCCGGGCCAGGCCGCTGGGGCGAATTCGATGTGGTGGCCGGCGGCGGCCTGTCTGGCGCTGTGGCCCTTGTCACGGGCTTGGGTCCGCTGGTTTTGGCGGTGGGAACGTTCGGACACATTTGACCATCGTGGGGATATTTAAAAGTCCGCCGATTGGATCAACTCACTTGCCGCGAGCCGATGGTGGGCGACGGGCTTCATTGAGTGCTCGGCGGGCTGCTTTCATCACTTGCGCGGCGGGAATCCCTTTGTCCGCGCCGGATTGGACTTCCTCCACCCGCCGGCCGATTTCATCGTCCCAAGCCCCCGCCAACGCGGGATCGGCATAATCCTCGATACTCTCGATGATTTTTTCGGCCAGCCGCACCCGCGAACGGGGCGGCAGTTCCAAGATTTCTTTTTCCAACACGCGGAGTGTCATCAACGCCACCCCACCCTTCAATTCATTTCCAATCAAGCGCGGATGACGGGCGTTGGAAGGTTCATTAACTTTTCTCCACCGCCGCCTTCAGCGCCTCCAACTCCTCCCAGCGTGCAAACAACCGCGTGAGGTTCTCGCGGTGCGCCTCCAAATCCACCACGAACTGCTTGCTCTGCGCCGCCTGATTGCGGTGGAAATCCGGCGTGGCAAACAGCGCCTCGATGCGCGCGATTTCCGCTTCCACCCCATGGATCTTTTCCTCCATCCCGGCCAGTTCCTGCGTTTCCTTGAACGACATTTTACGCGCCTTCGCCTTCTTCGCCTCGGCCTCGCTTTTGGCGGCGGCGGCCTTGTTCAGGGAGACAATCGCGGCGCTCGCGCGGGCGGCTTGGTCGGCGGCCTTCCGTTTCTTATCCAGATAATAATCGTAGTCGCCGACGCTGTGGGTGATTTTCCCGTCGCCTTCAAAGGCGAGAATGTCCGTGCAAACCCGGTTCAAAAAATAGCGGTCGTGGCTCACCACGCACACGACGCCGGGAAACGCGATCAACGCCTCCTCGAGCACCCGCAGCGTGGGCAGGTCCAGGTCGTTGGTGGGCTCGTCGAGCATGAGGAAGTTGCCGCCGCTCTTCAAAATGCGGGCCAGCAGCAGCCGGCTGCGTTCGCCACCCGAGAGTTTCCGCACCAGCGTCAGGATGCGGTCGTCGGAAAACAGAAAGCGCTTGAGGTACGAGCGCACGGAAATTTTCGTATCGCCCCATTGCACAAATTCGGTGCCGTCGGCCACCTCGTCGAGGACCGTGCGGTTTTCATTCAATTGCAGCCGCCCCTGGTCCACGTAGTTGAAGTTCGTGAGCTGGCCGGTTTTCACCGTGCCCTCGGTGGGGGGCAACTGCCCGAGGATGATCTTCAACAGGGTGGATTTGCCCAGGCCGTTGCGGCCGCACACGCCGATGCGGCGGCCGTTTTCAAAAGTGTGATTAAAGCCGCTGAACAGCGTCCGGCCGCCCAGGGCGATGCCCAGGTTGCTCACCTCCACGGTGCGGTTGCCAAGCTGGGGCGGCGGCGGGATGACGAGTTCCACGTCCTCCTCGATCATCGGCCCGGCCTGCGCGGCCGTTTCGTAGTAACGCTCGAACCGGTCCTTCTGCTTGCTGCGCTGGGCGCGCGGGCCCTGGCGCACCCAGGCCAGTTCCTTTTTCAGGAACATCTGCCGCTTGTGCTCGATGGTGGCGTCGGCCTCCTGGCGCTCGGCCTTGGCCAGCAGGTAATCCGTGTAATTGCCGGCGTGGGAATAAAATTTCCCGTCGTATAGTTCCAGGATGCTGGAAGCCACGCGGTCCAAAAAATAACGGTCGTGGGTGATGACGAGAAACGTGCCGCCAAAATTTTCCAGGAACTCCGCCACCCACTCGATGGATTCCGGGTCCAGATGGTTGGTCGGCTCGTCGAGCATCAGGAAATCCGGTTGCGAGACAATGGCCCGGCCCATGGCCACGCGCCGCTTTTCGCCGCCGGACAGCGAGGTGATGCCCCGGTCCGCCGCCGGGCAGTTCAAGTGGGCCATCGCCACTTCAATCCGGCGGTCCAGCGTCCAGCCGTCCAGGGCCTGGATGCGGTGCTCGATTTCCTCGTGCCGTTTCGAGTCGTGCGGCAGCGCTTCAAACTCGGCGATCAAATTGATGACGTGCAGCGCGCCGTCCCGGATGTTCTCATACACATTCTTGGTGTCATCCAGCATGAAATCCTGCGGCAAATAACTGACCACCAGGTCGCGACGGCGGCTCACGTCCCCGCGGTCGGGATTTTGCAGGCCGGCCAGGATTTTCAGGAAGGTCGTCTTGCCGCAACCGTTGCGGCCGACCAGCCCGATGCGGTCGCCCTCCTGAATCCCGAGCGTGGCGCGATCCAGAATGGTCCGGTCGCCATAGCGGACGACCAAGTCGGTGGCGGCGATGAGATTGGACATAGTTAGTTCAACCCGCCCGAAATTAATGATTCAATGTTCAAACGAGTGACCAGTATGGCAGAAAATCGGCGGGTAACAAGCCGGGAAAGCACGGGGCGCGTTGGGCCTTCCAATCTTGGATGAAGGGTGGGGTGGACGGCGGACGGGCCGGGGATTCATGGGGCACCCGGCGCCGGAAGCCGGGTACCAGGGTGTGTTTTAAAATCTGCGCCCGTCTTCGGCCCCCCAAGGCCGCCGAACCATTCCCCCTGTTCATGAACCCCAGTTGGACAACCACTGAAACTGCCGTAAGCGCCAGCGTCGGCCAAACCCTTCCCCCTCTGCCGGGGGAGAGGGCCGGGGTGAGGGCGGACGTTGACCCTGAAATTCGAGCTTTGCCCTTGCTCCCCATCTGCGTCCATCTGCGGTAAAGCTCTTTTTCACTCGCATCGTTACGGCTAAGGATTGGTGCTGGCTGACCGATTTGGTTTGACGACCTTTGGCGGGCGATTGAAGCTGGGGGGATGGACCAGCACGAGTTATCCCAGCAGCCTTACGATGAGTATGGCCGGCCGATTCAGCCAACTTTCTGGCAGCGGATCAAAAAACTCCTCGCCCCCATCGGCGTTGGTTTTTATGCCCTCTTCAAATTTCTGGGACCATTGAAATTCCTGCTGCCGGTGCTTAAAACCGGCGGCACGATGATCGTCTCGGTCGGGGTTTACGCCCTGTTCTGGGGCTGGCGGTTTGCCGCCGGGTTTGTGCTGCTGATCTTCATCCATGAATGCGGGCATCTGCTGGCGGCCAAACGGATTGGCTTGAAAGTCGGCGCGCCGGTGTTCATTCCGTTCATGGGTGCGCTGATCGCGCTCAAGGAAGCGCCGCGCAACGCCTGGATCGAGGCACAGGTGGGCATTGGCGGGCCGCTGTTGGGAACGGTTGGGGCGGGTCTCTGTGAATTAATCTATCTGGCCACGGGCAATCTGCTCTTCAGCGCCCTGGCTTACACCGGATTTTTCCTGAACCTGTTCAATCTGGCCCCGGCCGGCATTTTGGACGGCGGACGGATTGTCACCGCGCTGTCCCCGTGGCTCTGGCTCGTGGGTTTTGGCGTGCTGGTGGTGATGACGATCACGCATTTCAATTTCCTGCTGGTGCTGATTTTAATCGTGTCCCTGCCGCGGCTGTTTTTCCTTTTTCGCCGGAAAACCGAGGCGGAGCGGCGTTATTTTGAAGTCACGCCCGCCCAGCGCTGGACCATGGCCGTCCTGTATTTCGGGCTGATCACCCTGCTGGTTTTGGGCATGGAAGCCACCCGGGTCGCCCGGGAATCGCTGCAGTGAGGGTGCCCATGGCGATGGCTGGCGCCGGTCCGGCTACTCACCACTTGCTTCGCCAGTGAAATCGGGCTATACCGGGGACATCGTGAAAGTGCGCCGTTACCATTCCATCAAAGCTGCCGAAGCCCGAGACCGTGGCGTGGTCAAGGCGAGTCGAGGCACCCGCTTTGCGGGTCGGCAGCAGCGTCGGGTATCGCTGGCGGGTGGGGTGAATTGGCGCATCAACAACTGGCGCCAGGTGGCGGGCGCTTTGGCCAAATGGGCGTGACCTGTGCGCAACCGTTTTACCCTCCAGCAGTTTTCCAGTTTGTTTCAGATCCGGAATCCAGCCGGCCGGCATTATGTTATCATTGGAGGGCAGGCCGTTAACGATTGGGGGTGGATGGGCCACCGCGCAAATTCGCTTTTCTTTCCCGCGCGATTTTTTATGCTGGCGGCATGCCTTCATTCGACATTGTTTCACAGGTCAACACGATGGAAATCGAAAACGCGGTCAACCAGGCCCGGAAAGAACTGGCCAACCGGTTTGATTTCAAGGGCAGCAAGGCGGAAATCGTGCTGGAAAAGACGGAAATCAAGCTGACCGCCGAGGATGAATTCAAAGTCAGCGCACTGAACGAGATGGTCATCGGGCGGCTGGCCAAACGGGGCATCAGCCTGAAGAGCGTGGAACAGTGCGACCCGGATGTCTCGCCGCTGGGCCATGCCCGGCAGGTCATCAAAATCAAACAGGGCATCGAAGCCGTCGTGGCCAAACAGATCACCGGCTTCATCCGGGACGGCAAATTCAAGGTGACCACCCAGATTCAAGGGGACGAAGTGCGGGTGAACAGCAAGAGCCGCGATGAATTGCAGACGGTCATTGCCGCCGTGCGGGCGAAGGAATTTCCCGTGGCGGTCCAATTTATCAATTTCCGCGAGTAAACCGGGTAAAAGCCGCCCGACCGGGCGCAAATTTCGGGCAAAAAAAACCGGGTCAATCAGCCAGAGGGTGGCGGAGAGACCCGGGGAATTTTCGAATGAGTACAACGTAGGATTACGGAGAACTCCGATCTGGGTCAGTACCAGAACCCAAACCGAAAGTGTATTGTCAGATGACAAAGATCAAAGTTGCGTCACCGTTTAATGTGACCTGCAACTGCCCATAGTTAATCATAGACCCTTATTTTTGTCAACGACCATATTGAGATATAAGTAAAACTATTTAAAAATCGGCTTCAATATAAGCCGCCGGTTCTGGGCGGCCGGGCCGCAGTCTGGGGTGGTGACGGGGATGACGGCGGGGGCGGGGGCAAGATGCGCCGGGACCGAACTTGCTTTTGGCCGGGCGGATGGCAATTTAAGGCCATTGATTTATATGCCGAACATACCGACCCAGGAAGACATTCAGAACGCACTGAAAGCCGTCAAGTATCCGGGCTATTCCCGGGATATTGTTTCCTTTGGACTGATCAAGGAAATAGCCATCGCCCAGGGCGCGGTGAGCGTGGCGCTGGAACTGACCTCCGCCAATCCGGAGGCCGGACGCCAGATTCGGGACGACGCGGAGCGCGTGCTCAAGGGGCTGCCGGGGGTCACCCAGGTTCAGGTGGAGGTGCGGTTGCCGTCCGGCGGCGCACCCGCCACTCCGGGGGGCGGTCAGAACCGCGTGCCCGGCGTGAAACGGGTCATGGCCATCGCCAGCGGCAAGGGCGGCGTGGGCAAATCCACTTGTTCCGTGAACCTCGCGTGCGCCCTGCGCCATTTGGGCGCACGGGTCGGCTTGCTGGATTGCGATATTTACGGCCCGAGCATTCCGCTGATGATGGGCATTCATGAACGGCCGGGGATCAACGCGGCGGGCCAGATGGTGCCGCCGGTGGCGCACGGCGTCAAAGTCATGAGCATCGGCCTGCTGCTGGACGATGACCAACCGGTGATCTGGCGCGGACCGATGATCACCAAGACCATCCAACAATTTCTGATGGCGGTCGAGTGGGGTGACTTGGATTTTCTGCTGGTGGATTTGCCGCCGGGCACGGGCGACGCCCAGCTTTCGCTCTGTCAATCGGTGCCGCTGGATGGCGGTGTGGTGGTGACCACCCCGCAGGAGGCCTCGCTGGGCGTGGTGCGCAAAGGCATTGGGATGTTCGTGAAGGTGCATGTGCCGATCCTGGGTTTGATCGAGAACATGAGTTATTTCACCACGCCGACGGGGGATCGCGTGGAGATTTTCGGGCATGGCGGCGGCCGCAAAGAAGCGGGCCGGCAGAAGGCGCCTTTCCTGGGTGAAGTGCCCATTTTCACGGCCATCCGCGAAGGGGGCGATGCGGGCACGCCCATCGTGGTGTCCGCCCCGAATCACCCGGCCAGCCAGGCGTTCCTTCAGATTGCGCGGAAGTTGTTGTGAGGAGGATGGGATGACTGCGCTTGGGTTCGTTTTGCCGCCATCCGGCTGGCGTTGCGGACGGTGGTCGCGTATGCTGAGCCCGGAACATGGAACACGCGCCTGCCAAAGATCCACGCTGTATCGTGATTGCCGGCCCGAACGGGGCGGGCAACACCACGTTTGCGCGGGAATTTCTACTCAAGGACGCCGGGGTGGTACATTTCGTGAACGCGGACCTGATCGCGGGCGGACTATCACCGCTGCGGCCGGAGAATGCCGCCGTGGCGGCGGGCCGTCTGTTCCTCACCGAACTGGATCGGCTGGCCAGGGCACGGGTGGATTTCGCCTTCGAGACCACGTTGAGCGGGGTGGTCCATTTGGGCCGCCTGCGCCGGTGGAAGGCGACCGGCTACCGGGTAGAAATTATTTTCTTGCGTCTGCCTTCGCCCCGGCTGGCGTTACGGCGCATCGCCGGCCGTGTCAAACAGGGGGGACACGATGTTCCCCGCGCCGATGTATTGCGCCGTTTCACCCGCGGCTGGCAGAATTTTCAAACCGCCTACCGTCCGCTCGCCGATGCGTGGGCGGTGTATGATAATGCCGGCGATATCCCCCAACTACTGGAGAAAACCCCATGACCACACGGAATCAAAACCAACGCGCTGACGACTTTGCCGCCGCCGTGGGACGGGCGTTGCGCCGGGCCGGTCGGACGGCGCGAAAAACCGCCCGTGCTCACGGCACCCCCATTTATCTGTGGCGCAAGGGCAGAGTGGTCGCCGAAAAGCCGTGACCGGCCGGTTCTTCCCGCCCGGCTGGCGACAATAAATTGAGCGGTGCCCTGGTGTATACCGAGTTTTCCGCGAGGGCGACGCGCTGCGGGTGGGACACCCGCGCTCCGCCGGAAAAAAACGGCCGCGCAGGGCGCGGCCGGTGGGAAAGAGGCGTGGGGTTTAAATTAGTGGCTCAGGGCTTGGGAGCGCCCGGCGGATGCAGCAGTACAAAATCGCCACGGCGGTTTTTCGCCCAGGCGGCTTCGTCGTGGCCGGGATCCGCCGGTTTGTCTTTGCCGTAGCTGATGGTTTTGACGCGGTCCGGGCTCAAACTCTTCTTGGCCAGTTCCTCCCGCAGCGCGAGCGCCCGGCGTTCCCCCAGGGAACGATTGTATTCTTCCGTGCCGCGTTCATCGCAATTGCCCTCGATGAGCAGCTTCAGCGTGGCATCGCCGGCCAGGACGGCGGCGACCGCTTCCAGATTCGACGCTTCCGAGGATTTAACCACCGCGCTGTCAAAGGCGAAATGCACGGTGTAGTTCTTCAGGGCGGCACGATCCTCAACCATCCCGTCAAAGTTGGTTTCATCCGTGGTCGGAATACCAAAGTTGGGGGGATTGGGATTGGGATTGAAGTTGGGCTGGGGTTCGGGCTGGATTGGCGGCGTGGAGGGAAGCGTGGACGTCGAGGCCGTATCCGCGACTGGCGAGGGTGAGGCCGGCAGATTGGTCATCTTCACCGGTTGGTGTTTGCAGCCGGTGCCGGCCAGAGTGACCGCCAGTGCCAGCGTCAGCGGATAAATCAGGTTCATGCTTTTCATATTTTTTCTCGGTTCAGTTTTCAGTTAAATTCGTGCAATTAATCAAATCAATGGTTCCAGCCTCATCGGGCCCAGGCCGGCTGGGAATCGTTGCCCGAAAGCCGTCGAATATCCTTGACCTGTTTGGTCATCACGTCAAGCACAGACAACGCATAAGTATAACCCACCCGGCGGGTAAACACCAGCGTACGCGAGTTGGGCGACCACGACGGGTCCTCGCCCCGGACCAGCACGACGGGCGCGATGCTCCCATCCGCCGGCACCACGCAGATGTCAAATTCATAGGCCTGCCGCGTGAAGGCGATCCATTTCCCGTCCGGCGACCAGTCCGGTTCCGTGGGGTTGGACACGCCCGGGGTGGGGACGACTTGCAGCGCACCACCCCCGGCGGGCACCTTGGCCAGCACACGCCGCTCACGGATTTTGGTCGCGAAACAAATCCACTGCCCGTCCGGCGACCAGCACGGCGATGAATCTTCGGTGCTCGAGGTCAGTTTTTTGGGGTTCGTGCCGTCGGCGTTCGCCACCCAGATGTTGGGGCTGCCGCTGCGGCTGAGGACCATGGCCAGCCGCGAACCCTCCGGCGACACCGCCGGAGCGGTGTTCAACCCCGAATACTTCGCCACGATGGAACGCTGCCCGGTGCTGAGGCTGTTGTAGAAGATGTCCGGGTTGCCGGGGAAATAGGAGGTGTAATACAGCGCAAGCCGGCCCGGCACCCAGGCCGGTGCGGCCACGATGGAGTCATCGTGGGTGACGGCTTGGGGGTTGTGTCCGTCAAAATCGGCCACATATATCTCGCTGTGGCCCGTCGCGGTTTCCTTCTTGAACGCGATTTTCGTCAGCCCGATGCCGTCCTTTTGGGTGACGGCTTTGACGATGTCATTGGCGAGATAATGGGCCTGCCGCCGCAGGCTCGCCCCGGAATAGGTGCGGGAAAAGACAGTTTGCTTGGACAGCCGGTCCACCACCGTGCCGGTGATGGCGCCGGCATCGCTGCCGCTGATTTGAAACTGCGCCGCATCCGGCCCCACAAACGAAAAGCCCTGCACATACAGGTCGAATTTGAGCACCTCGAGCCCCTCCCCACTGAAGCCGGACAGGGACACGGGGATGGGTTTGGTCATGCCCATTACCGTAATGTTCTTCTGAATGGTGAGGTTTTCCTGGGCGGGCGCGGTTGGCCCCGCCGCGAGAGTCATGGCGAGGGCCAAGCCGATTTTCAGGGGGTTTAAAAAATGTTTTTTCATTCAAGCATCCGTTTGGCTTTAAGGTCGAAGTTGATGTTATAAGAACGTTCTTTGTCGGTCGCGCCGTCGGGGAACGGCGGGAAAAGTCGCTGGCGTTCGAGTGCCCGGCGCACCGAGGCGTCCACGGCCGCATCGCCGGAAGGGTCGGTAATATGTGCGGAAATCACTGTGCCATCGCTGGCAATGACGACATGCACCCGGGGGCTGGCATCGTTATTATCCGCGTTATCGGGCGGCATCCAGGCCTGTTCATACAGGCTTTTAACAATCTGCCCGTAATTGGCGGCGGATTCAGCGTCGTTGCCCGGCAACTTCACATCCGTGCTGTGGGATAAATTATGCTCCAAACTGCCGGTGATCCGGCTGATTTCACGCTCCCGTTTGCGCTCCGCGTCACGTTCGGCCCTGGCCTCGGCGCGGGCCTCGGCTTCTTTTTGGGCGGTGTCGTCGTGGGTTTTGGCGACCTTGCGCACGACGGTGGTGAGGTCCACGTCAATGGTATGCTTATTCTTCGGCTTCACCGGCACCGGACTGGGTTCGTCAGTGGGCTGGTTCTCGGGGGTGTCCGGCTCGACTGGTTTGGCCGGCTCCATCACTTTGGGCGTCGGGACGGGTTCCGGTGTCACCACCGGCTTGGTTGGCTCGGTGGGGGTCGGCTCGGTGGGCGGAGTGACCGGGGTGGGCGGCGCGACCGGCGGCGGCGTGGCCTTGGCCACCCCGCTGCTCAACGCCGCATCAATGGCGTTGAGCGGGATGACCTTGAGCATGGGCAAATCCACGGGCGGGGTTTCCCGGCGGAAAAAACCCGGGCCCACAAACAAAATCAGCAGCAACAGCAGGTGAAAACCGGCGGTGGCGAGGATGCATTTTTTTTGCAGCGGATTCATCGGTCGGGGCGCGGGTCGGTGGCCATGGCGATGGTGATGCCGTTTTTCTGGCAGGTGTCAAACAGGCCCGCCAGCAATTCATATCGGGCGTCTTTGTCCACCCGGATATACGCGATTAAATTGGGGTTCTCCCGCGCCTCCTCCGCCAGCCGGTGTACGAGTTGCGGCTCAGTGAGCCGCTGCTTTTCCAGTTTATAATAGCCGGTGCTGGTGATTTCCACCGTGCGGATGTCGTTCTTGTCCACCTTCGGGTTTGTCCGCCCGCCGTGCGGCAGTTTCAGGTCAATGCTCTGTTCGAGCAGGGGCGTGGTGATGACGAAGATGATGAGCAGCACGAAGGCAAGGTCCAGCAGCGGGGTGATGTTGATTTCACTCAACGTCACCAGGTGGCTGCGCTCGGAAAACCTTCTCATGGCCGTATAAATTAAATCACTCTTTATCGTCCGCCAGAAATTCCGTCTCCATCCGGGAGACGAGTTCCTGGGCGAAATTATCCAGGCCCACGGTGAACGCCCGCAGGTTGTGGACGAGCCAGTTGTAGCCGAACATGGAGGGGATGGCGACGAGCAGCCCGGCCACGGTCGTGATCAGCGCGGCGGAGACGCCGGGGGCCATCGCCGCCATGGTGGCGCTGCCCTGCTGGGCAATGCCGGCAAAGGTGCTCATCACGCCCCAGACCGTCCCGAGCAGCCCGATGAAGGGCGCGCCGCTCACGGCAATGGCCAGTAAAATGAGGCCGGACTCAAGCTTCAAACATTCCTGCGCCACGACATTCTCCATGGCGCGCTTGACGTGTTCCATGTGTTTGAGCGAAACGTGCTGTTTGCTGCGCTCGCCGGCGGGTCCGCGCAACCGGGTGTCCAGGTTCACGCAGCCCGCCTGATACACGGCATAGAGCGGGCAGCCCTCCACCTGGAGCTTGCGGTCGAAAATTTCGAGCACGGATTTTTGGGCCCGGAATTCCTCGCTGAAATAGTGGTTTAATTTGCGTGCCCGCTGCATTTGAATGGCCTTGGACACCATCACGGACCACGCCAGAATGGAAAAAATGACGAGGAAAACGATGATGATCAGCGCCTCGATGGTGGCCTGGCCCAAAATATAGACCAACTCCGGCTCTTTGGAAGCGGTTCCTGCGGCGGCAAATAGACAGAATACACCCATAAATCATGCGACTCACGATCCGACCGAGAGGAACCGAGCGGCCGGACGGCAGGCGGTCGTAACACGCACTACCAAGGGGATTATCCGTCACCGCCCGCCGGAAACCAAGTTTTTTTCGCGGAAAAATGAAGCGGCGGGGCGTCATTTTCGCCGGGGCGTTTTCTTTGCTTGCGTGGATTCCCAATCCGGTTTATTCGGATGGGCCTGGATTTTTACGATTTATGAATTATACCAAACTGCAATGGTGGGAACGGTTTCAAAAATATCACATGTCGTTTCCCTCGGTCGGGCTGGCCCTGGATTTGAGCCGGATGAATGTGGATGACGCGTTTTTTGCCGGGATGGAGGGGCCGGTGCAAAAGGCCTTTGCCGCCCTGGCCGCCCTGGAAACGGGCGCGATTGCCAACCCGGATGAAAACCGCATGGTGGGGCATTACTGGCTGCGCAATGCCGCGCTGGCGCCCACGGCGGAAATCACGGCGGAAATTGTCCGGGCGCTGGCCCAGATCCAGGCCTTTGCGGCCAAAATCCATCAGGGCGCCACGGCCGGTGCGGGGGGGACGTTCAAGAATTATTTGCTCGTGGGCATCGGCGGCTCGGCGCTGGGCCCGCAGTTTGTGGCGAATGCCCTGGGCGATCCCCGCACGGACAAGCTCAAACCGCATTTCTTTGACAATACGGACCCGGACGGGATGAACCGGGTGCTGGCCACGCTCGGGCCGGATTTGAACCGGACGCTCTGCATTGTGATTTCCAAGTCCGGCGGCACGAAGGAAACCCGCAACGGCATGTTGGTGGCGCAGGCGGCGTATGAGCAGGCCGGGCTGCATTTCGGCCGGCATTGCGTGGCGGTGACCACGCTGGGGAGTGAGTTGGATAAGGTGGCGGTGAAAAATGAATGGCTGGAACGCTTCCCGATGTGGGATTGGGTGGGCGGTCGCACCAGCGAACTCTCGGCGGTGGGCCTGCTCCCGGCGGCGTTGCAGGGCCTGGACATCACCGGGATGTTGACCGGGGCCAAGACGATGGATGAAGTCACCCGCAGCACGGATTACAAGGCGAACCCGGCGGCGTTGCTGGCGCTGGCATGGTATGCCGCCGGTAACGGTAAAGGTCTTAAAAACATGGTCGTTTTGCCATATAAGGACCGTTTGGAGCTATTTTCCAAGTATTTACAGCAGTTGGTGATGGAGTCGCTGGGCAAAGCTCTGGATTTGGATAAGAAGCTGGTGAACCAGGGCATTACGGTGCTGGGTAACAAGGGCGCCACGGACCAGCATTCTTACATTCAACAACTCCGGGATGGCCTGAATGATTTCTTCGCCACGTTCATTGAAGTACTGCACGATCAAGACGGCCCGGCCCTCGAAGTGGAACCGGGCACGACTTCGGGCGACTTTTTGCACGGGTTCTTCCTGGGTACGCGGCAGGCGCTGGCGGAGAATAACCGGGAATCCCTCACGCTAACCATTGATAAAGTGTCGCCGTTTTCCGTGGGGCTGCTGATCGCGCTGTTTGAGCGGGCGGTGGGGTTATACGCCACGCTGATCAACATCAACGCCTATCATCAGCCCGGCGTGGAGGCGGGGAAAAAGGCGGCGGGCACGATCATTGATATCCAACGGTTGCTCGTGAAGCATTTGGAAGCCAACCCGGGCCAAAGTTTTACGGCGGCGGAACTGGCGGCGGCCATCGGGCGCCCCGACGAGGTGGAATCGGTCTATAAGGTCGCGCGGCACCAGGCCGCGAACGGTTGCGAGGTTGAGCTGGTTCCCGGAGCCACGCTGGCGGCGACCCGCTTTCTCATTGGTTGAAAAAGTCTGTCGGATTTGCCCGGGGGCAGACATTAATATAGTGATGCCGCCGCCGGACGATACTGAATTGCTCGCCGCCTACGCGTCGCAACACTCGGAAGAGGCGTTTGCGACGCTGGTGGAGCGTTATGTGGCGCTGGTGCATTCCGCCGCGCTACGGCAGGTGCAGGATCCGCATCTGGCGGAGGAAATCACGCAGGCGGTGTTCATCATCCTGGCGCGGAAAGCGGGCCGGTTGCCGAAGGGAACCGTGCTGGCGGGCTGGCTGTGCCGCACGGCGCGGTTCACGGCGTTGAACGCGCTCAAGGCCGAGCAACACCGCCAGCAGCGTGAACAGGAGGCATACATGGAATCCCAATCGCCGGACAACGGGCCGGAGGCGTGGAGGCAAATTGCGCCGTGGCTGGATGAAGTGGTGGCGGAGTTGGGCGACGCGGACCGTAATGCGGTGGTGCTGCGCTTTTACCGGCAGCTTTCGCTGGCGGAAGTCGGCGGGGCGCTGGGGGTGAATGCCGATGCGGCGCAGAAACGCGTGACGCGGGCGCTCGAGAAACTGCGCGTCCAACTGGTGAAACGTGGCGTCACGCTGTCGGCGGCGGTCATCGCGGGAGCGGTGGCGGCGAATTCGGTGCAGGCCGCGCCGGCGGGGGTCGTGGTGACGGCCACGGCGGCGGCGAGCGGGGCGGCGGTGGCAACTTCGACGTCCTTGTTGGTGAAGGGCGCCTTGAAGGCGATGGCCGGGATGCGCTGGAAACTGGTTTCATGGCTCGGGGCCGGCGCAGGAATTGCCCTGGTCTCGGCCACGGTGTTGCTGGCGCGCAGCCATGAACGGCAACCCGGGGTGTCGGGGCCTGGCGCTGCGAACGAGCCGGTGCTGATCGTCCCGGGTGCGAGCGTGGGGAAGGTCAAGGCGGGCATGACCGAAGACGAGGTGGCCGCCCTGCTGGGCCCGCCGGATCGGGTGCAGGGGGCGGTCATGAGTTACGACCGGCAATGGGGCTTTTCGGTGGTGGGCAACCGCCAGAAAATCGTTGGGGTGGTATTTTGCGGGGATTCGGAACCGGACTATCCGGGGGTGAAGATTTTCAAGGGCCGCACGAAGGAGGGCATTGGCATGGAATCGAGCCGGGCGGAGATCATCAAGGCATACGGCCCGCCCACCGCCGCAAAACCGTGGGCCCCCGGCCAGGAACAACTGGAATACCGACCCCTGGGCCTGACTTTTATTCTGGGGGAGGGAAAGGTTTTTAACATGAGCGTGGACTTCCGAAAACCCCAATGAACGCGGTGCCGGATGGTTCTACCGGGGCGGAGCCGGGTTTCGTTCGCCGGCTGCTGAGCGCCTTTCGCTATCCGCTGTCGGGTGGCGGCGGCTTCATCATCACCGGCGGGGCGGTGTTTTTTACTGTGGCGGAATTCATTTTCGCGCATGTGAGTTTTATCGGGATGGTGCTTCAGGTGGGGGTCCTGGGGTATTTGGCGGCTTTTGCCAAGGACGTGGTGCGGACGAGTGCGCTCGGGGAACAGACGCCGCCGGGTTGGACGGATTTTTCGGACTGGCCCGAAGATCTCGTCCGCCCGGCGGCCCAATTTTGGGTGGTGATGGGTCTGGTGTTGGGGCCGCTGATTTTCCTGCACTTCAAGCATCCACTGCCCGGCGGGACGGGGCGCGCGGCGCTGGTGATCGCCGGGCTTTGGGGCGTTTTCGCGGGCCCAATTTTATTCATGGCGGTGGCGATGACGGATTCCGTGGCGGCGGCCTTCAATCCGGTGCCGCTGGTGCGCGCCGTTATGCTGATCTTCCCGTATTATCTCCTGACGTGCGGCTTTTTTGTGGGGCTGGCGGGTGCGGGCGTGGCGGTCGGCGCCAGCATGGCCCGGGTCGGTTGGATACCGATCCTGCCGGGACTGGTCGGCTGGTGGTTGGCCTTGTATCTCATGACGGTCATCCTGCGCGGTTTCGGCTTGCTCTACCGTTGCCACCATGACGAGTTGCAGTGGTATTAGCCGGTTTCCGACGTTGAAATTTCAGGTCGCAGACGTTTCAACTGACGGCTGAATGTAGAGACGGAACCGACCCAGTGCTGACCCACCGCCCGCACGGTCGCACAGAATCGCCTTGAATCCACGGGGTTTGCCCTCATACTCCCATTCGTTATTCCCTTGAGCGGCATTATTTTATGAACGGTCAACAATATCATCAACGAGCCATAAATTTTGCGCTGTCCCTGCTCACGGTCTGGTTTGCTTCCGCCCCGCTGAGCGGCTTTTGCGCGGACACACCCGACGCCAATGCCTATGCGCCCGCCAACCTGCCTGGCAACGGTCTGGCACAGCACGATTTCCTTTGTTCGGGTGAGGCGCACGAGGAGCGGTTGTCGCTGGTTCGCGGCGGCCGGGTGGTCTGGTCCTACACACATCCCGGCCGGGGCGAGATCAGTGACACGGTGTTGGAGCCCAGCGGGCACATTCTGTTCGCCCACCAGTTTGGCATCACGGAAATTACCCGGGATAAAAAGGTCGTCTGGAATTATGACGCCCCTGCGCACACGGAAATTCACACGGCGCAGCCGCTCGGCACGAACCGCGTGTTCTTCATCGAGAACGGCAACCCGGCCCGGTTCATCGTCATGAACAAAGACACCGGGGCCATCGAGCACCAGTTTGTTTTGCTGGCGAAGGACACGAACAGCGTCCACCGCCAGTTCCGCCGGGCGCGGTTGACTCCTGCCGGAACGATCCTGGTGGCCCATCTGGATTTGGGGAAAATCGTCGAGTATGACTGGGACGGCCGGGCGCTGTGGTCGCAGGACCTGACGAATTGTTGGTCGGCCGAATGGCTGCCCAATGGCCACGTTCTGGCCGCCACCAGCGCGGTGCAGGTGGTGCGTGAAATTGACCGCCAGGGCCGGACGGTCTGGGAATGGACGCCGGCGGATGCGCCCGGTTATCAGTTTGGATTTACGCAAACGGCGATCCGCCTGCCGAACGGAAACACGCTCATCAACAACTGGTTTGAACACCCGCCGCAAGAACCGGAAGCCGGTCGGGAGCCGGTGCAGGCCATTGAGGTGACGCCCGACAAGAAAATCGTGTGGGCTCTGCGCTCCTGGGCGCCGCCCGCCGATCTGGGCCCGGCCACGACCTTCCAAATGCTTGATCCTTGAGCGAGCGTTCCGCGTGAGGCTGCGTCATCATCGCACCCCGGCCATGCTCACGCCGGGCTCAAATCTTTTTCAGCAAATCCTTCAGCCGCGCCCAGGCTTGGTCCCGCGCCTGCCGGTTGGCCGGTGTTGCCGGCGGATACTCGGGTTCCCCGTGCGCCATGAAACCATGCCCGGCCCCGCTGTAAATGACCGGCTCGAATATTTTGCCCGCGCGCTTCATCGCTTCCTGGCCGGGCGGGACGGTGAGGGTGACCCGCGCATCATTTTCGCCGTAAAAGCCATAGATGGGACATTGGATGTTCGGTATGCCGTTGGTGGGGGGCGGGAAGCCGTAGAAAACGAACACGGCCTTTAAATCCGTCCGGTGACAGGCGGAAATCGAGGCTTGGGAGCCGCCCCAGCAGAACCCGGCCTCCGCTAGCCGGCCATTCGCTGACGGCAGCGTCTTCACATATTCAGCGGCCGCGTTCAGGTCGCCGGTGATCTGATCCGGCGGCAGTTTCTTGAGCGCGAGGTCCAATTCGCTCTGGCCAGGAAACGAACTGGTGCCGCCGCCGTTCGGCCCCGAGCCCGAAAGAAAATCCGGCACGATGGCGATGCAGCCGGCCTCCGCCAGCTCATCCGCCGTGAGCCGTGCCCAATCCGTCAGCCCGGAACTGTCATGAATCACCAGCACGGCCGGGGCCTTGTCCTTAACCTCGGGATACACCACCCAGCACAGCACGGAGCGGGTGCCATTGGTTACCGTGACATACTCCATGTGGCGGGGGGACTTTTCCAGTTTGGCCTTCGCCCAATCCTGGGCCGAGGCGGAGACGGCCGCGCCCAAGGCGAGTGCCAGAAGAAACAGTTTGGTTATCATGAAGATAATATTTGCTGAACTGCCCGCAGAATAGCAATTCTTAAAAGCAGGGCGGTCTCGGTCTGCAGAGGGTCCCAGGGGATGCGTGGCCCTCATCCGGCATCGCGGAGTGGCTTCAGCTTTTATCCGTTCTGATTTGCCGGCTTGCCGAGTCGTAGTTCGGAGCGCTGTCACCATTGCAACCCCGGCCCGCCTACGCCCGAAAAACGGGCTTCGGCGCGGCAGTCTTCGTTCTCGCTGCGCTCCGAACGAAGACTGGAGGCGGCGGGAGTTGAACCCGCGTCCCAAGCGCACCCGTCAGCCGCGACTACATGCTTAGTCCGGAAATAGTTTTCTGCTATGCGATGGCGTCCGGACACGATTCGCACTGCCTAGTCCGCATGAAATTTCTCGGTGGCCGGCGCGCGGTCTCCGCCGGCCACCATGCCTGCAATCGCGTTCATCCACCGTAGCAGGTGTCCAGTGGCGAACGTCGCAGCCTTAGGCCGCGAGAGCTAGTTCTTGATTAGCTTTTTTGTTTTGATGCGACGATTAACGAGGCCAACGCATCATCCTCGGCATGCCGCCTCTGGCGTGTTCACATGGTCGAAACCAGTACGCCCCCATCCGATTCGGCAGGGACATACTCGTTCATGCCGGCGCTCCGGTCAAGGGGGCAAATGGGGGTGGGGCGGGGCGATCGCGGGAAGTTTGGAGATTTTTCAGGTGATGAGGGGTGATGAGAACGTTAAAAGGTGTTAAAAGGGCGTTAAAAGCGTTAAATATATATCTGTTATATAATATGCGGCGGAGCCGGGCCCCGGTTATGCGGGCGGGGGGCAAAGGTTGTGCTCCCCATTACCGGGGTTTGATGGTAGGTTCAGGGCATGTTCGTTTATCCGAAGCAATATGATGTGATCGTGGTCGGGGCGGGCCATGCGGGGGTGGAAGCCGCCCTGGCGGCGGCGCGCATGGGGTGTCAAACGCTGCTGCTGACCATGAACGCGGATAGCATCGGGCAAATGTCGTGCAATCCGGCGATCGGCGGGCTGGCCAAGGGGCATCTGGCCCGGGAAATTGATGCGATGGGGGGTGAAATGGGGCGGGCCACGGATATGACGGGGTTGCAATTCCGCATGTTGAACACCAAGAAGGGCCCGGCGGTTTGGGCACCGCGCGCGCAATGCGATAAAAAGGCGTATCAATTCCGGCTCAAGCGGGTTTGTGAATCGGAACCCAACTTGGATGTCAAACAGGGGCAGTCCACGCGGATCGTCCTGAAGGATGGGGCGGCGGCGGGGGTGGAGACGGCGTTGCAGGTGCAGTATCTGGGCAAGACGGTGGTGATCACCACCGGGACGTTCTTGCGCGGTTTGATGCACATTGGCTCGAACCAACAGGCGGGGGGACGCGCGGGAGATGTCGCCGCCATGAATTTGTCCGCCTCGCTCAAGGAAGTGGGCTTGGAATTGGGTAGGTTGAAGACGGGCACGCCTCCCCGGTTGCTGCGCCGCTCGATTGATTTTTCCAAGACCGAACTCCAGCACGGGGATGAACCGGTGCCCTATTTTACCTTTTGGAAGGATGATTTGTTCCATGTGGAACAATTTTCATCTAAAGCCGGAGATTCCGGGGCGGCGGACGGAGTCCAACGGGGGGAAATGTTCCATGTGGAACAATATATTCCCCGGGTGGATGCCAATATTCCGCCCGGCAAATATCCTCCCGGTTCGGTCCTGAGCCGGATCAACGGTCAGTTGCCGTGTCATATTACGTTTACCACGGCGGAGACCGCCCGGGTTATTCGCGAGAACCTGCACAAGTCGCCGATGTATTCGGGAGTCATCGAAGGCATTGGGCCGCGGTATTGTCCGTCCATCGAGGACAAGATCGTCAAGTTCCCGGAGAAGGAGCGTCACCAGATTTTTCTTGAACCGGAGGGGATTGAGACGGATGAGTTTTATGTGAACGGGTTTTCCACCAGTCTGCCTTACGAGGTGCAGGTGGATTTGGTCAAGACGATCATTGGGTGCGAACATGCGGAAATCATGCGTCCGGCCTACGCGGTGGAATATGATTTTGCCTTCCCGACGCAGTTGCAGCCCTCGTTGGAGACGAAGGTCTGTGAGAATTTATTTCTGGCCGGTCAGATCAACGGCACCTCCGGATATGAGGAGGCCGGGGCACAGGGGTTGATCGCCGGCATCAACGCCGCGCGGAAGGTCCAAAATCGCCCCGCAATCACGCTCCGGCGCGATCAGGCGTATATTGGGGTGTTGATTGATGACTTGATCACCAAGGGCACGGCCGAGCCTTACCGGATGTTCACCTCCCGGGCGGAATACCGGTTGCTGTTGCGGCAGGACAATGCGGATTTGCGGCTCTCGGATATTGGCCATGACATCGGGCTCTTGCCCGAACGTCATTTCCGGCAGTTTGCCGCCAAGCGCCAGGCAGTCGAGGACGAGATTAACCGTCTGCATAAAACCTTTCACGTCTCGGATTCCCTGGCCAAAATCCTGTCTCGGCCGGAAATTCTCTACAAGGACCTGCCGAACCGCGTGGAGAATCTGTCCGAGGAGGTGATTCAGCAAATCGAGATCACGATTAAATATGCGGGCTACATCCAGCGACAGGAGGTTGAGGTGGAGAAATTCAAGGTCTTGGAGGATAAAGCCATTCCTCCGGCCTTCGATTTTGGCACTGTCCCCAGCATGAGGCCGGAGGCGCGCCAGAAGCTGGCCAAGATCCGGCCAGCCACCATCGGCCAGGCCGCGCGTATTTCGGGGGTCTCCCCGGCGGATATTAGTATCCTGATGATTTGGTTGAAGCGTTGGGGGCAGAATGCGACGGCCAATCCTGAGCCACAATGCGGGTCGGATCAGGCGGGTGGCGAATCCTGCGGGGTGGAACTGGAGGAGAGTTGATATTGCTGTAATACCTCGACCACGGACCGGGACATATACCAATCGTTTTTGACCAGATGGAGTTCTTGGACCGAAGTTCGGCCAAAGTCGTGGTTTCGGTGGTTTTCCAGTGCTTTGGCATAAGTTTGGCTGGCCCGGAGCGGATGCCGGAAGCGAACCACGGTCATGTGAGCGGTTTCCAAGCGATAGCGGGCGTCCAATCCGGTGGTTAAGTGGCGCGTTTGCAATGCTTTGCGCAAGGTCTCCCGCATCTCATTCAACACGGTGGAGTCGGGATAGCCCTGGATCATGATGGCATCGCGCGAGAGCGTGACCCCGGTGAATTCAATCGAAAACGGGGGCGGGGCGGAGAGGGCCGATTGGACGGCTTCGCGGTATTTCTCGTATTGAGATAGATACGGTTCATGGTCCACCGTGGCGGTGAAGAGTGAGAGTCCGGTCACATGCAGTTCGGAGGGGTGGTAGTAATATTGGTCCGGGTCAATGGCGCGAAGTTGATTCAGGAAGGCGTCCACGGATTGCTGGATTTCGGCGGCGGGGCGGGCTAATACGGTGAGACCGCGACGACGGTCCGCCTCGCGGCGGGCGAGCAGGGGATCAATGATGATTTCGCCCCGGCGGACGAAATCAATCGCCCCGTCCCAGAGTTGGGCGTAACGCGCGGAGATTAATTGACGTTGGGAATTCAAATGAAATTTAGTCTGCAATATTGTCCGGCAATTGGCAATAGACGCGAATTGCAGCGGCAAGTCTTGAATATATTATTTGGGATGGGCGGCTACAAATAGGTCGCCCCTAACGGGGCTGGGGGAAGGGCAGGCCGCTTGGCGTTTGGCGGCTACGTAATATGGATCGCCCCTAACGGGGCTGGGGGAAGGGCGGGCCGTGAGGGCGTGGCCTGCAATGCCGGGACGGGTGTTTTCCCCAGCACGAAGTCTCTGATAACATCATCCAAACTGTGCCATTCGCACTGTGCCACGGCGCAGGCGAGTGTGCCAGAATGGCGCGATTGGCACAGCTTTGGAGTTGTGAGGCGCGCCAAAATTATTGTTAAGTTGTTTATATTACACAAGTTAACTATTTTAAGCGAGCATGGCACTATTCCTGCATGAAGTCACCCAGAGAATAGTCGCAACATTCAACCAATTTATTTATGGCAAAAGTTTTAGGGATCGATTTGGGCACGACCAATTCCTGCATGGCCGTCATGGACGGTGGTGAACCGCTCGTCTTGGAGAATTCCGAGGGCAAGCGCACCACGCCGTCGGTGGTTGCCTTCACCAAAACGGGCGATCGCATTGTGGGCGATGCCGCCAAGCGCCAGGCCGTGACCAATTCACGGAACACGGTTTATTCCATCAAACGCTTTATGGGCCGCAAGTTTGATGAAGTCCAGGAGGAAATCAAACGCGTGCCGTATAAAGTCGTGCGCGCGGGCAATGGCGATGCCGCCGTGGAAGTGGAAGTCGAGGGCAAGCCCCAGCGTTTCAGCCCGCCGGAAATTTCCGCCATGATCCTCGCCAAGCTTAAAGCCGACGCCGAAACGCGCCTGGGCGAGAAGGTGACGCAGGCCGTCATCACCGTGCCCGCCTATTTCAACGATTCCCAGCGCCAGGCCACCAAGGATGCCGGTCGCATCGCCGGCTTGGAAGTGCTGCGCATCATTAATGAACCCACCGCCGCCTCGCTGGCCTATGGGTTGGATAAGAAGAAGGACGAGAAAATCGCCGTGTATGATCTCGGCGGCGGCACGTTTGATATTTCCGTGTTGGAAATCGGCGACGGTGTTTTTGAAGTCAAAGCCACCAACGGCGACACCCACCTGGGTGGCGACGACTGGGACAACACGCTGATGGACTGGATTCTGGATGAATTCAAAAAAGAGAGCGGCATGGACCTGCGCAAGCAGCCCGACGCCCTCCAGCGCATCAAGGAAGAGGCCGAAAAGGCCAAGATCGCCCTTTCCAGCGCGGCCCAATACGACATCAACCTGCCGTTCATCACGGCGGACGCCAGCGGCCCGAAGCACATTCAAAAGATCCTGACGCGCGCCAAGATGGAGCAACTGTGCGAAACCCTCTTTGACCGCACCATTCCGCCAGTGAAAGCCTGCTTGAAAGACGCGGGCATTGAAGCTTCGAAGATTGACGAACTCGTGCTGGTCGGCGGCATGACCCGCATGCCCCGCGTCGTCGAAGTGGCGCATACCCTCGTCAGCAAACCCCCGCACCAGGGCGTGAACCCGGACGAAGTTGTCGCCATCGGCGCCGGCATCCAGGGCGGCGTGCTCAAGGGCGAGGTCAAGGACGTGCTGCTGTTGGACGTCACCCCGCTCTCGCTCGGCATCGAGACCCTGGGCGGCGTGTTCACCCGGTTGATCGAACGTAACACCACCATTCCCTCGCGCAAATCCGAAATTTTCTCGACCGCCGCCGACAACCAGCCCGGCGTGGAAATCCATGTGCTCCAGGGCGAACGCCAGTTTGCCCGCGATAACAAGACCATCGGCAAATTCAAGCTGGACGACATCCCGCCCGCGCCGCGCGGCGTGCCGCAGGTCGAGGTGACCTTCGACATTGACGCCAACGGCATCCTGCACGTCGCCGCCAAGGATCTCGGCACCGGCAAGGAACAGAAGATCACCATCACCGCCAGCAGCGGTCTCTCGAAGGACGAAATCGAGAAGATGCGCCGCGACGCCGAGACCCACGCCGACGAGGACAAGGCCAAGAAGGAGGAGATCGAGACGCGCAACGAGGCGGATAACGCCGTATATCGTTCGGAGAAACTCCTCAAGGACAGCGCCGCGAACCTTTCCGCCGAGGACAAGGGCAAGATTGAAAGCGCCGCCGCCGCCGTGAAGGAAGCGTTGAAAGGTTCGGACGCCGCCGCCATCAAGTCCGCCAGCGAGAAGCTCAATGAAGTGTGGCAGGCCGTCAGCGCCGAACTCTACAAGGCCGGCGCCGAGAAGGCCAAGGCCGCCCAGGGCGGTGCGCCCGGCACCCCGCCCCCCGGGGCCGGCGAACCCCACGCCGAAGGCAAGAAAAACGACGACGGCGTGATTGACGCCGAAGTGGTGGATGAGAAGAAGTAAACCGTCCATGGAAATTTGATTCCCGCCGCCGGAGCGGCGGGAATTTTGACGCAATATTTTCCCGCCGCGAGTGCGGATCGGGAGTTAATTCGTGGTAATAAACATATAAACAACAACAAGACAAATTATGGCAATTAACGTAAAGCCTCTCGGTGATCGTCTCCTGGTTGAGCCGGCCGAAGAGAAGGAAACCAAAAAGGGCGGCATCATCATTCCTGATTCCGCCAAGGAAAAACCGCAGGAAGGCATCGTGGTCGCCCTGGGCACCGGCAAGACGGATGACAACGGCAAGAAGGTCCCCTTTGAAGTGAAAAAGGGCGACCGCGTGCTGGTCTCCAAATACGGCGGCACGGAAATCAAAATTGACGGCAAGGAATACAAGATTCTGTCCTCGGACGATCTCCTGGCCATCCTCGAATAACTCCCCAATCCAATTTTTAACTAAATAACCAATACTCAATATTATGGCAGCCAAACAATTGATCTTTGAAGAACAGGCCCGTCAGGCCCTGCTCAAGGGCGTGCAGAAACTCGCGCGCGCCGTCGTCGCCACCCTCGGGCCGAAAGGCCGCAACGTGGTGATTGACAAAAAATTCGGCTCCCCGACCGTCACCAAGGACGGCGTGACCGTCGCCAAGGAAATCGAACTGGACGACCCCTATGAAAACATGGGCGCGCAAATGGTGCGCGAGGTGGCCAGCAAGACCAGCGACGCCGCCGGTGACGGCACCACGACCGCCACCGTGCTCGCCGAAGCGATTTATCGCGAAGGTTTGAAATACGTGACGAGCGGCGCCAGCCCCATCAACATCCAGCGCGGCATCAACAAGGCCGTGGCCGCCGCCGTGGAGCAGCTCGCCAAGATCTCCAAGAAGGTCAAGGACAAGGAAGAGATCAAGCAGGTTGCGACCGTTTCCGCCAACTGGGACACCACCATCGGCGAAATCATCGCCGACGCCATGGACAAGGTCGGCAAAGACGGCACCATCACGGTGGAAGAAGCCAAGTCCATCGAAACCACGCTCGATGTGGTCGAGGGCATGCAGTTCGACAAGGGCTATCTCTCCCCCTACTTCGTGACCAGCGCCGAGACGATGGAAGTGAAGCTCGAGGACGCCTACATTCTCAATTACGAGAAGAAAATCAGCAGCCTCAAGGATTTGCTGCCCATCCTCGAAAAAGTCGCCAAGACCAGCAAGCCCCTGCTGATCATTGCCGAAGACATCGAAGGCGAAGCCCTGGCGACCCTCGTGGTCAACAAGCTGCGCGGCACGCTCAACATCTGCGCCGTCAAAGCCCCGGGCTTTGGTGACCGCCGCAAGGCGCTCATGGAAGACATCGCCGTCCTCACCGGTGGCCGCTGCATCACGGAAGACCTCGGGATCAAGCTCGAGAGCATTGATATCGCCGACCTCGGCCGCGCCAAGAGCATTGTCGTGGACAAGGAAAACACCACCATCGTGGAAGGCAACGGCAAGTCCTCCGACATCCAGGGCCGGGTCAACCAGATCCGCCGCCAGATCGAGGAGACGACGAGCGATTACGACCGCGAGAAATTGCAGGAACGCCTGGCCAAGCTGGCCGGCGGCGTGGCCGTCATCAATGTCGGCGCCACCACCGAATCCGAGATGAAGGAAAAGAAAGCCCGCGTCGAAGACGCGCTGCACGCCACGCGTGCGGCCGTGGAAGAAGGCATCGTGCCTGGCGGCGGCGTGGCGCTGATCCGCTGTCTGGCGGCCATTGACGCCGTCAAGGGCGCCAACGACGACGAACAGATCGGCGTGGACATCATCAAACGCGCGGTGGAAAGCCCGCTGCGCTCGCTGGCGGCGAACGCCGGCGTGGAAGGCTCGCTCATCGTGTCCGAAGTCAAGAAGCGCAAGGGCAACGAAGGCTACAACGTCGCCACCGGCGAATACGAAGACTTGGTCAAAGCCGGCGTGGTGGACCCGAAGAAAGTCACGCGGTCGGCGTTGCAGAACGCGGCGTCCATCGCCGGTCTGTTGCTGACCACCGAGTGCCTGATCACGGATGCGCCGGAGAAGGACAAACCCGCGCCCGGCGGCGGCGACCATGGCGGCGGCGGCATGGGCGGCATGGGCGGCGGCATGGATTATTAAGGTGATCCGCCGGTCCCTCGCGGACCGGCCCACCTGGTAAACTGAGGAACGGAGACGGGGCGGGAAGCAATTCCCGCCCCGTTGTCGTTTGGTCAATTTAGCCGCGCCGGGCTACTTGGAGGCTTTGCCAGTAATGGGGTGCCGCCAACGCAAGCCGGGAAACTGTTCATAGTCGCGGTCGGTGGTGATCCATTCGCAGCCGGATTCAATGGCCATCGCCGCAAACCAGGCATCGGGAATCAGATTGCCGGTGGCGGATTGTGATTTGCAGAGATCGGTGAAGATTTGCCAGTGGCGTGAACCGGGCGCAATAATCCGGCAGTTGGGCTGTTCGCGCAAATCGCGCGCAAACTCAAGCACGGAAAGGATTGGGCTCGGCGTTGAGAATATGCGCGGATGCGTGGCGATGCGCAGGAACCCGCTCAACACATGGTCGCTTATGCCGTAGGGCTGGCGCTTTGGATAACGCCCTCAAGCCATTGCTTGTAAAGCAGGTGATCCACGGCATCCCCACGATGCGCGTAGATGAGGATGTTAACGTCGGGCAGAATCATTCACCCTGTTCCATCAAGGAAAGCAAAGCAGCCGAATTATTCAAATCCACGCCGGGGTGGACACCGTCGCCAGTGAATATGGTCAGGTGACGGAAAGGCCGCGAGGCAACGGGCGAGCGCGGCGCGACTTTATCGCGCAGCGTCTCCTCAATGAAATGCGACAGGTCGCAACCTTTTTCGCGGGCCAGTTCGGTGGCTTGCGCCAGCAGGGCGTCATCAAGCTGAATCAGCGTTTGCATCTTGGGCAGATTACCTTAAAGTCAAGCGCCTGTCAAAGCGGCCGCCAGGGCACGCCGGATTCGGCGGTTCCTTTGGTCCCCTTCGCCCCATCCATCCTCAAAATTTCGTTGTCCCCTTTGGTCGGCGGCTGTGCATTAATAAAGTGAATGACCGACGATGACATGGCCCTGGTGCGGCAATACGCCGACCACCAATCCGAGAGCGCCTTTGCCGCGCTCGTCACGCGTCATGCCGGGCTGGTCTATTCCGCCGCCCGGCGCGTGGTGGAAAACCCGCAACTGGCCGAGGAGGTCACCCAGGTCGTCTTCATTATTCTGGCGCGCAAGGCCGGGACGCTGGACGCCAACACCATCCTCTCTGGCTGGCTCTATCGCGCCGCCGGCTTCACCGCCCGCAGCGCCCGCAAACGCGAACAACGCCGCCAACAACGGGAACAGGAGGCTTATATGGAATCCACCCGGTCGGACGCCGTCCCCGAGGCCGCCTGGCAACAAATGTCCCCGCTGCTCGAGGAGGCCATGCTGCGCCTCGGCCCGGCCGACCGCGACGCCCTGGTGCTGCGCTTTTTTGAAGGGCGTAATTTGAACGAAGTCGGCCGGGCGCTGGGCGGCAGCGAAGAGGCGGCCAAGAAACGCGTGCAGCGCGCGTTGGAGAAGCTGCGGAAATTCTTCACCCAACGCGGGGTGACCTCCACCACCGCCATCATCGCCGCCTCGCTGTCCGCCCACTCGGTGCAGGCCGCCCCGGCGGCGCTGGTCCCGGCGGTGACGGCGATGGCGCTCACCCAGGGCGCGGCGGCCGGCGGTTCCACTTTAACCCTCATCCAAGGAGCATTGAAAATTATGGCATGGACCAAAGCAAAAATGGCGGTGGTCACGGGCGCCTGCGTGTTGCTGGCGGTCGGCACCACCACGCTCACCCTCACCCTGAAACACGCCCCCCGGCCCGTGGCGGAGTCCGGCATTCCCCGGGATTGGTCGTATTTAAGCGGGGACTTCACCCAATGGCACTGGGCCAACAACACCATTTACGGGGATACGACCCATGGGGACAGCATCCTGGCCTCCACCCGGCGTTATGGCAATGTCACGGTGTCGGCGATGGTCAGCACCACGAACCGGGAAGCGTCCCTGGCCCTGCGTTTTCAGGACGTGGACAACGGTTACATGGCGATCTTCGTTCCGGATGGCACGCCGGGGGCGGCGGGCGTGGGATCCCGCATCACGTTGATCCGACGGCAATCCGGGCAGGAGACGGAACTCGCCATGTTCAAACGGCGGGGGATTTCCGGCCCGGGACAAGTGGAAAAGTTCACCTTCTCCGCCCAGGGCCACCGGCTGGAGGTGCGTTTGAACGATCTCCCGGTGATCCGGACCAACGACACGGCCTTCGCGGACGGTTACGTGGGCCTGCGCATTTATGGGGATGCCAAAATTCCCTGTGACGCCACGTTTTCCAATTTGATGATTCAGTAGTGGATGGGAGTCTCACCACTGCCTTTGGAGTGCGGCGGCAAGACGCCGCTTTTGGACGAGGCGATCCCGCAAGCGCGGACATGTCCGCGTACTCCAAAGGCGTGCCTTCAAAGGTTCAGGGGCGCAATGCGCAAAAGAGTTTTCGGGGTGTGCTCGCCCGGGGGAAGGCCGGGAGGAGGGCGCATCTTAATACCGCCCCCCGAATCGCCCATATCCACATCGGCGGATGATCTGAAGATCCTGAGCCCCACCGGGTTCAACGGCCGACAGGTTTGTCCCGCAGAGCGGGGACGCCATGGAGGGTGCTGATTTAGGAAGAAACTTTCCGCAGACGGGCGACCGAGGCATTGAATCGGGCTTTCAGCCCTTGGTTATTCTTTGGGCACGGAACCTGGGGCGAGGGCCCCAGGCTGGGATAAAGGCGGGCCTTTGGCCCTGAAGGCAACTGGCTACCAATCAACACGTTCCATAGATGTTTCTTAAGAGCGGGATGCGAGACAGCAGACTGGGAAGTCGGCGGTACTTGGCTTCCGGCCGGTGGCAACCGGGGGCAGTGTCAAGATGCGCCCTTGTGGCGGTCCCGCTGTTTTCCTCCCTTTACCTTTCCCCGGAAATGGGTTAAGCATTAACCCATGAATAATTTTCTGGTGCCGATTGTGGTGGAACAAACGGGGCGGGGGGAACGGAGTTGGGACATTTATTCCCGGCTGCTGGTGGATCGCATCATTTTTCTGGGCACCCCGGTGGATGACATGGTCGCCAATGTCATCATCGCCCAGCTTTTGTTCCTCCAAATGTCCGATCCGAAAAAGGACATTCATCTGTATATCAACTCTCCCGGCGGCAGTGTCACGGCCGGCCTGGCCATTTACGACACCATGCAGTATATGACCTGCGATGTGAACACCTACTGCGTCGGCCAGGCGGCCAGCATGGGCGCGGTGCTGCTTTGCGCCGGCACCAAGGGCAAGCGCTTCTCGCTGCCCAATGCCAACATCATGATTCATCAGGTGCTCGGCGGCGCCGAAGGCCCGGCCAGCGACGTGGAAATCCGCGTCAAGCACATGCTCAAGCTCAAGGAGCGGCTCAACGGCATCCTGGCCAAGCACACCGGCAAGGCCGTGGAACAAGTGGAGAAGGATTGCGACCGCGATAATTTCATGACCGCCGACGAAGCCAAAGCCTATGGCTTGGTGGACCAGGTGGTGCAATCGCAAAAGGAAATTGTCCCGGAGAAAAAAACCGACCTCTAAATGCCCGGCACCCTTATACGAGGATAACACCATGGCCCGACCCACCAATCTCACGATGTGCAGTTTCTGCGGCAAATCCCACGCCGAAGTGCGGAAGCTCATCTCGGGGCCGGGCGTCTATATCTGCGACAACTGTGTCATCCTCTGCAAAAACGTCCTGGACCGTGAACTTGAACTCGCGGCCCAGAAAAAGCAGCCGAAGTTGAACGTTCCCAAGCCGGCCGAGATCAAACGGCAGTTGGACCTCTTTTGCATCGGGCAGGAAGTCGCCAAGAAAACGCTGGCGGTGGCGGTTCACAATCATTACAAGCGCATTCAGCCCGAAGCCAAGGCGGAGGCCGCCAAGTCGGATACGGAGGTGCCGGAAAAAACCGAACCCCGCCCCTATGCGGAGGTGGAGATCGAGAAAAGCAACATCCTGCTCATCGGCCCCACGGGTTCCGGGAAAACGCTGCTCGCCCGGACCCTGGCCAAAATCCTTGACGTCCCCTTTGCCATCGCCGACGCCACCACGCTCACGGAGGCCGGTTACGTGGGCGAAGACGTGGAGAACATCGTGCTGCGCCTGCTGCAAAACGCGGATTACGACGTCAAACGCGCCCAGCGCGGCATTATTTACATTGACGAAATTGACAAAATCGCCCGCAAGACCGAAAGCGCCTCCATCACCCGCGATGTTTCCGGTGAAGGGGTGCAACAGGCGCTCCTGAAGATTCTCGAAGGCACGGTGTGCAACGTTCCCCCGCAGGGAGGCCGCAAACATCCGCAGCAGGAGTATATCCGGGTGGACACGACCAACATCCTGTTCATCTGTGGCGGGGCGTTCATTGGCTTGGAAAAGGTCATCCAACGCCGGTTGGGCCGCAACACGATGGGCTTTGGCACCCCGGCCGCCGCCCGCAAAGCGGTGAGCACCCTGCACGACGAACTGCTCCAGCAAGTCGAGCCCGAGGATTTGCTGAACGCGGGGTTTATCCCGGAATTCATCGGTCGCCTGCCCATCGTGACGACGCTCGAGCAGTTGTCGGAATCGCAGATGGTGAGCATTCTCAGCGAACCGAAGAACGCGCTGACCAAGCAATTTGCCAAGCTCATGGCCATGGAGGGCGCCGAACTCGAATTCACCCCCGAGGCCCTGACCGAGCTGGCCGCCCAAGCCCTGAAAAAAGGCACCGGCGCGCGCGCCCTGCGCGGATTGATCGAGAAACTCATGCTCGACCTCATGTATGAGGTGCCCGAGCACAACAACATTCTCTCCATCAAGATCACCCGCCCCGTGGTGCTCGGCGAAGGCAAGCCGGTGTTGCGCCGCAAACAGGACGCCAAGGCCGCCTGAGGCCGGCGGGGGCTCCCGGCCGCAACGGCAGGGATTTCCGCCATGCCGGCACGTTTAATCCGTGGCGGTCCCAATAACTTGATCTTTTTCGCGCCGGACCAACCGGACCATGCCGACCAAAACCAACGACTCTCACCAGTGGCTGAGCACGGGGGATGAAATATTTCCCGCACTGCTTGCTGCCATTGACGCGGCCCGGGAATCCATCGGCCTCGAAATCTACATCTTCACCCCGGGTCCGTTGGGCGACAGTTTTCGTGCCGCCCTGGTGCGTGCCGGACTGCGCGGCGTGCGCGTGCGGGTGTTGCTGGACGCCATGGGTTCCGTCCAATTGCCGGCGGACTATTGGCAACCCCTGCTCCGGGCCGGCGGCGAAGTCCGGCAATTCAACCCCGTCGCCCTGAAGCGGCTGTGGATACGCGATCATCGCAAATTACTGGTTTGCGATGATCGGGTGGCCTTTGTGGGCGGCTTCAATCTCTCGCCGGAATACGAAGGTGACGGCGTTCGGCGTGGCTGGTGTGATTTGGGTTTGAAAATCACCGGACCGCTGGCGGGGCCACTGGCCGCCTCGTTCACCACGATGTTTGACCGCGCTGATTTGCAGCACCAGCATTTTATGCGGCTCCGGCGCAACGACATCCCCAAAACGGCGGCCGGGCCGAAGGAACAACTCCTCCTCAGCGGTCCGGGACGGGGCCCCGGCCCGTTCCAACGCGTCCTGCAAACCGATCTGGCCCGGGCCGCCCGGGTGCAAATCATGGCCGCGTATTTTCTGCCCCCGCGCCCGCTCCGGCGGGCGCTGTTGCGGGTGGCCCGGCGGGGCGGCTGCGTCCAGTTGCTGCTGCCCGGCCGGTCCGACGTGCGGTTGTCCCAACTCGCCACGCAGAGTCTTTACCGGAGGTTTTTGCGGCGGGAGGTTGAAATCCACGAATATCAGCCGCAAATCCTCCATGCGAAACTCATCATTGTGGATGACATCGTTTATGTTGGCTCGGCCAACCTGGATCCACGCAGCCTGCACATCAATTACGAACTCATGCTCCGCCTGGCGAACCCCGCCCTGGCGGCGGAAGCGCGCCAGATCTTCGCCGCCCGGCTCGCCCATGCCCGCCGGATCACCGCCGGCGAATGGCGGGAGTCGCAAACCCTCTGGCGCCGACTCAAACAGCGCTGGGCCCGTTTCCTGTTAACCAAAATTGACCCCTGGCTGGCCCGCCGCCAATGGCGCGCCCTGCCGAAGTGACGACGAGTGAGTTTCGAGCAAATGATCCGGCCGCCGGGGTGGAAGATGGTGGCGGCGAATGCGCGGCATGGCTATTCGCCGTAGAAGCCATGATGGATTTCTGCCCGCAATTGTTTGGCTTCGGCGGAACTATCAGCGTCCGCCATGCGCCGGGCCACGCCAGACAATTTTTTGCCGGGCAGTTGGCGTTCCCGCGCCAGTTCAAAAGCAAATTGGATGACGCGTGATTGTTCGGCCCGCGGCAAATGCTTGATTTCTTTGATGACAGCGGTGGCAGTCATGCCAAAACCATCGCCGGGTCTTTGGATTTATGCAAGCGGCAACCGGCTGGGTTGGCGTGCGTTTACCGATCCGTGGCGAAGGGACGGGAGGGGAAAGTTAATAGACTCCAGAATCCAACGGCCTTGACCTTTGGGGTGGTTCATTGGACACCGGTCATATCCAGTCGGGGTGTGCCGGGATCTCCATCCCTGACGAGGGGATTTAACGGCGGCACGGGTTTCGGTCTGAAAATACTGGCGCGGAGCGTGGCTGTCTGACGCTGTTCGCCGGTCAACATCGGGGAGAAATTGGTTTGATTGATGAGGGCTTTTTTTATGCCGGAGTTGGCCGCGAGTTGAATCCAACAAAAGCCTTCCACCACGTCGGACCGGCTGTTCACATGGGTCATCAGGGCATAACCCAGGTCGTTCTGGGCCTGCGGGCAGCCATGCTCGGCAGCCCAGCGCCACCATTTCAAGGCTTGGTCGCTGTCCGGTGCTACCCCGACGCCTTGCAACAGCCGGATGGCCAACTGGCATTGCGCGTCAAAATTGCCGTGCTGGGCCGCCCGCTCCAGCCATTTCTGGCCCATGGCTTCATTTTTGGGAAATGGCTCCCAGCCGGCGAGCAAGGCTTGTGACAGCAAAAATTCTGCCTTTGGCCAGCCGCCGTCGGCCGCCCGCTGCAACCAGTCCCGCCATTTACCAAGGTCTTTGGGCGCGACAGTTCCCTGGAAATTCGCCAGGGCATATTGCATTTGTGCCTCGCGGTGGCCCAGTTGCGCCGCGCGCAACATCCAATGCACGGACTCCACTTGGGCATCGGCATTGGTTTTGTCCGCCAGATAATCCAAGGCCAGCGAGTAACAGGCTTCGGGGTAATCATTGGTCGCCGCCCGTTGATACCACATCAAAGCCAGGGCGTGGTTTGTGGCCACGCCTTCGCCCAGACGATAGGCTTCGCCCAGGAAAAATTGGGCCTCGGCACTGCCTTTGGACGCCGCCCGGTCGGCCCAAAAGATATAGCTGGCCAGATTCGTGGCCACGCTCTTGCCATAGCGATAACAAACGGCCAGTCGCCAGCAACCCAACGGCTCGTCCAGATCCGCACTGCGCTGATACCACTTGAAGGCCGCGCGCAAATGGTTGGAGTCCGCCAGATCGTTATCGGCCAAAATCCCAAGGTCAAACATCGCCCGCGCGTTGTTGCCTTTTTCGGCCGCTGGAATCAGCCAGGCTTTGGCCGTCGCAAAATCCTGCGGCACGCCCCGGCCCTTCATATAAAGGACGCCCAGATTTTTCATGGCGGTATAATTGGTCTGTTCAGCCGCGCGGCGATACCACAGCGCCGCCGTGACGTAATTGGTTTCCACACCAACGCCATCCTCGTAACAGGCGCCCAGATCACGCTCCGCGTCGGGATCGTGCTGGTCCGCCGCAAGCTGCAACCAATGGAGTGCTTTGTCGGGGCTGGCCGGCACAACCGTTCCCGACATATACAACCTGCCGAGTGTGGCGATGGCATGGACAAATCCCTGCTCGGCCGAACGTTGCAATAGGAGCATTCCACGGTCAACATCCTTTGGCAGCCGGACGCCATACACCAACATGTAGCCCAAAGCGGACTGGGCGGCGACATTGCCCTGCTGGCTGGCCAACTCCAAAACTGAAACCGGTGTGTTGAAGTCAAAATTTGTGGTCTCCACCGATGCCGGCACGGGAATCGTCAAGCCGCCCGCATTAACAGGGGGCTCTCCGGCGGGCTGGGACGCCGCAGGCTTGTGGGCGAGCAAAAGGCTGGCGACCACCGCCAGAATGACCGCGACTCTTGATTTGTTCATGATTTTACGGTTGCGCCAATGGAAACAATGTTTCGCCGGATATTTCGTTGTTCCGCCTGTCACCGGGCGAAAATCTGCCGGATGACGTCCTCGATGGGCACCTCCTGAATGTCAATGTCGCTCACGGGCAGGTCGTCCAACAAGGCCTTGCAGGCGGGGATGACGTGGTCCCGCTTGATCTTGAATTTGATGGCCCCGGGCGTTTTCTCCACCACTTCACCGTAGCGCGCCAGATGCTCCGCCGGATAATCGCGCGTTTGCTCCAGTTGGATGGTCAACAGCTTGAAATCCGCAAACCGGTCCACGATCTCGCTGAGTTTCCCGTCGAAAAAGATTTTGCCGTGGTCAATGATGATCACCCGCTCGCACAATTCCTGAATGTCCGCCATGTAATGGCTGGTGAGCAGGATGGTGGTTTTTTGTTCCGCATTGTAGCGCCGGATGAAATCCCGGACCGTCTTTTGAGAAGTGACGTCCAGCCCGATGGTCGGTTCGTCCAGAAACAGCACCTTGGGCTGGTGCAGGAGCGAGGCGATCAACTCCATTTTCATGCGCTCGCCCAGGGAAAGCTCGCGTACGCTCACGTTGAGCTTGTCCTTCACGTCCAGCAACTCTGTCATTTCCGCCACCGTGCGCTCGAAGCGGGGGGCGGGGATCCCGTAGATTTTGGCGTTTAATTCCAGTGATTCGCGGGCGGGCAGATCCCACCACAACTGGTTTTTCTGGCCCAGGACGAGGGCGAACTGCCGGCGGTAACCATCCGCGCGCTCCCACGGCACACACCCCAGCACCCGGGCCGTGCCGCTGGTGGGATAAAGCAGGCCCGCCAACATTTTCAGGGTGGTGGTCTTGCCGGCCCCGTTGGGGCCGAGAAACCCCACGAGTTCGCCCGGCTCGATGGTGAAGCTGACCCCTGCCACCGCCACCGTCTGCTCGTATTGGCGGTGAAACAACCCCTTGACCGCCCCCGCCAGTCCCGGCGACCGTTTGGCGGTGCGAAACGCTTTCGTGAGTTGGCTGACTTCAATGACCGGCATGGGCGTCTTGAGGTTCCCGCGACCGGCGCGGCGCCTACCGCATCAATTGTTTTTCCAGGTAGCTCACCACCTGGCGCACATTCGGATCCACTTCCATCCGGTCCTTCACCAGTTTGCAGGCGTGCATCACGGTGCCGTGATCGCGCCCGCCAAAGGTCTCACCGATGGTGTTGAGCGAGCTTTCCGTCAATTGCCGGGAGAGATACATGGCGATCTGGCGCGGGAAGGCGATGTTTTCCGGCCGGCGCTTGCTCGTCATGTCCGCCAGCCGGATGTCAAAATGTTCCGCCACCTTTTTCTGGATGACTTCAATGCTGAGGGAAAAGCGCCCTTCCTCGTGCAAAATCTCGCGCAACAACCCTTCCACCACTTCAATCGTCAGTTTCTTCCCGGTGAGCGAGGCAAAGGAGGCCACCCGGATCAGCGCGCCTTCCAGGCGGCGGACGTTGGTGCGGATGCGGTCCGCCAGGAAATCCAGCACTTCCGCCGGCAGGGCGGCGTTCATCAACTGCGCCTTTTTGTTGAGAATGGCGCGGCGCATCTCGGCGTCCGGCGGCTGCAAATCGGTGACCAGGCCCCATTCGAACCGGGAGACCAGCCGGTGTTCCAAGCCCTGGATTTCGCTCGCCGGGCGGTCGCACGTCAGCACAATCTGCTTGTGCGACTCGTGGAGCGCGTTGAAGGTGTGGAAAAACTCCTCCTGAATCCGCTCTTTCCCGGCCAGAAATTGAATGTCGTCAATCAACAGCACGTCCGTCTGGCGGTGTTTTTTGCGGAACGCCACCAGTTTGTTATGTTGAATCGCGTCAATATATTCGTTGGTGAACTTTTCGGAGGATAAATAGGCGACCCGGGCATTCTTCTTGTTGCCCACCACATGCTGGCCGATGGCGTGCAGTAAATGCGTTTTGCCCAGGCCCACGCCGCCATAGAGAAACAGGGGATTGTAGGACTTGCCCGGCGCCTGGGCCACCGCCAGCGCCGCCGCATAGGCGAAATTGTTGTTGTTCCCCACCACGAAGGATTCAAACGTGTTCTTGGGATTGAAATGTGGTTCCCCGTTGGCGCCCACCCGTTCGACGGGCGCTTCCACGGCTTTTACGCCGGGCACCGCCGCCGCCGCCACGGCCACGGCCGCCGGCAGGGTGATCGCCGAAGTGCTGCCCGGAGCCACGATGAATTTGACCTGCAACTGCCGGCCGGCGGCAATCGCAATGGCATCCTGCAACAGGCTCAGATAGTTGTCCTTGAGCCAGACCTCGCAAAATTCATTGGGGGCTTCCAGCGTCGCCTGGCTGGCGTCAATGGAACAGGCCCGTAACGGCGCAAACCACATGTTGAACGTGTCGCGACTTAATTTGGCGCGAAGTTGCTCCTGCGCCGAATCCCAGATTTTTTCCACAGAAAGCTGCATTTATGTTCCGTCCAAAGCCCGTTTTTAAAGCGTTTTATTCACCCAACCGAAAAATCAATATACTTTTCACCCCACCCACCGGATTTCCGGCCCCTAGGTTACCATTCCCGGGAAACCATTCAAGCAATATGCGACGTCTGACCGGCCTTAAAAACCAAATGTAATTTCATAAACTGCTCATTTATAATGACTTACAAGGCAAAAATATTCTGAACCGGTTTTCCGCTTCCAACGATAACGGCACCTTCGTGGTGGAAGGCCCTGATTGATGGGAATTGTTTTAAGACATAACCGGCCGCGATACGAGCACAAGATGTTAACTCTTATTCCCAAGTTATTCACCGGCGGCTAAGCTGATAAAAATCAGGGGGTTAGGCGACTTTTGACGGGCGTCCCCGCGGACCTCAAACCGCCTGTTCATCCGTGTCGCCCGTGCGGATGCGGATCACTTTTTCCACCGTGCTCACAAAAATTTTCCCGTCGCCGATCTTGCCCGTCTTGGCGGTCTTAATGATCGCCTCCATCACCGTGCCGACTTGGTTATCGGCCACCACCACTTCAATTTTGATCTTGGGCAGAAAATCCACCGTGTATTCACTCCCGCGATAAATTTCCGTGTGCCCCTTCTGCCGGCCAAAGCCCTTCACTTCGACCACCGTCATGCCCTGAATGCCCAGGTCCATCAAGGCGGATTTAACCTCCTCCATCTTAAACGGCTTGATGATCGCTTCGATTTTTTTCATAGGGAAATTAGTGGCCCGTTACGTTGGGCAACACTGATATTAACATTGACCGGAGGCGTGTAAACAGGAATCGGTGGGGGGGCGCAGAATTTTTTATGGGAGGCACGTTTCCCCGAGCCAGCCGCACCGGGAAACCCGGAAACTGACTAAACGTCACCCGGCGCCGCCGCCGGGGCCGCCTGGCGGCGGGGGGTTGGCTGGATCCTGGATGGACCCAATGGTTAACCGAGCTGGTAGCGACGCATTTTGGGGTCCACTTCCTGCGCCCAGGCGTCGATGCCGCCGCGCAGGCAGCGGACGTTTTGCAGGCCGTGGCCCGTGAAATAGGCGGCGGCGTCCAAACCGTTTTTGCCCGCGTGATCCACCACGACCACCAGGCGGGTGTTGGAACCGCTGCCGAGGATTTGTTGCATCACGGGCTGGGACAATAACACGGACCCGGCGATGTTCACGGCTTCAAATTCTTCGCGGGAACGGACGTCCACGAGCTGGACCGTGGGATCGGTTTGCCGCAGTTCGGCAAGTTCCGCCGGGGCGATCAAAATGCGGGCGTCCTGCGCGTGGCTGGTTTGGATGTGGGCCAGCACTTCGGCGGTGTCGAGCCCGCCGTTGCGGGCGCAGACCCGGGCCAGCGTTTCCTCCGGGCTGAACCCGCAACTGCTGCAGCCGCCGATGTGGTAGCGGCGGAATAAAGCGCGCTGTGCGCCGGGAAAGGCTTCGAGCACGGCGCGCATGGGGGCTTCGGGGGAAAGGGTGGTCATGGCAAAGGTTTAATCAAGTTCACGGAGCCAGTTTAAACTTGGAAGCGGGGTTTCGCAAGGGGGAGGCGGGAGGCCGGGGGGAGAAGCATTTTTTCGCGCAGGGCGGGGACGCCCTGGGGGTGCTGATGCCGGAAGAAACTCCCCAGCGAGTTAATGGTTTCGGGTTGGGGAGTTCGGGCACCTCTGCCGGGGTGTGGTCCGCAACCAAAAAGAGGACTTAAACCGCAGATGGCCGCAGATGGGGAGCAAGGGCAAAGCTCGAATTTCAGGGTCAACGTCCGCCCTCACCCCGGCCCTCTCCCCCGGCAGAGGGGGAAGGGTTTGGCCGACGCTGGCGCTTACGGC
>Ga0302278_10000466_pt1 | contig 52310 bp, 53 predicted proteins | sample III_Bog_N3_2_FD_194543 | JGI IMG/M metagenome (GOLD analysis project Ga0302278, IMG submission 194543) | Peat permafrost microbial communities from Stordalen Mire near Abisko, Sweden - III_Bog_N3_2 | ecosystem: Environmental > Terrestrial > Soil > Wetlands > Peat | place: Sweden: Abisko...
TTAACTGATCCCGATTCAATGAGTTACAAAAACAGCCTGTTTACCTATCAGTAAACACAAACCCCCATTTTCAGGCAAAAAAACGCCAAAAACACCATCGAAACTGGCACTTTAGAGCAAAAAATGGCACTTTTCGCACATCGAAATTCGCGTACCCAAATCATCCCAACGTGCTCTGTTTTTCCACCTCGATTCGCCCCGCAAAAGCATCTCCCTCACAACGTCAAGAGCTTGTCGTTCCAAATGCGTTTGCCCTGGGCCTTCACCGCCCTGCATTCAAGCCTTTCTATAAGCCCATACGCCCCAAACTCCCAAGGCAGCTTCCTTCCAACCCCCTGATAGCGTTATCATCATCCCCGACCAGATGCCCTCCAATTCCGCATCGCCAACCCTCCTCTGCGGACAGAGCAACCGGCCATCGGGGGATAACCTCATGCTTCGTACTCTTTCTCTCTTCATTGCCGCCGCCCTTCTCTCGTTCCCTCTCCAGGCCAAGGTCGTCGTCTTCTGGCAACCCGGCTTTCCAACCGTCGCCAGCCAGCCCATCACGCGCCCATCGCTTGAAAAGGCCCTCCAGGGCCTCGACCCCGCCTTCGCCGATGAAGCCGCCCTCAATGCACCCGACACCTTCACCGGCTCCGATCTGCTTGTCCTCCCGTACGGGTCCGCCGTCCCCGTCGCCGATTGGAAAGCCATCAATGCCTTTCTCGATCAAGGCGGAAGCCTGCTCATCCTCGGCGGCCAGCCCCTCCGCGTACCCGTCAGCCTCGTCAAAGGCAAGTACGTCTCCGCTGAGCCCCAGGACACCTACTCCCGCGCTCTCGGCTTCCGACACACCTATGAGGTCCCCGTCCCCCCCGCCGCAAACTTCCAATGGCGCACCGGCTACACCTGGCTGCCTCCCGTCCAGATTCACGCCCAGCATTTCTTCACCGTCGAGGGCCGCCTCAACGGCCTCGGCTACATGGCCGACGCTTCCGGCCTGCTCGTCGCCGCACCCGTCATCGTCGCCGACCGCATAGGCCGCCCGAACGACCAGCACATGGCCGGCAGCCGCATCGTCGCTCTCGACTTCGACCCCATCCCCGGCTTCTGGGACACCCCCGACGGCCAGACCCTCATCCAGCACGCAGCCGCCTACGCCTGCCAGGGCGCAGTCAGTTTCAGCACTGAAGCTCTCTACTCCGTCATCCGTCCCACCGAGCCGCCCACCCTCACCATTCACCTCACCTTCCCCCGCCAGCCGCGCCTCGGAACTACCGTCAACGGCGAAGTCCAGATCCAGCTCTCGTCCGAAAAAGGCCTCATCGCAAAGGCCTCCGTTCCCCTAACCGGCACAGCAGACGAAGACCTCGCCGCCCCCTTCCAAGCCCAGCTCCCTCCCGGCTTTTACACCGTAACTGCGGTCCTCATCCTCGGAGGCCAGCCTCGAGAGTTCTACCAGAACGCCTTCCTCGTCGCTGACCGTTCGTCCCTCGCCACCGGCCCCCCCCTCGGAGTCCATGGCGACTTCCTAACCCTCGCCGGCAAGCCCTTCTTCCCCGTCGGAACCAACTACTTCTCCACTGAAGCCAACGGCTGGGACTTCTCCGGCCCCCGCAACGCCTCCATCTGGGACAAGGATTTTGCCGACATGCAATCCCACGGCGTTAGCTTCGTTCGCACCGGCGTCTGGATGCCCAACGGCAAATTCATCGACCCCGCAACCGGCGGCGTCAACCAGCGTTTCCTGCGCAATCTTGAAGCCTTCCTCCACTGCGCCCAGCGCCACAACATTGCTGTCAACTTCACCTTTTTCGCTTTCTCTCCCCACTCCGGCCCCATGCCAGAAGACAAAACCGCCACCCCACCCAACCCCTACACCGACCCCAACTCCGTCGCCGCCCAGCAGGCTTACGTCCGCTCCGTCGTTGAAGCCTTCCGCAACGTCCCCTGGCTCTGCTGGGATCTCATCAACGAGCCCAGCTTCTCCAACCCCCGCCAGATCTTCCACGGCAACCTCCCCAACGGCGACCCCACCGAGCTAGCCGCCTGGCGCAAGTGGCTTGCAGAAAAATACCCCACTCTCGCCACCCTGGCCGAAGACTGGCGCGTCCCCACTGAAGCCCTCGGCACCTTCGACGCCATCCCCCTCCCCACCCCCGCTGACCTCCGCTACGAGCGCTATGCCAACCCCAATCAGGTCCGCGCCCTCGATTACAACCTGTTCGCGCAGGCCATGTTCTCCGCCTGGGTCAAGTCCATGGTCGGCACCATCCGGGCCGCCGGCAGCAGCCAACTCATCAACGTGGGTCAGGACGAAGGCGGCGTCACCGACCGCGTTCTCAACCAGTTCTACGGCGGCGCGGGCGTCTCCTTCACCACCAACCACACCTACTGGCAAGACGACGCTCTCCTCTGGGACTCGGTCGCCGCCAAGCGCCCCGGCCTCCCCAACATCACCGGCGAAACCGGCTATCAGCCCGCCTGGGCCCCCGACGGCGCCTGGCGCTACGACGAGTTCACCGGACTCGGCCTCACTGAACGCAAATGGGCTCTCGGCTTTGCCGCCGGCTCAACGGGCGCCATGCAGTGGGATTGGGACCGCGAAGTCGACTTCGGCATGTTGCGCAGCGACGGCTCCGCAAAAGTCTGGCAAAATCAGATGCGCGACCTCGGTGCCTTCGCCCGCGCCGCCACGCCCTTCGCCGGCACCCTCATTCAGCCCGAAGTAGCCATCGTCCTGCCCCAGTCCTACCAGCTCTCCGTCGCCAACGGCTCCGCAATCGATGCCCAGCAAACCGCCGTGCGCGTCCTCTACAACTACGTCCGCAGCCAGGCCTATGCCGTCGGCGAATACCAGCCCGAATTGCTCGGCACACCCAAACTCATCCTTCTCCCTTCGGCCTACGGTCTGACCGACGCCGCCTGGGCCGCCATTGACCTGCAAGTGAAAGACGGCGCAACCCTACTCGTCACCGGCCCCTTCCTTGAAGACGCCCATCTCCACCCCACCAACCGCCAGGCGGCTCTCGGCCTGCCCTACACCGTCGTCCCCCTCACCGTCCGAGACCATCTCTTCCACTTCCCCGGAAGCGACCAGCCCCTCACCTTTCCCGGCCTCAAAACCACCACGCTCTCCCGCGCCCAGCTCCCCAACGCGCAGGACTGGGCCGAAATCTCCGATGGCAAAGGCAAAATCCTCTTCTCTGCCCTGCCCCTCGAGCTCAACACCAACCTCCGCGCCATCGCCGATGTCTACACCTACGCCCTCAAAGCCGCCGGAATCGCTCCCGTCTACTCAACCACCCTCACCGACCCCGGAATCCTCATCTGCCCCACCCAATTCGCCAACGCAACACTCTACACCCTCACTTCCGAGTCCAACCAGACCGCCGTCTCCTTCACCGACCAGCGCAGCGGCAAAAACCTTTCCGGCACCCTCCTTCCCGGCCGCGCCGCCCTCGTCCTCATCGGCACCGACGGAGCCCTCCAAGCCAGCTATAATTGGCCCGAAAAATGAGGATTGACCACGAGCTTCGATTTGAAAGGCGCGGCTTCAGTTGAAGGGTACGGGTTTTAGTTGAAGGGTACGGGCTTTAGCCCGTACATTCCCCACTCCAGACCAGTCGGGCTTTAGCCCCCGAGGGAATGCAATAAACCAGGAAACACCACTAAAATTTCCTTGAACCTCACCCCGAAAGGCCTCCAATGTTTGCCACAAACCTAGCCGCCCTCCTTCAATCCGCCGTCGCCGCGCTCTTCGTCCTCGCCCCCGCCGTTGTCCTCGCCCAATCCCAACCCCTCGAAAAAGGCATCTTCACCGACCATCAGGACGCAGGAACCGTCCTCCATCCCGGCTCCACGGTCTACGACACCGCCACCCGCAGCTACACCCTCAGCGGCAGCGGCGAGAACATGTGGTTCGGCATCGACGACTTCCAGTTCGCCTGGAAAAAAGTCTCCGGCGACGTGGCCCTCACCGCCGACATCGCCTTCCTCGGTACCGGTGGCAATCCCCATCGCAAAGCCGTGCTGATAATCCGCCAGTCGCTCGACGGCAACTCCCCCGCCGTCGATGTAGCCGTCCACGGCAGCGGGCTCACCTCGCTCCAGTTCCGCGATGCACCCGGCGCCGACACCCACGAGGTCGAAGCCAACGCCACCTCACCCAAAACCGTTCGCATTGAAAAACGCGGCGATTATTTCTACGCCTTCGTGTCCGGCTCCGATGCCCGCCTCCACCCCGCCGGCGCATCCACCAAACTAGCCCTCAAAGGCGACTTCTACATCGGCATCGGCGTCTGCGCCCACGACAAAAACGCCGTCGAAAAGGCCGTCTTCTCAAGCGTCTACTTCGAGCAGCTCGCCCCGCCCACCGGCAAGCTCACCCTCGTCAGCTCTCTCGAAACCATCTCCGTCGCTTCCACTGATCGCCACGTCGAATACACCGCCCCCGCCCACTTTGAAGCTCCCAACTGGTCCCGCGACGGCAAGTTCCTCATCTTCAACCAGGATGGAACCCTCCGCCGGCTCGCCTTCGATGGCTCAGATCCCGTCGTAATCCCCACCACTCCCCAGGTCCACCTCAACAACGACCACGGCATCTCCCCCGACGGCCAGTCCCTCGCCATCAGCGACCAGTCCACTGACGATCACAAGTCCCGTGTCTACATCGTTCCCATCGCCGGCGGCGCCCCCCGCCTCATCACGCCCAACGCGCCCTCCTACTGGCACGGCTGGTCCCCCGACGGCAAAACCCTGGCCTTCACCGGACAGCGCGGCGACAACTTCGACATTTACTCCATCCCCGTCACCGGCGGTGACGAAACCCGCCTCACCAGCGCCCCCGGACTCGACGACGGACCCGAATACTCCCCCGATGGCGCCTACATCTACTTCAACTCCGAGCGCACCGGACACATGCAGATCTGGCGCATGAAAGCCGACGGCTCAGCCCAGGAGCAAGTCACCTTCGACGAAAGCAACGACTGGTTCCCGCACCTCTCACCCGACGGCCAGACCATGGCCTACATTTCCTACGAAAAGGGCGTCACCGGCCATCCGCCCAACAAAGACGTCGAAATCCGTCTCATGGCGCTCAAAGACCGAAAGATCCGCCTCCTCGCCAAACTATTTGGCGGCCAAGGCACCATCAACGTCCCCTCCTGGTCCCCCGACGGCCTCAAACTAGCCTTCGTAAGCTACCAACTCCTGCCTGAGGAAAGCGTCCGGTAGAAGAGTCTCTGAATCAGTCGATCAAGAATAGCAACTGTCATTCTGAGCAACTGACTCGCGTTTGCGCGAGTTACGGCTGATAGCAACGCCGAAGATCACCCAGCATGTTCATTACCACCACACTGTCATCCCGACCGAAGTGGAGGGATCTGCGGTTGCACTTCGGGTTTGTTCATGGGGAGCGAACGGGGCCCCAAACGTATCTCAGCCCGGGGTCCCCAGCGACAGGTCTTCGTCGTTGGGGTAGAGTTCGGGGGTGGTGAGTCGAAGAACCTGCATCTGTTCTTGTGGCATTCCACAAAGATATTGAGACTCAGGCCCGCAGCCCTTCCTCAACCCACAAACTTCAGCGCATCTTCCGCCCAAACTACGGCCGCGGCATAGGCTAACGACAATTCGTTGGCCTCCAACCCCGCGTTCTCCGCAGCCCTGTCGCAGGCCGTCCAATCCCCCCGCTCGTGGAACTCAATCCACGCCAGCAGGCACCGCTCCTGGCTTGCCTTGCCCTCCAGTGACTTGCGAATCTCATCGCGCAGCGGCAGCGCCGGGGTCAGTTCCACCATCGGAACCCGCAGCATCGCCGGCAACAGGCTCAACAGCCCCATCAAATACTGCTCCGTCGCATCCAACCCGCATAGTCCCGCCGCCAGTTCGCAAAAACGTCCGCGCACAAACGCCATGCGCAGAATCTCCATGGGTTGTTTGCCGTTCAACTCACTGGTAATCGCCAGCGTCGCAATCCGCCTGAACATCTCTTCGCCCACCGCCAGCAGCGCCGACTGGATCGACCTCACCTCCTGGCGCACCGCGCACATCGGCGAGTTCACCAGCCGCAGCAGCCTGTATGTCAGCGACGGGTCCCGCTTTACCAGGTGTGTCAGCTTCTTCAACTCAATCGACTCAGCCCGCAACAGTTGCAGAATCTCGATCTGCGAAAGCCGGTTCGACGGCACTTTGCGGTTCTGCATCAGCACCGGCCGGCAGAAATAGTAGCCCTGAAACAGCGTGAATCCCTCGCCGCAGGCCTGCTTGTACTCCTCTTGGGTCTCTATCTTCTCCGCCACCAACGCCACCGATACGCCCTTCAGTTGCTTAAGCAGCTTTTTCCGAGTCCCAGCGTCGGCCAGCAGAAAATCCACCTTGATGTAGTCGGCTATCTCCACCAACGGCTCAATCCCCGGCTTCCAGAGAAAATCGTCCAGCGCCAGCCGGAAACCCGCACACTTCAGCCTGCGGCATGCCCCAATCAGCTCCGGGGTCGGCTCCAGATTCTCCAGAATCTCAAGCACCGTCATGCTGGGAGGCAATATGTTCACCAACTCTTCGGTCAAAGACTCTTGCGTGCAGTTCACAAATGCAGGCAGCCCGCCCGTCAGCTTGTCCAGGCCGAACATCACCGTGTTGTCCAGCATGGTCCGCGTTGCCAGGTCGCCGTCGCCGCCGAAAACTGCATCCGGCCCCGCGCGAAACAGCAGCTCATACCCGTGCACCCGGCTGCGCAAGTCCATAATCGGTTGCCGCGCCACATAGCGCAGCCCGCCCGCTGCCTCTGCTACCACCGCTGAGGGGCTTCGTCCCGGCAAAACCTGTGTCGCCATACGCACCTTCCCGTACCGCTTATCGGGAAGAGGCTCGCACTCCATCAAGTTGTGTAGAAAACCGCGACAGACTGGGTTAGCCCGACTCTCCCAGGTCGCGGAAAGTTGTATCGCCGACCTCCCGGTCGGCCAGGGCAAACGCATTTGGAACGACAAGCTCTTGACGTTGCGAGGGAGATGCTTTTTCGGGGCGAATCGAGGTGGAAAACAGAGCACGCTGGGATGGTTTGGGTAGGCGAATTTCGATGTGCGAAAAGTGCCATTTTTTGCTCTAAAGTGCCAGTTTCGATGGTGTTTTTGGCGTTTTTTTGCCTGAAAATGGGGGTATGTGTTTACCGATAGGTAAACAGGCTGTTTTTGTAACTCATTGAATATGCATTAGTTAAGCGGATTCTATCTTCGATTTTTTGACGAATTTGGGGTGGGGGGGGTGGGGTCTCAGCGTTTTTGGGGGTTTGAAGGCCGGAAAAACAGGGATCAGGAATCAGAGAACAGGGGCAAAGGCGGAGCGATGGAATTGGCGAGGGTGCGTTCTGCCGGACGATTTTGGCATGCGAAACACCCCTACAAGGATTGTGCGCCAAAAGGGGGTAATTGCCTGCACATATGGCATGGGTGGAAGTTGTTTGATTTAAGCAGGTTAGTCAAGGTAAGTTGGGGGAGGGGCTTGCTTTTTTTTGGGATGGGGTATGGGGGATCGGGTTGCAGGCCTGCCTGAAGGCACATTCAGTGGTTCGATCGATTTTCATGTGCGTTTGCCCTGGCGCGGTCGGCTGTCCTAAGGACCTCCCGGCCCTCAGAAACCTGGCCCGGCCCTGAAATCCGGGGCCGCATTCCCCCAATCAGACCCCGTCCTGGAGGGACGGACTGAAGTCGCTTCTTTTCAGGGCATGACTTTATTCATGCCGATAAGGCAAATATAATCAATGCCTTGCTTTAGCCCCTGCGTGCTTTTGACCCTCAAATCCGCCCAAAACACGAGCTTTTTGGGGCGGCGCGCCTTAGCCGATGAACATCCCACCGTTCACATCCAGAACATGCCCGGTAATATATCCCGCCCCCTCGGAAGCAAGAAACGCCACCGACAGCGCAATCTCCGCGTCCGTCCCCGCCCGCCCCAGCGGAATCGTAGCCATCATCGCCGTCCGCTGTTTCTCGTCCAGCACCGCCGTCATGGCCGTTTCAATATACCCCGGCGCCACCGCGTTCACCGTGATTCCCCGCGAAGCAACCTCCCGCGCCAGCGACCTCGTCAACCCGATCAGCCCCGCCTTCGACGCCGCGTAGTTCACCTGCCCGCCCTGCCCGGTCCGCCCCACCACGCTCGATATGTTGATAATCCGGCCCCAGCGGTTTTTCAGCATCGGCCTCAGCACCGCCTGCGTCAGCAAAAACGAACCGGTCAAGTTCGTCCCCAGCACATCGTCCCAATCGGCGCGCTTCATCGCCATCATCAGCCCATCGCGTATAATCCCGGCGTTGTTCACCAGAATCTCAACCTTCCCAAACCGCTCCAGTACCGCCTTCGCGCAACCCTTGATCGAATCTTCGCTGGCCAAATCCAGCGCAAACGCCGCACCCAAACCGCCTGCGGTCTCAATCTCCGCCACAACCTCGGCAAGCTTTGCCTCATTGCGCGCGGCCACCGCCACCGTCGCCCCAGACCGCGCCAACTCCAGCGCGCACGCCCTGCCAATCCCCTGCGAAGCCCCCGTCACCAGCGCAATCCGTCCCGCCAAATTCCCCATATCTCTCACTTTCCTTCACCGGCCCGGGCAACCCCAGCGCCATCCGTCCCTCATTATACGGGCGCAATGCGAGCCCTTCCCGCAGCCTTCTCCCACCCGCAAACCACCGCTTCAGCGTCCAAACCCAGCCCAAAAACAATAGCGCCGGAGCCAAAACAGCAGCCCCGGCGCAAAAGGAATAGTTCGTCCACCATTCACTCTTTCACTTCTTCACTCTTTCACTGCAGTTCGTCCACATAGTGCGCCAGCAACACCGTGCTTCCATCCAGCGGGCTCTTGATCAGCAGACCCACAATCCGCACATTCTCCCCGGCCGTCAGACTGCCCACTCCGCTCAACCCGCCACGGAATCCAGTCTTCCCCGCCGTGTAAACCGTCACAGTCTGCGGCACCAGTTGCCCCGCAAACCCGTTGATCTGCACCTGGAATGTGCCATTCGCGCTGTTCATGTTGTTTGCCAGAACTGTGGCGTTAAAGCCCCAGTCCCGCAGCACCACGCGCTTCACCGTCACCGCCTGCGCATTCGTGGCCCCGCTCGCCGGCCCGCCCACGGAAACGTGCTGTCCCGGCAGCAGAAGGCTGTCATTGAACACGAACTCCGTCAACGGATTGTGGAACCAGTAGATAAAGTACTTCTCGCTTCCGCTCAGGTCCACCGTCGCAATCTGTCCCAGGCTCAACCCGGTTGTCGTCGGCAGCAGCCCGCGCACATACAAGTCAAAGCTGGTAGCCGCTCCGCTCGACGGCTGCACATAAGTGATCTGCCCGCCCGCATAAAAGCCGTCCTGCGAAAGAATCCCAACATCGTCCGCGTCAATTGTCGCATCCGCCCTGTCCAGTTCGCCTGAGAGCGTCACAATGCTTGAACTGCTCAGATTGCTCAGCCCTTCATTGCCTTCCCACTCCGTCTGCCCGGTCACGTTCACCGTGAACTGCCGGCCGTGCGGTCCCTGCACTTGAAAGCTCTGCGCCGTCGTATTCACGCTGACAACTGCCGCATCAAAGCAGTCGAGATATGCGCCAGAGTCCCCAACGCCCACTCCGTTCAATTTGAAGGTCGGCGTCACCGCACCGGTAATCGCCCCGCTCCCATCCACGCCAATCGACTTGCGCAGATCGAAATCCAGATGCAGGCCGGCAGGAGAACCGCCTTCCGCCACCACCATCGGGTCGGCCAGCGTCGCGGTGTAGGTGTAGGTCGCCGCACCCTGCGGATAAGTCACCGCCATGGTTTGAATTGTGGGCGCACTTGCCGCCTGCGTCTGCAAATAGCCAATCGTGCCGGCTCCCAGCGTAATCGACACACTGTCGTAGCTGCCCGCCGCAACATCGTTCATGTCCAGCAATGTCTGCAACCCGTTGTACCGTGCGAAGTCAACCGTCGGCGTCCCGCTTACCAGCGAAACGGAGTTCCCATTGCCGTCGGTGGCCATCACGCTCATGATCTGCACCGAAAACGACACCACGCTCGCCATCGGAGCATCTGTTCCCACCACAAACGAGGGGCCGCTCTGCGCTGCCGGCGTTACCGGCCCATTGCTCGTCACCTGGCTGCCACACCCTGCTATTGCCACCGCCATTGCGAACAGGCCAAAAATCCCCGGAAAAATCCTTGCCGCTGAATTTGAAGTCATCTTGGTCAATCTCCTCATCGAAGTCTGGTGATTCCATGCGAAAACATGCAGAGCCATCCAACCGCAATGGACGGTGCTCAGGATCGGCAACCAGAGAGAGAAATACCGCATGACCGTAGTTGGATTACGGCCTGGTTTGCGGCGGATGAAACTCCGCCCGCAGGTTGCTCCGATCGCTCGTAAGTAGAAATCGCCGGAGCTTCAATCTTTTATAGACCGCAAAGATTGCGCACTTCGCGCGGAAATCCCCCGTCTTTCCCTGCGAACCCGCAATCGCAGGAAAAGTTGCGCCAACCAATGTGGCCCCTGCACAATTGCCTCTCTCCGCAAGAATTCGCCGTTGAAAACACAGCCAATCCTCTCGCGCCCAGGCACACCAGGCAATGGCAGCTTCGGGTGAGCGCCCATCCCACTCAAGCGGCGCGCAGTCCCTGGTCCCTGGAGCATTTTTGCATTTGATCCAGACCGGTTTTGAAAGGGCACGGCTTCAGAGGCTGCGGAAAAAGGGCTGTTTGAGAGCAAATGTCGACTGAAAGTTTTGCAGGGGTTAAAACCCAACATTGATTTGATTGGCTTTAGCCTCCGCGGGTTTTTGACTTTCAAATCCGTGCAGATCAAGGGTTGTTCCGCAGCCACTTCAGCCACCAAGGGAAAGGCGGGAGTCTACGCCATTTCCGAATCTGCTCTAGTCCCGAGTCCAGAGTCCCTGATCCCTGCCTTTATCCCATCGGCGTAGCCGCCACCGCTACCGGCCGCCCTGCCAGTGCGGGACGCACCAGTTCCGCGGGCCACACATACACCGCCAGGCGGCGGGAGTAGTGCAGCACCGGCTCAATATCGGGCAACTCGATCCCGATCGATCGCGCCAGGTCATTTTGCCCAATCTCCGCCTCCGCATCCTCCAGCGGCCACGGAACATGATGCAGGCTCGCTCGCGTCGCCCGCCCATCGCGGTTGCGCGTAAACAGGCTCGATCGCTCCATCAGGAAATACTCCAGCGAGCCGGCCCGCGCCTCCACCACCTTGCGCGTCGGACCCATTCCGCGGTAACGCGCTTGAAAGATCACCGGATGCGGCGCAAAACGCCTGCGGCTGTAGAACGAAAACTCCCGCTCCGAGCGCTGGTCAAGCCGCATCTCCGCCCAGTGGTAGGGCAGGTGGAAAAATGTGTGCGCTATCGCTACAGCAAGAAGATTCGTGGCGTCCAGCGAGAAGAAATACATCCCCGGCGTCCCCGTGTGCGCATCCCGAACATACGTACGCACGTTCAGATCGGGAAAGTTGCGTATTCCCGGCAGCGACGGAAAACCCCTAACCTTGATCCGGTCCAGCCAGAACGGCACCACTCCAAGCCACGCCGAACCCTGAAAGATATCCGGCACCAGGCCTTCCGGCAGCAACGCTTCAATCTGGGATGCGCACACCGGCCAGTGCGCAAACAACAGATCGTTCCAACGCTGCGTCATCTGCCAGCGGCCAGAGGGCAACGGCCGCGGACTGTGTGACGTCTTCACGAGAAACTCGCGCATCACCCGATCCTCTTTAGCAAAATCCTACTCCAGCCCGCCTCTTTACTCAGCACTCCAGCATCATTTTTATCCGCGATTTGCACCTCGTCAGCAACCGCTCAATCTACAGACGTTTCCAACCCCCTTCGGGATGCACAGGCCCACCACACTCCAATGCCGTATTCTGTTCCCGAGCCTACATACATGTCCAGCGAATCTCCTCTGCCCCCCGGCGCCCGAAATCAATCCGATGTCTATGCCGTCCACGGCGCCGACCCTGAAGTGCTCGCCTACGCCATGGCCAAGTACTCGCGCTCCGCCCTGTCCATGCGCGAGTCGCTCACTGAAATCAGCGCCCAGCGCGCCGAGCAGTTCCTCAACACCTTTTACTTCCAATACGGCCACCGCTCCATCGCCGACCTCGCCCACATCGCCTTCGCCGTCGAACGCCTCTCTCTGCTTGCCGCCATCGTTCTCGTCGATGAACAGCGCTGGGACGGCCAGGAGCGCTCCACGCGCTACCAGAACTTCCTCAAATCCGGCTGGTATTTCCCCGATTTCGGCAGCGATTCTGACTCCGCCCAGCTTTATTCCCAGACCATCACCAATCTCTTTGCCACCTACGAAAACACCACCACGGCTGTCCTTGAGGCTCTGCGCCGCCGCATCCCCTGCCCTGAGACCCTCAAGCCCGACGCCTACGCGCGCACCCTCAAAGCCCGCGCCTTCGACGTCGCCCGCTACCTGCTCCCGCTGGCCACCAACACATCCCTCGGCCAGATCGTCAACGCCCGCACTCTTGAAACCCAGGTCTCCCGCCTGCTTTCCAGTCCCATCGCTGAAGTTCGCGACCTCGGCCTCAAGCTCCGCGAAGCCGCCACCGGCCCCGCCTGGAACATCAACGCCCAACCCGCACAGGCGTTTGTCCATAAACTCGCCGCCATCGAGCGCCAGAGCGAAGAATCTCAAACGACCGAGGCAATCCTCACTTCAATCGGAGCATCCGAAGGCCTCTTGCCGCCACTCGCCTCCGAGGCCTCCAACCTCTTCACCCGCGAAGTCCGCACCGCTCCAACCCTCGTCAAATACGCCGAGCCCAATCAGTACCAGATCCAAACCCACGCCGAACTAGCCTCCGCCGCGTCCGACCTGCTCGGCGAACTCCCCATCGCCCCCGCCTCAGTCGTCGACCTCGTCGAGCGCACCGAATCTCTAGAAGTGGAACTGGCCGCGACCCTGCTCTACTCCGCCAGCCACCACCCCTACCGCCAGATCCGCGACCTGCTCGCCGCATTCCCTGAAGCCCGCGTCTCCGAGATCATCGACCTTGGCCTCCGCCACCGTGGCCGCCATGACGAAGCCCTCCGCGCATTCCACGCCGGTGCCGCCCTCCGCTTCGACATCCTCATGGACATTGGCGGCTTCCGCGACATGCACCGCCACCGCCGCGTCACCCAGATCATCCAGGGATTCACCACCCTCCACGGCTGCGAAATCCCCGACTGCGGCGACCTTGAGCCCGGCGTCAACCTGCTCGCCGAAGCTGGCGTTGAAGCCGAATTCCAGGCCGCACTCAACGCCGCTCACGCCGCCTCCACCCGCATCGCCGCTTCCGCCGCGCCTGAAGCCTCTCAGTCCGCCCTCTACCTGCTCCCCCTCGCCACGCGCATCCGCTCCCTCTTCAAAATGGACTTCGCTGAAGCCCAATACATCTCCGAACTCCGCTCCGGACCCGCCGGCCACTTCAGCTACCGCCGCGTCGCCTGGGAGATGTACAAGGCCCTCGAGCACCAGCACCCCACGCTCGCCAAACACATCCGCGTCACCGACTTCACCCAACCCATCGACCTGCTCCAGCGGTAGCCGTCCCCGGCGGCGCCTTCCCACTGTTCTCGGTCCTTTGCTTTCTTTGGATATTTTTCCTGTGGCATTCCCACATATTCTCGTGCAATACTTATGTGGCATTAGCACAGGAGTGGAAATTGAGCGAATCCAAACTCGATCTCTTGCAGGGAACCCTCGACCTCATGGTCCTCCAGACCCTCGCCGCCGTCGGCCCCCAGCATGGTTACGGCATAGCCCGCCGCATTGAGCAGGTCAGCGGCGACGAAGTCCTCCTCAACCAGGGAACCATCTACGCATCCCTCGTCCGCCTCCAGCAGCGCGGATGGATCGACGCCGCCTGGGGCACCTCCGACAACAACCGCAAGGCCAAGTTCTACTCCATCACCCCCAGTGGCCTACGCCAGTTGGAGAAGGATGCAGCCTACTGGCAGCGCCTCTCAGACGTTATGGGCCGGGTACTGGCCATGTCCCCCGAGGCAGGCGCGTAATGCCCGCCCCCCTCTTCCCCAGCCCGTTGCGCCGAGCCCTCGCCCGCCTGCGATCCTTCGCGGACAAGCCCCCACTCGACGCCGACCTCGAAGCCGAAATCGCCGCACACCTCGAAATGGCAATTGAAGAGAATATCCAGCGCGGCCTCACTCCCCTTGAAGCCCGCCGCCAGGCCCTCATCCGCTTCGGTGGCATCGACTTGGCGAAAGACCAGCAACGCGAAGCGCGAGGACTCATGAAACTCGACATTCTTCTCCAGGATCTCCGTTACACCCTCCGCACCCTGGGCCGCGATCGCGGCTTCACCATCGTCGCCGTCCTCATCCTGTCCCTCGGCATCGGCGCCAATATCGCCGTCTTCAGCGTCGTCAACACGCTCCTGCTGCGCCCGCTGCCCTTTCCCCACGCGGAGCAGTTGGTGTGGATCGCGCCGCCACCCACCAAGTGCGGCCTTTCCTGCGCCACGTACTCCACCGACGCCTACGACGAATTCCGCCAATACAGCCGCAGCTATCAGGACGTGACCGGCTACTTCGCCTTCTCAACTCCCGGCAACCTCGCTCTCAGCCTCGGTGGCCCGCCCATCCCCGCCACCAGCATTGATGTCATCGCCAACTTCTTTCAGGTGCTCGGTGTCCAGCCCGCCAAGGGCCGCACCTTCCGCCCTGAAGACGCAATCAACGGCGCCGCGCCTGTGATTGTCATCAGCGATTCCTGGTGGCGTCGCCAGTTCAATGCCGACCCAAACATCGTCGGCAAGGCCTTCGACATGAACGGCACCCAGACCACCATCATCGGCGTCCTGCCCAAAACCTTCGACTTCGGCGCGGTATTCTCGCCCGGCGCGAAAGTCGATGCTATTACACCGCTTGCCCTCTACGGTGCGCCGCGCAACTGGGGAAACATCATCACCATGATCGGGCGCACCAAGCCCGGCGTCACCATCGCGCAAGCGCGGGCCGACGCCTTTGCCGCCGCGCCCCATATGTGCTGGAACAACAACCAGCCCGGATCGTGCGGCTCCTATGCGGAAAAGAATGGCGAAGGCGGCGTCGTTCCCGTCCCCCTCAAAGACTACGTCAGCGGCAAACTCCATCGCTCCCTGGTCGTGCTCTGGTCCGCCGTTGGCATGATCCTGCTGATCGCCTGCGTCAACCTGTCCAACCTGCTGCTCGCCCGCGCCGCTGCCCGCAGCAAGGAGTTCGCCATGCGCGGCGCCCTGGGCGCAAGCCGCTTCCGCATCGTTCGCCAGCTACTCACCGAAAGCCTGGTCCTCTCCTTCTCCGGCGCAACCCTCGGCCTCGGCCTCGCATATGTCCTCGTCGTCTGGCTCGCCCACCAGGGAGCCATCGCCCTGCCTTTGCTGAGCACGCTTCACATCGACGGTGCAGCCCTCGCATGGACGCTCCTCATCGCCATCACCTCGGCTGTGCTCTTCGGCCTCGTGCCCGGACTGCGAATGGCCGGCGGCAACCTCCATGAGTCGCTCAAAGACTCCGGCCTCGGCTCCGGCCAGAGCCGCAAACACGACCGCATTCGCTCCGTTCTGGTCATCTCTGAGGTCGCACTCGCCTGTGTGTTGCTGGTTGGCGCTGGCCTGCTGTTGCGCAGTTTCCTCCACGTTCTCGACGTCGATCTCGGCTTTCAGCCCGACAGGGCCGCAGCCATCAATGTGGACTACAACGACAACGTTCCCAACGACAAAGATGGCTCCCTCTCTGCAGCCAAGCGCTCTGCCATCTTCCAGCAAGTAATCGCGCGCGTCAGCGCCATCCCGGGCGTCGAGGCCGCTGGAATCTCGGACTACCTGCCGCTCGGCCAGAATCGCGCCTGGGGCATGCCCTGGCCTAAAGGTTTCTCGCATCCTGACAAGAGCCCCGGCAGTCCCCTCGTTTACGTCATAACTCCAGGCTATCTGCGCGCCATGGGTACCCGGATTCGTGGCCGCGACTTCACCTGGGACGACGGACCGAAAAGCCCGAATGTCGTGATGATCGACAAGGCTTTCGGAAAATTCCTGGCCGGCTATGCCAATTGGCCGAATGGGGATCCGGTCGGACAGCTCCTCGACACCGGTGGCGATGGCTCGCGCATTGTCGGCGTCGTTGACGACGTGCACGAGGAAAGCACCGAGGGAGACACCGGCTGGCAGATCTATTACCCCGCATTGCAAAACGGCCCCAATGGCGCGGAACTCGTGGTTCGCACCCAGCTCCCACCCGCCACTCTCGCCGCCAGCGTCCTCGGCACCCTCCGCGACATCAACCCCAAACAAACCGCAGCCGAGTTCAAACCCATCCAGATGCTGGTCAACCACGCCAACTCGCCACGCCAGTTCTTCATGCTGCTCGTCGGCTCCTTCGCGGCCCTCGGCCTCACCCTCGCCGCCCTCGGCATCTACGGCGTCATCTCCTACTCCGTCACCCAGCGCACCCAGGAAATCGGCATCCGCATGGCCCTCGGCTCACCCCGTTCCAGAGTCCAACTCGACATCCTCCTCAAAACACTCCGCCTCGCCGCCATCGGCATCCTCGCTGGAGCCATCGCTTCTCTGTTCCTCTCCCGCGCCATCGCCGCCCTGCTCTTCAATACCGCGCCCACTGACCCCATAGCCTTCGCTGCCATGGTCCTTCTAATCGGCTTGGTAGCGCTCCTGGCCGGCTATCTCCCCGCCCGCCGAGCCTCCCGAATCAACCCCATGGTCGCCCTCCGCAACAACTAGACCAACAACTGGTGCTCCCAGGTCTCGACCCTCAGACTTGGGAGACCTCACCCCTCCGCCCTCACGGAAAAAATCTTTCCAAAAGTTTGCATGTTAATCAGCTTCGATGGTGCACACTCGTTTCATGGCACCTCAATCAGCGCAATTCGCCAAATCTCCCACTTCCGTCTCCAAGGGTAACCATGGACCGGTTTTTGCTGGGGATGCCCTTGGTTCCACAAGGGCAACCCACCCCCCTCCCACCTCGATTTCTTGATTTTTTCGAGAGTACTTTCAATGCAAGATAAGCATAATCAACAACTTGGAAGAATAGACCATTTACTCATCAGTAAACATAACCCTCCGGAAAACCCTTGAAAATGCCCCTTTTTGAAGAGAAATCGGGCGGTTCCGGCACGATTATGAGCAAAAACTGAAGGTTCTCACCGTGTTTGCTGCCATCTGACGACTGCTCAACGAATCCCTAACCACTAACCACTAATCACTAACCACTCCTCTTGCTACCATAGAGGAGCACCAAACTTTCAGTGCAGGGGCAGCTCATGTTCGTCGTTGTCTGGCAGTTCGAGATCGCCGAAGACAAGATTCCCGCCTTCGAAGCCGCCTATGGCCCTGAAGGCGCCTGGGCTAAGCTCTTCGCTGCCTCGCCCAACTACCTCGGAACCGAGCTCCTCCGCGACACCTACATCCCCGGCTCCTACCTCACCATCGACCGCTGGGCCAGCGAAGACGACTTCCGCGCCTTCCGCCGCGAACACGATGCCGAATACGAAACCATCGACCGCTCCTGTGACGCCCTCACCACCCGCGAGACCCGTATCGGCGCCTACACCGTCTGATTGCGTCCTTTCGTAACAGTGTCCTAAATTGAACCAATCCAACAGCTTACCGCCGCAACTCCGACTTTCTCCGTTTCTTCGCCATTTTTCCCTGTTATTGTCCCTCCAGCCCTGCTACAATCCCTTCGAAATGCATTCCATGTTCTTGTCTTGTCTCACCCTTCCGCAATCGGGGAAAAGGCAAGGACTGCTCAATCAGGAGATACCCACACATGGCCATCGCCGATGACCGCGCCAAAGCAGTAGACCTAGCCCTCGCTCAGATTGAAAAACAGTTTGGCAAAGGTTCCATCGTCCGCCTCGGTTCCAAGGAAGCCCTTGTGCCTATTGCGGTTATCTCCACCGGCTCCATCAGCTTTGACGCTGCCCTGGGCGTCGGCGGCATCCCTCGCGGCCGCGTAACTGAGATCTTTGGCCCTGAATCCTCAGGCAAAACCACCATCACGCTCCAGATCATTGCCGAAGCTCAGCGCCTCGGCGGCCTGGCTGCCTTCGTTGACGCCGAGCACGCCCTCGACCCCGGCTATGCCAAGAAACTCGGCGTGGATGTCGACAACCTGCTCGTCTCTCAACCAGATAGCGGCGAACAGGCGCTCGAAATCACTGAGGCCTTGATCCGCTCCGGCGCCATCGACGTTCTCGTCGTAGACTCCGTTGCCGCCCTCGTTCCCAAGGCCGAACTCGACGGCGAAATGGGCGACTCCCACATGGGTCTCCAGGCCCGCCTCATGTCCCAGGCCCTGCGCAAGCTCACCGGAACCATCTCCAAATCGCGCACCGCCCTCATCTTCATCAACCAGATTCGAGAGAAGATCGGCGTCATGTTCGGTAACCCGGAAACCACCACCGGCGGCCGCGCCCTCAAGTTTTACTCCTCCGTACGAATCGATATCCGCCGCATCGCCTCCATCAAAGACGGCGACGTCGTCACCGGCAACCGCACCAAGGTAAAAATCGTCAAGAACAAGGTAGCCGCACCCTTCCGCGAAGCCGAGTTCGACATCCTCTACGGTGAAGGCATCAGCCGTGAAGGCGACGTTCTCGACCAGGCCGTGGCCATCAACATCGTCGAAAAATCCGGCGCATGGTACAGCTACTCCGGAGAGCGCATCGGCCAGGGCCGCGAAAATACCCGCAACTTCCTCAAGGAAAACAAGGATATCTTCGCCAGAATTGATCTCGAATTGCGCAAGAAACTCGGCATCGGCATGCTCAAAGCCGACGTCCCCGAAGTCCCCGCCTCCGGCCCCACTGAAGCCAAGGAAGCCATCCGAGTCCGCAAGGGCTAACATTTCCGGGACTACTGACAAGCGGCCACCGCAGGGTGGCTGCTTTTTCAGAAATTATTGTGATAATGAATATTCTTTCATTCAACTCTTGCGCTCCATTCTCAATTGCTCTAGTCTTGTCGTTGGGGTGGTTATGACCAACAGCAAGGATGCCAGACAACACGCACTGGAGAGGCATGTTCATCCTGCACGGATCAGGAAGGAAAGCTTCATTGATCTCAGCGTGGACGAAATACAAATGGAACTGGGATGGCAGAAGCGAACCCGGCAAGTCATTTCAGCTCTTTGGGCGAATGACTTTGAAGAGCTGGCCCGTGTCAGAAACCTTGATAGGCCAGGTCCAAAGCCGCCGGAGAGAAGTGGCGTCGTGCTTCACTTCGAGATCCTGGCCTGAGTGATGGCCGAATTCTTCGCAACGCAGTGAAAGGAGCCATAGATGAACCTGAGCGAAACCGTACTTCAGTTTGTTAGAGCAAATTATGTCCATCCCGCCCGTCAGCGCGGGAATCGAACCGTTGAGGTGAAAGCTGGCGACATCCACGCCGGCCTCCACTGGTCCCGCAGGGTGCCATTGGTCTGCTCTGCGCTCACTTCGCAGAAGTTTCAGAACACGGTTGGAGTAAGGCTCATCGAGACCAGGGATGCGCCGCCATCGGGGCTAAGCACGAAGACGATCTATCGCTACGAGATCCTGGACGGGGAATCTCCGTCCGTCCTCCGCGACGATTCGCCACCGCCGAAGCGCGGTTTGCTGGCAGCTTACGGGGTTGCCGCTCACCTCTACCGTCAAGTCGGTGGCGGCGACGCATTTCTCAAAGCAGAGCGAGAGAACTTTGGCTCAGTTGCGCCTGAATTCGAGGAATACACCGCACAGCCGCGGTTGGGCCAGGACCCTCAACTGTGAGCCGAGTCTATTGGGATTCCAATCTTTTTATCTACCTTCACGAGGGGCATCCAGAATTCGGCCCGCTTGTGCGACGCATCTACGAAGCTATGATTGCCCGCAACGATACGCTCTGCACAAGCGTCTTCACTGTTGGCGAGGTCCTGACCTTGCCTCTCAGGATGCGGGACCAAGCCGCCCTCAGTGCAATTCGAAGCTCTATGCTGAGCGGCGAAGTTGAGTTGTTGCCATTCACACTCCTAATGGCGCAACGGTATGGGCAAATTCGCGCGGTCTGTTCAGTAAAGCCAGCCGACGCCCTTCACCTCGCTACAGCCATCGAAGCAAAGGTTGATCTATTCGCCACCAACGACCAAAAGCTCTGGAAGTTGACGGCTCCCGAAAAGCCCTTGACGATCAACCTTGAAGGTAAGTTGTATTGAACAGTAAGCGCTGCGAGAGCGGTGCTACTCCGTCGGTCCCGCATTGGGAACGATTCTTTGCTCCCACGCTGCTAGAATCGCCAACAGAGTCCCATGAGCCTGAGAGCCCTCTATCCCGGCACCTTTGACCCGCCAACCAATGGCCACGTCGACCTCATCCAGCGCGGGGCCAAGCTCTTCGAGCACCTCACCGTCGGCATCCTCAAAAACCCCGTCAAAAACCCGCTCTTCACCGTCGATGAGCGCGTCGAAATGCTCATTGAGGCCACCAGCGCTCTCGGCAACGTCTCCATCGCTACCTTTGACGGCCTTATGGTCGACTTCGCTCGCCAGCAGGAGGCCAAAGCCGTGCTCCGCGGCATCCGCGCCATCTCCGACTACGAGCACGAGTTCCAAATGGCGCTCATGAACCGCCGCCTGGCACCCGAAATCGAAACCGTCTTCCTCCAACCTGCGGGTCGCTACTCCTTCGTCAGCTCCCGAATGGTCAAGGAAGTCTTCAGCTTCGGTGGCGACATCTCCGGCTTGGTCCCCCCCAACGTCCTAAAACGCCTCCGCGCCCGCATCGCCAAAAGCTAAGAATTCTCAGGATCGCCGGAAGCTACAGAAAACAATCAAGAAACCGGCCTTCAAGGCAGAGGCAGAAACTGCCCGGGTACATCTCCTCCCCTCGAGTTCACATCCAACTGCCAGAACCGAAACGAGGAAGCACCCATGTCCGAGCACCACAGCGATGCCAAAGCCCACGAAGCCCACACCATCCACGAGAACCACGCTGCCAAAGGCCCTCACGACCCCAAGGAAATCAACCCCAAAATGAGTTCCGACATCGCATACTGGTCAAAGGAGTTCGGCGTGACCGGCGACAAGCTCCACGAAGCGATGCGCAGCCACGGCACGCATGTGGACAAATTGCGCGCGGCGCTCAAAGGATGAGCGGAAGGCTTGGTCATTCGCTCAAAAATCTGTAAAGATAGAAGTGCTATGACAGTCTCCGCTCCTTCTCAAGTCTTTGCCGATCGCATCGGCCGCATTGAAGTCTCCGCAACCATGGCCGTCGCTGCCGAAGCCGCCAAGCTCCGCGCCCAGGGCATCAACCTGGTCGATTTCGGCGCCGGTGAGCCCCATTTCCCCACCCCGCGCCACATCAAAGATGCGGCCATCGCCGCTATTGAAGCCAATTTCACCCGCTACACCGTTGTCCCCGGCATCCCTGACGTTCGCAAGGCCATCGTCGAGCGCCACGCCACCGACTTCGGCTCTGACTACGACATCTCCGAAGCCATCTTCACCACCGGCGGCAAACTGGCCCTGTTCAACACCATCCAGGTCCTCATCGACCACGGCGACGAGGTCATCCTCCCCGTCCCCTACTGGGTCAGCTTCAAAGACATCATCCAGTACGCAGGCGGCAAGGTCGTCTTCCTTGAAACCAGCGAAGCGGAAAGCTTCCGCATCACCGCGGATGCCATCGAGAAGGCCATCACCCCGCGCACCAAGGCCATCATCCTCAACTCGCCGTCCAACCCAGCCGGCTCCGTCGTCTCCGCTGAAGACCTCGAGCGCATCGTCCATCTGGCCCACGAGCGCAACATTTTCCTTCTTCTGGACGAGTGCTACGTCTACCTCAACTACGCCGGCAAACCCGTCTCCGGCGGCTCCTTTACCTGGGCCAAAGAACACATTGTCGTCCTCGGCTCCCTCTCCAAAACCTATTCCATGACCGGATGGCGCGCCGGCTTCGCACTGGCCTCCAAGCCCGTCGTCGCCAACCTCAGCAAGCTCCAGTCGCAATCCACCTCGAACGCCGCCAGCATGGTGCAAAAGGCCTCCATTGCCGCCCTCGCCGGCCCGCAGGACTGCGTCTGCGAGTTCCGCGCCGAGTTTATTGAACTGCGCGACTACATGCTCTCCAAGCTCCTCACCATCCCCGGCATCACCTGCACCAGGCCCGAGGGCGCCTTCTACGTCTACCCAAACATCTCCGCCTATCTCGGCAAAGGTGGCATCAAAACCGCAACCGAGCTGGCGACCCGCATGCTCCACGAGGGCCACGTTGTGACTGTCCCCGGCGAAGCGTTCGGTACCGGCGAGCACATTCGCATCTCCTACCCCGTCACCCGTCAGAACATCGATGAGGGTGTCCGCCGCATGGGCGAATTCCTCACCGGCCTCGCCTAGGCAAGCCACACCCTCTCCACCAGAACCAGGATATTTTCCTGCTGCGAATTCCCTGAAATTCGCAGCAGAATCCCTGCCTTCGCAATCACCCGTAGCAAAAAGTGATACGCGCACTGGGCAAACATGATGCTGGTCGAGTACGATGTGTCTTCAATGTCGAAGTCAATCGATTTTCGCCCGGTTATTCTCGCAGGTGGTAGCGGCACACGTTTCTGGCCTCGTTCCCGTCGCGCACGCGCCAAACAGGTGCTTGCGCTTGACGGCGAGCGCTCCATGATTCAACAAACGGTGGAGCGCCTCAAGCCCCTCGCCAAGGTTGAAAAAACCTGGGTCATCACCAATGAGTTTCTCGCCCATGAAATTGCCGACCAGTTGCCCACTGTGCCCGCAAGGCAAATTGTCCAGGAACCGGTAGCCCGCAACACCGCTCCGGCTTGCGGTCTCGCTGCCTTCCTCATCGAACGGGAAAATCCCGACGCCATCCTCGGCATCTTTCCCTCCGACCACGTCATCGGCGACGAACCAAGATTCCTCAAAGCCCTGCAAAAAGGCATCGCCCTCGCCGCCAAGCCAGGAACCATGGTGGTCCTCGGCATTGAGCCCACCCGCGCAGAAACTGGCTACGGCTACATTGAAACCGGCGACTACACCCGCGACGAATCCGCACTTCATGTGCGCAGGTTTACCGAGAAGCCCAATCAGAACCGCGCCGAAGAGTTCGTTGCCGCCGGAAATTATTATTGGAACTCCGGCATGTTCCTCTGGTCCGCCCGCACCCTTGCAAACGCCGTCCGCGAGCACCTCCCGGAAACCGCGCCGCTACTCGAGAGCATTGCCGCCGCCTACGGCACACCTGAATTTGAGGAAGTCTTTCACTCCCTCTATCCCAAGTGTGAAAACATCTCAGTGGATTACGCCATCCTCGAGCCCCGCTCGGCCAAAGGCGAACACCTCTCCCACCTCTATTGCCTGCCGGCAGAGTTTAGCTGGAACGATCTCGGCTCCTGGGCCTCGCTCTTCGAGTACCAGACTGAGACCCGCCTGCGCGGCGACAGCGAAGGCAACGTTGCCGAAACCGAGGGCCACATGACCCTCGAGTCCGGCAACAACTACATCTACAGCCCCCGGAAATTCGTGGCTTTGGTCGGCGTTGAAAACCTTGTCATCGTCGACACCGAAGACGCCCTGCTCATCGCCCACCGAGATCACTCTCAAGACGTAGGCAAGATCGTCAAAGAGCTGGGGCTGCTCGGTCGCACCGAACTCATCTGAACTGGGGCTGAACCTCCAACGTCGGACATTTTCAAGAAAAGCAAGAGCGAGACCCGCGCCGCCTCCCAGCGCGGGAACTCGCAACCGCATGCATTATTTACACTCGGTTCAAGGGAAAGGAAGATACTCAATGCCCCACCCTCAAATCAAGTTCGGAACCGACGGCTGGCGGGGCGTCATCGCCGACGACTTCACCTTTGCCAACGTCCGTACCGCCGCCGAGGCCGTCGCCGCCTACATCCACTCCCGCAAAGGCTCGGCCCACGAAGACCCCGCCAAAGGCCTCTGCATCGGCTACGATACCCGCTTCCTCTCCAAAGCCTTTGCCCGCGCCTGTGCCGAGGTCGTCGCCGCCACCGGCATTCCCGTCGCCCTGGCCAACGACATCACACCCACGCCGGCCCTGAGCTTCGGCGTTCGCGGCCGTGGCGCCGCCGGCGGCATCATGATCACCTCCTCGCACAACCCGGCCCAGTGGAACGGGGTCAAGTACAAAGCCTGGTATGGCGGCTCCGGCAAGCCCTCCATCATCTCCGCCATTGAGGCGCACCTCGGCGAGGCCGTCCCGCGAACCGGAGAGCCTGCACCCATCGAGCTGGTCGACTTCCTGCCGCCCTACCTCGCAGCGATTGAGGGCTTTGCCGACCTCGACCTCATCGCCAAGTCCGGCATGAAGTTCTGCATCGACTCAATGTATGGCGCCGGCCGCACCATCATCGCCGACATCTTCACGCGCATCGGCGTCGCTCACGTCCAGATCCGCAGCAACGTCGACCCGCTCTTCCCCGGCATCAACCCCGAGCCCATCGAGCCGCACATCCGTGCCCTGGGCATTGCAACAGCGGCCAATGGCTGCCAGGCAGGCCTCTGCACCGACGGCGACGCCGACCGCATCGGAGCCACCGACGAGCACGGCAACTTCGTCGACCCGCACAAGATCTTCTCAGTTCTGCTGAGCTGGGTTCTGCGACGCAAAGGCTGGCCCGGAGCTGTGACCCGCGCCTTCAATACCACCAAAATGCTCGACCGCATCGCGGCCAAGCACGGCCGCGAACTCATCGAACACGGCATCGGCTTCAAGTTCGTCTGCGACTACATGCTGGAGCGGGAGATTGTGATGGGCGGCGAAGAGTCGGGCGGCATCGGCTTCCAGCGGCATCTCCCCGAGCGCGATGGCCTGCTCAATGCCCTGCTGCTGGCCAACGTCATGGCGGAAGAAGGCAAGACCCTCGGCCAACTGGTCGCCGACCTGCAGGCGGAGTACGGCGAGCACCAGTACGGCCGCATCGACCTGCATATTCCGGACGACATCAAGAACAGCGCCATTGCGCGCGCGCGTGCCCTCAAGACCGGCGATCCGGTGTTTGCTGGAATGCCGATCCTGCGCCAGGAGAACCTCGATGGCGTGAAGTTCTACCTGGACAACCCGGAAGCGGCCACGAAGCCCAACGCGGCGGAAACCTGGCTGCTGCTGCGCGCCAGCGGGACCGAACCGCTGATGCGCATCTACACCGAATCCAGCTCGACAGAGGCAGTTCAGAGATTGCTGGACTCGGCGCGGAGTTTTGCGTTGAGCGGGACAAGTTCCTGAGTTCGAGGGCAAAAGACTGCCAAGAATACGGCATCTTGTGCGATGAAACGCTCAAAAGTGCCTGTTTTCGGTCAAAATAGGGCGATTTTGGGGGAGTTCTGTTAACTAAGTTGTAAACAGACAGAAAATGCAACATATTGATTTTATTTATCTTACGCGATTCTTCCTGTCGAAAAATCCGGTATTTCAGGGTGGGGGGGTGGGTCTCAGGGTGGTACAGACCGGGGAGATCCCTGAGATGACAGCCCGGCCCAACTGAAAGGCTGAGCTGTTTCCAGTATGCATGTTTGGTAGAAATAGACTGCAAACTCACCTGAAAAACACAAGCTGAAAACGAATCGGCTCCGGACGGTCGCCCTGTGGGCCTTGAGCTGGATTTAAGAATTGGGCTGCGCCCATTTTCAGAAAAGACAGTTTGGCGAGGCTTATGGAGCAAAAGTATTTGGAAGCTTGACATAATGTTTGAATTACATAACAATCAGTTTTGTAAATGAATCCTTCTGTCCCTAGTGCGCCTGGCGAGAGCGGCCTTTATAACCGCATAGCGGTGCTGCGCGCCGAGCGTGGCATCAGCCGCCAGGACCTGGCCGACGCCATGGATGTGAACTACCAGACCATCGGATTTCTGGAGCGGGGGGACTATAGCCCGAGTCTCAAGCTGGCTCTCTCGCTGGGCGAGTATTTCAGCCTGCCGGTCGAGGCGATCTTCTCCCGCAAGCCGTTTCAGCCGCTCAGCCAGCAGGTCTACGGGACCAAACCCTCCGACCCGGAGAAACAATCATGATCTATCAGCGAAGCTTCCTCGGGATGTCTCTGAATCGCCGCATGAACCGCCGCAGAATTGTGGCGGGGTGGTGGCTCGCTGTTGCCCTGCTCTTTGTTCTGGCGGCCCTTTTTCAGAAGACGCAGCGTGGTCTGCCACATTCCGTTCTGCTTAACTTCGTCTACTTTTTTGCATTTCTCGCGATCAACTCACTTGGCAGGTTCGTGTGGGTGCCCAGACCCGATCCGAAGAAGTTTTCCGCGGGCATCCGAACGCTTTTCGACACCGCTTTGCATAGAGAAATGAAGAAGAATCCAGCGTCCGACGAACGGGAGGAGCGCCGGTGGGACAAAGTATCCCGGAGAGCCTACGAGATCGTGGTATTGGCCTTCCTGCTCCTTCTTGGTCTGCACTACTACGGGTTGATGCCGCGTTCGCGGGGTACTCGGGAGCTGCTTCTCTGGTTTGTCTTCTTCGCAGTTCTGCAACTGCCGAATGCAATTTTTCTCTGGACTGAGCCGGATTTGGAGGAACAGCCATGATTGACAAGCGCAGCTATCTTGGGATTCCTCTGGCTCGGCGGAGCACGCGACGCTGGCTGGTGATTGGAACTTGGGTGCTCATGCTTCTGCTGGTTGCCTACTTTCCGGCCCTTCTTCGTATTCGCCCAGTCAATTTCGGATATTCCGGCGGTTGGGCATTCGGGATCGGGCTCCTGGTGGTAAACCTCCTCAGCGCAAAGAGCGGCAGGGGGATTGTCCGGGACTTTGATTTGCGAAGTTCTGAGGAAGGTCCGGCAGACTATTCCTTCATGACGCCGGAAGACATTGTCGCTCGCAAAGAGGCTGAACGGCACAACCGTCTGGACGAGCGAGAAGTCAAAGCGCGCAACGCCGCCCACTACAGGGCCTTTACTGTATTGCGCTGGACCGGGTCAGTTTTGGTCTTTGCTGCAATCGCCGACCAGAGCCCGTCATTTGTGGACATGCGCGAATCGCTGCTCCTGCTCTTCTTCCTGCTCACTCAATGGCTGCCGCAATCCCTGATTCTCTGGACGGAGCCTGACATGGAGGACCAGCCATGATCAAGAAAGCTACCTACCTTGGGATTCCAATTCGGCGGCGAAAAAACCGCCGCTGGCTCGTAGTTAGCTATTGGATAGTTGTTTTGGTGTTTTTGGCGTCTCTCCATTGGAATCCTGCAATGCAGTCACTCCTACTCGGCAGATTCCCGAGCCATGGATGGGCCGGACCTGTTGCCACAATACTCACCAGTGTTCTTTTCGGATACCTCACAACTTGTCTCGGAGGGGTTTTTGAAAGAGGCATGTTGTCCGAATGGGATGGGCCTCTCGATGAACGAGACATTCGGGTGAGGAATGCTGCCCACTTCGAGGCCTACCGTATCTTCCGAATGATCATCTTCCCATTCGCGCTTATCTTGGCGGTTGTGTTTGGTACCGTTTGGTCCCACTACCAAAAGTTGGCTGCGCCGTTGCTTCTCCTTCTTTGGTGTTTAGTATTCAGCCTCCCGCAATCCCTGATCCTCTGGTTCGAACCCGACATGGAGGAACCCCAGTGAAAACCGCATTCGTCTTTCTTGGTGTACGCATTAACATCGCCTCGCGGGTCCGGCGCCGCTGGCTGGTTGCCCTCATCTATGCCGCATTTGCCGCGCTGGACATCGCATGGTTCTGGCTTGACGGGAAGTCTTCCATCGGATGGCTGCTCTTCGCTGCCTTGGTGTTTCTGGCTCGATTTATTGGCGGGAGAACTTACGAGGGTGGGCTTATTTCGTCGTATGAAGGCGGCGACGAGCGGGAGCGCACCCGCCGCTACTACGCCAACTACCTGGCTTACACCTGGCTCGATCTGGCCTTCTTTCCAGCGATCCTGGCGTTTGGTGTTCTGCATGGTCCAGATATCAAGTTCGCAAACCCCGCCGTACACCTGCTGCTGGAGCGTCTGCCCTGGGGCCTGCTGATCGGTGCCGTCATCCTCTACTACACGTTGCCGCAGGCCATTGTGCTGTGCACTGAACCGGACATGGAGGAGGCTCCATGAGAGCCAAAATGGCCGGAAACCATCCCGAAGAGCTAAACAGGCACCGGAAAAAGGCCTTCGATGAACGAGTTGCCGGTAGGAACTTTTGCAGGGGCTAAAGCCCAACATTGATTTGATTGGCTTTTCGGCACGACTAAAGTCATGCCCTGATACAAAGCCTTTGAGAATCGGCACTGATTGAGTTTTTCCGCAGCCCGTTAAAGACCGACGTTGATTTTATTGGCTTTATCGGCACGATTAAAGTCGTGCCCTTTCACAACGAGGCCACCCAATGGAGTTTTGCAGGGGCTGAAGCCCAACACTGATTTGATTGGCTTTATTGGCCCGGCTGAAGCCGTGCCCTTGTTACAAAGCCTTGAGGGTTGACCCCAATGAGTTTTTCCGAAGCCGGTTCAGTCCGTCCCTATGGGACGGAGGTGCATTGGGGAATGCGGCCCCCGGGTTCCACCCGGGGCTATTCTCACCCTCTCCCTCCGGGAGAAGCATCCTTCATGGGTCGGGAGCGGCGGTGGGGGACTGGAGCGTTTTTCCTGTTGGGGCAAAAGTGGGACGTGGACCGGGAGGTCCACGCTACAGCCGGCCTGGAGGCCAGCGCTACAGGTTCTTACTGCGAGCGGTTCGGTCCGACCTAGGACTTCAGCGCGCGCGGCCCAGGCAGACGGCGAACCATCCGCGCTCATCGGTCCAGGTTGACTCGGTGGTGAAGCCGGCGGCTTGGAGCATAGCCTCCGCTTGGCCGGGAGTGTATTTGTAGCTGTTTTCGGTGTGGATGCGCTCGCCGGCGGCGAAGGCCAGCTCGATGTCGAGGGCTTCAAGGCGGACGGGCTGGTGGCGGAGGCTTTCCAAATGCATCTCCATGCGCGACTCGCTTTCGTTCCATACCGCGCGATGTGCAAAGGCTTCCAGATTGAAATCTCCACCCAGCTCGCGATTGAGCCGCGCCAGCACGTTCAGATTGAACCGCGCCGTGCCCCCGGCCGCATCGTCATAGGCAGCCAGCAGAATTTGCTCGTCTTTGCGAAGATCCACGCCCAGCAGCAGCGCGTCTTCCGGCGCAAGGCCCTCGCGCACGCCCTTTAACAGCCGCGCAGCCTCATGCGGCTCAAAGTTGCCAATGCTTGACCCGATGTAAAGCACCAGCCGGCGCTCGTCGTCGTCAGTGGGTTCAAGCTCCAACCCCCGCATGTAGTCGAGCACGCGCGGCGCAACCTCAACCCCAGGAATCTCCTGCTCGATGCGCTCGCGAGCCACCTCCAGCGCGGTCTCCGACACGTCCACAGGCTCGTAAATCACCGCGCCCTGCCGCTCGACGGCAGCCTTCAGCAGCAGGCGCGTTTTGTCTGCCGACCCCGCGCCAAGCTCAGTAATGCGCAGGCGGACCAGCTCATCCTTCCCGGCGGCCTGCGCGATAATCGCCTGCCCATCTGCGAGAAAAATCCCCCGCTCGGTTCGCGTCAGGTAGTACTCCGGCAGCAGCGTTATCTCGTCAAACAGCCGCGAGCCCTCAGAGTCGTAAAACAGCCAGGGAGGCAGGCGCTTGGGGTGGTCGGAGAGTCCCTCCCGGACAGCGGAGGCAACTGGAGTGTCAGTGCGCTCGCAAGCGCTGGGGAAGGCTACGGGATTCATTCTGCCCTTTTGATGCTGTGGGATCGGAAAAAGCTACAAAGCCAAGCGGATGCCGGAAAACTGCCAGCGGGTCTCCGGTGGAAAGAAGTTCCGGTAGCTGCCGCGAATGTGAGCCGCAGGGGTGGCGCACGACCCGCCGCGCAGCACCATTTGCCCGCTCATGAACTTGCCGTTGTACTCGCCGAGCGCGCCGTTCAGCGGCTGAAAGCCCGGATAGCCCAGGTAGGCGCTGGCGGTCCACTCCCAGCAGTCGCCCCAAATCTGTGCAATTCCGCCACCTTCCTCCGCAGGCAGTGGCCGCAGCGCGCCCGTATCCAGCAGATTCCCGCACACCAGCCGTTCCCCCAGGGCCGCTTCCCACTCGAACTCGGTCGGAAGCCTGCGTCCCGCCCAGCGCGCATACGCTTCCGCCTCAAAAAAGCTCACGTGGCTTACTGGGGCGTTCTCCAGCTCTGCCAGAGCCATTTCCCCGCGCAGGGTGAAGACTTTCCAGCCTCCCTCCCCGTTGTTCCAATAGAGCGGCGCATGCCAACTGTTGGCCTTCACCGCATCCCACCCGGCAGAGAGCCACAGCTCCGGACGCTGATAGCCGCCATCGGCGATGAAGGCGGCAAACTCGCCGCAAGTCACCAGCCGCTGGCCAAGGCTGAACGGCTCAAGAAAAACCCGGTGCCGCGGCAGCTCATTGTCAAAGCAGAAGCCGTCGCCGTCATGCCCAGCCTGGTGGAGACCGCCGGCGAATCCGGTGAACTCAAGCTCCGGCGCTTCGCTTGCGGGTTCAATCGAGTCAAGAGGCCGATACGCCGGGCGCAGCGGATTGGTAAAAAACGCATGCAGAATGTCGGTCAGCACCAGCTCCTGGTGTTGCTCCTCGTGGTTCACGCCGAGCTCGATTCGTCGCAGCGCCTCGTGCTCCGGAGCCGCGTCGCTCAGGTGTTCCAGCAACCGGTCCACGCCCCGGTCCACATGCTCCCGGTAGTCGAGCACCGCATCAATCCCCGGCCGCGAGAAAGATGCACGCAACTTCTTGTCGGGGAAGGCCGCAAAGCTCTGGTAGTAGCTGTTGAACAGCCACGGAAAATCTTCGTTGAACAGCCGGTATCCAGGCAGGAACTCGCGCAGAATGAACGACTCAAAGAACCACGCCGTATGCGCCAGGTGCCATTTGACCGGGGAGGCCTCGGCGCACGACTGCACCATCATGTCTTCAGGCGTGAGCGGCTCGCACAGCGTCAGCGACCTCGCTCGCGTAGTCTTGAACCGCGTTGACAAAGGCTGCGCCTGCAAGTCGTCCACCGCGGCCCATTCACTGGCTTCCCTCATTGCACACCCTCCCAGATCGGGACGCATCGCATCCGCGACCAACTATTTCCAATCATTTTGCTCCAACTTGTGACAGGCGATCCATTTTCTGCTGTCTTTGCTGCCATTTGGTGGTCTAATATTTGATGTTCGAACCGATCCGGGCGATTGTCAGGATTCATCGCTTTTTTTGATCGCCCCGTTCCTTGGTGAGGAGGGCCTATGTGTTCGTCCCGTCGATCTTGCTGGCTGGCCGCATTCGCCGTTTGCGTGGTTGCCGGTGCGCTCATACCGGCAGGCTTCTGTGAGAATTCCTTCCAAACCCAGTTGCAGGCGCCCACCCAGAAGCCTCCCTCCCCCGCTGAACCCGCAGCGCCGATCGCCGCCCAGACCCAGGCGCTGGTCCTTGCGCCGGAGCGTCCACCCACGCCAGAGGAGCTAGGCGACTCGCTCATGGGGCACCAGCGCTACCAGGCCGCCATCGCAGCGTATCAGCAAGCGCCGCGCACTGCAATCCTGTGGAACAAGATGGGCATCGCCTACCAGCTCATGCTCAATCCCAGCGAGGCGGAACACTGCTACCAGGCGTCGCTCCGGCTGGATCGCAAAAACCCGCGCGTGATGAACAACCTGGGCACCATTTACGACTCTGAAAAGGAGTTGAGCAACGCCGAGCGCATCTACCGCAAGGCAATCAAGATTGATCCGCACGCTGCCATCATCTACAAAAACCTGGGAACCAACCTGCTCACCCAGCGCAAATATACCAAAGGCTGGGAGGCTTATAAAGCGGCCCTCACAATCGATCCGAACATCTTCAAGAGTGCCGAGGGCCCGCGCATTCAGAACCCCTCGACACTGGGAGAACGCGGCGCGATGAACTACTACATGGCCCGAGGGTGCGTGCGCGCCGGCATGAACGATTGCGCCATCGATTATCTGCGCATGGCTCTCAATGAGGGCTTTACCAATCCGCACAAAATTGCCGCCGACACCGAGTTCGCCGGCTTGCGCAGCCTGCCTGCCTTTCAGCAGTTGCTCGCGGAGCAGAAGCAGCAATAGCGCTAGTGCGAATGTCCGTGATGATGGCCGTGGCCATGGCCCGCGGCGGCCATCTCTTCAATGGGCACCACGCAGCCTTCAAGCTCGCCGCACCCCTGATGCTCAAACTGAATGGTGGTGTGGGCAATCTGGAAATGCTCCTTCAATACATGATTGAGCTTGAGCAGGATGCATGCGCTTTCCGACGGCGGAATGTCGGCGATGCACACATGACAGGCCAGCGCATGGGACTGGGAACCGAGGCTCCAGACGTGGAGATCGTGGACGTTGATCACGCCTTCGACGGCTTCCATTCCGGCGCGAATCTCCGGCAGCGAGCAACTGCGCGGCGTGCCTTCCAGCAGAATATTGAGGGTCTCGCGGACAATTCCCACGCTCGACCAGAGAATCAGGGCGGCAATGACCAGCGACAGGACTGGGTCAATCCAGTTTTTGCCGGTCAAGAGTATCCCCGCGCCGCCGGCAATCACCGCCGCGGTTGAAAGCGTGTCGCCCGCCATGTGCAGAAAGGCCGAGCGCATGTTGACGTCGCGGGCCACACCCCACAGCAGCGCTGCGATTACGCCATTCATCAGGACGCCGGCCGCGGCCACGTACATCATCAGTTTGGGCTGCACGGCTACCGGGGCGGAAAGCCGATGCACCGCCTCAAAGCCGATCCAGATAGAAATCACGATCAGCGTGGCGGCATTGATAAACGCAGCCAACACGCCCGCTCTCTGGTAGCCAAACGTCTTGGAGTGGGTGACCGGCCGCGTCTGGAAATACACCGCGACAAAGCTCAGCAGGAGCGCCAGAAAGTCCGAAGCATTATGGCCAGCCTCGGAGATCAGCGCCAGGGAGTGGGCGCGGATTCCGGCCACCAGCGTAACCACGACGTAGGCCAGCGTCGCGACCAGCGAAAAGCGCAGCACGGATTTTGAGCGATCTGCGGCGGGACCGGCAGGCGCTGCGTGGACATGCATAGGAAAAGTATACCGGGGGTGGGTATCTGGCGCAACGCGCCAGGTCGGGCATGGTTGTTGCTGGAATCTTTGCTGAAGGCAAGCCGGGGATTGACTTCTTTGCGGGCGAAACAGCCCCAATCCGGATCGCGCCCGTCCAAAGGCATCCCTATTCTACGAGCCAGTCCTGCGTACAAGCGTTCTCAGCAACTGTGGGACGGCATGACTGCGCACCGAGGTGGAAGCAATCATGCTCGTCCTTTCGTTTTGGATCTCCAATGGTGCGTTTGAAGAGGATGTCGGCGCGGTCAACGTCGATCGGCGGCCAGTGAATTGTTGCCATCAAAGGAGGTTGGATTCGCGGGCAAATCGAAGCGCATCAAGCGCTGCGCCACGGGCACCGGCGGTGTCGCCGTTGGGCATGACGTGAATCGGAATGTCGGCCTGCTCTTCGCGCTGCGCTCCCATGCCGATGCGAATTTCATCGATGAACCAGCTGCGAAACTCGGGAGTTGTCTCAACCACGCCGCCGCCCACGATCAGGGCGTCCGGATCGAAGGTGTTCACCATCTGATCGAAGAAAAGTCCCAGCGCCCGCGCCTCGACCCGGAAGATATCGCGGCACATCGGATCGCCTTTTTCCGCCATTCCGCGCACTTTATAGGCGGCCTTGTGGGGATCTTCGATGGCGGCGAGTTCGTGGCCGGGATAACTCTTCAGGAAATGGGGCAGCAGATGCATGCGAATGGAAGTGAGGGAACAGAGCGATTCCAGGTCGCCCAGGCGCCCGCAATTGCAGACCGGCGCCATGCCTTCGGTTCCGGGAATCATTTGGTAAGGAATGAGGACATGGCCAAGTTCGCCGCCGAAACCCTTGCGGCCCTTGATCACCGCGCCATCCATGATGATTCCGCCGCCATGGCCGGTGCCGACGACGCAGGAGATCGAGGTGGTTCCCTTGCTGGTGCCGAAGAGGGCAAAATGGCCCCAGACGGCGGCCGCGTTGGCGTCATTCAAATACACCACCGGCTTGCCCAGAACCTGGGAGAGATTGCCGCACATGTCGAAGCTGGCCCAATCGGCATGAACAAAGTTGGTGGAGCCTTTGGCGCTTAGGACCCCGGTCGCGCTGGCCGGCCCAGGTGTGTCGAGGCCTACCACTGCCACATCCGCGAGGGAAACCCCTACCTTCTCGACGGCGATTTTGAGGCCCTCGGCAATCTGGTTCAGACAGATTGCGGGTCCTTCCGTTGAGCGGGCAGGATGCTCACAGAGGCCTTCGATGAGAAACTCTTCCCGATCGTTCAACAACGTATAGTTCACGGCGGTTCCGCCAAGATCCACACCAGCAACAAGCATCCTTTTCCCTCACTTTTATTTCATTCCAAAACGATGGAGCGAATTCGCAGGACATTCTTCCTGGCAGCGTATGGGATGGCTGCGGCAATGGACGCCTGAGGCGCCGCCATGCCGCTCCGTGCCGCCCCATGCATTTGTGCATCGGTCAAAGGCCCATCTTGAAGACACAACATTGTGCCACACCGCATGAGAGTTTGGCTGTGTGGAAGCCCGGCCGGCGCAACCGCACAAAGACACTCCCCGGGATTCCATCCGGAGCTATTCTCATACCTTCCCTCCGGGAAGGGGGCTATCCGAAGATTACGTTACGCGAACGGTGCGCCACCATTGTGGAACCCGGCCTTACAGGCCGCGGAAAAAGGGGCTCAACGAACAAATTGCCGGGAGTCACATTTGCAGGGGCTAAAGAGGCTGCGGAAAACCCTTGACCTGTGCGGATTTGAAAGTCAAAAACTCGCGGGGCTAAAGCCCAACATTGATTCGATTGGCGTTATCGGCATGCGACCCCGACCCAGAGGGTTCCCCGGTACCCCGGTCATGCCCTGTTGCAGAGCCTTTGAAAACTGACTCCCCCAAGAGTTTTTCCGCAGCCTGCTTATCCCCTACCTGGCCGCAAGTGGCTGATGTCGATAGGGTCTGGATTTTCGTAGACGTGCTGCATCGGCAACCCCAACCGCAGCCCGCTCCACTGCTCCGCCACCACGATGGAGTTCTGTGGATTGCCGGGCTGGTAGCGCACCGAGCAGGGAAAGCCCAGGCGTACGGTGGCCGCATCCACCACGTCGGTCATTCTGGTTACGTCTTGCGAGCACTCGTAGTCCACGCCGCCGATGCGATAGCTGAACAACAGCATGGTCAGCATGCGCCCAGTTGGTTTTCGACCATCTTGAGCCTCCACCTCGCACACGTCCAGCAGCATGCCGTCCACAATCCGGCCCAACTGCACAAGAAACTCCCTCCGCGCCCGTTCCACCTCTTCGGCTGTCGGACGCTTGCGGAAGATAAGCCAGAACGCGCCCCCGGCGAACGCGCCGAGCGCCGCCAGGCTAGCCGTAATCTCCCAGGTGCTGACGTTGCGGAGGTCCATTGGCAGACGGGACAGCTCCCCTTTTGTCCCAAGTAGAGCATACCGCAGCGGGATTCCGGGCGTTTGCACATACAGACCGCGCAAGGCCCGCTCTTCCGCTGCGATATACTCGTGACTGCATCATGGCTCAGTTCCTCCCCTGCCGGAGGCTCTGTTTCCGGAGGTTTTGGATTGGTTTTGGAGAAAAGTTCCACAGCGGCACAGGATTCCCGAAAAAGCACCCGCATTCGCTCCACCACCGTAATCTGCGTCCGCCGCAACGGCGAGGTGGTCATGGCGGCAGACGGACAGGTCACCCTGGGCGATCACGTCCTCAAGCACTCCGCAAAAAAAATCCGCCGCCTCTATCAGGACAAGATTCTCGCCGGATTCGCCGGTTCCACTGCCGATGCCTTCAGCCTCTTTTCCCGCTTCGAAACCAAGCTCGAACAGTATGCCGGCAACCTGAACCGCTCCGCCGTGGAGCTGGCCAAAGACTGGCGCACAGACAAAATGCTGCGCAACCTTGAGGCTCTGCTGCTGGTGGCCGACAAGGGCCAGACGTTCCTGATTTCTGGCTCCGGCGACGTGATTGATCCCGATGAAGCCCTGGCCGCGATCGGCTCGGGAGGCAGCTACGCCACCGCCGCCGCCCGCGCCTTGATTGAGAACACCGACCTGAGCGCCCGCGAGATCGCCGAGAAGGCAATGAAGATCGCCGGCGAAATCTGCATCTATACCAACGACCGCATTACGATTGAGGAGTTGAAGGGGTAAACAGTTGTCAGTTGTCAGTTATCAGTTGTCAGTTGTCAGTGAACAGGAAATGGACGCGCCATTGACCATGACGTAATCAGTAAAACTTGCGGCACGTGAGGGGTTCCCTCAGGGGCTAAAGCCCACGGATTTTTTAAGTCGGATTCGGCACGACTGAAGTCGTGCCCTTTCACAAAGCCTGGAGTTTTTGAAGAACAGAATGGCCATCTACCTACCCGCATCCGCTGAAGAACAAGATGTCTCGCTGGACGAGCTAACGCCGCGCGAAATCGTTGCAGAACTCGATAAGCACGTTGTCGGACAAAAAGCCGCCAAGCGCGCCGTCGCCATTGCCCTGCGCAACCGCCAGCGCCGCCAGAAACTGCCCCCCGACATTGCCGACGACATCATGCCCAAGAACATCATCATGATTGGGCCGACGGGCGTGGGCAAAACCGAGATCGCTCGCAGGCTGGCCAAGCTGACCGGGTCGCCGTTCCTGAAGGTGGAAGCGTCGAAGTTCACCGAGGTAGGCTACGTTGGCCGCGATGTGGAATCGATGATCCGCGACCTGGTGGAGATCGCCATCGACATGGTGCGCGAAGAGCGCCTGGAAGAGGTGGAAGACAAGGCCGAGATGAATGCCGAAGAGCGCCTGCTGGACGTGCTGCTGCCCCCGCCGCCGCCCACTCCGCCCGCGCAGGAAGGCCAGCTGACGCTGCCGGGGTCAGACAGCTATCAACGCTCGCGTGAGAAGCTGCGCACCCAGTTCCGCGAAGGAAAGCTCGACGACCGGCAGGTTGAAATCGACGTGCGCGACCGTGGGACACCGCAGTTCGGCATCATCAGCAACCAGAACATGGAAGACATGGAGATGAACCTCAAGGACATGCTGCCCAACATCTTCGGCCAGGGCTCAAAGAAGCGGAAGATGAAGGTGGGCGACGCGTTCGACTACCTGGTGCAGGAAGAAGAAAGCCGCCTGATCGACATGGACCAGGTAAACCGCGTGGCTGTGGAGCGCGTCGAGTCAAATGGCATCATTTTTCTGGACGAGATCGACAAGATCGCCGGGCGCGAGGGCGGACACGGGCCCGACGTTTCACGGGAAGGCGTGCAGCGCGACATTCTCCCCATCGTGGAAGGAACAACGGTAAACACCCGTTACGGGATGGTGCGGACGGATCATATTCTGTTCATCGCCGCTGGCGCGTTTCATGTTTCGAAGCCGAGCGACCTTATTCCGGAGTTGCAGGGGCGGTTTCCGATTCGGGTGGAACTGCAATCGCTGACGGTGGATGATTTTCTAAGGATTTTGACGGAGCCGAAGGCTTCGCTGACCAAGCAGTATTCAGCCCTGCTTGAAACCGAAGGCGTGCGTTTGGAGTTCTCGCCCGAAGCCCTGCGCGAGATGGCCGCATTCGCCTTCAAGGTGAACGAGCAGACTGAAAACATTGGCGCTCGCCGCCTGCATACCATCATGGAGCGGGTGCTTGAAGACGTCAGCTTCCTGGCCCCCGACGTAGCCCGCCGCGCACCGGACGACGAGGCCGCCGTCGTGCTCAGCGACGCCATCAAGGCCGAGTCGTCCACGCCGCTGCCCTACCTGGAGCGCATAACCGCGTCCGGGCCGGAGAAGGTGTTTCTGATCGACGCCGAGTATGTGAAGCAGATGGTGGCTTCCGTGGTGAAGGACCAGGATTTGAGCCGGTATATTCTGTAGCAGGAATGTTCAGAGACCGAACATAACCACCATGGCTCGCCCGCCCAAACCGAAACAGAAGCCTCCGCACCCTTTCGTGCTGGACGCGCTGATGCCCCTGAGCCCCGAGGTTCGCCGGATGTTTTCAGGATTCGCCGTCTACCTGGGCGACCGCATCGTCTGCATGCTCCGGGATAGCCCCAAGTCTCCCAGGGACAATGGCGTTTGGCTGGTACTTTCTGAAGGCATGAGCCCCAAAGATCCTGGGCTTCGCCGCGAATTTCCATCCCTCCGCACGATCGAGCTGCTGGGAGGTCAGATCGGCCATTGGCTGGTCATTCCGAGTGACAGCCCCAACTTTGAGATGGACGCGCTTCATGCCTGCGATCTCATGCTGCGCCATGACGCTCGCATCGGCCGAATCCCAAAATCGAGGAAATGATCCGCGGCGTTGCGGCCCCACTGGATACAAATTCCTGATTGATTTCACCAGTTGGGCCTCCCTCCCGCATGAAGGCAGGAGGGAGTTGGCCAACCGGTGCGACACCCAAAGCGCCAAAATCCTTGGAGCGGAGCCGAGGACTAGTCGAACATCCGCGTCTCGATGCGTTCCTGCTCGTGAAATGTTGCCTGCTTTTGAGTTTTCTTCGACGCCTGCATCTGCTGGCTCTTCTGCTGTTGCTGTTGCTGCTGCTGTGGATGCTGCTGCTGGTCCTTCTGTTCTTGCCTTCCGGAGATCTTTTTGTTCGTTTTCATCATGGACTCCTTATGCGAAGTAATATACACGAGTCGCTACACAGTTGGATTGTCCGAATGGTCCAAAGAAGACAGGCAAACCTCCACCCGAGAATTCACTCTCAAGTTCCAATTTCCAGTTGCCCGCGTGCCACGATTCTGGTACCTTTTTCTCGTACCTCGCGAGTCCGCGCTCGGCACCCAATCAGCGGGCTCTACCTGCACTCTCCCGCTGCTGAGGGAATGTGGATGGAGGCGTTTCAGAGCACCTGGGAAAGGTGTGCCTGTGCGCTTTCAAGCCCAGTTCCGAATCCGGCCCTGGAATCCGCACCCGGCACCTCTCCCCTGACGCAATCCGCATCAAAACACCAGGAATGGAAGACAAGGGAGAAACGCCATGAGCAACGCAGGAAATCACCACAAGATCAATTACATCGAATTCCACTCGACGGACATCGCGCAGACCAAGAAGTTCTACTCGGCGGTCTTTGGCTGGACGTTCACTGACTACGGTCCGGACTACGTCAGCTTTCACGGAGCGGGCATAGACGGCGGCTTCGTAAGGGACGAGCCCCATAATGGCCCAGGCAAATTCGCGCCGCTGGTCGTGCTCTATTCCTCCGATCTCGCCGCCACCGCGATTGCCGTCAGGCTTGAAGGCGGCGGCATCGTCGTCCAACCCTTCGAGTTTCCCGGCGGCCACCGCTTCCACTTCTCCGACGGCGCGGGAAACGTGCTGGGCGTCTGGAGCGAGTGAAAATCACTGATCAGTGATCAGCCGGTTCCCCAGGGCTTGTATTGAGATCTGGGGAACCGGGAAATCATTTCGTCAGTCGCCGGAATTCTCTTGCGTTTCCGCGATTTTCGACCCAAAGTAATAGAGAACTTCGCGCATTTCATTTCCGTCCTTCCTTCATTCTTGAGATGTCTTCGGGTCATCGTATTTTCATTGTCCCGAACCCTGCGTCGCAGCAGCTTGCCAAATTGTTTGCCGGCAAGCCGATTCCTAGAAATGCAATGAGGTGTGAAATGAAAACAGCACGAAGCAAGACCTTGGCCCTGGCGCTGGTTTGTGCCTTGTCTGTCACGACAATCGCGCCGCGCAACGCGCAGGCCACCACTCCCATCGGGGGAGTCACCGGGGGCGATGCAGTGGCAATCGGCTTCGCTATTGCCGCCATTGGCGCCGGCATCGGGTTTGGCATTTACTTTGCATTTCACCACGGCCACAGCCTGACAGGCTGCGCAGTTTCCGGCGCGAACGGCCTCCAGCTTAAGAACAAAGGCGACCAGATTACCTACTCGCTGGTGGGGGCCGTCGGAACTATCAAGCCTGGAGACCGTATCCGCGTCTCCGGCAAGCGGGTTAAGAAATCCGCCGGACCCGCGCCGCAGTTCCTTGTGGACAACGTCTCAAAGGACTATGGCGCCTGTCCGGCGAGGCCCTAGTTCACAGCGGGCGGCAGCATCAGCGGCTTGCGCGGGCCGAGCTCTTCGCGGACCAGCGTCAGCCCCAGAATGCACCGCTCAAACCGGTCGCTGAGGCGCGCAAACAGCGGCGCTTCCTGCTCATACTCGAACAGGTTGAACTGGCTCACGATGTAGTAGCTCTCCTTGCCCGCCTGAATCAGTTCCCCGAGGCTCGGCTGGTGACGCCGCTGCCGCCGGTCCGACGCCATCGCCTCCGGATACATGCCCGCGGTGAACAGGGCGTAATCGCCGATATGCTTGCGCAGGGCGCGCTCGGCGTCAAAGCTGGGCGCGCTCCCATTCACCGGGTCCGATGCCGTAATCATCTCCGTCAGTTCGTCAATGGGGTGGCCCATCTCGTTGCGTACGCGATAGAGATTCTCGCTCGCTGAAAACTCGCACAGCAACCGCGCCACATACGCAGTCACGTCAGGATCGTTCAACCCCAGCTTGCCCTCGTAACTGTTGCGCACGGCCTGCTGGAAGAATGGCTCAAGTGGATGGGTGGGGCCTGAATGAGACGGAGACGGCTGGTTCTGGCTCTGCATACACACCTCCCGCGACTGCCCGCAAGCAGCCGGAGCGCTTTGAGAGGCAATGGCCGGCTGCATAAGGAGCGCAAAGCCGGGGACGGCAAGCCACTGCCTGTTGATGATTCTGTAACACAGAGCTTATCGGAAAAGTGGCGGAGGATTCGAGGGGCGGGATCAAGATTGTTAGCAGAGGGCAGGTCCGATTGCGAAATGACATCGGGGTTCTTAAGCAGGAGTGGGCGGTATTGTGTTCTCGAAGGGCTCGGCGAACTTCTTTCTCAGATAGACCTCACCGGTCTTGGTAATCGCTGCAAAAAATGGCGGCTGATGTTGAGCGCAAATCTTTTTCATTTCTGGCAGCGCTTTCTCTAAGGCCAACGCCATTTGTTCTCCGCTCAAGTCGTTCTTTGAGAAATAAAACATTCGAACATGGTGTTTGATTACAGCTTCCTTCTCATTCGTTCGATAGCGGATTCTCTTGTCGGTCGTGAGCAGCGCCCATCCATTTGCACCTACGACCGGTAGCCAGTCTTCATCTGGAGTTCCGCGAACAAAATGATCCAAATGTCTCTCTACCTTGACCGCTTCCCTGGCCAAGACCGCAAGAATCCTCTTATTGTTGCAGTGATTCTCGTCGAGAAAGATGACAAGGGGGTCAGGCGGCAGCATTCAATTGGGGCAACTCCCACCGAACTGCGTCTTCGATCATTGAGGATGAGACTCCGAATTCCTCGGCCAAGTCGGCAATGGAATCGCGCGCCCGGAAACGGCCTGCAATCACCTCAGTTGCAATTCCCGTCTGTGCCAGTACGGGGCGACCAAATGCGATTTTAGGGGACATTTGAATTGTCCGGGGTTCTAGTGAGTCATCTCCCACAATGAAGGGAAAGAACTGAAATTCGCCATTAGGTAAACGGTCGATGCGCTGCAAATAGGTTGACAGGATTTCTGGGATCCCCCTTTGCCTCGGTCGGTTGAGATTCAAGTATTCATCTCCATCATGCAGAAACAAATGCATTCCGTCCGTTTCTAGTCGCGGGTCCAAGAACGGATGCTCCGAATGTTCTGTTTGGCTGTATTCCTCGATGGCACGCCTGATTCGTTGCAACGGCAACCGAAACTCTCGACGTAACCCCTTAAGTATATGCAGTTCAAGGAGATTGAGGAACGAAATCCCTCCACTAGGGCTCCGAACGACGCCTTCATTTACCCAGCGCCTGACGTCTTCGAGTTTAAGCCGCAAGTAGAGTGCAGCTTCAACGGAGCTGTAATTTGGAACAACATATGCATTGGGATACCTTGGCATGTTTCCCACCTTGCGTTCAGCCGGTTTAAACGTCGTAAGAATTCTATCCCGAAAGCTCGATTTAGTTGCTGCCCCAGATCAACCTCTCCCTGGAGGTAGCGACTGCATAAACTGCGCCCCCTTAGACCGTCGCCGGAGTCCGCGACTCCAGCGCCGCAAGCCGTGCGGCCAGCAGGCCTTCCAGCTTCACCAGCGCCGCGGAAAACCCTTCAATGCCTTCCTTCAGCTTGTCGGTGGCCATGCGGTCCGTCGCGTGCATCGCCTCGAAGATGTCCTTGTCCATGGGAATCTTGCCGATGTTCAAGGTCTCGGCGGCAACCGGGTCCAGCTTGCGCGGCAACTCAGCTTCACTTGCCTCCAGTTCCGCCAGCAGTTGCGGCGAAATGGTGAGCAGATCGCATCCGGCGAGCTCAGTGATCTCACCGATATTGCGGAAGCTTGCTCCCATGACCACGGTCTTGTAGCCGAAATGCTTGAAGTAGTTGTAGATCTTGGTCACCGACTGCACGCCTGGGTCGTCCGCGCCGTGGAAGTCTTTGCCGGTGTCCTTCTTGTACCAGTCGAGAATGCGCCCCACAAAGGGCGAAATCAGCGTGACGCCGGCTTCGGCGCAGGCGATGGCCTGATGAATGCCGAATAAAAGCGTGAGATTGCAGTGAATACCTTCCTGCTCCAGCACCTCCGCCGCCTTGATGCCCTCCCAGGTTGAGGCGATCTTGACCAGGATGCGATTGCGGCCAATGCCGGCGTGGTCGTACTCGGCAATAATCTTGCGCGCCTGGGCAATGGTCGCCTGCGTGTCATAGGAAAGCCGGGCGTCGACTTCGGTGGAAACGCGCCCCGGCACGATGGCCAGAATCTTTTTGCCGAAGGCAATCGCCAGGCGCTGGAAAGCCAGGTTGGCAACGTCTTTGTCTGTCGCACCTTCGCCCAGTTCGTCGCGGGAATCCTTCAGCACGCCGTCCACAATCGGCTGATACTGCGGCAACTGCGCGGCTGCGGTAATGAGCGAGGGGTTGGTCGTGGCATCCTGGGGGCGAAACTTCTCCATCGCCTCGATATCGCCTGTATCGGCAACCACCACGGTGTACTGGCGCAACTGTTCAAGCAGATTCTGCGGCATGATTTCCTCCTGGGGAAGGCGCTCGGTGCTGCTGCGCGCTCGCTACCAGTCTACCCCTCTTTCGATGCTTCCGCACCCTTTGGCGTTTCGCCGTTCAAGCATCAATTCTCGAAGCAATGCTTGATCAATTGATCACCCGTTGAGGATTTCTCTGCGAATTTCTTGTGAATCTGTGCCTAAGATAGCTGCGGATGACCTTTCTGAACGATCTTGACGCCATGGCCTGGGCCGCTTCGGTTGTGGCCTTGCTTGTCTTCGTCTGCTCCACTTTCCTCTGTTATCAGGACTACCGCAATGAATGCCGCGTGGAAGTTGCAAAGCGTGCGGCAATCCTTTGGATGCCCGTTTTGCTGCTCCTGATCGGCGCGCTCTCGTCTTACTCCTCCAAAGCCACCGCGCCCCGCAAGTCCGTTGAGGGAGTTGCCCGCTATGTGGGCGAAAGTCACAGCCGGAGTTTCGACGGGATATTCGCTTGCGCGACGAGCTGCCAACTGACGGGCGGGTATTCGCTGGCCCTCTATGGCCGGGCCGCACGCGCCGTCAAAGTCGGATCCGATTATCGCTTCACCTACCTGGAGCATCCGATTGGGAGCACATACACGGGGACATGGCTGCAGGTGGTTACAGTCTCCGATCCGGAATCCGGTCGAATCGTCTACGCCCTGGATATTGCGAATCACCCCTATCGGGTTCTCGCTTACCTCCTTGACGCGATGCTGATAGTGCTGGCGGTGCTGTTTGCGGGATGGCTGCGACAGAAGCAGCGAGGCAGGAAAGGCGAGGAGCAAGACTCAGGCGAACAAGAAGAGGGCTCGAGCCAAAAGGCGCGCGATGAGAGAATCCCCAGTTCGCTCGGGCTGGATTGAGGGATGGGGCCTGACTCTGGGCTTCACTCCGGCTGGAAAGTGTTGGTGAGCACGCCCAGCCCCGGAATGCTCACTTCCACCACATCTCCGGCCTTTAGCGGCCCCACCCCCGCTGGTGTTCCCGTCAAAATCAAATCGCCCGGTTCCAGCGTAATCGCCGCCGAAATATACCTCAGCAACTCTGGAATCGAAAAGATGAAATCGCGCGTCGACCCGTGCTGGCGCAGATCGCCGTTCACGCGGGTTTCGACAATCAGGCCGGCTTCGGGATCGACTTCGTCGCTCACTATCGGGCCCACCGGGCAGAATGTGTCGAAGCCTTTGGCGCGGGTCCACTGGCCGTCTTTTTTCTGCAAATCCCGCGCAGTCACATCATTGGCGATGGTGTAGCCGCGCACCACGCTGCGCCATTCGGCATCGGGCGCAAGCTTGCTGACCCGCTTGCCGATCACCAGCGCCAACTCGCCTTCGAAATCCACGCGCTCGGAGGCTGCCGGCATGCGGACAATGCCGCCATGCTTGAGGAGTGACGATGGCGGTTTGAAAAACAGCAGCGGCTCGGCGGGGACTTCATTGCCAAGCTCCTTGGCGTGGTCGCGATAGTTGCGGCCGACGCAGATGATTTTCGACGGCGTAACCGGCGGCAGCAGGTCCGCGGACCTTAGCGGCACGGGCTCAAAGGCAAGCGAAACAAAATCCAGATTTGGTGCGGCAGCGCGCGCATGCGCCAGATGAAAGGCCAGATCGTCTTCGGGCGCAGGCGCCAGATCGACGATCCAAGGCTCTGCGTTGCGTTCTGCAACAACTCCGTAATGCGGCTGATTTTCAAGCAAAAACCGGCAGTATTTCATCGAAAAATGCCTCCGACGAGCTCAATTGTTGGGAACCGTTTCCGCAGCCTCGGCAGAGCGCGCGCTTTCATGCCCGCCCTGGTCAATCGCCGAGACCGCGTAGCGATACGTATGCCCCGGCTTCACATCCGCATCGTGGAACGCCGGCCCCACCACCGGCTGCGCAGGCGAAATCCGCTGCCACTCCCCATCCCCTTCGCGACGAAACACCGCATATCCAGCCAGGTCCGCCTCGGTCACCGGCAGCCAGCTCAAGTCAATGGAAGCGCTCTCGCTCGAATCCCCAGCCGTGGCCACCGCCGCCAGCCCCGCAGGTACAGCGGGCGGAAACGTATCGATCGCCTCCACCTTTGTCGGCCCAGACAGCGGCCCGGCCAACTCCACGGTCTCGCCCTCAACTACCACTCGCGCCACCCGCTGCGCGCGATACTCATACGTCTGCCCAAACCGAATCGTCTTGTCCAGCACCCGTCCGGATGCCGGCTCCTCCGCCAGCAGAGTCATCTCCACCGGTTCCTTCGGCGGCGTAAAAATCGTGTCCTGCCCAGCCGATTTTGCCGCAGCCACCGGCGCAGTCAGCAGCGTCCGGTGCAGCCGGACCACCACATGCGCCGTGTCCCCGGAGCTGGCAACCCACTCCAGCACCGCTCCCGCTTTACGCAGATGAGCGCTCAACCCCACCACCGCCTGCGGTGCTTCCCCGGCCACCACCCGCGCCGGATTCGACAGTCCTGCCGAGCGGCCTTTCGGGCTCAGCAGTTCCACAAAATACGTCAGCGCCCGTGGCGTCCCGGAAGCCAGCGCCGTTGGCAGCGTCTCACTGAACGTGGCATCGACCCCAGGCTGGAACGACGGACTCCCCGGCACCGGGTCGCACAGCGAATTCTCAAGCTGGCGGCAAACGCGCGCCGGAACATTCCCCTTCAACAACAGCTTGTCGGTATTCTTCCGCGGCATCTTCCAGGTCAGTGTCACCTGGTTGCCGGTCCGCACAGCGCTGAGATTCGTCACCGTGTCCGGCAGCTTCAACGAGGGCGGCAAGGGCGCGCCCGGCGTTCCGCAGCCGGCCAGCAGCGCCAATCCGGCGAAAGCCAATACGAGCGCAAACACGCCCGAACCCCTGGCGGAAATGGATCTCGAGAATGGGTTGTTGCAATGATTCAAGGCATCGGCCATCGCTACTATTGGAAGTCTACCGGACTGTCCTGGACCGGCGACCAAGCCTTAAATGCGCAGGCAGAGATTTTGCGATGGGAACGTTATCGTGCGGTGAAGTATGCTTGCCTACGGCGCGTGTGCGACTGCCAATCAAAGTCGCTAGGGGAAGGGGATGCTCGGATGACGCTGGTCGCAATCACACAAGTGAAGGTGCGGCTTGCCGCAATGATGTTCCTCGAATACTTCATCTGGGGCGCCTGGTACGTCACGGTGGGCACCTGGCTGGGGCGCACCCGCCACTTCAGCGGCGAGCAGATCGCGCTGGTGGGGGGCACGACCGCCGTCGCCGCCATCGTTTCTCCATTTATCGTGGGCTGGCTTGCGGACCGCTTCTTCGCCACCCAGCACCTGCTCGCCGTGCTCCATCTCTCTGGTGCGGTACTGCTCTGGGTCGCCGCCTCGCAAACCGCGTTCGGGCCGATTTATTGGCTGGTCCTCGCCTATGCGTGCCTTTACATGCCCACGCTGGCGCTCACCAACTCGCTCGCGTTTCGCCAAATGAAGGACCCCAAACTGGAGTTCGGCCCCATCCGAGTCCTGGGCACTGCCGGCTGGATAGTCGCCGGACTGGTCATCAGCCGGCTCAGTTGGGAGGTCACTCCATTCCCGCTCAAACTGGCCGCAGCCTGCTCCGCGGTGTTCGCTGTCTACGCACTCACGCTGCCGCACACGCCGCCGTTGAAGGCCGCGGGAGATGAGTTCAGAGCGACGAGCGTTATTCCACCTGAGGTGATCCAACTTCTCAAAGACCGGTCGTTCTTCATCTTTGTGCTGGCCTCGTTTCTTATCTGCATTCCGCTGCAGTTTTACTACGTATTCACCAATCTTTTCCTGACGGAAATCGGGGTTTCCAGCCCGGCCGGCAAAATGGCGCTGGGCCAGGTGTCGGAACTAGGCTGCATGCTGCTCATCCCCTGGTTCTTCCGCCGGCTTGGCGTGAAATACATGCTTATCGCGGGCATGTCCGCCTGGGCGCTGCGTTATGCCCTGTTCGCGTTTGGCAACCCCGGCGCGGGAATGTGGATGCTGTACCTGGGCATCCTGCTGCACGGCATCTGTTACGACTTCTTCTTCGTCACCGGCCAGATTTACGTCGACCGCAAAGCGCCGCCGGCTTATCGAGCCGCCGCCCAGGGCATGATCACCCTCATCACTTACGGCGCGGGCATGTTTGTTGGCTCTTTCCTTTCGGGCTGGGTTGTAGACAGATTTGCCACGGTAGCCGCAGACGGCAGCGCCACCCACCAATGGCGTCCCATCTGGGTGGTTTCCGGGGCGCTGTCGGCTGTGGTACTGCTGCTGTTCTGGTTCAGCTTCAACGAGAAAGAGCGGCAGGCGGTCTAGCGGGACGGCTCTGAAAATTGCTGAACTCGCGGGCAACCAGTCGCTGCATTCAGCCGAGACTGGCGAGCGCAAAGCGCCCCTCAGAGCCTGCGCAGCCGCGCACAGGCCTCGTCCAGATCCACGTCCTTCTTGGCGAAGCAGAAGCGGAGCAGATTTTCGCCGCGGCCTGGACGGAAAAATGCCGATCCCGCCACCGCAGCCACACCAGTTGCCGCCAGCAGGTTCCGCGCCTTTTGGGCGGCAGTAGCGCCCTCAATCCGCGTGGCATCGGCCAGCACATAGTAGGCTCCGGATGGAGTGCCCGGAGTGAGTCCAACGGCAGAGAGCGCCGCCAGAATCCGGGAGCGCTTGTCCTGGTGCGCCGCTGCCAGCTCCGCATAAAAGCTTGGCGGCAACTGCTCCAGGCCGGCGGCAGCACCGTGCTGCAACGCTGAGGGCGCGCAGACGTAGGTCAAATCGTGAAAGTAGCTCATCGCCCCCATCCACCTGCGATCGGCGGTCACATAGCCGAGCCGCCAGCCGGTTACGCTGAAGGTTTTTGAGAACCCGGACATCACAATGGTCCGCTCGCGCATACCGGGCAGGGTAGCCGGCGAAATGTGGCTGAGCCCGTCGTAGACAAAGTACTCATAAATCTCATCGGTAAACAGAAACAGATCGTTCGCAACGCACGCCGCAGCAATCTGCTCAATCTCCGCCAGCGAAAAAACCTTGCCGCCTGGGTTCGACGGCGTGTTCAGCAGAATGGCCCGCGTGCGCGGCGTGACGGCTGCCCGGAGCGCATCCGAATCCAGCTCCCAGTTTGGCTCCGCCAGCGGCACCAGCACCGGCTTCACCCGCATCGAGGTCAGGGTCGAAACGTGATACCCATAGAACGGCTCAAAAAGCAGCACCTCGTCCCCAGGGTTCAGCAGCGCCATGCAGGCCGCGTGAAAGCCACCGGTTGCGCCCGATGCCACCAGCACCTCGGTCTCCGCGTCGTAACTCAGCCCGTAGTCGCGCTGCTGCTTGGCCGCAATCGCATTCCGGAGCCGCGCAATGCCGTCCATCCGCGTGTAGATGTTTTGGCCGTCGCGGATGGCCTGGATGGCGGCCGTTTCGACCACCGCGGGAACGGGTGTATCGCACACGCCCTGGGCCAGGTTGATGCCGCCGATGCGGTCGCACTCGGCGGACATGGCGCGGATTTCGGACTGTACCGTGCCCGGAGCAAGCTCGCTCAGGCCCAGCCGTGAAGCCACAGAAGTGATCGACATTGGGGAAGTTCCTTTACTCAAACATCTTACATATTGCGGCGGTTGCGGAGTTAGCGGAGTTGGCGGAGCTAGCGGGGTTAGCCTGTGGCCGCCCAACGGCGTAAAATCAGGTTTTTATGCATGAACTCTCCATCGTCTCCAGTGTCGTCGACACCGTCTCCGAATCCGTCGCCGCCTATCCCGGTGCGCGGGTGCTCGAAGTCCGCCTCCGCGTCGGCGTGCTCACCAGCGTCGTCGTCGACTCGCTTGAATTTTGCTGGGGCATCGCCACCGACGCTACCCCGCTGGCCGGCTCAAAGCTGATCGTGACCATGGTCCCGGTCCTGATGCACTGCGCCCAATGCGCCGCCGATGTTGAGCTCGACGGCGTGCAAAGCTTCCGCTGCCCCCGCTGCGGCCAGCCCTGCACCGACCTCCGCCAGGGGCGCGAACTGGACATTGAGTCCTTTGAAATTGATGAAATCGACGAAATTGAAGAGAAGGTAAAAGTATGACCACCCGCATTGTTGAACTGCGCCAGGGAATCCTCAAGAAGAACGACGAGCTGGCTCGCGGCCTGCGCGACCGCTACACCGCCGCTGGCGTGCTGGTGCTGAATCTCGTCTCCAGCCCCGGTACCGGCAAAACCGCCTTCCTCGAACGGACTCTTCGCGAGTTGCTTTCCCGCGGCTTTCGAGCGGCCGCGCTGGTGGGAGACTTGGAGACCGACAACGACGCCCGCCGACTTGCCGCCAGTGGCGCACCCGTCCGCCAAATCAATACGCACGGAATTTGCCACCTGGACGCCGAGATGATTGACCGGCACCTGGCAGGCTGGGAGGGCGTGGAACTGGGTGGGCTGGACTTCCTGTTCATTGAGAACGTCGGCAACCTCGTCTGCCCGTCCAGCTACGACCTAGGCGAAAAAATCCGCGTCGCGTTGCTGTCTGTGACCGAGGGCGAAGACAAGCCGCTGAAATACCCCACGCTGTTCAACTCCGCCGACGCCGCCGTCATTACCAAGATCGACATCGCCGAGCCCTGCGGCTTTGATCGCGACCTGGCGCTGAAGAATATCAATGAGATACGGCCGGGGATACGCATCTTCGAAACCAGTTCCAAAACCGGCGCGGGCATGGGAGACTGGTTGGCATACCTTGAGGAACAGCTTGTGGGGCGGCCTTAAGATGCATGCTTATCGCTCCAATTACCGAACTTTGCGAAATGATAATTATTCTCTTGATTACTTTGCATTTTGCAAAGTATAGTGGAGATGCAAGGATGTTTTAGCGAGTGAAATTCCTGGAAGGCATCCATGCACATTGTCACGCGCAAGCACCTGGCTCAGGCAGAGGAAGATTATCCAGAGGCAGCGCGTGAGATTCGAGCCTGGTACAAGATCGCATGTGCGGCGAGGTGGCAAAATTTCGTTGAAGTGCGTCAGGTTTTCAAGGATGCCGATGATGTGGATGGATATGTCATCTTCAACATTCGGCAGAATCGCCACAGGCTGGTGACCATCTTTGATTACTCGCGCCGGAAGGAAGACCGTGTCACCGAGGGCCACATTTACATCCGCGCCTTCCTGACGCATCGCGAATACGACAACCGTGCAAACTGGGACAAAGGGGTCAAACCATGAGTACGACGCTTGCTAACCCAACCGAGATGATCCGCCTAGGCGCACCCCGTCTGATTCATTCTGACGATGAGTTGGCCGAGTACACACGAGTTCTCTTTGAACTGACAGCCAAACCCGATCCAACCGCGGAGGAGCAGGAGGCCATCGAGTTAATGACTCTCCTGGTCGAACGCTACGAGTCCGTGCGTTTTCCCATTCCAGAAGCCGAGCCTGCCGACGTGCTGCGCTTTCTCCTGGAGCAAAACGGACTCTCGCAGCGCGACGTTGCCCCTGAGTTGGGCAGCGAAAGCACCGTTTCGCTTGTTCTCTCCGGCAAACGCCAGCTCAATCGAGATCACATTGCGCGGCTGAGCCGGAGATTCAGCGTCTCACCCGCAGTTTTCTTCGCGGTAGCCTCTCCACGTTAGTACTCTGAGGGAGTTCTCGAATTATGCCCCCAAAGACCCCATCCCCCGAGACCGCCAAAGCCGAAGTCGAAGCCTACTTCGCCCGCCTTTCCAACCCCGCCCGCACCAGGCTCGAAGAGTTGCGCACCATCCTCCGCGCTGCCATCCCCAAAGACGCAACCGAGGGTCTAAGCTACAGCATGCCCGCCTTTCACTATCATGGCGCGCTGGTGGCCTACGCGGCCTTCAAGAACCACATCAGCTTCTTCCCCATGGGCTCCGCCGCCATTGAGGAGTTCGCGGAAGAGCTGAAGCGTTTCAGGGTATCCAAGGGCACAGTCCAATTCCCCCTGGACAAGCCCCTACCGAGAGCCCTCATCCAGAAGATGGTCCGCGCCTGCGTCGCGCGAAACAGAGCCAGAGCCAAGGACTCATAGAGACTCAACACTGATCGGCCGATTCGAGCGACTTATAGTCAGGAGGAAACAGTGCACTCGGTCCTGCTGTTCTTCGGAGTTTGGGGCGGCTATCTCGGATTCTCGGCTTTGTATTTTGGAGTCGTACTCTGGGCCATTTCCTTCACCGACGACGCATTGAACAAAAATGTCACTGCGGATTTACTCCGGGCAATTTTCTGGCCTGTGATTTGGCTCGGCCTGCGGCTGACCGGCAGAGATGCTTTGAATCGCGACCTTCCGCGCGACTTAGCCACTCACCGAGGCGCTCTGACTGCGATCTTCGAAACCCCTGTGGCGAAAAGATTCAGAACCATCAGAGAGGCGATGGACTACCTGGCCCGCAGAATTGCCGAAGAAGCAATTCGCCAAGAGACCCCGCTCACGGAGATAGAGCGAAAGATGCTCTATTTTACTGAGACGGGATGGACCTTACCGAACATGAAGGCCATCGGCGCTGAATTCGACCGCACCTACAATCAGGACCTATATGAACAAAAGATTGCTGGATTAGTCAGTGCAATTGCGACCCGAGGCGGAATTCAGGGCCCCGATGAGAAAGAGACCTGGAACCAGGCGATTGAGAAGGTAAGCTCGGTTGACAGATACATTCTTGTCCTGATTGGTGGGGCACAGCCACAAAAATCGCTCGCGAATTGGCTGGGGCATTCTTTGAAGGTTGTTGCTGTCGCCCTTGTTCTTTTGGCTTTCGCTGCAATTGATGTCTGGATTCGCCACTGGATCCGAGATCATTGAGACCCTCCACCGGATCTCCATCTATTCCACTGAAGGTGATCCAAATCACACCGCACACTCCCGCAAAACCGGTATAAGGTAGATGCCATGTGCTTAGCCATCCCCGGAAAAGTCGTAGAGATCGCCCAGGAGAACGGCCTCCGCATGGGCCGCGTCGACTTCGGCGGAGTCATCAAGCGCGTCTGCCTCGACTACGTCCCTGAAGTCGAAGTCGGCGACTACACCATCGTCCACGTCGGCTTCGCTCTTTCCAAAATCGACGAGGACGAAGCCCTCAAAACCCTGGAAATGTTGAGCCAGATGGGCGCTCTGGACGAGGAACTCGCCGAAGGCGACGAGGCCTTCGCCCGCGCCGCTGCCGCGCCTCAATCGAACTGCCCCGACGGAAGCTGCACCCCCAAATGAAGTACCTCACCGAGTTCCGCAACGGCGAAGTAGCCCAGCGCATCGCCCGCGAGATCCACGCCATTACCACGCGGCACTGGAAG
>Ga0302278_10000473_pt1 | contig 51972 bp, 45 predicted proteins | sample III_Bog_N3_2_FD_194543 | JGI IMG/M metagenome (GOLD analysis project Ga0302278, IMG submission 194543) | Peat permafrost microbial communities from Stordalen Mire near Abisko, Sweden - III_Bog_N3_2 | ecosystem: Environmental > Terrestrial > Soil > Wetlands > Peat | place: Sweden: Abisko...
CCATCGGGCCTTGATGGTGACTCATCAAGGCTGCCCTCAGACGCCGGGCGGGCGCATCCGCGCCCTTGGCTTCGCGTCCACGAGGACGCGGGGCCGCCGTCGCGGCCCGATACCGGCGATGTGTCAGGATCAGGGCTCGCCGGTATTAACCGGACGACTCCGGCATGGCGAGGCGGCAGGATGACGGGCTTGGCATTTTGGGGCCTGTTGCGGGACGCTTGGGCCGGGTTCGCGCGAGGGTTTGCGGCGCGCTCGGTTTCTTTTGCGGGAACGAACTGATCAATATAAGTTGATTTACAAATTCATTGTACTTTAACTTAACCTTTAAGATTGATCAATAAATTCTATTTACCGAGAGAATTTCGGCATAAATTCATCATTTTATCTTTCTATCAAGCTTATTTCAGGACATAATGGGTAAATTGAAAGGGTGTATTTGGTTCTATGATTGATAGTTTCTGAAATTTATACAGTTTTGTGCTTTTTCATTAACCTTGCAAGGCGATTCTCTGGATCGCCCGAGCAATCCGGGGCGCTGGTGTAACCGGATGATGGTCGTTGCCGGTGTTCGATCCAACCGACCCTGCGCTTTTCACCTATTACTTGACAGGCGACGGAGCGCACCGAGTATACTGCCCCCGGTCTCCCGGCCAGCCGGGTGATCGGGCGGGGGGCGGCCCTTTCGAGGATCGGCTCGGACGTGGTATATGCAGCGGCGCGGCGCGCGGGCACGTGCCACAGGTTGAAGTTAGGGGGCAGCATGTCTATTAGGAATAGCCTTGTCGCGCTGAGCATAATTCTGGCCTCTTCATTTGCGGCCAACCCTGGGGGAGCGGCTCCTGCCGCGTCGGAACCCCAGGCGACGATAACTCTGGCCGATGCCGCTGGGTCGGTCGATCAACGTCCGCCGCCGGTCCGGCCCATGACCACTCTTGAAAAAGAGGGTGTGGGCTGTCTGGTCAGCGGTGGTGGCGCTTTGGCTACCGCTTATGCGATTGGCCCCTCGGAAATCATCATGCTGTTGATGGGCGGCTTGGTTGTGCCGTCTTCGTCATCGGTTCTTTTGGTCAGCTTGATCGGAACCCTGACCAGCGTGGCCTGCGGCGCCGGCGTCTATGCCGAGCCTCTGGTTGAGTGGGCTTTGGATACCGTCACCAGTGCGGAAGCCTCGACGACGCCCACGCGGGGCGGAGTCGGCGTTGCGCTGCTTGGGTCTGGCGTGAGCCCGGCGGCGGTTGGTGGGGCGATGTGGGCCCAGTTGCCTGGACAGGCGCAGTGAACGCCGGGGTCTGAGCCCGGATCAACGGGCGAATCAATCAGATCATCGGATGGCGACGCGAGTGGGGAATGCCAATAATGACAAACTTCGGCATCAAGGCTTTGACCGTGGCAACGGCGGTGTTGGCGCTGGCGGTGCCCACCGGGAGTTGGGCACAGGCCCAGCAGGCGGCGGACCAAGGGCCGGCGACCGTGCAATTGGCTCAGGCAGCAGACGAGGCGGCCCCGACGGGGTTTTTCGCCCTGCCGGACGTGACCAAGCAGGGGATCGGCTGTCTGGCGACGGCTGGAGCCGCGATAAGCTACGCGACGTTCGTGGCGGGCGCGGCTGAGACCTTGATGGTGGCAGCCGGTGGCTTGACCGTGGCCTCGACTTCACCTCGTCTGTGGCTGGGCTTGACTTCGACCCTGGTCGCCGGGAGCTGCGGTTTGGGGGCTGCCGCCGAGCCGCCGATTGAGTGGGCCATCGAGCAGAAAGACGCCATTGCCGCCAACATTGCTTACCAGATTGAGGTCGCCAAGACCGAGGTGGCGGCACTGTTCTCGAAGAGTTACGCTGCGGACGATCATCTCCAGGTGACCGAGAGAGTCGGCGCCCTGCGCTAACCCGTATTCGCGTGGATCATTTCCGGCACGGTCGAGATTTGAGGGGCGATAATGTTTAAGATGAGTTCATGGAAATGGCTGGTGGTTACGGCGGTTCTGGTCGGCTTGGCGGCATCGCAGCCGGCACGGGCGGCAACCGCTCCATCTGATCCGGTCCTGACGATCGCCGGCAAGCCGGCGTCCGATGATCCCGACGCTCTTCCGCCTATGCCCGGATCGGCTCAACAGGGCCTATGGTGTCTTGGCGGTGCCGTGTCGTCTGTGGCGGCGGCCTATGCCGTTGGGCCGTCAGAGGTCATCATGATGGTGACCGGCGCCATGCACGTTCCATCCAGCGGCCCGCTGGTGTTCCTGCCGCTGTACGCGCTTCTGGCGAGCGGGAGTTGCGCACTTGCGTCAGCGGCTCAACCGGCAATCAGTTGGGCGAGTGAGCAGTCAAGCAACATCGCGCGGGTTGTGAGCGATCGTCTGCTTGGTTTGATGCCGACCAGCTACGCCGATGCTGCGGTCGACGACGCCAACAAGTCCGACGTGCCCGCGATCCGGCCCATGGAAACCGGCGAGATGATGAGCGCCGGCTGTGTGGTTGGGGCTGGCGGTGGCCTCTTGGGCTCCTTGGCCGCCGGGCCGATGGAAGTGGTCATGCTCGCGGCGGGTGGTATCACCGTGGCGTCGAGCACGCCGGTGTTGGCGATGGGCTTGCTGGGGACGATCGTGGCCTCGGGCTGCGCCGTCGGCAACTACGCCTTGCTGCCGGTCGTAACCTTGTTCCAAAGCTTGACCGGAAATGGTGGCAGCAGCGGCCAAGCTCAGAACCCTGTCGTGAGCCCGGTTGGTTTCGCGAGCGAGCCGCAGCCGGCGGATATTGCTTTGGCGCTGGGCAACAGCCTGGGAGATCCGTCCTTGGCCGGGTTGGCCCAGAACGGGGCTGGCACGCTCGAATGGATCGACAGCGGTGTCGTGACGCACTGAGTTCGGGTGTCGCGTCCAGACCAATCGTGGAGATGATTGCGGGGGCACCCGTCGAGGTGCCCGCCGCCTAGGGATCGGGGAGTTCGAGCATGACCAAAGGCAAATGGGCCTTGGTAGTCCTGGTGGCGGTGGGGCTGGCGTTGGCCCTGCCTCGGTCGGTGACAGCGCAAACCATGAGCAGCGATCCCAGCACAACGGCCGTGATCGCCGATGCCGGTGCCGCGCCGGAGAAGCACCATGCGGTGCCCTTCAGTGAGGCTTGGCTGGCCCAGTTCGGGGCAGCCTGTGTCGGTACTGCCGGGGTTGCCCTGGCCGCGACCTATATGGCCGGTCCCACCGAAGCGATGATGCTGTTCGGCGGTGGTCTCTTGACCGCTTCCACCAGTGCGCGTTTGGCGTTGGCGCTGTTGGGGCAGATCGGGGCACCGAGTTGCGTCATGGGAGCCGCGATCGCACCGACCGCCTTGTGGGCCTACGGTGCGTCGGATCAGATCTGGAAGAAGGTGGTGGAGAGTGTCGATGCCGCAGGCCAAGGCGTGCAATCGACTTTTTCTTCCTGGAGTGGGCGTAGCCAAGACGTGGCCGCTTTAGCCCAATAGGGGTACACGAACTCCGCGCGATTTTGCCCGATCGGAGTTCTGCGTGTTGAACGCGACATGACGGCTTCCATACGGAAGCCGTCATTGTTTGGGCCCTGACTATCATCGAATCACATGAGCCGGCATCGGGCATAAACGGATCAGGGCCGAGCCATGAAGAGTGTCCTTTAGGGACTGTCGCACGATGCTGTTTAATTCCTTTGCCTTTATCTTCGTTTTTCTTCCAGTCACATTCTTCGGGTTTTTGATTATCGGACGTCGTAACCCTCGTTTAGCGGCAGCCTGGTTGGCCGCCGCATCTTTATTCTTTTATGGATGTTGGTATCCCCCGTATTTGCTGATTCTTTCAGTTTCAATCCTTTTTAATTATGGTGCAGGCATCTTGCTGACGCAGGCAGGTGAGTCTCGTCGATGGCTGCTGACCGTGGTCGCGATCTCTGTTGATCTGGCGGCGCTGGCTTATTTCAAATATGCCAATTTCTTCATCGAGACTGTTGTTGCGGTCACTGGCTTTGACCTTTCAGTGGCCAAGATTGCACTGCCCTTGGGTATTTCGTTTTTCACCTTCACGCAGATTGCTTTTCTGGTCGATTGCAGCCGGCGAGAGGTGCGCGAGGTTGATTTCGGGCGCTATGTCCTGTTCGTTACCTATTTTCCTCATCTTATTGCCGGCCCCATCATTCACCATAAGGATATTATGCCCCAATTTGCCCAAGACGGGGCCTGCCGGTTCAATCAAACAAATTTTACAATCGGCACCATTATTTTTTTAATTGGCCTTTTTAAGAAGGTCTGTCTGGCTGATACCGTTGCTCCAGTTGCAACATCACTCTTTGATGGAGCAGACCTTGGCAGCGCGCCGACTGCTTTGGATGCTTGGATTGGGGCTTTATCTTATACATTTGAAATTTATTTCGATTTTTCTGGATACTCTGACATGGCCATTGGCTTATCTCTATTGTTTAACGTAAAATTGCCAATAAATTTTAATTCTCCTTACAAATCAACATCAATTATTGAATTCTGGAAGCGTTGGCATATCTCGCTATCGACCTTCTTGCGGGACTATCTCTACTTTACTTTGGGTGGTAACCGCCGAGGACGGGTTCGGCGTTTCTTGAATCTCATGCTCACCATGCTGATCGGCGGTCTATGGCATGGCGCGAGTTGGACTTTTGTTGTTTGGGGAGGACTGCACGGCTTCTATCTGGTCGTCAATCATGCTTGGCGGGGTCTGGGGATCACGGCTTTTCCGGGGGCACGCCTTGTCGGGTGGGCGGTGACGTTCCTGGCCGTGGTGGTCGCCTGGGTCTTCTTTCGGGCGAAGACCTTTGCCGGCGCCCTCGCTGTTTTGTCGGGCATGGTCGGACTGAATGGTTGGACGCCTCCGATACTGGGGGAAAGCTATTTGACCAATGGAGTCTGGTGCCTCGCTCTGCTTATGATGGCCGTTATTCTGCCAAATACGCAACAATGGGTGGCTCGATGGTTGGCTTGTCCCTCGTATTTCACGATGCGGTCTCTGACGACCGAGGAAGCCGTTTGGCGATCTCCCCATCCAATCTGGGCAGTTGGATTGGGGTTGCTGGCTATGTTGGCGCTCATGAATCTGTCGCAACCAAGTGTATTTCTGTACTTTAATTTCTAACGGGTTGTCAGGATGCGTTTATCAATGCTTTTTTTGTCGAGGCCCTTGGTTTTGCTTTTGACGACTCTGGGTATTGCTGTCTTTGGTATGCTGGCCTGTTGTTTCTTGCCGCATGATCGCTACATCCGATTCCAAACGGTTGCCACCGAGAGCGATTACTATGTTCCCCTTAAGTGGATCTATGAGCGTATCCATTTCGATACAACACCGATTGATATTGCGTTTGTCGGAACCTCGCATACCCAAAGCGGTGTGAAAAGTGAGGTTGTCGATGCGGCCCTGAGGGAGCATCACGCCGATCTTCATAGCGTCAATTTGGCGTTGCCGGTTCCGGGGCGGGATATTGAATATCTCTTGGCGAAAGAGCTGATCGAAAGCCGTCCGATCCGCACCCTGGTGATTGAACTTCAGGAAGATGAACCAATTGATCCCCATCCCTGTTTTCAGCGGTTGGCCGATGGTTGGGACTTACTTTCGGCTCCTGTTTTATGGAATTCCGGACTCGTTGATAATTTTGTCAGACTACCCGAGCGGAATTTGGCCTTATTTATCCGCAGTTGGTTTCCCACCCTCTTTGGATTGCATCGTCGTTTTGATTCGGCGGACTATGTGGGGCCGTATTGGGATGATACCTACGCCATGCATACCCGCGAAGGCCTCGGAGATCCGCGCACGGTGATTCATCCTCCGGCATTTTTTGATCCTTATATTGCCAATCTCAAAAAAGTTGCCGAGCAGAACTCCGCGTTGGCGCAACGGTTATCGATTCTGCCTCTGCGAGATAATCTCCTTTACCGCTACCATATCATTTATTTGAGGGCGATGATTGCCCTGGCGCGGGAGCATGGCGTCAAGGTGGTTTTCCTGTATCTGCCGTCCTTGCATGGGCAGGAGGAGCCGCATGACGCGGCTGAATTTCGTCAATCGGGGCCAATTCTGGTGCCACATGCGGCCCTCGAGGATATTGGACTTTGGCAGAATGTTGGGCATTTCAACGCCTTTGGGGCGGTGCAGGTATCCCGTTGGCTGGGTGGCGTGTTAGCGGAACTCGCGTCTTCTTCGGGCCCGTGATGCTTCTTTTTGGTTGTGGCGCTTGGCTAATTTTGCCGCAAGGAAAGGGTGGCAGGATGCCCAGCCTCCCAGGATCGGCTATCCTGGCGCCTAGGGGGCGAAGCCAAGGGCGCGGATGCGCCCGCCCGGCGTCTGAGGGCAGCCTTGATGAGTCAACATCAAGGCTCGAGGGTATTAAGAGCCAAATGTTCGCCCAATCCAGGTGACATGTCCGAGCTTGCGTCCGGGGCGAATCTCCCGCTTGCCGTAAAGATGCAGCCGGGCTTCCGGTGCCGCCATCAGCTCAGGCCAACGTTCCACCTGATCGCCGATCAGGTTTTCCATAACGGCATTGCAGGGGCGATCGGTCGGCCCCAGCGGCAGGCCGCAGACGGCCCGTACCAACTGTTCAAACTGGCTGGTGGCGCAGGCATCCAAGGTCCAGTGGCCGGAGTTGTGCGGACGCGGCGCCAGCTCATTGACTAAGACTTGGCCATCGCGGGTCACGAACATTTCCACCGCCAGCAGTCCGATCACGCCCAGGGCTTCGGCGATCCGGGTTGCGATGTCTTCGGCTTGGGCCGCGATGGCCGGAGCGATTCGGGCCGGAACGATGGTTCGAGCCAGAATATGGTGTTCATGTTGATTTTCGACGGTGGGATAGGCGCATCGGCTGCCGTCGGGGCTGCGGGCGACGATCACCGAAACCTCGCAAGCGTAATCGACGAAGCCCTCAACCACGGCATCCAGAGCATGCCCTTCGGACAAATGATGCCACGCGGCGGCGAGGTCGCTGTCGGCCCTTAACAGCGATTGGCCTTTGCCATCATACCCAAGACGGGCGGCCTTCAGGACGGCCGGTCGTCCGAGGTCTTGGACGGCGCTCGCCACGTCGGCGACCGAGTGAGCCGGGCGCCATGGTGCGGTTTTAATCCCCAGGCGGTTGATGAAGGCTTTTTCGTGGATGCGGTCGCGCGTCACCGCCAACACACCGGCACCGGGGCGAGTCGGGACATGTTCAGCCAGCAAAACCAGGGCCTCGGGGGGAACATTCTCCCACTCTAACGTCACGACATCCACCGACGCCGCGAATTGAATCAGGGCCGCATGATCGGTGAACTCTGCAACGGTGGCCTCAGCGCAGACCTGGGCGCACGGGCTATCGGGTTCGGGGGTGAAGACGTGCGTCCTGTACCCAAGACGGGCTGCCGCTAGCGCGGTCATGCGGCCAAGTTGGCCACCACCGAGCATCCCCACGGTCGAACCTGGAGGAATCAAGGTTGCTTCGGTCATGGGTTCAGACGGTGCCTTCGGGAATGACGGCGACGGCGCCGGTTTGCCGCGCTCGCCAAGCATCCAGAGCCGCTGCCACGCTCGAATCGGACAGGGCGATCACCGCCGCCGCTAATAAAGCGGCGTTGATGGCGCCGGCTTTACCGATGGCAAGGGTTCCCACCGGGATTCCCGCAGGCATCTGTACGATAGAAAGCAGACTATCCATTCCCTTGAGGGCATGGCTCTCGACTGGAACGCCGAACACCGGCAGGGGAGTCATCGCGGCAGTCATGCCCGGCAGGTGAGCCGCGCCACCGGCTCCAGCGATAATCACCTGGAGCCCGCGCAGGCGGGCCCCATCGGCATATTCGTAAAGCCGCTGGGGGGTTCTGTGGGCGGAGATGATTCGGGTTTCAAAGGGGATGCCGAGGGCCTGGAGCGTTTCGGCGGCGTGGCTCATGGTTGTCCAGTCGGACTGACTGCCCATGATGATGCCGATCCGGGGCAGGGCGTTGGTCGGCGTGTCGGAGGAAGCCAAAGGGGTCTCGCGTCTAAGCAATGATGTCGGGGAGCAGTTGGTTTTCCAGGCACGAAATCTCATCTTTCAGCAGCAACTTGCGCTTTTTAAGGCGCTGAAGCTGAAGCTGATCGAACGGCGACTCCTCGGCCAGGCGAGAGATCACATCGTCAAGATCGCGGTGTTCCTGTCGCAAGCCCGCCAGCTTTTGTTTGACCATCCGCTGTTCGTTCATCGCACCAGAATCCCGATTTGCCATCCCTTGACGAGCTTACCAGAATGCCATTTCACCGTCAGCGGTCAAGCGTGATGGCAGAGGGGCGGCGTTAAAGTTGGCGGGCCGGGGGGAGGGGCTCGGTTCCGCGCAGGGTGGCGAGCAGAGTTGCCAGATAGGGCACGGCCAGAACCACCTGGAGAACCGCCCACACGTCGGCCTCGCGGTTTACCGAACCTTCGGACAGAACAATCCCCACCGCACACAGTGGCAACAGCGTTGCCAAAGCGGTCGCGGTCGGCACGGTGCGGGCTGCTGCTCCCAGTGATCGCCGGGAATCGGGGCCAATCGTCGTTTGGGCAAAAACTCCCAACAGATGGGACGCCGACAGAGCCGCCGCAAGATCGCAACCGATAGGTCGACGTCCGGCGCGGCACAACACCAAACCGAACAGACCAACGGCGGAAATCAGATAGGGGGCCACTGGAAAATCGCGGTAACGACCATCAAAGATCAGCAGCAAAGACCACAACACCGCCAGGGTGGCCAAAAGAGTCATGGCCTTTCCGCCCCAGAAGGCCAAGCTGGCACCTTCGGCTGGTTCCGGTGCGGCGGCGTCGTACAGGGGCATAGGAGCCCGCCATAACCGAACCGTCTCCATCAGAATGGCATAGGCCAACATGGCTTCCAGCCCCAGAACTCCGGCCGCCAGCAGTCGGTCATGAAGATAATAGTGCCAAGCATATCCGATGTCGACGGCATGAATGAAGGTCGCCGCCAAACCATGGGCCAGCAGTGCAACCACGGTAAATCCAGCGATTGACACCGTCGGACGGTACCGCAGGGCCGCCGCCAGCAGGCCAAGTGCCAGAATAACCGAAAGTCCGGCTTTGATCGGCCAAGCCGCGTCTTCGACCACCGGCCCGGCCACAGCATATTTGGGTTGGCGATCCGTAGTATACAGGCCCCATTTGCCGCCCACGGTGCCTTCCAGTTTGATCTTCCAACTTTGGTCGAAGGCTTCGATCAGGTTGTAATCAAAGCCATGATCGGTCGCGACTCGCATGAAGCTGTTGTCGAACAGGGCCTTATTGACCACGCCAGGCACCGCCGGGCCACGGGTGCGACCGGCGGTTGGCCAACCAGCTTCGCCCACCAGGATTGGTTTGCCGGGAAAGCGCACCGAGACTTCATGATAGGCCGAGAGAATGCGATCCGCAGCGGTATCGACGCCAGCGGGATCATTCTCCCAGTAAGGCAGCAAGTGGATGGTGATGTAGTCCACCGATGCCGCCAATTCCGGATGTTGCAGCCACAATTCCCAGACGTCGGCAGTGCTGACCGGCTGCTTAATCGCTCGGCGGACACGGTTGAGATAGGAGGACAACTGTCCGGGCGTCAGGTCGTTTCGCAACATCACTTCGTTGCCGACCACCACCCGCTTGATCACGTCGGGGTAGGTGTTGGCGAGGCGGATCAGGGAGGCAATTTCAAGTTCGTTGGTGCTGAGTTTGCTACCCAGCCACGCGCCCATAATCACCGTCAGCCCGTATTTGCGGGCCAGCGCCGGCACGTCCTCCATCCCTTCGAGGCTGGTATAGGTGCGGATTCCGGCGACCTGATCGCGGATGGTCGCCAAATCCTGGTCGATCTGGTCCAAAGTCGGGTAGGTTTTGGTGAGGGGGCTTTGGCCGTCATGGTACGGCGCAAAGGATACGCTCATCAGCTTGCCGCCGGGCGGCGGTGCAAGCGTGACCGGGCGGTTGGGCAGCGCCCAAACCGCAACGGTGGCGACGGCGATCCCAATCAGGATCAGGAGGTGGGCAAGGTGGCGCATGGTCCGCATCTTTTACACCAAACCACCGCCAGCCCCAAATACCAAGTGGGGGGGGGATTGCGCCGGTCTTCGGCCTCTATGTGGACTTGGAGTGGCCATCTCCCGCCGGATCGCGAAACTCGGCTTGGATGGCCAGGATTTCGGGGAGGATTTCCTGGAATTTGACCACCAGTTCGGGGTCAAAATGGCTGCCGGCATTCTCGATCATAAAGGCGACGGCTTGATCGAGCGGCCAGCCTTTCTTGTAAGGCCGTTCCGACATCAGGGCGTCGAAGACGTCGCAGATGGCCGAAATGCGGCCCTCGATGGGAATATCGGTGCCCTTCAGGCCCCTAGGGTAGCCGCTGCCGTCCCATTTTTCATGGTGAGTTAGGGCGATGCTGCGGGCCATCAGCAACAGATCGTCGTCGGTATCGTCGAAGACCGAAGCGCCGATGGTGGAATGGGTGCGCATGATCGCCATTTCGTCGGGATCAAGGCGGCCCGGCTTAAGCAAAATACCATCGGGAATCCCGATTTTGCCCAAGTCATGCATCTGGCTGGCATGAAGGATCTGTTCGGCGGTGGCGGCATCAATTCCGGCGGCTAGTGCCAGACGATGGCAGCTTCGGCTCATGCGCAGAACATGAAAGCCCGTTTCATTGTCGCGATATTCCCCGACTCGCGCCAATCGTCGAATGACCTCGATCCGTGCATGACTGAGCTGGCGGTTGCGTTCTTCCAAAGCCAGCGTCCGTTCCAGAACTTTGGCTTCCAGGATTTCATTCTGGGATCGGCGCTCGTTATAAAGCTTGCGGACCTCCAGCATATTGCGGACCCGCAACAGGACGTCAGCGGCCTCGAACGGTTTGGTCACGAAGTCCTTGGCGCCGCATTCCAGAGCGCGCCGCTGGGTCACTGCGTCGGTCTGAGCGGTCAGAACCAGAATCGGCAGGTAGTCGTCGCGATCAATCTTCGCCAGATGCGCCATGACCTGGAAACCGTCGAGAAACGGCATTCGAATATCCAGCAGGATCAGGTCAAACCGGCGGCTTCGGTGCAGGGTCTCGACGGTGCGGGGGTCGGATGTGGTGGACAGGTTGGTATAGCCGGCGGCACCCAAGACGGCTTCCAGCAGGTCTAGGTTGGCCTGATGGTCGTCGACGATCAAAATACGCGCGTCGGCAAAGGCAGGAGCCTTCATGGCCGGTCTCCGGCGGAACGGGCGGGAGCGGCCCGGACCAGGGTGGGATCGGCGGGGATGCCGATGGCAGGGAGCATCATATCTCGATTGCGGCTGGATGCGGTAGATGGGGACGCGGATTCATCCTGCGGGAATTCTATCCAAAAAGCGCAGCCCTCGCCAAGCCGGCTGATGACGCCAATGCGTCCGCCCATCAGCTCCATCAAACGTTGGGTGATGACCAGGCCGATGCCGTTGCCCTCGATGCCACGACTTTCGGCTCCCAATCGATCAAAGGGCTGGAACAGTCGTTTCATTTGTTCCGGTGACAGGCCGGAACCCGTATCGGAAATTGTGAGCCTCGGCCAATTTTCGGCGGAGAGACTTTCGGTAATAGTCACTTGACCGGATTGATGATTGTATTTAATGGCATTCGATAGCAGATTAATTAAAACCTGGGTCAGTCGGACGGTATCGGCCCGCACGGCAGGGAGGGGGGTTGGCCACTCCTGAACCTTGATGGCAATAGCACGGGCTTCGGCCATGGGGCGCACCAACACCAGGGACTCTTGTAGTGAATGGCGGATATCCACGGATTCTAGCGTCAGGTCAACCCGCCCCGATTCGATTTTCGCCAAATCCAGAATCTCGTTCACTAAGTTCAACAAGTGTTGGCCTGCCCGATGGATATGGCCGACGCAGGTTCTCTGGGTGGGGGTCAGGGGCTCTCGAGTCCCCAACTCCAACATCTGGCTGAAACCAAGGACGGCGTTGAGCGGGGTTCGCAGTTCGTGGCTCATGGCCGAGAGAAATTCTGATTTGGCTTGGTTGGCCCGACACGCCTCTTCCTTGGCTTCTCTGAGGGCCAGCTCGTCTTGCTTGCGGGCCGTGATGTCCCGAGCAATGCCCAAGACGCCGGTTAGGGTGCCTCGGGTGTCAAGCAGGGGCGACTTGGTGGACAAATAGATTTTAAAACCGCCGGATGCAGGGATTGGCTCTTCAAGAGTCAGGCTTTGTCCGAGTGCGGCCACTTTCATATCCGTCGCGCGGAGGGCTGTGGCGATGTCAAGTGGCAGGATTTCAAAATCGGTTCGTCCGATAATCGATTTCGCGGGCCGTCCCAGGGCACGGGCGGCGGCAGAATTCACCAATAAATATCGACCGTCGATGTCTTTGACGAAAATGGGGTCTTCAAACTCCTCCATCATGGCGTGAATGAAGGTTGAGATGTTCAGGAGTTCAGCCTGGGCGCGGGCCTCGCTAGCCGCCAGGAGCCGTCGCGTGGTTCGGGATTCCAAAGTCTCGACCACCATGGCGGCCAGATCAGTCAAGCGGGTTCGTACCGCCGGACTCAAGCGGCGAGCTTGCCGGTCGATCACCCACAGCGCCCCTAGACGATGCCCCGAGGGCGCATAAAGTGGTGCTCCAGCAAAAAAGCGGAGATTGTAGGGAGGCGAAGCCAGCCGGTGGCCGGCAAAAAGTGGATGGTCGTGGGCGTCTCCAACTTCCAGCTCGGCTTCAATGGTTAGGAGATCGTCGTCAAAGCCCGTCTGGGAGTCGAGGGGAGCATCCTGGTATATCTCCCGAATCGCAAGACCAATAACAGATTTAAACCAGTGTCGATTGTGATCTGCGAATGAAACAATCGCAATGGGTGTTCCTGTGAGGGCAGTCGCTAGGCGCACGATTCGATCGAACGCCGCCTCTGGAGGCGTGTCGAGGATCTCATAACTCCTCAGAACAGCAAGGCGTTCGGCCTCATCAGCCGAGATCGCGGCAACACTCATCCGACACCCGTCACGCGACCCCGACCTTTTACAAGAGCCGTCCGGCTCCAATTCCTTTGCTCTGGCCGCTGCTCAAGTTATCCTGGTCGGGTTGGGAACAGCCAGGAGGGAACGAATCGTGGCGACTATTATCTTTTATGGCAAACCAGGATGCAAAGGCAATGCCCGCCAGCGGGCCATTCTGGAAGCCGCCGGACACGAGGTCGACGCGCGTAGCCTTCTGGCAGAAATTTGGACCGGCGAGCGTTTGCAATCCTTTCTCGGCGACTTGCCGGTGACAGACTGGTTCAACCCCTCGGCGCCGCGAGTGGCCAAGGGTGAGATTCGGCCCGAGACTTTGGATGCCGAAGCGGCGTTGACTTTGTTAGCTGCCGACCCCCTCTTGATTCGCCGCCCTTTGCTGGAGGCCGACGGTCAGCGCATGGCCGGCTGGAACCCCGAGCGCATAACCGCCTGGGTCGGTCTGAACCCAGACATTGACCCGACCGTAACTTGCGGTCATCACGCCCACCTTCATCATGATCATGATCATGGCCATGACTACCACAGCCATGACCATGACGGTTCGTGCCGGTCCCGGTAATCCCGGCGAGCCCTGATACTGACACATCGCCGGTCCTCGGGCCGCGACGGCGGCCCCGCGCGCCCATGCGCGCGAAGCCAAGGGCGCGGATGCGCCCGCCCGGCGTCTGAGGGCAGCCTTGATGAGTCACCATCAAGGCCCGATGGTATGATACATTGCTGCTATTGGGGTGCAGTCGCAGCTCTGGGTGCTCACCTCGCGTATCTCCGAAACCCGCACAGCGTGTTGATGTCGACCATAATTCGATGTTCGGTCAGGACGTCTTGGGCGAAGGCTTCGTAGAAAAGGCCGAGAATCTCGTCAACCAGCGTCCGTTGGCCACCGGACAGCGCGCCGCTATCGATGCTTTGAATATCGTCGATAGCGGTTCGGATGTCCCGTCTGGTCACATTGGCCTCTCTTATTGCTCTCTTGTAACTGTAGCTCCGATCCTTCACTATCGAAGCAAAGGCTGACGGCAAATGCCAGCAGGAAGCGCGCAGGCGCCGTGCCGGGGTATGCGCCGGGGCGTTTGGTCGCACCCGGTGGTGCCGTCGGGGTGTCGTGTCCTGGGAACTGTTATACCGGCGAGCCCTGATACTGACACATCGCCGGCAGCGTCTGAGGGCAGCCTTGATGAGTCACCATCAAGGCCCGATGGTATTAGACAGTGATCCGTGCCGTTGGTATCGGCGGCGACCGCCGCCGCGCGCCCATGCGCGCGAAGCCCCCATGTGACTCTCTGGGGTGGAGGCGCCCGCCCAGCGTTTGAGGGCAGCTTTAATGTGTCGACATGAAAGCTCGATGGTCTTAGCCAAAAGGATTGTTCGCCGCCATGACCAATACGTCTTCGTCTTCGAATCCGTCTGTGCTTGGCGCGTTGGCGGGCCGCAATGCCGTTGTGACCGGGTCCACCAGTGGTATCGGTCTGGGAATCGCGCGGGCGCTGGCCGCTGCCGGTGCTGCCGTGACCTTGAACGGGTTCGGTGAGCCTGCCGAGATATCGGGGCTGTTGGCCGATCTTGCCGAACAAACTGGCGTTGCGGTTCGTTATTCGGGGGCCGATATGCGGCGACCCGAGCAAATCGCCGCCATGATCGCCGAGGCCGAGATGGCTTTGGGGCCGGTGGACATTCTGGTTAATAACGCGGGCATTCAGCATGTGGCTCCGATCGAATCCTTTCCCCTTGACCGATGGGATGACATCATCGCCATCAACCTGAACGCCCCTTTCCATGCCATCCGAGCGGTGTTCGGCGGCATGAAGGCGCGGGGATGGGGCCGGATCATCAATACCGGCTCGGCCCATGCCTTGGTGGCGTCGCCGTTCAAGTCGGCCTACGTCGCCGCTAAACATGGGCTGATGGGTTTGACTAAAGTGGTGGCGCTGGAAGGGGCGGAACAGGGGGTGACCTGCAACACCCTGTGTCCGGGATATGTTTGGACGCCGTTGGTGGAACAGCAGATTGCCGATCAATGCAAGGTTCACAACAAGTCACGGGACGAGGTGATTCGCGACATTTTGCTGGCCCCGCAACCAACCAGACGCTTTGTGACCGTCGAAGAGGTTGGGGCTCTGGCGGTCTTTCTGGCGAGCGATGCGGCTCGCTCGATCACCGGAACATCCTTGTCGGTGGATGGCGGGTGGGTGGCCCGGTAACCGGGCTGGTGAGGACGGCCGCCTTTAACGTTGGTCCAATTTGAGTTCAATGCGGCGGTTGCGATTGTAAGCGTCTTCGGTCGTGCCGGCTTCCAGAGGTTGGAACTCGCCAAAGCCGGTGGCGGCCAGCCGTTCGGGCGGAATCCCTTGGTCCACGAGGAACTTAACCACGGAGATCGCCCGAGCCGTGGACAGTTCCCAGTTAGACGGAAACTGGCTGGTGGCGATCCGGCGGGGGTCCGTGTGGCCGTCGACCCGGAGAATCCAGTTCACGTCCGGGGGAATGGTCTTGGCAATGTCCATGAGGGTGTGGGCCAGTTGGGCCAATTGTCCTTTGCCGGCCTCTTGCAGAGTTGCCGAGCCGGTGGGGAATAGCACTTCCGATTGGAACACAAAACGGTCGCCGACCACCCGGATATCCGGGCGTGTTCCGATGGCCTCACGTAGCCGGCCAAAAAATTCTGAGCGGTAACGGGCGAGTTCTTCGACCTTGTTGGCCAGAGCCACATTCAGCCGGCTCGTCAGTTCGTCGATATGAGCTTCCTGGGTGGCGTTTTGGGTCCGTGACGTGCCCAGGTCCGCTGTAAGCTTGGCCAACTGGGCATTCAGAGCCTCGAGTTCTGCGGTTAGGGCGGCGATCTGTTGACGGCTTTGGCTGGTTTGCTGCTGTTCGCTGGTCAAGGTTGTTTGGGTTGCCTCGACGGTGTTCAACAGGTCTTTCAGTCGGATGTCCCGTTGATCGATATCCTGTTGGGCGCGCCGGGTCTTTTCGGTTTGCTCGGCCAATTGGGCTTCCAGAATGCCGCCTCGGTCTTGTGCTGCCTTGAGGGAGGCCGTAGCCGTCTGACGTTCGGCGGTCAGGAGCGATCCCAGCTCGACAATCTTTTGATTCAAATGAACCAGCTCTTGATCGCGCCCGGATAGGGTTTGGGCCAGATAGAATTGGGCCACCATCAGGATCATCACGACAAAGATGATCACCATGATGAGCGATGACAACGCATCCACCCATCCGGGCCAGACATTCATTTCACGCCGTGATGATCGTCGACCACCCAAGGCCATGGTCTTCTCCCAATGGAACCAGCCTTGGGGCGTTATCGCCGTTCGGCGTCTTCGGCCAAGGCTGCGATGGTGCGGGCGATCAGTTTGATGTCGCTGCGGATTTCCTGAACCGCCTTGTCCCGTCCCAGGGTTGCCTCGTCGACCAGGCGTCCCAAATGGACGTCGATATTGCGAATATGATGCCGTAGGGTGTCGTCGACGCCCAAGCTGTTGCCGGAAGCACTTTCGGTCAGGCGCGACAGCAGCGGCCTGAATCCTATCAAAGTTTCGGCCAGGGCGAGCAAAAGTGTCTGCTCGGCGCGCATCTGGTCGGTCAAAGTGCTCAATTTCTCAGCCAGGGCTTGCTGGCTGCTGTTGGCCGTCCGGCGACCATCTTCGGCCTGGGCCATGGTTCGCTGGAGGGTATCGATATTCTCGGCTGTTTGCTCCAGCAGGGCTTCCAGATAAGCCGGCACCGAATGGTCGCCGTCGCCGAATCCTCCGCCGGTCAACCGGGCCGCTCCCGACAACCAATCCTCGACCTCTTGAAAGAAGCGGTTTTGGGCTTGGTTGGCCTGCAACTCCAAAAAACCCAACACCAGAGAGCCTGCCAGACCGAACAGCGAGGCGCTGAAGGCCGACCCCATGCCGGACAGCGGCGCTTCTAGCCCTCTTTGAAGGCTGTCAAACATGGCGGCCATGTCGCTTCCCTGAACCCGCAACGCACCGATCACGGCTCCCACCGAGTGAATGGTGCCGAGCAAACCCCAAAACGTGCCAAGTAGACCCAGGAAAATCAAAAGGTTAATAAAGTACCGAGACAGTTCGCGGGATTCATCAAGCCTCGAGGCCAAACCGTCCAGGACCGAGCGCATAGCCATAGCCGATAGCCGAATGCGCTCGCCTTTCTTGTCTCCTAACATGTTGGCGATGGGGGCCAGCAAGGTTGGCGTGACCATGCGCCCGGTCTTGACGCCTCGGAATTGATTCAACCAGCGGACTTCCCGAAACAGCCGGACCACCTGACGGAAGATGTACAGGATGCCGATGATCAGCACCCCCAGGATCAGGCCATTGAGCGGCGCATTGATCCTGAAGGCGCTTTCCAACGCCGGATACAGCAACACCCCAACCGCGCTCACCGCGATGAGAAACAGGACCATCCGGTTGAGGTAACGCTGCGGACGCGACATGGCAGTGGGCCTTCCGCTGTGTTGGGTCGGGCCGGGGATGAACCAATCCCCGCGTTATACCAATGGCCTTGGACGTTGACACGTCTGCGGCGCCCGCCCGGCGTCTGAGGGCAGCCTTGATGAGTCACCATCAAGGCTCGATGGTATAAGGCCGTTGGTCTTAGTTGGCGGTGACGATATCAATGCGATCGGCTGGGGAGCCCGTTGCCGTCATGCCCAGGGCCAACACATCCACCCGCAGGCTGGAAATCCCCAAACCGACCAGAGCTTCCCGGAGTTTTAGTGCCCGCTGCAACGACAACCGGCGGGCTGCCACCGGATTATCGGTCGAGCCACTGGCAAAAGAGTTTAGTTTCAACCGCAAATGCGGGTCTCCAACCATCATCCCCGCCAATTGCTGGAGCAATGCCGTTGCGCTGTCGGGCAGATCAGTAGACGAGCCGGAGAACACCAGACGGAAGCTGTTGGGCGTCGTTGCCGAAGCGCCAGAGCTGTTGGCAGGAGGAGCGGTGATCGGCAGATGCTGGGCGGCAGCGGGCGGCGGAGCCTCCAGGGCGCTGACGGAATCGTGAAGGGGGCCGGCGGGCGGTGGAATGGGTTTACCGCGTTGGGGCGGCGGCGGCGGAGCGGCCAAGGGCGGCAGCGCGGCGAGGGTAACCGGATCCGGGATCGGTAAGCCCTCCAATTGCGCGGGCGGCGGCGGGACTGGCAGCACCGGGACCGGCTGCAAAGCCGGGGGCGCCGGGTTGGCGAGTGGCGTCGCCACCTTGAGGTTGAATTCACTGGAGGACGGGGTTGCCGTTGGGGCGACCATGGGTCGGTCGTCGGTGGTTGGGCCGGGCGGCGGTTCACCGCCAAGCCCCAGGCACCCCCCGAGGCCAAGGCACGCAGCCGCCATCATCGTCACGGCTCCGCCGCGAGTCCATGGGAACGGAAAACCAGGGAACGGGAAACGGTCCATCGGCGTCCTCGGTAGAGCGGGGCGGTTATGACCCCGGTTAGGAGTCTTGGGAAAGAAGGCTCCCCTGCCGATGGTCATAGCGCACCCCGTGGTTTCCGACAATCGGCACGACACGGCTCTCTCGGGGATTGGTTCTGGGTGCAGGTCGATGGGGGTTGGAAAAAATATCGCCGGATGAACGGTATTGGCATTATCCTAGCTTGGACATGACAGGGAGCGACGGGCTTGGGTTGGCTTGCGCCCCGGCACTTGGGAGGTTGGTTGTATTATGGGGTCGTTCAGCATCTTCCATTGGTTGCTGGTTTTGGTCGTGATCCTGATCCTGTTCGGCGCCGGGCGGCTGCCGTCGGTGATGGGGGATCTGGCCAAGGGCATCAAAGCGTTTCGCTCGGGCTTGAAGGATGATGGCGACAAGCCAGTGGACGGTGCCGTTCCAGTGGTGCCCGCCACGCCCGCAGCCGTAGCGCCCGCGACGTCCCAGGAAACAGCCCCTCAAGCGGCTGTTTCCCACCAGGCGCCGGTTCCGTCGCCGGTTGCAACGGTCCATGTCGCCGAGTCCCAGTCGCCGAGCCATTCGGCAGCGCCGATGCGCCCGCCCGGTGCCTGAGGATGGCCTTGATCGGGCGACGTCAAGGCTTCATGGCTACCGATCGGTCAGGCATCGAATTGTCACGACGGCTAATTTTGTTAGGCCGTCCGGGTGATTCTCCGGGTTCGTTCATTTTGCGAGTGAACGCCGGGCAGCGTATCCATTACAATCCTCCGGTTAGGGGAGAGAGGGATTGGCTTTGCCCGCTCGCCCCGGCCTCCTGTTCCCCAATCGGCGTGTCCCGCCCGTCTCCGTGACCAGCAGCGACCCAAACAAGACCCGCCATCCCACGGCTCCCGCTTCGGGCGATCCTGACGTCGAGGATACCCTTCCGGAAGGGTTTGATCTGAGCCGCTTTGCGCCAAGGGGGGCCACCGTGCCGCCCCATCCGGTCAGCCAGTCCGAAGATGAGGAAATGGCCGAGCTGATGCGGGCGTTGCGCGAGTCGATCCCGTATCAGGAAGAAGACGAGCCGCCGAAGGAAACGCAGAGGCCGGCCTCACCTTCATCTTCACCTTCAATGGCGTTTGAGGCTCCGACGTCGCGCACTTCCGTTGCACCCGGTCCTGGTTCCGGTCATAGCCCGGAGCCGGAGGCTGGCCCCGATTCCGATTCTGCCGAAGATGATTTTGCTCGCCTGTTGCGGACACTGCGCGAATCGATTCCTGATGATCCCGAGCCCGTCGCTGCCGAACCAAGCCAAACCGAGGCGGCGGCGGAGCCAGAGTGGCCTCTGGATCGTTCTGCTGCCGTGCCCGATCGTCCGCTGACGGAGACCCCAGAACCCCGGACTGTGCGTGCAGCGCCGTATTTTGCGGCCCCCGAGCCTGAACCTGAGCCTGAGGTGTTTGAGCCCGAACCTGCCGCCTACACGCCGCCCGCTGTTGGGCGCTCTTCTAGTGCTCCTTCCGCGACGGATCATCCGGTTTCCGATTCTCTTTCCAACGATCATCACGGCGCCGGGCATGAGGATAGCGATGTGGAAATCCCGCCGGGTGACGCCGGACTGTTCGCCGATTTGCTGAGTTCTCTTCGCGAATCCGCGCCCCGGTCTTCCGAAACCGATCCATCCCTTGATCTTGATCCCGTCAAAGAAATCACCGCCAATCGTGACCGTCTTAGGGATCTGCGCGCCGATAATCTGCGCGCCGACGAGATGGTGGATGAACTGGACGAAGAGGACGAGGGCGAATCCGAGCCTGAGCCAAGCCGACTGTCACGGGTTTGGAAAATTGCGCTGATGTTAGGCGGTGCCTCGGCTATGGGTTTGGCGGTTGCTCTGATCAATCCATTTGGGGAATCATCGCCGCCATCACCCCCTCCGACTCCGGTGGTTGTGCCGACCACCAATGAGGACGTCGGGAAGTTCAACGCGTTGGTTCCGACGGCCCAACATGCTCCGGTGACGGTGCCGATTCTGCCGGCTCCCGAGCCGCCGCCGGCTGTGGTTAAGCCGATTGAGCCGGCTCCAGCCCCCTCTCCGGCGCCAGTTTCGGCCCCGGCCCTGACGAAAGAGGCTTCTCCTCCGGTCGCGCCGCCGCCGGTGGAGGCTGCCGCCGCGCCGCCTGTTGCCGCGCCACCGCTTCAGCCGGCCCCGCCACCCGCCGCTGCCCCGCCGCCGGTGGCGTCCCGTCCTCCGATTGCAGAACCGCCGCCGGTTGCGGCGCTTCCACCGGCTCCTGAACCGCCACCGCCCGCTGCGCCACCGCCTTCAATGGCCTCGGCTCGATCCGCGCCGCCGCCGGCGCCGCCACCCGTTCAAGTTGCGGCTGTTGCCCCCCCTCCTGTGGCGGTGGCTTCGGCGCCTGTGCCGTCGAAGCGCCCGGTGCTGCCGCCGGAACCTGCAAAGAGTGCGGCCCTTTCGTCTCCTCCGGCTCCGCCGCCTGTCGAAGCGCCGCCCAGCGCGGAGCGTTCACCGCCCAGCGCGGAGCGTCCGCCGGTTGCTCCCAGTGGCCCTCGCGTGTTTACTGTGCAAGTTGGCAGCTTCCAGGTGCTTCAGAATGCTGATTTCTTGATCAATGATCTCAAGAAAAAAGGGTTCGATGCCTACAGCAAGGATTGGACCGACGGGGGAGGGCGCCTTTGGCATGTGGTGCGCGTTGGCCGTTTGAGCAATCGGGCCGCCGCGAATGCCTTGGTGAAACACTTATCCAACGGAACCGACCTGGAGCCCTATATCTTGAGTGTCCACTGATTGGGCCGCTGGAGGCGGCGTCGAGGGCGCCGCTTCTGCGACTGTGGTCGGAGGGGCGTTGCCATCGTCCCGTGAACCCGCTACACCTCTGGTCATGCTGATGGGCTTGATGTCTTGGGGTCGCGAGGTGCGGCAGGCGGTCGGTGATATTGGATAGAATGGCCGGGGGAAGAAAAAGACCGGGCGGAGGACACCCCACAATGAAGCCGACGATTTTAGTCGCGGATGACGAACCGAGCATTCTGCTATCCCTGCAAGTTCTGTTGCAAAAGGCAGGCTTTACTGTACGGACGGCCCGCGATGGGGAAGAAGCGATAGCGGCGCTTCGAGAGTCGACACCGAGCCTGATTTTATTGGATGCTATGATGCCGAAGCGTGACGGCTTCGATGTCTGCCAAACCATTCGGGCCGATCCGGCATACAAGGACTTGCCGATCATCATGCTGACCGCCAAAAGCCGCGATGTCGAGCGGGAGAAGGGGATGGCCTTGGGCGCCACCGATTACATCACGAAGCCCTTTTCAACGCGGGATCTGGTCGGCACGGTACGGAAGTATCTGGAAGCCGGAGAAACTTGAGCCCGCCTGTTGGCAGCACCCGGCAGCGGTCGGGCGATGGTCGGGATTCGTGTTCAAGCGATTCCAAGGCCGGCGTGGGGCACGGCATGGTCAGCAACGTGAACAACAACGGGCACGGGTATTCCGGGGAAAGGCCACACGGCTTGGCTTCGTCGGGGGCGTATGTCGATCGCACCGGAAAGCATGTGGTTGCCCTGTTGTTCCTGGCCACCGGCGTCACGGCTGCGGCTGCGGCTGCGGTGGTGCCGGCTTTAATTGCGGGCGATAACGGGCAACCTCTGGTTCAAGAGGAAGGCGCTGTTTTTGCGGGTTTGGTGGCTGGAACGGTGGCGCTGCTGTGGTTCGCGGTGCGTTTGTGCCTGCTGCGTCCGTGCGAGCGTTTGGCCTACGATACCCAGTCCTTGGTCAATCCGGCCTCTTCTGGATTGGGCACAGGCCGGATTCAGGCGGAGGATTTTCCGGATCTGGCGCCCTTGCCTGATGCGATCAATATGCTCGGCGACCGGCTGGCTCTGACGCGGCGGGATCTGGATCGCGCGGTGGCCGAGTCCGTTGAGCGACTGGTCGAACAGAAAAGCCGCCTTACCGCCATTCTGCGCGACCTGGAAGAAGGCGTTTTGGTGTGCGACCTGCACCATCAAGTGCTGGTCCACAATCCTGCGGCCTTAAAACTGCTTCGTCTGAGCGATGAGCAGGCGTTGGAGCCTGGGCGCACACTGTTCTCTTTGATGCTCGCGGACCCGATCCGTCACACGCTGGAACGTCTGAACCGCTTGGGTGGCGAGGAACCCGATCAACCGGGCATTTCAGCCCGCTTTCTGAGCGGAACCCTTGATGGTCGCGTTCTGCTGGATGGCCGGATGAGTCTGATTCTGGAAAATAAATCCCGGACAGGAGGGGTGACAGTCGAGCCCGCCGCGATTGGCTATGTCCTGACCTTCACCGACGCCACTCGAGAGTTGGCGGCGCTCGGGCGGCGAGATGCGTTGCTGCACGCCACCACCGAGGCTTTGCGGGCGCCATTGGCCAATCTGCGGGCGGTGATGGAAACCCTTGAAGACTGCCCAGAGATTGAGAACGAAGCCCGCGCTCATTTGGAAGCGGCAATGCTGGGCGAATGCGAAAGTCTGACCGTTCGGTTGGAGGGCATCACCGAGCAGTACCGAGCAACCGTCGTTGGCACTTGGCCCATGAGCGATTTGCGCTCTCATACGCTGATCGATCTGGTTCGCCATCGGGTCGCGGCGCATCAACAGATCACGATTACACCCACCGGCATGCCGTGCCTGCTCCATGGGGACAGCTTTAGTCTGGTGGCGCTGCTGGATCATCTGATCGAACGTGTGGGCAAACTGACCGGCGCCGTCGCCTTTGATCTGGCCGCCGACGCTGCCGCGCGCTGGACCTATCTTGACTTGGTTTGGACGGGGGCTCCGGTGCCAAGTACGACCATCGATCAATGGAAGGGGGAGACTCTGGCAGCCACGCTCGGGGGGTTGACTGTGGGGGATGTGCTGCGCCACCATCGCAGCGACTTATGGAGTGAAGCTCGGCCCGATGGCCGTGCTCGGCTGCGACTGCCGCTGCCTCCCACCGAGGAACCTGCTGGAGCGTCGCCGCCGCGTCCCGTGATCGATACCGCCGAACCAGCGGCCTTTCTGGCGCACCAATCGCCCTCTCCCGCCACCGATCTGACCACGCGACCGCTGCGGGATCTGGATTTTGTGGTGTTTGATATCGAAAGCACTGGGGCCGATCCGATTGATGGCGACGAAATCGTGGCGATCGCGGCGGTGCGGGTTGTCAATCGCCGAATTTTGACCGGAGATACCTTTCAGGCGTTGGTCAATCCGGGCCGGCCCCTCTCGCCCCAGGCTGCCCGTCGTCACGGAATTGCGGCCCGGCAGCTCCATAATCAGCCGGACATCACGTCGGTTTTGCCGCAATTTAAAGCCTTTGTCGGCAATACGGTGATGGTTGGTCATCATGCGGGGCTGGAATTGGCGTTCCTGAGATTGAGGGAGCGCGCTTGTGGTGTGCGTTTTGACAACACAGTGCTGGATACCAAGCTGCTGTCGCTGTGGCTGCAAGGTCGGAATGCGGATCATTCCCTTGATGCCGTGGCCCGGCGTTTGGGTATCGCCGCCATCGATCGCCACACGACGCTTGGCGACTGTCTGACCACCGCTGCTGTGCTGGTGGCAATGCTGGACCTCCTGCCTGATCGTGGCCTTGTCACTCTGGGCGATGTGCTCCGCGAAGCCAACAAGCTGGTGGCATTCGACACCAAGGAGCCTCCGCCGTGATTCCCTCCTCCATTGGGCTGCCGCCTCAACCTCGTAACGATCGGTTGGTTGCGTTATTCTTACTGGGGTTGGTTTTGTTCGCGCCGCCATTGGTGCGGATCTTTGGCATTCCGGCGACGATTTTCGGTATTCCGCTGCTGTTTCTTTATATGTTTTTGGCCTGGGCAGTGGTGGTGGTGCTGATTGCCCTGGACGTGGAGCGGCGGGGCGAACCCAAGCGACCAATGGTCAATCCCTTGGGTCCGTTTTTGCCCTGATTGTTTGGGGCGTTTTGTGATGGGCCGCCGGTCTTATACCAACGGCCCTAGACAATGATCCGTGCCGTTGGTATCGGCGGCGACCGCCGCCGCGCGCCCCATGGCGCGAAGCCAAGGGCGCGGACGCGCCCGCCCGGCGTCTGAGGGCAGCCTTGATGAGTTACCATCAAGGCCCGATGGTATTTAGGCGTCAAGCCGCCACGCTCTCGCGGTGCAGGATATTGGCACGGAAAGCACGGTTGATCGCGCTGGCCACCGCCGCCAGGGATGCCGAGACGATGTTGGCGTTGACCCCAACACCGAACAGCGGCACCCGGCCCGGAGCCAGGATGGCGATATAAGCGGCGGCTAAAGCGTTCGAGCCATGGTTGACCGCGTGTTCGTGATAGTCGTCGATGACCACCGTGATACCGCAATGGGTGGCCAGGGCCTTGACGAAGGCATCAATCGGTCCGTTGCCGATGCCGGTGATGCTTTGGGGGACGCCGTGAATGCGGATGTCCGCCATGATCTCGACGGAGCCGACCGGAGATCGGCACGGCATTGTGGTGTAATGGGCTATCGCCAAGGGTTCGGTTGAGGCCAGATACTCAGCATCAAAACAGGCCCACAGCGCCGCCGGGTCTATTTCTTTGCCGGTGGTGTCAGTCACGGTCTGCACCACGCCGCTGAACTCGATTTGCAAGCCGCGAGGCAACTGCAAGCCGTGATCGCGCTCCAGAATATAGGAAATCCCGCCTTTGCCAGATTGGCTGTTGATTCGGATGACCGCTTGGTAATTGCGGCCCAAATCCGCTGGATCCACGGGCAGATAAGGAACCTGCCACTGGTCGCTATTGGCCTGCCGTAACGCCGCCATGCCTTTTTTGATGGCGTCCTGGTGCGAGCCCGAGAAAGCGGTAAAGACCAGCTCGCCGGCATAGGGATGTCGGGGGTGAACGGGCAAGTGCGTGCAGTCCTCGGCAACCCGAACCACGGCGCCAATATCCGATAAATCCAGGTGTGGGTCGACGCCCTGGCTCATCAAGTTCAAGGCCAAAGTGACCAAATCGACATTGCCGGTGCGTTCGCCATTGCCGAATAATGTCCCTTCGATCCGATCCGCCCCCGCCAAAACGGCCAGTTCCGCCGCCGCCACCGCCGAACCCCGGTCATTGTGGGGGTGAACGCTGATGATCGCAGAGTCTCGAGCGGGCAACTGCCGACAAAACCACTCGATTCCGTCGGCGTAGGCGTTGGGCGTGGACATTTCTACCGTCGCGGGCAGATTCAAGATGACTTTTCGCGTTGGTGTCGGCTGCCAAACAGCCATCACCGCATCACAGATTTCCACTGCGTAATCCGGCTCGGTGCCAGTGTAGCTTTCGGGGGAGTATTCGAAGGTGAAGCGGGTTTCCGGCGTTTCTTCGGCGATGGCCTTGATCAACTTGGCACCTTCAACGGCGATTTCGGTAATGCCGTCCCGATCCAGGCCAAAAACCACCCGGCGTTGTAATGTCGAAGTAGAATTGTACAGATGAACGATGGCTTGTTTCACGCCGCGCAGAGCCTCGAACGTTCGGCGCACCAAGGGCTCGCGAGCCTGGGTCAAGACCTGGATGGTGACATCATCCGGGATCATGTGGTCGTCAATCAACATCCGCACGAAATCAAAGTCGGTCTGAGAGGCCGCTGGGAATCCCACCTCGATTTCCTTAAAGCCGATCTTCACCAAGGCTTCGAACATCCGGCGCTTGGTGGCGCCATCCATGGGTTCGATCAAAGCTTGGTTGCCGTCGCGCAAATCGACGCTGCACCAGATCGGCGCGACGGCCAAAATTTGGTCAGGCCAGCGGCGATCGGGTAAGCGGATGGCTGGATAGGGCTGGTAGCGGTGAAAAGGCATCGTGGCCATAACAAATCTCCTGCGCGTCCTCTCGCGGGGACGCGGTCTTTCCGTGTCGCATCGCATCAAGCAACAATCCCAGAGCGTCACGCCCTGGCCAAGACCCAGGAAGCCAAACCTCCTGGGGTGGCAAGCCGGGACATGTGCCGGGTGCGCGCAATCCGGCGCCACCAACGGATTCCCGTTTCATCTGGAAAAGACATGGAATAAACCCATCCCTGGGGGATCACCGCTTGGCTCGGGGGCGTGCAACGCCCATCCTGTCCGGTCTCGTTAAGAGGCCGGGCCGGTAAGTCGCAACAGGATGCCGAGATGCAGGGTCATGGGCTTCATGGTGAGCGGGATATAGAGCACCAACCGGCAGCCGTCAAGCCTCGATCGGCGATCAAGGCCGGAATGATCAAGAGAAGAGGTTGATAAAAATTAACACTCTTAATGAGTGTGAGTTTATGGTAAAAAAGAAAAAACGAGAAACTTTTTGATTTAAAATCTGAATCAGGGCCTATGGAATCACGGCCCAAGGCCTTGTCCTTCCGAACCACTGCGTCGGGTTTATGCCAGCACACGGGTCTTCGGCATGGATGGGGCAGGCCGCCAACGTGGCCAGTGCACGGCCGTCACGAGCGACGACTCTGCGGATGGAACATTTGATCATCCTGCCATCGAGAGGGTAGACTCTTCGGAAGAAGAGTCATCAGCCTCAGAGGGTATTATCCCCATGCGTATTCTGCTCGTCAACAATTTTTACCAGCAAAATAGTGGGGAAAACTTAGGAGTACGCGGTGAGTTGGCCCAGCTTGTCGCTAATGGTCATAGTGTTGAGACATTTTTCGCTCATAATAACACAATCAAAAGCCCGTTAGATAAATTTCGAGCCTTTCTCTCGACGGCTTATAACCCTGTCGTTAGAGATGATCTGATTCGAGTTATGGAGCGATTCAAACCGGACATTATGCATGTCCATAATTTTTTTCCTTTGCTATCGCCCTCGGTTTTTGATGCCTCTCACGCTGCTGGTGTGCCATCGGTGTTTACACTGGCGAATTTTCGAATCCTGTGTCCGACCGCTTGCCTCTTCCACGACGGTCGGATCTGCGAGCGCAGTCTTCATCAGTCTTCTTGGTGGACAGTTCCCAAACGCACCTACAAGAATTCGTATTTTGGAACTTTGGCCTTGGCTCATATGGTCGAGACTCATAAGCGGCGGGGAACTTGGCGTCACAAGGTGGACCGCTTTTTAGTTCCAACCCGTTTTGCGAAGGCAAAGTTCGTTGAAGCCGGGCTTCCGGCCGAGCGCATCGTCGTCAGACCCCACGGTTTGCCCCAGTCGGTGGCTGCGGTGGCCGAAGGCCCAAGGGCGGGCGCCTTGTTTGTTGGCCGTCTTACCGAGGAAAAAGGGATCGTGCCGTTGGTGGCGCTGTGGCGTGATCTTGGCGTGCCGCTTACGATTGTTGGTGATGGGCCGTTGCGACCGATGCTTCAAGCCATGGCTGGACCCGATGTTCGGTTTCTTGGCTATGTTGATGCCGAGCGCAAATTTGCCGAAATGCGGCGCGCCGCGTTCCTGGTGGTACCAACGGTGTGGAATGAAATGTTCGGCATGACGGTAATCGAAGCCTACGCTTCGGGTTTGCCTGTTCTGGCCTCCCGCTTGGGCGGTCCTGCGGAAACAGTTTTAGATGGGGTAACTGGGTTTCTGTTCGACCACAGCAACCCTCAGGATGTCGTCGATACCATCCGCCGGGCTGCCGCCACTCCAGAGGCGCTTTGCGAAATGGGCCGAGCCGCACGAGCCCTTTACGAACGGGACTATACTCCAGAGGCCAATTACGCAAATCTCATGCGCGTCTACCAAGACGTGCTTGGAGGGCAAGCCGTGTCTGCCCATGTTGTAGGCTGCTGAGGCCATTGTTGTAACAGAAGGCGTGGGGCTTGCCTGTAACCTTTATTGGAGCCACGAAATCGTCATGACCGATGATCATCCTTTGCCGTCCGACGTCCCTGTTCAGCAGACAGCGACAAACAAGGGAGGTGAGGCCGACTCAGGGCCGCTACCGCGCCTGCAACAGCCGCCGGGCGAAATCGGTGGTCCGGTTGGCCCAGAACCCACGCGCTTTGGTGACTGGGAACGCAAAGGGCGCTGTTCGGATTTCTAGGGTCAAGCGGGGCGGACGGCGTGGGCGCGTGGTGGGAATCTCTGCGGCGACAGACGATGGACGGAATGTCCTCGGTTGATCCGGTGACGGCCTTGTCGGCCTTTGTCGTTCTGTCGATTCTGGTGGTGGCCGTGCTGGTGGTTGGCGGTCACGGTCGGCGGCTGCGCTCGGCAGCTCCGGCGTCAAGCTTGGCGGTGCCGTCGCCGATGCCGCCGCCGTTGAGCGTGGACGAAGCGGCTCGGTCGGCGGCCACAGTGGCGGCGTTGCGGGGGATGCCCAGGGTTTCGTCTCGAAGCCGGCGTCTGGAGGAGCAGGGCGGTCATCTCACCCGGATGGTTTCGGCGCTGGTCCGGCTGGGACCAACCGGAGATCGGGCTTTGGCGGCGCTGGTTCAGGGCGAGACCGGCCCGGCTCTGACGGTGCTGGCAACGACGGTTCAGAACCAGACTCAGGGTCGGGCCCGTTCGAAAGATGGTGGCGCTGGGGCTTTGTGTGATTTGGCGGTCTTGGCGCTACTGGACGATCCGGCCGCAGCGGTTGCCGCGATTCGGCGTGCGACGGAACTGGCGCCGAATTCGTTTGGGATCTGGCATTTGCTGGGGCTCGCCGCCGTAGAGGCCGGGGACTGGGGGCAAGCTCGAGCGGCCAGCGAGAGTGTGTTGGCGTCGGGTGACAGCGATAAAGAGCGGCTTGCTGGGGCGCTTGGTCTTTTGGGCGAAAGCCATCTGGCAGAAGGCCGATTGGATCAGGCCGAGGCCTGCCTCCGCATTGCCCTGATTCACCAAGCTGGATTGGAGGCGCCCGGCGGCAGGGCTCGCTACTATCAGATGTTATCTGACGTATATCAAAAACGCGGAGACGGGGCGGGGGCCGCTGGTGTTTTGTCTCGGGCGTTGGCGCTTGGCCCTGACCTGGGCGATCGCGAGAGCATGGCCGAGTTGGAAACCGCAGCCGGTCTTTTGGCACATCAACGGGGTGGCCTCCCCGATGCCTGCCGTCATTGGGCACGAGCGCGGGAATTGTTCCAGGCGGTCGGGCGGGCCGATCGAGCCGCAGAGATTGGCCAGCGTATGACGGCGGCACTACGGGCGCCGCCGTCCAATCCCCTGGAGTCTCGATGACGACCCAAAGATTAGAGGGCTATCTGAGGTTGGTGTCCAAAAAGGCTAATGTCCGTTGCCAAGCCAATTGAGCATCGTCACGGTGGTAATTGCGGCCGGTGGGATTGGCGAAGGCATGATCGGCATCGTAGCGGTACAGCTCTAACGATTTGCCGGCTCTGGCCATTTCAGTCTGGAAGTCGTTGACCATCGCCGGGGTGATGAATGTATCGCGATTCGCGAACTGACCGAGCACCGGGCCCCGGAGGGCTGCCAGGGTTTCAGCCGGAGCGACCACCCGACCATAATAAATCACTGTGGCATCGACTGGCGTCGCCAGCGAGGCTTGCAGCGACCAGCCTCCGCCAAAGCACCACCCCAGGGTGGCAACCCGGCCTGTGCAAAACTCTTGGCGGCGCAACCACTCAATCCAGCCCACCAGAGTGTCGCGGGCGGCTTCAGTGTCGACTCGGGCGACCAGGGCTTGCGCCGCTTCGGGGGTCGTGGCGACCTCGCCGTTCATCAGATCGATGGCCAGAGCGACATAGCCGGCTTCGGCCAAGGCGGCGGCCATGGTCTTGATCTGGTCGTTCAGGCCCCACCACTCATGGATCAGGATCACCCCAGGCGCCTGGGGAGCTTGGGGCTGGGCCAAGGCTGCCCCGACCGTTCGGCCTTCGGGGGTTTTCAGGGTGATGGGCGTCAGGGTTGCTGCCGCTGCTTGGCTTTGTTGAGCATCGGCCAGGATTGCCGCCAACGGCAAAGTGCCCAGCCCTTTAACCACGGTTCGCCGCTCTACCATCGCTCTTTCCCTCACGGGTTCGTGACAGACAGGGGATTGACGGGAAGAATGAAACGAAGAGCGTTCAAAGTCATCCTCGCTATTCGTTTTTTGCCCTCAAACCGGCGGCGTCCGGCGGACTGATCGCGTTGCTGTGCAAAGGTCGGTTGGCTTTGGGCGGATGCTGGTCTATCTTGCCGCCAACCCAGGGCAGGGGGTACGCGCGTTCGGTGCGGTCGGTCGTGATTCGGGGGTGCCGCAGCAGCGGCGTCTGGACGTGATGTCTTTTCCCGTCAACGGTCGCAGTTCGCGGCGGTCCCTGTCGTTTTTCTCTCCCGGTTCGAGGTATTCATGTTTGGCGCCATCGCCCGTAAGCTCTTCGGTACCGCGAATACGCGCTATCTCAAGACCCTCCAGCGACCGATCCAGGCGATTGCGGCCCTGGAGCCGGGGGTCGCGGCCCTTTCGGATGCCGAATTGCGGGGTCGTACCGACTGGTTACGCCAGCGGCTGGTCGACGGCGAGACCTTGGATGATATCCTGCCCGACGCCTTTGCCACCGTGCGCGAGGCGGCCAAGCGCACTTTGGGGCAACGCCATTTCGATGTTCAGATGATGGGTGGCATAACCCTGCATCAGGGGCGAATCGCCGAAATGAAGACCGGCGAAGGCAAGACTCTGGTGGCGACACTGGCCGTCTACCTCAATGCGCTAGAAGGCAAAGGCGTTCATGTGGTCACGGTCAATGACTATCTGGCGCAGCGCGATAGCGGTTGGATGGGGCAAATCTACCGATTTTTAGGGCTGTCCGTCGGTTGCATTGTCCACGGAATCGATGATAGCGAGCGCAAAGCCGCCTATGCGGCGGATATCACCTACGGCACCAACAATGAATTCGGTTTTGATTATCTCCGCGACAACATGAAGTTTCGCTTAGAGGAGATGGTTCAGCGGCCCTTTAACTTTGCCATCGTGGACGAGGTGGACTCGATCCTGATTGACGAAGCGCGGACCCCGTTGATCATTTCCGGCCCTTCGACCGACTCTTCAGAACTCTATGTTGCCGCCAATCGCTTGATCCCGCGTTTGGCTGACGACGATTTCGAAAAAGATGAAAAGGCTCGCTCGGTCAATCTTACCGAAACCGGGCAAGAAAAAATCGAGACGTGGTTGCGTGAAGTTGAGTTACTAAAAACCGGGGCGATGTATGATATTCATAACATTGCTTTGGTTCATCACTGTAATCAAGCCCTGCGCGCCCATAAATTGTTCCAGCGCGACAAAGATTATATCGTCAAAGATGATAAAGTGATCATCATTGATGAATTCACGGGCCGTATGATGGAAGGCCGCCGTTATTCCGATGGTTTGCATCAGGCACTGGAAGCGAAAGAAGAGGTCTCGATTCAGCGCGAAAACCAAACGCTGGCCTCGATTACCTTCCAGAACTATTTCCGGCTTTATCCGAAATTAGCCGGTATGACCGGCACCGCCATGACGGAAGCGGCGGAATTCGCGGAAATCTATAATCTCGAAGTGGTGGAAATCCCCACCAATGTGGTGGTCAAGCGGATTGATCACGATGACGAAGTTTATCGTCGTGAGTACGAAAAAATCGGGGCGATTATTGCCTTGATTGAAGAGTGTGTCGTTCGTAAGCAACCGATCCTGGTTGGTACAGTTTCGATCGAGAAATCAGAGACTCTGGCGAATGAACTCAAAAAGCGTAAGATAGTCCATAGCGTGCTGAATGCTCGTTATCACGAACAAGAAGCTTTCATTATTGCCCAGGCCGGCAAGCCAGGGGCGGTGACCATCGCGACCAACATGGCGGGGCGGGGCACTGACATTCAGCTTGGCGGCAACTTGGATATGCGGGTGGCGTTGGAGCTGTCCACTGTCACCGATCCCGAAGAACGGGTGCGGCGAATCGATCAGATTCGGGCTGAAATTGCCGAAGCACGGGAATTGGTGCGTCAGGCCGGCGGGTTGTATGTGATCGGTACCGAGCGGCACGAAGCGCGACGGATCGACAACCAGTTGCGTGGTCGCTCAGGTCGCCAAGGTGATCCCGGCGCCTCCAAATTTTTCCTGTCTCTTGGCGATGATCTGATGCGGATTTTTGGCTCCCAGCGCATGGATTCGATGCTGGAGCGTCTGGGGTTGAAGGAGGGGGAAGCGATCATCCACTCCTGGATCAATAAAGCTCTGGAAAAGGCGCAACAAAAAGTCGAAGCCCACAACTTCGAGATTCGTAAGAATCTGCTAAAATTTGATAACGTCATGAATGACCAGCGCAAAGTGGTCTACGAACAGCGCCGGGAAATCATGGACGCCACCGATGTTTCCCAGACCGTTGGGGAAATGCGGGCCGAAGTCATCGGCGATCTGGTGCGCAAGCATATTCCCGCCAATAGCTATTCAGAACAGTGGGATCTTAAGATTTTACAAGAAGAGGTTCGGCATATCTTCAATTTGCCACTGCCTATCGAAGCTTGGGGGAAAGAAGAAGGAATTGGTGAAGAAGAGGTCGAACAGCGTATTTGCGATGCTGCCGACCGCAAGATGGCCGAGAAGGTCGCGAATTATGGTCATGATCTGATGCGGGGGGCAGAAAAGAGCCTGCTGCTGCAATTGCTGGATCAGGCATGGAAGGATCACCTGCTGAATTTGGATCATTTGCGCCAGGGTATTAATTTGCGGGCTTATGGTCAGCGCGATCCACTGAATGAGTATAAGCGCGAAGCTTTCGAGATGTTCGAGCAGATGTTGGTGCAGTTACGCCAATCAGTGACCAGCGTTTTGCTTCACGTGGAAATCAAGTTGGCTCCAGCAGAGGATTTGGACAGCGTGTTCGGGCGTCGGCCTGTGGAAATGCGCGAAACCCGTCAGGATCCAGCCCTTGGGCAGGCGGCTGCCGCACCGAACTCTGCCGCTCTCCCGTCGACGGATACCGAAGGCGAAGCCGAACAACCACGCCGCCGCCTCCCGGTCACTCATGCTCCCGCTCCCGGTGGGATTGATCCAGCCAATCCGGAAACGTGGGGTAAGGTGCAGCGTAACGCCTCTTGTCCATGTGGGTCAGGAAAGAAGTACAAGCATTGCCACGGGCAGATGTGATCTCGACGGGTCATAACAATGATACCGGCGAGCCCTGATACTGACACATCGCCGGTATCGGGCCGCGACGGCGGCCCCGCGAGCCTATGCGCGCAAAGCCCCCATGTGATTCTGGGGGCAGCCGGGCTTCTTGTGAGGACAAGTCGGGCGTTTAGGGCTGTTTGGCTTCGGCGATGGCCTGAAACAGAGCGTCAACCAGATCCGTCCCCTCGGCGCCAAAGGTCTTGGTGATATAGTCTTTAGCCGGACGTTCTAGGGCGGCTTTGAAAGCTGCCCGTTCTTCGGGTGAGGCGATGTGGATGGTCAGCCGCTTGTGGAGAGCCGGGAGGCCGCGTTCGGAGTGTTCAAGGGCTCGTGCGGCTTGACGTCCGGCCTGGATGCCTGCCCGCGCAGCCATCGCCACGATGCTCTGCTGTTCGGGGGTCAGAGCGGCTAAAGCCTGTTCGTTCATGACCCAAACCATTGGCGCATAGAGGAACGAGGCCAGCGTTGCGTATTGCTGCACGTCGTCAAAGCGTGCGGCCAAGATGGCCGAAATGGTGTTCATCTGCCCATCAGCCAGACCTGAGGCCAGGGCGTTAGCCTCCTCTCGGGACGAGATTTTGATGGGCGTGGCTCCCAAAGCGGCAATCATAGCATCCATGGCGCCGAAACCGGGAATTGTGCGCAGCTTGAGTCCTTGAACGTCCTGGGGTGTTTGGATGGGGCGTACCGAATTGGTCAGGACAAAAAAACCGCCGCTGTCGCCAAAGCCTAATGTGACCAGATGGCTGCGACGGGCGATATCGTCGGCCATCCGGTGCCCGAACGGCCCATCGAGAACCGCTTCGGCAATCTCGGTGGAATCGAAGGCAAAGGGAATCTCTGGTACGGCGATTTCTGGATATAGGCCCGCAATCCCGCCTGCGGTAACGATGGCCGTTTGGATGATGTTGTTGTTGACCAAGGACGCCGCATCGCGATTGCCACCAAGCCATCCATTAGGGAAAATCTCCACCCGCAGCGTGCCACCGGAAGCCTGGGCCACGATACGCTGAAAGGCCGCCGCCATGATCGGCATCAGCGCAAAGGGATCGTCCTGTTGCTGGGTGTGGGCGAGATAGAGGACCGTGTCGGCCTGGGCTCGGTTGACTCCGGAAGGAGCGAGGAGCAGAACCGCCGCGAGAGCCGTCATACCGGCGAGCCGCGATAATGACATACCGCCGGTCTTGGGTCGCGACGACGGCCCCGCTGCAAACCCCGTCGAAGAGCGGTGATCCTTTGATCTTGTGGCCATAAGCGGGCAGGATGCCCGCGCTTCCAGGAAGGCGCCGGTTCGTCGATAACGCCATAACCTGTTGATAAACAACATTCTTATACCACCCCGGAATCCAGGAAGAGCCTCGAGTTATTTGGTGTCGAGGCGGGTCACGGTATCGTGATCCGCCGATGCCGGATCCGCCAAATAGTGGTGACAACGATCAAGCAACAGCCGAGCCGGTTCATCGTCGGGATAAACACTCAAGAATAGGTCTAGAAGCCCGGTAGCCTCATCCCAGTTTTGGGCCTGGAACGCGACATAGGCCGGGAGCCAGCATCGACAGCGTTCGATGGCAGCGGGGCTGGCCTGGTGGGGGCGATCGGGTTCGGTTGCGCCGATCAATTCAAACAAATCGATGGGAATCGACGTACCGACAGGGATCACCTTCTCCAGGGGACGAAATAGGAAACGATCACGCACTGCGCTTTCGATGGCTCCGGTGACGAGAATTTCCGTACCGTATCGTTTATTCAGTCCCTCCAACCGAGAGGCCAGATTCACATTGGCGCCGAGGGCTGTGTACTGCATACGTTCAAGGCTGCCGACATTTCCGACCACCGCCGGGCCGGTGTGCAGACCGAAGCGAGTCGGCATCACGGGCCAATTATTGGCGGCTAAATCGGCATTCAACCGTTCACTGGCCGCGCGGCAGGCCAGCACGCCTCGGCAGGCATTGGCGATATGGTCGCTGTCGCGGTCGGGAGCGTTCCAAATCGCCATCACCGCATCGCCGACGAATTTATCCACCACTCCCGAATGATGGTAAATCGCTGCCGACATTTCTTCGAGGTAGATGGAGAGTTGCCCCAACACTTCTTCCGGGTCCATGGATTCTGTTGTTCGGGTGAATCCCTGGATATCGGTAAAAAGAATGGTCAGGGGCTGGCGCTTGCCGCCCACTTGAGTCCCCGTGCCAGATTCGATGATGTTGCGAACCAGATTTTTGGGCACATAGGTGATGAAGCTTCTGAGCGCGGTCCTCATGGTGGCGAGGGCTCGGGCCAGCGCGTCGATTTCCATGATGCTGGAACGGACGTCGATAGCATCATCCAATTTAAGATCGCGAATGGCTTCGGTTTGGCGGGTCAGAATAGCAATCGGTCGGGTTAGGCTTCTGGACAGTAATAGCATCAGAAGTGTGGCTATAACGATGAAGGCAAAACCCAGCAAAAGAATTCTTAAACTGGCCTGTTTGAGGGGGCCAATAAAAGAATCTTCATCAGCAATCACACCAATAGTCCAGTTATCCCCGGAAGCTTCGGATAATTGGCTGAACTCCACCAAATAATCGTCACTATTTCGGCCTAATGTTGCTCGGAAATGGTCGCCGGCTCCGGCCTGCCGAAGCCGCACGGCATCGGCCACCACCGGGTCAGCCACATCTTCAGCCTTGACCACATCAAACCGATCGCCTGTGCGTCGAAAGGTCTCTTCTGGCCGGGGAAAGCCGATCAGGCGATTCTCCTTGTCCAGAATGAAGACGATCCCCTTTTGGCCGATAGCCCGTTCCGCCAGAAATCGGGACAGGGTATCGGTGGACAGGTCAGCCCCAAATACCGCGAAGGTATCGCCATCTTCGGTGGTGAGCTTCTGGGATAACGTCATCCCTGGACGGCCTGTGCTCGCAAAGACATAGACGTCGGATGTGGCAATGCCTTTGGTGTTCAGCCCAGCCTGATACCAAGGGCGCTTCCGGGGGTCGTAGCCGACCGAAGGCAGCCGCTCAATCCCCAGCACTTCCCCCCATTTGGCAATATAGACCAGATTATCGGTCAACCCGTTGCTTGCATTGTCGATAATGCGTAAGGCGTAGCGGGTTCCGAGCGGTGGACGATGTCCGGTAACAGCGGTTGGATGGTCAGAGGAAATACGGATTGCTTCCCAAAATCCTCCGTCCTTGCCAAAACCATAATAAAGCGCGGAAACATCGGAGAATTGATCCAGTTGATCAACCAAAGCACGCAGGGTGTCGGGACTGCGCAGCCCGAAACGGTTGGCGGCGCCGAAGGCCACTGAAAGATTGACCAGCCGCCGCATCGGATCCAGTAAGCTGCGTACCCGCAGGACCACATCTTGGCTGGCTCGCTCCATGGCGGTTTCGGCTATGTTCAACGCCAACTTGGAATTTTGACTATAGATAAGCCCGACCATGACCGCCGTCAGAGGCAGCATGGTGATTAAAAAGGTCAACGCAATGCCAATCCGCAGCCGGATCTTTCCTAACTTGAACAGGGTTCAACCTCCCGTCGTCACTCACTCCGGCGGCTTGATAGCGTAAAATCGGTAGCAGCGTAGGCCGGAATGCAGGGCAGAGACCCGTTGAGCCCAGGTTTCCACTTCGTCGATGACATTGACCTTGGTCTCTTTGTCCAGTTGATGCTGTTCCAGGTGCTCAGTCAACGCTTTGATGGACGACAGGATGTGGCTCAGATGGACATCGGTGATGTCCTCCTGAACGCGAAGGTCAAAATTGCATTGGGCGAAGGCATCCAGCGCAGCCTGGAGCGTCCACAGTTGCGGCTCTAGGGGCTCGCGGTCGCTCCAGGCCTTGATGGTTCGGGAATTTTGAGCTTCGGGCGAGATGACATAATCGGTGCAGACGAATTGGCCTCGTGGTTTTAAAATTGCTTCGATTCGATCGAACAGGCCAGTCTTGTTCCGAATGGTGAAAAGGGAATCTTTCGAAAGAACGGCATCAACTTTACGGCCAAATTTGAAGTTTTCAGGGTCAAACAGTTGAATCGGAGCCTGCTTTCCGAGCTTGACCTTGTTCGAACGCTCCATGCCCTGTTCAACCAGGAAAGGCGAGGCTTCTAGCCCAGTAAACCAGGATCCAAAGTGTTTGGCCAGACAGCGCGCCGCGCCCCCCAGACCGCAGCCGATTTCCAGCGCGGTCATGGCCGGGTTCAGGCCAAGAGGCTTGGCCAGAGTAATGACCATTTCATCTCCGCCGGGGGTGAGATGGCCTTCGCCCCAGATCTTTTCGGCCACTTCCAGCCGAGTAGCGGTCCACAGCGGCTTGCCGAAGCGGTTCATTCCGGCCCTGGGGCCATCAGGCGAGAAAGCCAAGCGGTTGGCATCGCTCGCGGCTTCGGCCTCGGCAAGGCGCCGTCGCTTGCGACTGGGCGTTTCGTAGCCTTCCCACCAATCCCTGAGTCTGGTCTTCAGAGGAATGGGTGGGGGCTCGTCATCGCCGTCTGGCGTTTTTTTAGGGCTGTCGGTGGTCATCCGTGGCGCACGCCGGCTTTGTCGGAACGGGGTCGGGAAACAAACGGGACGCAACCGCGACGGCTATTCGCCGCGCATTTGGGTCCAGCCCTTGGGTGCAGTGTAGCAAAGCATCGTCATTGACGAAACCATCCTCATTTGGCTTTCCGGGCGAGGCGCCTTTTCAGAGCGGAGCTGAACACCAAGTCGGACCATCGAGCCTTGAGGGTGCCCCCATCCCGACTCGCCGGTATCACCAGTGGTTGGGATTGGGCAAGGAGGCCGAGGTCATATTCAGACGGGTGCAGGCGGTTGGTAAGGTTGGTTTTGGCGGCGGGGGCGGATTGGCTTTTTTGGCGGGCGGGCGGGCTTCGGGCAACCACGAGGCCAATTCGGCATCGCAGCCGTCACCGGGGGGAAGAGGGGCTTGGGACTCACACAACGGGCTGTCGGGCGGGCAGGCGAGGCGGACGTGAAAATGATCGTCATGACCATACCAGGGGCGAATCAGACGCAGCCAAGCGCGATCGGAACCGGCTTGACGGCACAGTTCCATTTTGATCACGGGGTTGACGAAAATGCGGGCAACCCTGGAATCTTCGGTGGCTAGGCGCAACAGCGTAAACTGGGCGGAGGTCCATCGCGAGGGGATCAAGCGTAGGGCTTCGCCATCAATAACCGAGACTTCCTTCAGATCATCCCGGCGGGTGCGCGGAAGCAAAGGCAGGTCGAGGCGCAACCAGACATCAACATCCAGTCCGATTTGATGGCTGGCGTGGCCGGTATTCATCGGGCCTCCTCGGGGTTGAGCCATGTCACCGATATTGATCAGCCCCAGTCCTGCCCTATGGGCGCGTTGCCCCAGTCCTTGGAGGTACTCAAGAAGAGCCGGGTGACCAAAATAGCGGTGGCGACCGGGCCGAATGACCTGATAGCCAATGCCGTCCAGGGGTAAAGCAATGCCGCCGGCCAGACAACCATGAGCATAACCACCGATCGCCTGGGTGGGGCCCGGCGAGGGGGTTCGGATCAGGTGCCAAGCCACCGGCTGGTCGGTGTCGGCCAGAGCCGGTTCGAGTGGCCAAGCCCCTCCGCTCAATAATACAACAATGGCCGTTGCAACCAAAAGTCGGCGGACTGTGGATAATGTCATCGGTTCGGTTTCCCCTGACCGCGCCTCATACCATCGAGCTTTAATGTCGACACATTAAAACGGCCCTTGTGTGATGAGCGGCCCCCCTAGAGTCACACGGGGGCTTCGCGCGCATGGGCGCGCGGGGCCGAGCATAACCAAGAGGGCGATTCGGGGCAACGATTAGGCTTATGAGTCTGCGCGCAGCACCGAAAGATGAGTCATGACCGACCGTTTGGTGGCACGGCGGGGCAACAGTTTGGTGATCGCGCTGTCGCTTGCCCAAACCAGGGGGTATAGGGCGGTGGCTCCTGGTGCAAAATGGGCCGTCTGCTGGAGAGCCGACAAGGCTAAAGTGCAAGGACCATGGCCAATGGGGAAGATACGAAATTCATTGAAGCCAGCCTGATTGTAGAAGCGGGACAACCCTTCTTCCGTAAAACGGCTAAAATCACGGGGTTCCGGTGTGTATTGATGAACGAAACTGGTTCCGATTAGGGCGTGACCTCGGCAAACCCGCCGAATTTCTTGCAGCAATTCAGAGACGTTCCAGATGTGATTCATCACAAATAAAAGCATTACAACGTCAAAGGAGCGATCTTGGAATGGTAGTGGCTGCTCAAGATCAACTTTCATCATATTATCATCTTGAGGATCATAATCACAGAAGGTAATATTTGCCTTTGAGCTATCAAAAAAACGGTAATAGCTGGATGATCGGTTGCGTGCGCCTAAGTCAAGAACAGAGCCAGACACTGGCAATTTCTCAATATGAGAATTAAACGCAGCACGAAGAACTGATTTTCCCCGAGCTAATTCTTTTATGACAGTGCCAAACCGGATTCCACTAGCCGCAAGCTGTGCTACCGTCGCATTGTAACCTGAATTGGTCATGCTTCTTTCTCTCACCTTTCCGCTTAAAACGAGCGCATGGTATCGTTCGCAGGGCGGAGGGGAACCTGTCAACTTTGATTGAGTTGTATCTTTTGTGTGCGGTAATATCAAATTTGACTTTTTTATGAATAAAGCAATAAAATTTACTTTTTCTATGAAAATAAGATCAATTTGTAGTAAATAATTTATTAAATTAAGCTATAATTATTAACTGATTTTTAGTATTATTATAAATAATTATTTTTGAGCTTTAGGGCCCCGATTAAAGCGGGTGATTCCATTGCCTGTGCGCCCTTCCGTGCAGGATTCATAACGGCTAGGAAAAAGCCCTCTGTGCATTTCCGTAGGGCTGCGCTTTGGGGCTTGCCTTTGGAGCGATCGGCCCTTACCATCGTGCCGACTTCGCTTCAGGGCGCCGCAGTAGCTCAGTTGGTAGAGCAACTGATTTGTAATCAGAAGGTCACGGGTTCGATTCCTGTCTGCGGCACCAAATATCTCTGTTAAAACAGCACATTGTGAGCAGACGCGGGGTTTATCGGATCGAGACCGTCGTGTTTGCCTCGACGCTCGGATGTCCGTATTGCGCGGCGCTGCCTTTGGCGCCACGGCTCAGGAGTCGGGCATGAATTTTTCATCCAATCCTGGGGAGAATCCAATGGGCTCGATCCAATATGATGATCTACCGATGAATTGGGTCGGTAATTGGGCTGGACGTCGTGCGGCGTTAACGCCAAACCGGACAGCTCTTTACGATTCATTCACCAGGAAATCCTATAGCTTTCAGGATATGAACGAACGGGCTTGTCGGGTGGGTGCCTATCTTTTAGACACTCTTGGTCTTGAAAAAGGAGACGTGCTGGCTTTGATCTGCCGAAATCGGATCGAGTCCATTGATCTTTATTTAGCCTGCGGTAAGCTTGGGATCATTCTGGCGCCGTTAAGCCAGCGCCTGAAGAGGCCGGAATTGGATGACCTGCTGGCTCGTCTGAAGCCTCGGGCGCTCGTTTATGAGGGCCAATTTGCCGAGTTGGTGTCGACGCTGTCGCTTCCCATGTCGGTTCAGGCACAAATCGTAATCGATGATGAGCGGATGCTCTTCGATAACATTATTCTAAAAACAGAGCCACGAGATGTTAATATTCCGTTAGCGTTAAATGATATCTGTCTTTACGTTCACACCGGCGGCACTACAGCCGTACCAAAAATTTGCATCATTTCTCACCGACAAATGGTTTGGAATTCTGTTGATCTTGTAGCAACCGGCACTGTTGGTGCTTGTAATAATGTTTTAATTACATTCCCGTTTTTTCATATTGGAGGATGGAATACTTTTACACCACTTTTCCACGCCGGTATTACGAGTGTCCTGTTGCGCGAGTTTAATGCTGGTTTAATTCTTGATTTAATTGACGAAAAGCGCGTCGAGAATTTCGGAGCGGTTGAAGCAATGTTGCAGTTTTTGATTGCTCACCCCAAATTTACTCAAACTGACTTTTCGAATGTAAAAGCTATCACCACGGCTGCGGCCCCTTGTTCCAAGTCGGTGATGGAAACTTTTATGGCCAAAGGAATTCCCATCAGTCAGACCTATGGAATGACCGAAGCCGGTCCTTCGAATTTCGCCTATATTGCCAGAACAGATTCTTTAGAAGAATTATTAACTAACTCTAATAGTATTGGCACATCAATGTTTCATTGTGACGCTAAAATTGTTGATCAGGATACCGGAGAAGTTCTTTCTTTTGGCAATGTTGGGGTCTTGTGCCTTAGAAGTCCGCATAATTTCGATGGTTATCTTGGCGATCCGGCGCGAAGTGAAAAAGTTTTAAGTCCAGATGGTTGGATTTATACCGGAGATTTGGCTATTCAGGATCAGGATGGCTTGATTTCGATTAAAGGCCGGGCTGATAATATGTTTATTTCTGGTGGTGAAAATATTTCACCAGAAGAAATTGAACAGACATTAATGAAACATGCTGCGGTCGCGGGCGCTATTTGTGCCGGCATTCCCGATAACAAATGGGGGCAGAGTCCTGTGGCGTTGGTGGTCTTTCATGTCGGAAAAATGGCTTCTGACGAAGACCTTAAAGCCCATTGCCGACAAAATCTTGCTGATTACAAGGTTCCTAAGTACATTCAGCCTGTTGCTGAATTACCCTTGACGGGGGCTGGCAAGTTGAATCGGAATGCCGTTGCGGCAATTTTTGCCTGAATAGGGATTATGAAATGGTAGGGGCATGATGTCGCTTTTTCGACCTTATACCAACGGCCCTAGACAATGATCCGTGCCGTTGGTATCGGCAGCGACAGCGGCCCCGCGTCCTCGTGGACGCGAAGCCAAGGGCGCGGATGCGCCCGCCCGGCGTCTGAAGGGCGCTGCGGACGTGTCAACGTCCAAGGCCATTGGATGATACCGGCGAGCCCTGATACTGACACATCGCCGGTATCGGCGGCGACCGCCGCCGCGCGCCCCATGGCGCGAAGCCAAGGGCGCGGATGCGCCCGCCCGGCGTCTGAGGGCGCTGCGGACGTGTCAACGTCCAAGGCCATTGGTATATGAGGTTAACAGGGCTCTTGTCGGTATGGCCAGAGCCCACAAAAGCACCCCCCGAACCACTTCTTTGAGGAGCTATCATCCTGATCAGTTGCCCGCGCCTCTTTTTTCTTTGAGGGCCGATCATATCTGGGCCCGTTCGATTGCCGGGACTCCGCCAAAGACCTACTTCAGTTGGTAGCTTGCTGTGAGAGCGGGGAGCGACGGTATCTTGCCGCTCTCAGGTCGCGACGTCGGGGTCCGTGTCTGAGGGAATGGCGAGGCGCCGATGGGTTTGTATGGACGCCGAGGATCAGATGAAACTTTCTGACCTGATACCTGCGCAGGAGTTGCAAGCCCTTTGTGAGAGTTTTTCAACCCTCACTGGTGCTGTGACGGCGGTGCTGGACCTGGAGGGTAATGTCCTGGTTGCTACCGGATGGCAGGATATTTGCACTCGATTCCATCGGGTCAACCCAGCAACGGCGAAGGGGTGTTGGGAAAGTGATACTGTTTTGGCCGGACAGTTAAGTCAGGGAAAGCCCTATAATGTCTATAAATGCAAGAACGGATTGGTTGATGTCGCCGTACCGATCGTGATCGGAGGTCAGCATGTTGGAAATTTTTTCACAGGTCAATTTTTCTTTGAAGAACCGGATCGTGAGTATTTTATTCATCAAGCAGAAGATCATGGTTTTAATACAGTACGCTATCTTGATGCTCTAAGTAAGATTCCAGTCTTTAGCGAATATCAAGTGCGTACAATGATGGAATTTTTCACAAGATTGGCACGCCTGATCGGAGATATGGGGTTGGCTAGGGCTAACCAAGAAAAAGCAAATCTTGAATTAAATGAATCAAAGCATTTATTGCAATCTATTATCGATACAATTCCTATCAGAGTTTTCTGGAAAGATCAATCATCTCATTATTTAGGCTGTAATCCAGTATTTGCGAATGACGCAGGGAAAAAAAATCCAGATGATGTCATTGGTCAAGATGATTACCATCTAACATGGGCAGATCGAGCGCATTTGTATCGTGATGATGACCAAAGCGTCATTGAGTCTGGTCAATCAAAGCTGTTTTATGAGGAACAAATTCGCCGATCCGATGGGCAAACGGCATGGGTTCGCACCTCTAAAGTTCCACTCCGCAACCAAAAAGGTGAAATTATTGGCGTTCTTGGGGTTTATGATGATATTACTGACCGTAAAGATGCCGAAAACCAAATCAGGGAGTTAGCGTATTTCGATCACCTCACGGGTCTGCCGAATCGGCGTCTTCTGAAAGACCGTTTAACACAAGCTCTAATTTCTAGTGTCCGCAATGACAGTGAAGGCGCCTTGTTGTTCGTTGATCTTGATAATTTTAAAATCGTTAATGATACTCAAGGGCATGACACGGGGGATTGTTTATTACAGGAAGTTGCTGCTCGTTTTAGAACAACAATCCGTGATGTTGATACTGTATCACGAGTTGGTGGCGATGAATTTGTCGTTGTTCTAATTGATCTCAATCAAAACCCTCAAAAAGCCGCTGCCCAGGCGAGACTTTTCGGTGAGCGGCTGTTGACCATTTTGGGTGAGCCATACCAGATTGGCGGAAAAGATTTTCGGTGCACACCCAGCATAGGAATTACTATGTTTGGTGAAAAACGTGATAGTATTGATGAACTAATGAAACAGGCCGATATTGCTATGTACAAAGCAAAAGCATCTGGCCGTAATACGCTGATGTTTTTTGATCCTGAACTGCAATCAATTATTAGGGTTCGGGCAGATTTGGAATCGGACTTGAGAGAGGGACTTGATAAACAACAATTTTTGCTTTTCTATCAGCCGCAAGTGGTAGAAAACGGCGTTCTAACCGGGGCCGAGGCTTTGGTGCGATGGCAACATCCTCAACGGGGCATGGTCTCTCCCGCCGACTTCATTCCTTTGGCTGAAGATACAGGTGTCATTCTGCCCTTGGGGGAATGGGTTCTTGAAACAGCTTGTACTCAATTGGCCAAGTGGGCTCAACATCCCGAATTGGCGCATTTGGCTATTGCCGTCAATGTCAGCGCCCGCCAATTTCATCAATCAGACTTTGTTGATCGGGTTATGGATGTCATCAACAGGACCGGAGCCCATCCGAAACAATTAAAACTTGAATTAACCGAAAGTTTGTTGATTGATAATATGGAAGAAATCATCAATAAAATGCATTTATTAAAGGATAAGGGGGTTGAATTTTCTCTAGATGATTTTGGTACTGGTTATTCGTCTCTGGCTTATCTCAAGCGCCTACCATTGAATCAATTAAAAATTGATCAATCTTTTGTGCGTGATATTCTTACGGACTCAAATGATGCGACGGTTGCCAAAACCATTGTGGCGCTTGCCAAAAGCTTTGGACTCGAAGTCATTGCAGAAGGTGTCGAAACCGTCGAACAGCGAGATTTTTTGCTGAATACAGGTTGTCGTGCCTTTCAGGGCTATTTTTTCAGTCGACCACTACCAGTGGAAAATTTTGAGCAATTAATCATTAAAAAGTCTTATGCCGGTGAGTCTATTGATTGATACCGGCGAACTCTAACCATGACACACTGCCGGTGTCGGGCCGTTAAAATATCATTGCTTTGTGATTTCGTTACGCCCGTAAGGGGAGGCGTACTGTGAAAATAGCACCGGCAACGCTGCCATCGGGAGCCGAGCGGTTCTGGGCGAAAATCCGGCCATGGTGAGCTTCTACGATCTGTTTGCTGATGCTGAGACCAAGGCCGGAGTGAGTGCCGAATTTTTCGGCGGGGGGGCGTTCGCTGTAGAAACGGTCGAAAATGGCTTCTAGTTTTCCTTCGGGAATCCCTGGCCCTTGGTCGGTAACGCTGATTTCGACGGCTTGGCCTTCGCGGCGGGCAGCCAACAACACGATTCCGTTTGGGGGCGAGAAGGAGAGAGCGTTGGCGATCAGATTTTGAAAAACCTGAACCAATCGACCTTCGAATCCTCGAACTGTTAAGTCGATCCCCTCGGGCAATTGGGCTGCTAGTCGCGGCAGTTGGGGCGCATCGGTGCTGGTGGCCGTGTGGATATCGGCCAACATCCGCAGAATGGCGCCGATATCCACTGTTTCGGTTTCGGCGCGGCTGAGTTCGGCGTCGATTCGGGAGGCGTGAGAAATGTCGGAGATCAGGCGATCCAGACGGCGCACATCGTCTTCGATGATGGCCATGAGCGGACGTTGGCGGTTGATGTCTTGAATCCGGGCGGCGGTTTCAACAGCGCTGCGTAAGGATGACAGCGGATTTTTGAGCTCATGGGATACGTCGGCAGCGAAATGCTCGATGGCGTCCATTCGGGCCCATAGCGCGGCGGTCATTTCGCGCAAGGCCAATGATAATTCGCCGATTTCGTCGTGACGATTGGTGAAGTCAGGAATTTCTTGGTGGCGGCCATGACCACGCCGCACCTGATCGGCGGCTTGGGCCAGTAAACGAATTGGTCGGACAATGGAGCTGGCTAAATACAGCGACAAGGCTACCGTTACAGTCAAGGTGACGGCGAAGACGTGGAGGATGTCGATTCGCACCGACTGGACCGCCGCTTCGATTCGATCGCCATTTTGAGTCAGTAAGAGGGCGCCCAGAATCGCGTCGTGCTTAACCGGCACTGTGGCGGTTAAGGTGAGGCCGCCTTCGGGAGTGGTCCAGGCAATGGCACTGACCTCTCCGGCCAAGGCTCGTTGAACATCGGCAGACAGGCTGGCTTGAAGCAACGGCCTTTCCTTGAAGACCGGCAGTTGGTCTCGGCTGGGGAAGGTGTGGGCGATGGTGTCGTAAAACCGGGCCAGCCGGTCCACCAACCAACCCGAAGACGGAGCCGGTGGGGATGGTGTGGTGGTAGCAGATTCCGGGATTTGGCTGTCGCCAATCAGGGTGCCGGTGGTATCGAATAGCCGGGTGCGGGTTTCGGTGGGCTCGGCCAAACCGCGCACCATCAAGCGCGCTAAATCCGGGGCCAGACGCAAGCCGCCGCCGGGCTGGGCCTCGACGGCACCCACGCCCAACGCGCCACCGAAAATGCGGGCCTCAGTGTTCAGCGCCTCCAGTTCGTCCTGAATCAGGCGATCCTGATAGCGCCCAAGATACATCACGCCGCCAACCAAGATGGCCAGCGCCAGTACATTGAGGGCCAGGATGCGGCGAGTCAGCGGCGACAGCCGCCGCCGCCGGGACTGGAAAGAATCAGGACTCTTTGTAGCGATAACCGACACCATAGAGCGTTTCTATCTGGTTAAATTCAGGGTCAACCGCACGGAACTTCTTGCGAACACGTTTGATGTGGCTGTCAATGGTCCGGTCATCGACGTAGATGCACTCGCCATAGGCGGCATCCATCAACTGGTCACGATTTTTGACATGACCGGGGCGCACGGCCAGGGCTTTGACCAGTAGAAACTCGGTCACGGTTAGGTCGATGGCAGCGCCTTTCCAGGTGCAAGCGTGACGGCTGCTGTCCAGCAACAGCTCGCCTCGTGCCACCACCGCTCCCGGTTCGCTGACAAGGCGACCGCGCCCGATGGCCTCACGCCGCAATAGCGCCCGAATGCGTTCGATCAGCAGTCGTTGCGAGAAGGGTTTGCGGATATAATCGTCGGCTCCCATCCGCAGGCCCAACACCTCGTCCTGTTCGTCATCCTTAGAGGTCAAAAAAATGACCGGCAGGCTAGAGACCTGACGGAGCCGGGACAGCAGCTCCATGCCATCGAGGCGGGGCATTTTGATGTCCAGCACCGCGAGATCGGCTGGCTTTTGGGTGAGACCGCGCAGAGCTTCGGCACCATCGGTGTAGGTGCGCACCTCGAAGCCCTCGGCTTCCAGGGCGATGGAGACCGAGGCTAGGATGTTACGATCGTCATCGACTAGGGCGATGGTCTGAGGCATGGCTGAACCGCTTTCTTTGGCCGTGATCCCACCGGCCTATGAGTTTCCTTTATCCCAGATTTGTGATGAAATTTTGGCGGTGTTTCACCTTCTCTTTTTCGGGATGTCCGGCCAAAATACCCCGACGGAGGCCCCAGAACCGATGAGCCCGACCCATGCGTGTTGATCCAGGCTCGGAAACAGTCGTTAATGGCAGCCGTGCGGCGGGCGGCGAAGCTTCGGGTGATTCGCCGGGGCGGATGGCGCGCCGGGTGATGCGGCGGGTGGATCGGGCGGCACTGGCGACAGTTTGGCGTCGCGAATCCGGCTGGCCTTATCCAACCTTGACGCTGGTGGCCCTGGATTGGGATGGTAGCCCGCTGCTGCTGGTGTCGACTTTGGCCGAGCATACTCGGAATTTTTTGGCCGATGATCGGGTGGGCTTGTTATTTGACGGCACGGTCGGCCTGGCGGACCCTTTGGCCGGCGCCCGTGTCACGGTGTTGGGCCGGATGTGCCCGACCCAGGCGCCGCAGCATCGTGCCCGGTATTTGGCGCGTCACCCTGGGGCGGCGCTCTATGATGGTTTTGGAGATTTTGCTTATTATCGGGTGGAGGTCGAACAGGCGCATTGGGTCGGCGGTTTCGGGCGGAGCCATTGGATCGATCGGGCGGCGCTGATCTTAAACTCTGGTTCCGAAGCCGGGGCCCTGGGCGGTTGGGCCGGGGAGGACGCGTTGATTCGGCGGATCGATCCCGAAAATATCCGCGCTTTGGCTGATCGGGTTATCGTCCAGGCACTCCATCGCGGGTTGGGGTCGTTGGGCACCGACGATTGGGCCCTCACCGGAATCGACGCCGAGGGGTGCGATTTGCGGCGGAAAGGGGCGGTGTTTCGTCTTGATTTTGAATATCCGATGGAGTCCATCGAGGCCGCCTGGGCGGCGATAGTCCAGCTCGCCACGCGCTGAGAAAAACAGGGGGCGCCGCCCAATATCTTTGCCAGGAAGGTGGGGGCGTTCCCGGATCGCAGCCGATCCCGATCCCGATCTCTGACAAAGGTTGCCGGGCGGCCTCGGAACCCAATCACTGGAAGATGACAGCCATGTACAGCAAGACAACGCGCGAGATTACGGTTACAGTGCGGCCGATGTATCTCCCGGTTCAATCGGTTCCCGATAAAAACCGTTTCATCTGGGCCTATCAGGTATTGATCGAAAACAATGGCCCGGAAACTGTCCAATTATTAAATCGTTCCTGGCGGATCACGGATGGGCTGGGCCAAGTTCGTGAAGTTAGCGGCCCTGGAGTTTTGGGCGAGCAGCCGGTCTTGGCTCCTGGAACCAAGTATGAGTACACCAGCGGGACTCCTTTGAATACGCCATCAGGGATCATGGTGGGTAGTTATCAAATGGAGACAACGACCGGAGAGCGATTTGATGTGGAAATCCCAGCTTTTTCTCTGGATAGTCCACACCAGCCGATTTCTTTACACTAATCCCTGCATTTCCCCTTGATATCGAGAGGGGCTTGCTCCACATACCTCTCGAACGCGAGCGGTTTAGCCTGAATTTCGGGACCACCAGTAGAGAAAGTCCGATCATGACGCATCCAAAAATTTCTCAGGTGGAGGCTGTTCCACGAGTTCCGGTGGTGTTGCGGGGCGCGGGCGCTCGACCAAGCCGGGCCGAAGCCGAAGATGCCGTGCGCACGCTGATCCGGTGGGCTGGTGATGATCCGGGTCGGGAAGGGCTCCGTGGGACTCCAGAGCGTGTGGTCAGGGCCTATGAGGAGTTCTTCGGCGGCTATCATATTGATCCGGTCGAACTGTTGAACCGGACGTTCGAGGAGACCGATGGTTACGATGAGATGGTGGTGCTCAAGGATATCCGTTTGGAATCCCATTGCGAGCATCACATGGTCCCGATTATCGGTAAGGCTCATGTCGCCTATCTGCCCAGCCGTCGGGTGGTTGGGATCAGTAAGCTAGCCCGCGTGGTCGAGGTTTATGCCCGTCGTCTCCAGATTCAAGAGAAAATGACCGCCCAAATCGCCAACACCATCGATCAGGTTTTGCAGCCTCAGGGTGTAGCGGTTGTGATCGAAGCTAGTCATCAGTGCATGACCAGCCGAGGGGTTCGAAAAACCGGAGTGGTCATGGTCACCAGTCGCATGCTGGGGGCTTTTCGCGAAGACCCTGCGACCCGTCGAGAGTTCCTGAGTATGATCGGGAATCCGGCTAGCAGCGGCGCTGAATAGCCCTGGTGGGGGGGAGCGGTTTGGATAGCTCCCCTACGTGGGTTCTGCTTGCAATGGCAGAGGGGCTATCTTCTGAGCTTGTGGCATTTGTTGCGGGGCTGGATCAAGGGCGGGCTCTCTCTGGTGGCTGCGCGGCATGAGTCGCGTGGCGAAGGCGTCCGCCAGCCGGATTGCGGGTTGGTCCACCCATTCGGTGAACAGGGTGGCCAGCGCAATGACCAGTGGCACCGAGATCAGAAATGCCAATGTGATGGCCATGGAATAGTTCATATGAGGAAAGAATAAAAGTGCCAAACCAGCCGAAATCGAGCACACCAACGGAAAATGAATCAAATATAGACTGTAAGAAATGCGGCCAAGGAAACGGCAAAGGGGATGTTTCAGGGCTTGGCGAACGCGACTGAAGTGATTAGCTGCCTGAATCAGCAAAGCCGCTCCTAAAATATGATAGAAAACCGGCTTATGAGCGCTGCCAATATCGGGCATAATGCTCCATAAGCCGTGTTCCGCGCCGTAATAGGGATAAGACCCAAAGGCAATTCCCAAGGCGACGGCTAGCAGCGTCATCAGAAGTGGGGCGTCGCGGTCGCTGGCCTGGAGCTGGTAGTCGGCGAGCACCACCCCGAGGATGAAGGCCAGATAGTAGCTGTTGTAGAAAATAGCGATGGCAGCGGCATAGACTGGCCAGCGCCAACCCATGCCTCCGAAGAGGGCCAACATCCCGAACACCAGAAACGAACCGTAAAGTTCTGTTTGCATGGTCCACAACACGGGGTCGAGTCGCCAACTGCCATTGAAGAAGGCACCGATGGCGCCGTCGCCGACGGCTCCCCAAAAAGGAATAAAGGTAGCGTAGGCGTCGGTCATGCCAGATCGCGTAATCGGTTTGATCTCGCCATAGCTGTAGCCGTCCATGGCTAGAATAGCCCAAGCCAGCAGAACCGCCGCCAGCACCGGCAAGGCCAATCTCAAATAGCGTTTAGCCGCTAGGCGCCGCAAACCCTCAATATCTCCCGAAGCCAGAAAGCGGTGGCTGAGGACATAACCGCTTAAAACGAAGAAAAGACAAACGGCAAAATTGCCATTAACAATAATATTAAATGGAGATGTGGCAAATTCATCTTCCCACAGGCCATGGCCACCTGTTTGGTCTAGATAATAGACATGGGGGAGAAAAACCTGGATAAAGTGACAGACAAACACCGCAAAAGCGGCAAGGCCACGGATGCCGTCTAAATGCTCCAACCGTCGCGCCACCATGCTCTTCCCCTTACCTTCAACCTGCGGCAGGCCATCGCGGTAGGCCATACAGGACAGTATCGGTCTGCGAGGTGTTATAGCATCCGATTGGTCAAGGATCCGCTCAATTTCGGTGGTCGGTTGTGGCTGTGGCTGTTGGCCGCCCGGCGTCTAGGCGTGGCAGGTTCGCCGCTCGATGATCGGCGGTGGAGTCCGGCGGTGGTCGCGGTGGAAACCAGGGACGACGATGCGGTTGTTCTTGAGCCAAGCACCGAACTGGCCGTCAACCCGCACCACATGGTCGAATAACCAACGGCCGAGCAGGGCTCGAAGGCTGCGGGCAACATCCTGATTCATGGGGGCTTCTCGAGCCAACTCGGCAATGCGGCTGCAAAAGTCATTATGGCAATCTTTATGACGCTCCAAGTCTGGATAATTGAGGTTAGCCATTAATGATTCTTCAAATTCAAAGTGAGAATCGGCATAATGGTGCAAGGCTGTCAAGACAGGTTCGATCGCATCCCGGCTTTGATCTTCGGCCATATTGATGTGAAGCTGATTCAGTAAGCTAATCAGTGTTACATGATCAGCATCGAGGCGCGGAACGCCGATCGAGTATTTTTTGCTCCAGGCCAGCATCACATCTCCTCGAGGCTCTTACCGCCATCCGTTCGGGGGTTGTGCCCTTCCGGCGTCCGCACCGTCGTCGCTCTTATCCCTAGCAAGCTTTTGTGACGATTCCATGGTGTCCATGGTGTGCTCATGATATAATCACTCGATAGATATCGTGGAAATGAAGTAGCGATTCGGGGTGCTTCTGTCAATAGATTTTATGCTCTTATGCGGGGCATATGTCCTTATTTTGAGTGTGGAACTGCCTCCATCCAATAAAGTATAATATTATTCAATAGGTTAATTTTTATGTGAAACTGAAAAATCAAAGCCAAAGCCTGTCGGTGCAGCGCAGGGCCTTGACCTAGAGCAATTGTAAAATCTCATCAAGGATCTAAAAAAGGCTCAATGGCTCGTGAGCAATTTTAAGTAGTGATACCGGCGAGCCCTGATACTGACACATCGCCGGTCCTCGGGCCGCGACGGCGGCCCCGCGCGCCCATGCGCGCGAAGCCAAGGGCGCGGATGCGCCCGCCCGGCGTCTGAGGGCAGCCTTGAT
>Ga0302278_10000475_pt1 | contig 51895 bp, 37 predicted proteins | sample III_Bog_N3_2_FD_194543 | JGI IMG/M metagenome (GOLD analysis project Ga0302278, IMG submission 194543) | Peat permafrost microbial communities from Stordalen Mire near Abisko, Sweden - III_Bog_N3_2 | ecosystem: Environmental > Terrestrial > Soil > Wetlands > Peat | place: Sweden: Abisko...
TTCGCGTGGCTGGAAAAGTACCGCAGACTCTGGAAGAACTGCGAGCGAAAACTCAATACCAGCCTACAAATGATCCACTTGGCCGTTCTCAGACTACTGCTCAGAAGATCGTAAACAGGCTCTCAAATAAACCGACTCCTGCATTGGACTGTGGAATCGATGCCAATAAATACTGGGCAGGAGCCGACCAGGACGTCTGCGGAATCTTTCCGTCGGGAAAGACCGAGGAGTAGGCCTCGCCCGCTGTAACTTTGCGTCCCAGCAGTGTGGAAAGTTGTGCCGCCCAGGCTGTGCCGTTCACGCTGCCGGTTAGCGGAGTTTGGCTGAAGTCGCCGCCACGCTCGGCATTCGATGGCACTGCAATATTGCCCGTGTCGATGCCCTCAGTCAGCCGCGTTCCCTGATAGTCCCCAAACAGAAACAGGTTCTTGCTCTTGCGAATCGGCGTTCCGCCCAGCGTTCCGCCAAACTGGTTCTGACGATAGACTGCGCGATCCTGCGAGAAGTAGTTGCGCGCGTCCAACGCTGTGTTGCGCAGATATTCAAAGGCCGAGCCATGCCACTTCGCTCCGCCGGACTTCGTCGTCACCAGAACCTGGCCGCCGCTGGAGTTGCCGTACTCCGCGTCGAAGTTGCTGGTCAATACCCGAAAACTCTCGATCGAGTCGAGATTCGGCACGATGGACGTGCCCATATTCACGTCCTCCTCGGCATCGCTTCCGTTCACCCGAAATCCGTTGGAACTCTCGCGCTGCCCGCTAATCGAGAGGTTTCCAGGGTTGGCATTGCCCGACGGCGGTGTCGCGGCCACACCTGTCATAATCACGGCTCCGGGTTGCGAGGTGTTCGACGGAACAATCCCCGGCTGCACTGCCATCAGGTCGGTGAAGTTGCGACCGTTCAGCGGCACTCCCTCCATCTTTCCGCTGTCCAGCGTCTCCCCGAGCTGGGTGCTGGTGGTCTCGGCGGCCAATGCGTCTGCCGAAACCTGCACCGTATCGCTGCGCTCGGCTGGTTCCAGCGTCAGAGCCAACTTTACGACTGGAGACTCCGCAGTGAGGATGATCGGCAGAGTGGCTGGTTTGAATCCCTCCGCCGCAGCCACGACTCGGTAGTTGCCCGCCACCGGAACCTCCACGCGAAACTCGCCCTGTTCGCCAGTCTTAGCCTCCAACGCCTCCCCCGCCGCTCCGCTACGGACGGTAACCTGCGCCTGTGCGATGCGCGCTCCACTTCCATCCTGCACTACACCAGAGAGACTAAAACTCTGCCCCAGCAAAAATGGTCGGCAAAATCCAGCAATCCACAAAAAACAGAGAACGCTCCACACAAATGACTTCAAATAACTCCCCTATCTCAGCGCAAGATCGGCGCCGCCATCGCCCAAAAAACAGAACTCGCATCGCGTTCCTCAAAGAAGATCGCAAATAAGACTTATTCGGTCTTCATTCAATATACGACAGATTCAGTCCTATTCAAAATCGCCGGGGGTGGCAGAGGAAGAACTAGGCTATTGAGGTGGTCCGTTTGTTCGGAAAGTTTTTCCTGATTGATAAGTGGAAGAACTGTTTTTCGGTTTAGCAGCCTGTGGTGAAAGTCCAGTTTTGAAAGGGCCCGGCTTCAGCCGTGCCGTAACTGGTGCAAAATGAACGCAGGCTTTAGCCCCTGAGGGAAATTTTCAGGTAGTTTGGACTTTTACCACGGCCTGCTAGGCTGCCAAGGATTCTGGCAGGCGGTTGAAGTGTACCTGATCGGGAGTGAACGCCTTCAGGCTGGAGTGTGGGCGGATGGTGTTGTAGAAGTCGATGTAGCGCCCGATGGATGCTCTGGCTTGGCTGACCGTCTCGTAGGCGTGCAGGTAGACCTCTTCATATTTGATCGACTTCCAAACTCGCTCGACGAATACATTGTCACGCCAGCAGCCACGACCGTCCATACTGATTCTGATCCCTTCTTCTTTTAGTCACCCGGTGAAGGCTTCGCTGGTAAACTGGCTGCCCTGATCGGTGTTGAAGATCTCCGGTTTTTCATTCAGAGAAAGTGCTTCTTCCAGCGCTTCGATGCAGAAGGAAGTATCCATCGTGATGGATAATTTCCAAGCTAGAACGCGGCGGCTGAACCAGTCCACCACGGCGGCCAGATAGACGCTACGCCGCCTCGGACTAGAGACCACCGTCCGTCCCTCCCTCGCCCTCTACAACAACCACGACGACATAGATGCCCTTATCGCAGCCCTGCGCAGAATCAAACAGATCTACTAACTCATACTCTGGTCCAAAGTCCGTATAGCTCGATGCAGAAGTGTCCTGCTGATACGGACTTTGGAGCCAACTCGCCCATAAAGATTGCATCCGTCGGCGAATCTGTTTTATGGTGCGTCGCAAAGATCTGCCAAAGGCAGCAGATACTCCGTTATGCGATCCAAAGCCTGATCGAATGCAGGGGGGACACCTTTCGATCACCGTGGCAAGCCGCAAATCATCAAGGCTTCGGGCTGGTAGATGGGTTGCCGCAGCGTGGTTGGCTTTGATGGTGGAGGACTATGACCGAGCGGGCGGGCAACAACAGAAGCAGCTACACAAGTGGGGAAGCATCGGGGCTCCTTATTGTTGCATCTGAAATGTGCGTGGGCCTTGTGTGCGCGCCCATTCCATTACTCGTGTTGGCGCGCGATCCAGGTTTAGTTGATTGGCCATGAAGCGCATATACGGATCAATGTGATGGAAGAAGTGCTTGTATCCCGCGCAGAGATAGTTCAGGCCATACTCGCCCGAAGCCGTTGTGGCGAACCGATGTTTAGGGCATTCGCCGTTGCAGGCAAAGCGCACATCGCAATGCTGGCAGTCGGCGGGCAGAATTGCCTTGGCCTTGCCGAAGCGCGTCTGCTGCTGTGAGCTAACGAGGCTGCCAAGATCCTTGTTGAGAATGTTGCCGAGCTTGTTCTCTGGATAGACGAAGTGGTCGCAGGAGTAGACATCCCCGTTGTGTTCTACCGCCAGCGCCTGACCGCAACTGGGCGCGAAGACGCATAGGCTCTGCGGCAGGCCAGCCCAGGACTCCAGCGCCACGTCGAAGGTTTGCACGAAGGTCTTGCCCACATCGCTCAGCACCCATTCGTCAAAGACCGCAGTAAGAAAACGGCCAAACTGTAGCGGCTCCACAGACCAGTCGGAGATAGACGCCTGCTGACGCGCGAATGGTTTAATCAGCACCAACCCATTGGCATCAGGCTCTGTGGCAAGCTGTTCAACGATGGGAATGAATTGAAGATACTTGCTGCCAATTTGCTTGAGAAAACGGTAGATCTTCTGCGGATGATAAGAGTTTTTCCGATTGATGACCGTGAGCGTGTTAAATTCAACGTCGTGCTTCTTTAAAACCTCCAACCCGCGCATCACGCGCGCAAAGGTGGGATTTCCTCCCTTGTCCACGCGGTATGCATCGTGAATCTCTTCCGGGCCATCGATGGAAAGTCCGATAAGGAATTTGTTTCGCGCCAGAAACTCTGCCCACGCGTCGTCCAGCAGCGTTCCATTCGTCTGAAAGGCATTATCGATGATCTTCCCGTTTGCGTGCTTCTGCTGCAACTCGACAACGCGTTCGAAGAAGGAGATGCCAAGCAGCGTTGGCTCCCCTCCTTGCCATGCAAAGCTTACCTGCTGTGCTGGTTGGGACTGAATGTACTGGCGAATGTAAACCTCCAGCAGACTATCGCTCATGCGATAGTCGCGCCCGCTGGCCTCGTAGAGATTTTCCTTCTCCAGATAGTAGCAGTAGGTGCAATTCAGATTGCAGATCGGCCCATGTGGCTTGGCCATGATGTGAAACGGTTTCATCGAAGTTATACTCTCTTCCACGTTGCGCTTTGGGGCCGTTGCTCGCATGAATAACCACGAGGTTGTTCTTGTAGGTGGGGCTTACTGGGAAGATGAACCTGATTAGGTAGTTCAGAATCGCATCTTCGCTGCAATTGCACGAGGTCGCTCGACTACCGGAAGTCGTCAGGACAACAATAGGTGCGAATTGTGCGGTAATGGATCATTGCTTAAGCCTGATTCAACAGATTGCCTCGGCTGACAAAGAGGCTCTCTAAATAACCTGCGAAATTTTAGGGGCTTAGGAAGCAAAGGGCGTCAGAGCGGCTCCTTTCTGAGTAAGGATAGCAGGACTTTGTAGAGGTCGAGGTGGCGATGGTTGAATCGAAATTCTGTTTCCTTTAGATGCAAAGGAAAGGTACTTCGGTTGACGCCGTGAAACTTCGTCAGGCGATGCTTTGCGTATTCCCAGAAGCTCTCAATGCCATTGATGTGGTTGGAGCCATGAGCAAATTCATTGTTGCTGTGGTTGACTCGATGATGTCGCTCATAGCCGAGATCGACCAGGCCATCGTAACCGCTCCAGCCATCGGTATGGATCACCGATTCAAGGTCGGCATGGTCGCGAATCGCCTCTCGTAGCGTGACTTTTGTAACACTTGGCACGATCTCTGTGTAGACGCTGTCGTCGCGCTTCAGCAGGCCGAAGACGATGGTCTTGGCTCCGGCTCCGCGCCCGCGTTTGCCGCGCACACAGCGCGGACCGAAGTAGGATTCATCCGCTTCCAGATTCCCCTTGAAAGGAGAGTGCCGCTCACATTCCTCGCCCTCTTGCTCAGAAGATCGTGAACGGGCTCTAAGCTAATCCGCAGACGACAGGAGCGACACCATTTGGAGTTGCTCCTGTCGTTTGGTACGGTGGGTTACTTCTTCAGCAGCCAGAGAATGCAGGAGTGAGGTTCGAGCGTTAGTCCCTGCACAGCCTTGGTTTTGGGAATGGTTTTTCCGGTCCATACATCCTTGATGTGGTAGACGGCGTCATCGAGTCCGAAGGCCTCAAAGCTGCTGTCAATAACGAGTTGCGACTCGCCGACGTCGAACAGAGCCAGCGCCGTCTCTCCGTTGGCCAGATCCGAGGTCCAGGCGATCATGCCTCCGTTGTGCATGACCTGACCGCTGCGGGTCGAGGTCTGGTCGATGCGGATGAAGTCCTCGTTGGTGATCAACTTGCGGGTCGGCTCGTCGAGCTGAGTGAGGTTTGCGCCAAGGATCAGCGGCGAACGGGCCATCGCCCAGAGGGTCATCATGGTCTGTTGCTCGTCTGGAGTGAGGCGCGAGGCGCGGGCCTTGCCGTCGCCAGCAACGGGGCCAAGCTGACCGATGGGCAGCATATCGGCGTCGGGCCAGTTGCCCGGTTTGGCGTACTGCGCCCAGGCTGCAGCGGGGGCAAACTGGCTGGAGAGGCTGCGCGGGTAGACCCCTTTGTTGGGGTTGGCCCAGTAGTCCCAGATGTCGTTGGAGATGCGCCACATCTGGGCCAGACCGGAGACCTCGGCGGCGTTGTCTAGGTCAGTGGGGCCGGGCGAGAGGCTGAGAACGATGGGTCGGCCCGTCTTGTCGATGGCCTTACGGATCATACGAATCTCGTCGATCTTGTAGGGGTTGGCGGCGATGCAATCGACCTTGAGCAGATCGACTCCCCAGCCAGCAAACTGGGTGAGCAGCGAGTCGTACCAGGCCTGCCCGGCGGCGTTGTCCTTGACCCCCCAGTTGGTGTGATCCCAGGAGCAGGCATCGCTGGTGTCGGCTGCGTCCTGCGCGTGGAGGCTGCTGCCCGCGATGGGCAGGTTGCGCTCCACCGAGGCGCGGGGAATGCCGCGAACGATGTGGATGCCGAACTTGAGGCCCTGCGAGTGAACCCAGTCGCCGAGTGGCTTGAAGCTGCTGTCGCCGATGGTGGCGATCTGTATGTAACTCGGGGCGGAACCTGCGGCGGCGACGGAGGGCGAGGCAGTGGCTGGAGTTGCTACGGCTGGGGACTCTGTTCCAGACGAGGGATAGCGCGCAGGAACGGGGATGTAGCGACCATTCGCATCAATCTCGTACCTCCACAACGCGGGCTTGGGGCGGTCTTCAGGATTTTGCAGGAACCAACCCTCGTCGATGACAGCGTAGTTCCAGCCGAAGGGTTTGAGCGACTCGGCCTCGATCTTGACGTTGGCGCGGAACTGCTGTTCGCTGATGGTGAAACCGTATGCGTCGTAGCTGTTCCAACCCATAGGGGGAGTGGCGGCTAGCTTTGGCGACGCTTGCGCGCATGCTGACTGACATGCCAGTGCCGAGATCAAAACAAATATTGCCAGAGAAACCTTTATTGCCACCTTCATCGCTGCCCTCATCTCTGCTCACGTCCGTTCCAGTTGGCTCGCGATCAGGAAGATTTGTTGCATCCACCATACCGTACGCGGGCGATGAATGCACAGAGCTGAGGATGGAGAGGAGGCTTGGCTGCGGCGAAACAGCACAAAAAGAACAACCACGGGTACAAGCGGATTACTCAGGATAAAACAAGGTATTTCTGTCTTTAATCCGTGTTCATCCGCGTTGATCCGTGGTCGGTTTTTGTCTCCCTTAGAATGCGGGTCGGGATGCAATACTCTCCACGAGACCGCAAAATGCGATAGCCTCGGGATGGATGAATATTATCGACAAGCAATGGGGGAATGGCGGGCGAGGCGTTGCGGTGGGGTGCGTCGCCGCGCTGGCGCTGGGTCTACTGGCCGGATGCGCCAGCCCGGGGCCGCCGCAGGCTCCATCGCTGAAACTGCCTCTGATTCCCAGCGAAGTGACGGCGAGCCGCGTGGGAGACGAGGTGAGGCTGCACTGGACGACTCCGACGCGAACCACCGACAAGATGCTGATCTCCGGGCCGATTGTGGCGGAGATCTGCCGCGAGACGCTGAGCGCAACGGCTAAGGCTAAGGCGAGCGCTGCGTCCAAAGCAGGAACGACTTCAGTTCCCTGCGCTCCCGTCTTGCTACGGCTTCCGGTGAAGCCCGGAGAATCGCAAGCGGTGGACAAGCTTCCCGCAGAGTTGACCGCAGAGCCTGCGCGGCGGCTCGCCTATCGGGTGCAGTTGTTGAATGCGGCTGGGCGCACGGCGGGAGCTTCGCAGCCGGTCTTCGCCGCAGCCGGAGCCGCGCCGCAGCCGGTCGAAGAGATGCGCGGCAGAGCGACCAAGGCGGGAGTTGTGCTGGAGTGGAAGGCTCAGAGTGCAGGTCTCCGTTCTGCACCAATGGCTCCGCCCTCTGCTCCGAAGACCAGTGGCGAGCCGACGGCTGACGCGACCTCGGTCGAACTGGATCGCACGGCTCTACAGCCTGCGGCGACGACGAACTCTGCGCCCGACTCTGCGAAGGTTTCAATCACGAACGATGCAGCGGGAGCGCGAGTGAGCGCGGAACACAAGAGCGAACATCCCGGTACGACCAAGCAGCCAACGCTGGTGCGCCTGCGAGTTGCAGAGCAAGGCGAGGCCAGCGGAACGGCTAACAGCACTGGCGGAACGATCGATCGCACAGCGCAGGTTGGGACGACGTATCGCTACGCGGCCGAGCGCGTGCGCAGCGTGGCTTTGGGGCAAGTGGCTTCGGGTCAGGAGAAGCTGGAGTTGCGCAGTCTTCCCTCTGCGGAAATCACGGTCGCCATGCCGAAGGAGTTTCCTCCCAACGCGCCGAAGGGGCTGATTGCCATTCCGGGATTTGTGGACTTGGCAGTGCCGAGCGGCGAGGGCGCGGCGATTGAAGGCGAAGCGCCGACCGCGCAAAGGCCGACCATCGACCTCTCGTGGGAGCCGGACATGGAGGCGGGAATCGCCGGTTACCGCGTTTATCGGCGTGGGCTGGCGGGCGAGGCGACGTGGCAGCGGATCAGTCCGGATCTGATGACGCCCGCCTATCGCGACCAGAGCGTAGTGTTGGGGCAGAGATACGTCTATCGCGTGACGGCGATCAATGCCTCAGGAGATGAGTCGGCGTGGAGCAACGAGGCCGTGGAGACGGCTCCAACCCAGTAGCCAGAATCTGCTCAAATATTTCCGGGAATTCAGGTAGGGCTGAACAGGCTGCGGGAAAACTCATGCTTTTGCCTTTCGGAGGGAGCAGGGGGTGTTTCGGCTGGACCGATAAGCCTCGATTCGCCAGGAAAACTCATGCTTTTGCCTTTCGGAGGGAGCAGGGGGCTTTAGCCCCCTGAATAAGCCTAATCGCCTCAACGGGCTTTAGCCCGGGGCCTTCATCTCGCCTCGCCAAAATCAAATTTTTCCGCCGCCTGTAAAGCAGAACTACCTCCCCCGAGATCGGGATAGAAAGCCCCTTGCTCCCGAAAGGTTCGGGCGATTGAACAGGTCCAGTGCAATCAGCCCGGCCAGCAGCGGGATGAGCCAGATGACGCGGCTCTGGTAGCGCGAATCGACCTCCGAGAGCACAGCCGTAATAAACGCATTCGCCAGTACCACCGGCACGATAATCGCAGCCAGCCCCAGAATCCTCCCGCGACGAAGCCACAACAGAAACGGCACGGTGCAGAGAATCCCCAGCGCCGACGCGCTTACCACCCAGAGCTGTACTCGGGTGAAGAAGTCGTTGGGCAGGGTGAGATGCGCCTGTCGTGTGCGCAGGTACTTGGCGTGTACGCCCGGCAGCAAGCGGTCGATCTCGCCCTCCATCCAAGTGTTGGGGCAGAAGTCGCGCAGGGCGAAGTTGTCGATCTCCTCGCGGAAGTTGGCCAGCGAACGCTCGCTCTGCTCTCTTGGATAGGCGCGCAACGTAGCCACAACCAGCGGCATCTCCTCGCGCAGCATCCTCTCTTGCTCATCGCCCGAGGAGGTCTGCCAGATGCCGTCGTCGTCCCACAGAAACGAGTCGTCGGTATCGGGCAGCGTGTCGACGCGTGCGCAGATGGCCCACTGTAGCTCGCCGCAGTGTTGTTGCAGATACCAGCTCCCAGGCCCGTCTGCAATGATGCGCGCCGTCAGGTATGGCATGCGATTGCCATTCAGCGTTGCCGCGCCGTAGAGATATTTGTGCAGCGCCATCTGCGATCCCGCCACCAGCAGGATCAGCGCCGCAAGCCAAGCCAAGCCCCGCTTGCACTCCCGCATCGGAGTCCAGCGCAGCAGAAGAAGCAGTCCAAGCAGAGCGCACAGGATGACCGCAAGCATCCAGTGCGTCGTGTGCGAGGCCATCGCCCAGCAGGAGATCGCCGCAACCGCACCGATCTCCCGCGTAGAAAGCGTCTCCCGCGCAAAGACGAGCAGATAGATCGCCAGATACAGCACCGCGCCGAGGATGTCCGGCATGACGAAAGAGACGTACCAACCGAGACTGGTCGTCAGGCTGACCACCGCGACCAGAGAGAGAAACTGTAGCTCAACAAGCCGCGCAGCAAGCGACCGCACCACCAGCCAGATGATGTACGAGGTCACAAGCGCCTGCATCGCGATGATCGGCCACGCGCTGAAGTTCCAGTGAAAGAAAAATATTCCCAGCGAGTAGAACTCCGAGCGCATTCCGGTGAAGCCTCGCGGAGCATGCAGAAAGAGAATCTTCGCCAGCGGACGCCCATCGTTCAGATAGGTCATCGAATCCGGGTACAGCAGCGGGTAGCCATTGCAGAGTGCCGGCCACAGCATCATCAGTGCGCCGAGGACGACTGTAAAGAACCGCCGGATTCGCGCATGAACTTGCATTGAATGAGCTTACAGGATACGTTCGCAGACTGCGACCCGCTATTTCGCAGCGTCGTTCAGCAACTCCACGGCCTGCTCCAGCGAAGTCCCCGCAGGAACCAGCGTGAAGTCGGTCTTCCCCTCGTCCTCCTGCTGCCCAATGGTCTTGAAGAAGAGCGCATGGCCGCGGATGTGGACGTGCGTCTCGGTGATCTGCCAATAGCCCGGAGCCACCTGCCTGCGCTCCACATCGAAGACGCTGCCCTGCTTGATGCGCGCCAGAAATCCGAAGCCGATTGTCACATCGTGCTCCAGCGTCCCCTTCATCGTGCAGATGCGATGCTGCGCCCGGTCGACGACCAGCGTTCCGCTCATCGCTCCCATCACACGCGCCTCCATATTCGGCGGGTGAAAGCTGGGATCGGGCTGGAAGGCGAGCGTCGTCGTCTCCGGCGTTTCGCTCACGACCGTCCAGAAGAATGCCTGAGTCATAAGATTCATCAACTCGGTCGCGCTCTTGTCGTCGTGCGCTCCATTTGCTCGCTGCTTTTGCTGCATCCCCGGATCGTGGATGAACTTCTGAATGCGCGCATTGTCCGCCGCCAGAGTTGCATCCGAAGCGGGCTGGCCACTCTCGCTAACATGGCGCGTAATCGCTCCATTCTCCGTCTCGACGACGATGTACGAACTGCCGTCCGCCTCGCTCTTCCGATAGCGCCAGTGCGACTGGTCGTCATGATTGGCCGCCAGTTCAGTCGCCACCGCCTGCTGCACAATCGCCTTCGCATCCAGCGTCTGCCCCCGCGCCGAAGCGCAGAGCAACCCAACCAGCACGCCCACCCAGAGATTTGACCTCGTCCTCATCGTTCTCCTTAGACGCAAATCCTTGGCAAATAATGTTGAATGCCGCAATCACTCGATGTTGCTATCGTTGCATGATTCTTTGTTTGTCATTCCGCAGCGAAGCGAAGGAATCCGCTTTACGAAACCCAAATCACGCGTACGCTCTTCTTGCCCAACCGCAGTGCAATCGAGTCGCCTATCTTCACGCCGCGCAACAGCTTCTCGCTGAACTTTTCGCCCTCCACGCTGACGGCGTTCTCGGCCAGCTTGCGCGTTGCCTCGCCGCCCGAACTCGCCAGACCAGCAAGCTGCAACAGCTTTGGCATACGAACCGTCGCGTCCTCAACGACCAGCCCCTCGGTCACCAGCGAGATCTCTACCACCGGAGCGTCGTCTGCCACCGCCCGCTGCTGAAACTGTTTGGCCCAATTCTCCGCTGCCGAATCCGCATCCGTCGCCGAGTGGAAGTCGCGCACGATTCCCCACGCCAGATTCTTCTTCGCCTGCATCGGATGCAGCTTGCCCGCTGCGACCTCTTCCTGCATCGCGGCGATCTCGCTGGCGCGCAGGTCGGTCAGCAGCGTCCAATACTTCCACATCAGTTCGTCGGAGATGGACATCACCTTGCCGTACATCTCGCTCGGCGCCTCGTGAATGCCAATGGCGTTGCCCAGCGACTTGGACATCTTCTGCACCCCATCCAACCCTTCGAGGATCGGCGTCATCAGCACGATCTGCGGCGGCTGCCCAGCGTCGCGTTGTAGGTCGCGCCCGCGCATCAGGTTGAACTTCTGATCGGTCCCGCCCAGCTCTACATCCGCGCGCAAAGCAACAGAATCGTAGCCCTGCGCCATCGGGTACAGCAGCTCGTGGACCGAGATTGGCTGCTCGGCGGTGAACCGCTTGTGGAAGTCCTCGCGCTCCAGCATCTGCGAGACGGTGAACTTCGCCGCCAGGCGAATCATCTCCTCGAAGCCCAGCTTGTTCAGCCATTCGGAGTTGTAGCGGACCTCGGTCTTTTCCGGATCCAGAATCTTGAAGACCTGCTCCTTGTACGTCTCGGCGTTGCGGTCGATCTCCTCCTGCGAGAGCGGCTTGCGCGTGACGTTGCGCCCGGTCGGGTCGCCGATCAGCGCCGTCGAATCGCCGATCAAAAAGATGACCGTGTGCCCAAGCTGCTGAAAATGCCGCAGCTTGCGGATCAGCACGGTGTGCCCCAAGTGCAGGTCTGGCGCGGTCGGATCGAATCCGGCCTTGATGCGCATGGGCACGCCCTTTGCCCGCGACTGTGCAATGCGCTCGCGTAGCGCGTCGAGCGGAATAATCTCCGCCGCCCCCTTTGTAATCAGATCCAACTGCTCTTCAACTGCCGCAAACGTAGCCATATCCTTCAAGTATAAAGATCAAGAGAGGCGTTCGTGGAGACAAGCGCGCGATGATATAAGCACGAACCTAGCTGACAGAACTCGTCAACGGCCAATAAGCCCAAATAATGTAACAACATGCGAGATAAAGCGTGGTAAAGTTGCACTCATGTAAGGAGCAATATGACGGCGAAGAAAGCAACAACACACATCCCGAAAGCGACGGAAGCTAAATGCGACGAAACTGTTGATGAAAAAGTAGCGCGACCAAGGTTGCATAGTCTGTCGGTTAAGAACTTTCGGGCGATAGGTTCCTCTGGTGTATCTATCTTACTTGACGATATCGTTGTGTTAGTAGGCCCCAATAATGCAGGTAAAAGCTCGATACTTCGGGCTTACGAACTCGTAATGCTTGGTGAGCAGTCGAAAGATTCCGAACTTTCTAAGCAGGATTTCCCCAATGAGACGGTTGACCCGAATCATTTACCAGAGGTAATACTCGAAACAATCGCTTTCTCTAAACTTCCTGACGAAAAGTTCTGCCAGAAACAAGAAGATATTGAAGAATATCTTGTAAGAGAGAGATGGATATGGAATGGCATTGCCGAAAGGCCGAAGCGCGTAGGGTACGATTTTTCCATTAATGATTGGTCAGACAAGTTCCCATGGGGGCCAGCAAATATTGCTCAGGCCAAGCGGCCAGAAGTTCATAAAGTTGATGCGTTCAGCCATCCAGATAAACAAACAGACGCAATCCTTTCTATTCTTCAGGACTATGTCATCGGTCGTTTGTTATCACCTGCCGAAGATGAGACGGGAGCGAAGATTAAAGGATATCAAGAAATTATCTTGAAACAAATTGGAGAAGTTCGGAAGACATTAACCACAGCAGCGGACGATGAAATTAAAGATGTAGAATCCGAACTTAGTAAAATGGTTAGTCAAGTTTTTCCAAATTACCAGGTTAAATTTGAAAATAGTCCAGAAGAAACTAACACATCTTTTTTGGCATCAGTTCTGAAAAAAGAAGCCCGCCTTAAAATGGGTCCAATTGGAGACTTTCAAAGTCCATTAGAACTTCAAGGGAGTGGCGCAAGACGCACACTTTTGTGGAGTATTCTTCGTCTCATCGCCGAAAAAAAACTTGATACCTCTAAAACAAAAAAAGGAAAGGTATCGTCATCTTCCAAGCCACATGTTCTCCTACTGGACGAACCTGAGATTTGTCTTCACCCAAGCGCGATTCGCGATGCATGCAAGACACTGTATGACTTGCCTAAATCAGGAAGATGGCAGGTAATGGTAACTACTCACTGCCCGATATTTGTTGATCTTGGTCGTGACAATACAACGATTGTGAGGGTTGAACGAAGCACAACTGGGGTAGTGCAAGGGACAACCATCTATCGCCCAAAGGATCTAAAACTTTCACAAGATCAGTCAAGGCTGGTGAAGATGTTGAACGTATATGACCCATATGTTGCAGAATTCTTTTTTGGCGGACGTACAGTGATAGTTGAAGGCGACACAGAATACAGCGCCTTCAAATATTTATCTGCTATGTACCCTGAAGAATACCGTGATGTGCACATAGTAAAAGCTCGAGGAAAAGCCACGATCATCCTTCTGGTCAAGATTCTCGAGAAATTCTCGACGAGATTTGCTGTTTTACACGATGCAGACGTTCCAAAAGTTACGACGAAAAATGGGGAACGAACTAATGCAGCATGGACATTGAATACGAATATTCGCGAGGCCTGTTCCGAGGGAATAGCCGCAGGTCGTATTCGGTTGGTGGCTTCCGTGACAACTTTTGAGGTAGCTTACTTCGGCGAGGAGCAAAGTGGCGAGAAACCATATCACACACTGGAAGTTATTAAGAATGACAAGTCTAGTATGTCGACCATTAAGATGCTTCTGGATGCGCTCTTGGACGAGCAAAAGAAGTTACCAGCTAACGCTGTTGCATGGAAAGATCTCGCTGATTTAAACTTTGCGCCACATGCAGTCGTGAAGAGTACCAAGGATGACAACATTATTGCTATGCCAGCGCCACCTGACACTGTGATGGATTATTTGATCGAGGATATCGCCGCAGCAGCAAAGCCTGACAAGTAGGACAATTGGTTACTTGTTCTACACCACACATAGCCTGTACCTTTTACCCATGGATATGGAACGGATGCGCGGGTATTTGCTGGGGCTGCCGCACGTCGAGGAGACGATGCAGTGGGGGGAGACCCTCGTCTTCTGGGTCGGGGATAAGGCGATTGGCGGCAAGATGTTCGCGCTGATTGATCTGGACGAGCCCAATCCATCCAGCCAGTGGCACGCGGCGGCGGCGGCGCGGCCAACACGCGTATCTATGGAATCGGAATCGGAATTGGAATCGACGCGGAGATCCGGGCGTCAGTCCAGTCTGCGGCCTGCCACGGAGAAGTTACAGCTGTTGATAAGCTACTCCGCCGGGCCCGTGCGCTACAGTGAACTGCTGGAGCGCGAGGGGCTGCATCCTGCGCCCTACATGGCGCGCATCCACTGGGTCGCCGCCGAGCGTTGGGACGTCTTCTCCGACGCCGAGTGGCACAGCGAGATGCGCGCCGCCTACGAGATCACTCTGGCCAAGATGCCGCCCAAGACGCGCAGGATTCTCGCCCTGCCCGCCGCCGAGCAGCGTCGCCAGAGCTGATTCAATGGATTCGTCCTTGCCTTATCCGTGTTGATCCGGGCTTCTATCCGCGTCATCCGCGTTAAGCATTTTCTCTACTTTGGCAGGCGCACAAGGCGTAGGTCTCTCGCCACCTCGCGGGAGAGATCGAAGGTCTTTGTCGATCGGCCAACGCTGACCTCGTAGCCCTTTGGCGCGCACTTCTTGACTCGCAGACGAACCTCCGGAGCAATGCCGCAGACCTCGATCAGGCGCAACGTCTTGACGCTGCGATCCGAGAAGCTGTCGATCAGATACGTTCCCGCCTCCTCCACGTCGGAGAGCAGTATCAGATCGCGCGGCAGTCTCTCCGGCATCTTGCCTTCCATGGTCGGGATCAGGTGGCCGTGGGGATCGACTCTGGGGTCTCCCAGTTTGGCCGCGATCCGCTCCTCGAACCGCTCCGAGATGAAGTGTTCCAGCCGCTCCGCCTCCTCGTGAACCTCGTCGATCGGGTAGTCCAGCACCTCGTACAGAAACGTCTCGATCAGCCGATGATGGCGCACCACCTCCAGCGCGCGCCGCTTGCCCGAGGCCGACAGTTGCACCCCGCGATGCCGCTCGTACTTCACCAGAGAAGTGGATGCTGCGGCCAGCTTCTGCAACATGTTCGTCACCGAGGCCGGAGCGACCGAAAGCCGCTCAGACAGCGCCTTGATCGTCACCCGACACTCCGCAACTCCGCTGAGATACAGGATAGCCTTCAGGTAATTATCCACCGACTCCGTGTTGTTCTTCGCCCGTTGACCCGCCGTCATACTTACCTCTCCAGCCTCTCTTCCAGTTTGACCTATTTCCCGAATTTAGGTATACCTAATTCTTAGGCGAGGCTAAATTAGAAGTCTCCCCCGCAGCTCTGAATTGTTCGGCAGTCTCTCCGCCGAGCGCATCCGCAAGAACGCAACATCAGCCTGAATCCGACTTTGGAGCGCAATGCCCGATCCTCGTTCATCGCGAACCGAACCCACCGCCTCCACGGAGACGGCGGCGAACGCAGTCGGCACAACTCCGCTCCAGCCCCCCAGCGCGCCCAAAAGAGGTTTCTTTTCAACTCTTAGTCGCCGCGAGATGTGGGGATACTTCGGCCCAGCCTTCGTCGCCTCGGTCGCCTATATCGATCCGGGCAACTTCGCCACCAACATTCTGGGCGGAACGCAGTTTGGCTATCGCCTGCTCTGGGTGCTGCTCTGGTCGAACCTGATGGCGATGTTGATTCAGTACCTTGCCGCCAAGCTGGGCATCGTCACCGGCCTCACCCTGCCGCAGAACTGCCGCAAACACTTCTCTCGCCCTGCCACAATCCTGCTCTGGATCGCCGCCGAGATCGCCGCCGTCGCCACCGATCTGGCTGAATTCCTCGGCGCAGCCATCGGCCTCGACCTTCTCTTCGGCCCTCTGCTCTACGCCCACGGCTTCTCGCCGAAGGAGGCGATGCTGGCCGCGGCGCTGGTCTCCACCGTCCTCGTCTTTCTTATCCTCGCGCTTGATCTCGCCGGCTTCCGCTGGCTGGAACGCGGCATCATGGCCTTCGTCGCCATCATCGGCGTCTCCTACGCCTTCGAGATCTTCCTCGTCCACCCAGACTGGAAGCTCGCCACGATCTACACCCTGATGCCTACGCTCGACCACTCCAGCTCGCAGAACTTCCACGACAGCCTCTACGCTGCGGTCGCCATGCTGGGAGCAACCGTCATGCCGCACGTCATCTACCTTCACTCCGCGCTGGTGCAACCGCGGCTGAAGGAACTGACCGGCTCCGACATACCGGTCACCGAGACCATACAAGACCTCGAAGCGCACCATCGTTCGACCCAGATTCCGCGCCTTGCCATCCTTAGCCGCTTCCTGCGCTACGAGATGATCGACGTCTTCGTCGCGATGAACGGCGCATGGCTCATCAACTCCGCCATGATCCTGATGGCGGCGGTCGCCTTCGTCCACTCCAGCAACCTGCAGCCCACCATCGAGCAGGCCTACCTGACCCTCGGCCCGCTCTTCGGACGCCTTGCCGCCACCGTATTCGCCGTCGCTCTGCTCTGCTCTGGACTCTCGTCTTCGACCGTCGGCGTCATGGCGGGGCAGGTCATCATCGAGGGCTTCCTCGACATCAAGTTCCCCATCTTCCTGCGCCGCGCCATCACCGTGATTCCGGCCATCGCCATCATCGCGACAGGCCTCGACCCGCTGCGCATTCTGGTTCTGTCGCAGGTTGTCCTCAGCTTCGCGCTGCCCTTCGCTCTGATTCCACTGCTTCTACTCACCAATCGCTTCGACGTGATGCGCAGCTTCTCCAGCGCGCTCCGCATGAAGATCGCCGGATGGGCCGCCGTCGCCGTCATCATCGCCCTGAACGCAGTCCTGCTCGGCCAACTCGCCCTCGGCCTGTAAAGAATTCATCTTTTTCCTGATCCGCGTTTATCCGTGCATGTATCCGCGTCATCCGGGTTAAGTCTTTATCGCCTTCCGCGTTCCTCTACGGCCGCGTGTCGGCGCTATACGACGAGGCGAGTTGCGGAGTCTTTGGGGCGAAGTAGTTATGATCCCACAGCGCACGGTAGAACTGGCCAGTCAGTTCGGCGGCCTTGGGCCCGAAGGTCGGTCGTCCGCCTTCGAGGAAGATCACCGTAACGATGCGCCCGGTCGGAGTGTCGGCGTAGGAGGCAAACCAGCCGAAGCGGGTTCCGTCGTTGGAACAGGTTCCGGTCTTGCCCAGCACGGGGAACTCGTGGAAGCTGCTGCGCAGTGAACGGGCGGTTCCATATTCGACCGCTCCCTCCAAGCCGTCGTGCATCTCCGGGATCAGCGGCGCGATGTCCAGAATGCGCTTGACCCTCGGCTCGAAGTTGGCAATCTCATCGGGCGTCTGCGGATGCTGCAAATAGTAGAGCGTACCGTCGTTTGCGATGGCCGAGACCAGCGCCCCCAACTGTAGCGGAGTCATCGAGATGCCCTCGCCGAACGAGCACATCCGCCCCACTCCTCCCAGCCTTGCGGAAATCTCCGTGTCGGGATAAACGCCAAGCTGTTCTCCGGGGATATTGTATCCGGCCAGTTCGCCCAGGCCAAACTGGTTGGCGTAGTACTTCACACGCTCGAAGCCCATCATGCGGCCCAGCGTCTCAAAGTAGGGATTGATAGAGTGAGCCAGCGCCTGAGTCAGGTTGGTCTTGGTGTGTCCTCCCACGTTGACCATCGTGTCGCGCTTGATCAGCCCTTCGTCGAGCGCGGCCAGCGCGACCGACAGCTTGATCGTCGAGCAGGGTTCGGCGCCGCTCGACAACGCCAGCTTCTGGTTGACCATGGCGAGAATGCGTCCGCTCGATGGGTCGATGACCAGCGCCGTTCCGTTCATATTGCCCAACGCCTGAATGGCCGCAGCGCGCACGATCGGATCTTCTCCGGCGGTCGCATCGCCCAGCGTCTGATTGTCGTTGAAGGAGTTGGCGTAGAAGCGTTCGCCTGTCTCGTGACGCCCCGTCCACAGACTTACAGCGAGACCACGACGGCCTGTGCGAGATGTCCTGCCATGTACGGTCGATCTACGTCCCCGCGCGCCAGCGATCGAGGATCTTCCCGCGCTGGCAGTTCGGCCCTTATGCGCAACAAATCTTCCCCCCGTCGGTCTCGACGCAGTTGCGGCACTGGCGTGCGCTCGTCTGGCATAGGGAATCGCCGAGCAATCCAGAGAGACGCTCAGGACTGCGAGCAGTACAAAAACTATCGAGATGCGAGCGTTCCAGTGAAAAAGGTGTGTCATTTGCTCCATCTCCGAGGGGCCGATCCGACCAATGAATGCACCACCTGCGTCGATCCGTACTCGACTTTGATGCATCTCTTCAGCCAAAGGGATCAGCTCTTTATCTTTACTTATGAGCCATCTCCGCCCACTGTCTTTGACTCAAGAATGCGCCAAACGTCAAGGCCCAGTCCCACCCCATCACGCCCGAATGCCCAAACTAGACCATTTAGGAATTGCTACAGCCCAATCTATTTGCCATTCCGTAGCACTGTTTGTTTGTCATTCCGTAGCGAAGCGAAGGAATGACAAACAAAGCTGCTCTATAGCAATAGTGAAAATGCTCCAGCAAAGTCCAGCCGCGCCGCTGCTCTCTTCAGTTTACCGGATTCGTTGCAAAATCCGCAGCACCAACTGCCAACACGCCGTTCGTTATCAGGAAGGCTGCAAACTTCGGCATGGAGAAGGGTAACGCGAACGCGCCGGAAAACGTCCGTGCCAAAAGGAAGGGGAGAGACAGCACAATCCAGCGCGCGCCATCTCTCCCCGTATTATTTCTGCAACGCAATGTTCGACTCCGCTTACATCTCCTTCAGTATTGCAGCCTTCTTGGTGTCGTAGTCCTGCTTGGTAATCAGGCCCTTTCTGTAGAGCGTGGTGAGCCTCGCCAGCCGATCCTCCGGCGAACCGGGAGCAACGTTGTCCTGGCTTGCTGCCGCCTGAGCCTGCGCTGTGGCCTGAGCGTTGGCTTGAACCTGCGCGTTCGCCTGCGCCTGAGCTTGTGCGTTCGCCTGATCCTGCTCGAACCGATCCGTCCTGTCGGCGACGCGACGCATCTCTGCATCCAACTCGGCAGACTTGGTGGCTTCCGCAATCGTCTGGGTCACGATGTCGCCGCCTTTCATCTGTGCCGACTGGGTCAGGTACGCCATTGCGCGCTGATTGTCGTTGATCAACAGATAGGCCAGTCCAGCGTTATAGTACGCGTGGGCCAGACTGTCGTTCTTTAGCTTGGGCCACGTCTTACAGGCGGTGATGTTGTCTTCGGACTGGCGAACCGTTCCATTGAAGTCGTTGGCCCGGAGCAACGCGTAGGCCACGTTCATGTTACATTCCTTGTCGTTGAAGAAGTAGAGCTTCTTCTGCTCGGTCCACTGCACAAACATCGTCGATGCGTCGTAGGCCGCTGCCCCAATAGCTCTATCGCGTACTGCCTGCTCCGGCGGAAACTCGGGAAGTCCCTTATCCGAGCTGTTGATCAGCTCGGCGTCCTGAACGATCGGAGCTGCGGAGAAGATCCGCCCCGTCGCTAGATCAATCGTCTGTAGCGTTCCGCGAATGTGCATATCGACGATTGCGTTATTGGTGTGCACACCTCTGGAGTCGGTGAAATTGCGTCGCCGCTCGGTGTCGCAATTGGATATATTGACGAAGATCAACGCCGTCGATCCCAGCAGCTTGCCCATTTGTAGCGCGCCCTGATGATCCACATAACCGTCCAGGCTCATGTGTCGCGCACCAAGAATCGACCGTAGATGCGGACGATCCACAACCTCTACACCGTTCGAGATCAGAGCGTCGGAGAGCCGATCAAGAATCTCATCCGAGCACATTCCATTGGCTGGCCCGAAGGCAACCTTCTTGATGTTCAGCCCAAGACGCGGAGGATGCGTGAGACTCACCGTGACCTGCGGCTTGGTCAGCATGTCCCACAGTTGCGCAGATGCGGGTATTGAAAATAGCGCGCCCATGCAGAACATACAGAGGCCCAGTAAAGCAGTCGAGAGAATAGGTCGTTTAATTGTCATGGCAACCCTTTATAGCACAGATAGTTACCGACACAAGCAAACCATCTTACCGCAGGGGACAAATACCCTACGTCTCGCTACTGAGATGTGATTATGCCCCCATAGGGCCGAGCCTTTTTCCGAAACATATTGCCGTAATAAGTTGACGCCTGACTTCAATGGTTGCGGCGCAGGAATGCAGGAATGTCGAGTTCATCGTTCTCCACCGGCTGCACTGGAGAGGCGTTCGCTCCGGCAAAGAGACGAGCCGCATGCACGGGTTCTGCGTCGTGCGGCGTAGCTGGCTGAGCTTCAACGCTGGGCTGGACGTTGCTGTAGCGAACCCCGCGCATCTCCGGCTCACGCACCTCGGCCCTTGGCTCCTCCACCGGTTCCGAGCGGTTCGAGCTGCGGAAGAACTCGTCGTCGAAGACCGACGCGGGAACCGGAATCAGCTCCGGCCCACGCGACCGCTCGGTCGACTGGCGGGTAGGCGCGAACTGCGACTCTGCTTCCTCGTCGCGCGGAAGCTCTTCCTCGGCAATCTCATCGGCGACGTAACGGCTCACCTCGATCTCGCCCTGCGACTCTGCCTCCACCTCGGGAGCCACGTCGTCATCGGCCTCGTAGCTCCATCCCATCGCGTTCGCGTCGGCAGCCTGCACCGAGACTGCGCTCCCCATGAAGTCAGACGCACCCGCTTCAGGCTCAAACGGTGTCACCGAGACCGGCGCACTGGAGACCGCCTCCGCAATAAATCCTGTTCCAGCTTCTGTGGTCGGATGCGTCTCAACCGCGCGTCTCTGCTGATCCTCGCGCACCTCGCTAGCGAATCGCGGAGCCGCCTCGTCCCGGTGCGACGCATAGCCTCGCCCGCGGATCGGCACCTCGTCGTCGCAGGAGAGCAGGGTCGATTCGGCCAGCATCCGCGCGCGACGGTCCGGCATCTCCTGACGGAATCCTGTAGCGATGACGGTAATCTTAACCTCGTCGCCCATGCGCTCGTCCTGCACCGCGCCAAAGATGATGTTGCAGTCCTCGTGTGCCGAGTTCTGAATGATCGTCGAGGCCTCATTGACCTCGCACAACCGCAGGCTGCTCGACCCGGTAATGTTGATCAGAATTCCTCGCGCGCCATCGATCGCTCCGGCCTCCAGCAGGGGCGATGCCATCGCCGCCATCGCCGCATCCATCGCGCGATTCTCTCCCGTGCCCGTCGCCGTTCCCATCACCGCATAGCCCATTCCAGCCATCGTGGTCTTCACGTCGGCAAAGTCGCGGTTGATGACTCCGGGGATGGTAATAATGTCGGAGATTCCCTGCACACCTTGGCGCAGAACGTCGTCGGCAATGCGAAAACTCTCGAAGAATCCTGCGTCCTTGGCCACCGCCAGCAGCTTCTCGTTGGGAATCACAATCAGCGTGTCGACCGAGTCCAGCAGCTCCTGCATCCCTCGCTCGGCCTGCATCATACGTCGCTTACCCTCGAAGGCAAACGGACGCGTAACCACGGCGACGGTCAACGCACCCATCTCGCTAGCCAGGCTGGCAATCACCGGAGCCGCTCCCGTTCCTGTTCCTCCGCCCAATCCGGCGGTGACGAAAACCATGTCCGCGCCCTCCAGCGCCTCAATGATCTTGTCGGAATCTTCCAGCGCGGCGCGCCGTCCAATGTCGGGATTGGCTCCCGCGCCCAGCCCGCTAGTCAACTTCACCCCAAGCTGTAGCTTGATCGCAGCATTCGACAGTTGCAGCGCCTGCACATCCGTGTTGGCGCTGATAAACTCGACACCCTCGACCCCTGCCGCAATCATGCGGTTGACGGCGTTATTGCCGCCTCCCCCCACGCCAATCACCTTGATGCGCGCGCCGTGCGGTGCGTCGTCCTGATAGCGAATGCGGAGATCCTCTGCGTTGTCGGACATGCCTGCTGCTCCCTCGTAGTTTCAGCGTACCAATGCGGCGTCTTGCGGAAAATGGCTTTGTCATTTGCTGTAAACGGCTGCGTCCTGCCGAAAACAGCTATAAACACGCTCAATTCTTGCATTCGCAGCCATGGGTTGAAACCCACATCTCCGCAAAGGAACCACACTGGATACTTCTATTTTTTCACACCGACGATTTAAGCGCGAAAACACAACCAGCGCAGCCGCAATCAACCTTCCCCATCCGCTCCTTCAGCTTCAGGCAAGAGGCAGGCACCCCACGTCCTATCTCCCTTCATCCTTTCCCTTGACGATGCGCCGCGCGTGGTCAGGCCGAACCGGAGCCAGAGTCAGGATCGGCGTCGCCGCAGGAGTCGTTGACAGCGGCTGAACCGCTCCCTTGCGAAGCAAGATGTCCCCGTTGGAGGTGGTGATGCGAACCAGCGGTCCGCCCGATCCCACCACACCATTGACGCTCTTGTGATTCTCCCCGCCCTGAGTCGAGAGCGGAAAGCCCGTCTCAATCTGGCCATTGGTCGTACTGGCCTGCACGGAGAAGCCTGCGCGTTCGGGAACAATCAGGCTAACCGAGCCATTGCTGTCCTCCAGATTAATCGTTCCCGTCGGCGGCGCGGCCGTCAGGTCGATCGACCCATTGCGATCGCTGACCGAGACATCTCCGGCGATGCGATCCAGTCGGACGTTGTGGTTCTTCGTGTTCATGACCAGCGGCCCAACCGCCTGATCCACCGTCAGGTCGGGATTGGGGCCGATCTCCGCCTCGCCGTCCAGTCGCTCTGCCTGAAACTCGGCGCGGCTGGTGTGGAAGTGAATCGCCCCGTTGATGTGCGCCAAGTGCGTAGCCCCGAAGAAATCGCCCGAGATCGTTACCGGCCCAACGATGTCGGCCAGCGTCAGCTCCTGACCGTCCCCCTGAATAGCAATTCCCCCGTCCAGACTGTGCGCCGTAATCGACGAGCCATCATTATTGACGCGCGCTGTGGCCGCCCCGCTGATCGCCGAAAGTTCAATGTCGCCGTGGTTGGCCGTCACCCACACCGGAGCCTTGATCGACGCGATGTGGATGTCGCCGTGGCTGGTGTTGACGCTGGTCGCCGTCGCCGCCGGAACGGTGATCGTCAGGTCGGCGATGTCGCCGTCTCGCGGGCGCATTCTCAGGTTCAGCGTCGAGCCGTTGTAGCTGACCTGCGGAGTGAGCAGTTGCGTCTTGATGTCGATCTCAGTGTCCGACTGCACATAGAACTGCTTGTGTATCGCAATGTGGACGAGGCCGTCGTCGCTGGTTCCGGTGATCGTCACACTACCATTACCGTGCGGGCTGACGACGGCCAGCGATCCGCCGGGAGCGAGCGCCAGATCAAGCGACTGATCGCTCTCGTGCTTCTCGCCCAGCAACTCTTCCGCCATCCCCGAATCGAAGTGCCAGCCGCCGTTGTTCCATAGCTCTCCGGCGGCAAGGTGACGCCCGATGACGCCCACAGCCCCAAAGATCAGCAGTAGCAAAACGATTCCACCACCGATAGGGCGCCGATAGGGCGTGCGTTGCGGATCGCGCAGTTGGTATTGATCGAAGGCCCACTCCGCCAGCAGCACCACTCCGGCAACAACCAGCAGCAGCGGCCACCAGCGTCCGTACAGCGCCCAGAAGCGAGCCGCGTTGATTCGTCCAATCTCCAGCAAAAAGAAGACGACTCCCGCCACGATCAGCAGCAGAGGCCCCAGAATCGAGCCTCGCCGCATCCCGCGCATCTGGAAGTTCACCTGTTGCATATGCGCGCGCCAGGCCGCTCTCTGCGCCCGAGCCTGATCGCGATAGATCCGCCGCTGATCCCGAGGATCGTATCCCGGCGGAGGTGGTGGTGGTGGATAGCTAGCCATGCTCTACCTTCCTTCCTGATCGCCACGCGTACTGCCATCGCCGCGCGTGTCGTTATTGAGTGCATCGCCGCTGAAGGACGCTCGCGAAGGATCGCGGGGAGCCAGCTCCGAGCCGGGATTCGCCGCCGCCGAGCCGTCGGGCTGCCCAGCGACACCCGTATTGCCCGGAGGCACATCGTTCCCAGCTCCGCCCAGCATCGCGTGGCGAAAGAGCTGCGCCACTCCAGCCCCGATCAAGAACAGCGGCCAGCTATGCGACCAGCTCAGGATGTGCAGCACATCCAGCAGCCAGATCACCCCGACCAGAATCACCCAGAACGAGCTGCGAACCGCGCGCGCCAGCCGCCAGCGATAGAACTCCGTCCCATCGTTCTCGATCTCCATGCCGTCGCCAATCATCTTATGGACGAAGATCCACACGCCAAAGGCGATCAGAACCACCGGTCCGAAGAAGGCGTGGTGCAAGAAGCGAAAGAGGTTCATATTGCCCACCAGAAAGATCACGCCCAGCACAATCAGCAGAAGCGCTCCGGTGGGAAAACGGCGAGAGCAAGGCACGAAGGCGTCATTGCGAGGCGGCATAGGATTCCCCTGTGTTTCGGTAGTGTAAGGCGGCGTGTAACCAGAAGACGGCGCGCCGGTGTAAGGCGACGAGCCAGCAGGTGGAGGAGTAGAACCCGCTCCACTCGAAGCCGCGCCAGGGCCACTCGCGGCAGTCTCTTCTGTCCTGCCCGCCTGCGAGGATCCCGACCAGCCTCGCCCGAATCCCACCCTCTCTGCGAGGTCGTTGAAGCCGAAGGGATCGGGCAGAGCCGTTCCATCGCGCCGCGCGCAGGCCGTATGGTAAGCGTCGAAGGCCATATAGCAGATCCAGCCAAAGACGAAGAGTCCGCAGTAGTCGCTCTCGTCGGCCAACGCAACCAGCATCACGAAGACGATCAGGTGCGCAATCCCTTTCAAGTACTGGCCGTTGTACATCGCCCCGACGCCGGGAATAAACCCCAGCAGCGCAGCCAGTCCCGGACTCGGCTCGTCCGAGCCAACCGGAGCGTAGCCCCCAGCAGGAGGATAGCCCGACCGCCCAGGCTGCATCGGCGCACTCGCGCGAGTCGTCCAGCAGCCCTCACAGAAGACCACACTCCCCGCCCTGCGTACGCACTCCTCGCACAGCGGCCTGCCGCAGTGCTGGCAGAAGGCAACCCGTTCCCGATCCATATGATTGACGCAGTTCATGCCAAAGTCCTTTCCGGTGTTTCCAATCAAATTCCCACTCTCAAACCAAAAATCAACGGCTTTACTAGCCTCGAAAAACTCCCGTTTTTGCCTTTGGGAGGGAGCAGTGGGCTTCAGCCCACTGAATAAGCCCAACCACTTCTATGGGCTTTAGCCTCGGGTCTCTTGCTCTTCGCGCCGCGACCCATCGCTCTCTTTGTACGAACTCATCCCCGCGACCAGAAGCTCCGGCTCACTCCGGCGGCTGATTCCCGAGTCCGGCGCTGGGCGAAACGCTGGTCCGGATCCGTGCGACTGTGGCCTCTGTTCCGGCTGTCCAGCCGGTTCATGCGCTGGCGATCTCGGCTGCGCCTTTGGCTGCGGCTCTTCGGATCCCGTCGGCAAACCAGCCGGAGCATTGTCCTGCATCGCTCCCTCCAAGTCGCGCACCCGCGACTCCAGCACATAGACCACGCGCAGCCCCTCGTAGTACTGCACCACGCGCGCGTTGGCCGAGTAGAACTCCCGCTGCAAGCTCCCCGCCCGCAGCGAACTCAGCCGCAGATCCTGCACCCGAACTCCGGCCAGATTCAGCGTCAGCGCAATCGAGAAGAAGGCCATCGCCGCCGTCATCACCAGCCGCGGCTGCAACACCACCTGCTCCAACCAGCCAAGCCACTCCGCAACAGCTCCGCGCACCGCAGGAACCTTGCCAACCGGCCTCTTCTCCCCCGAAGTCTGCGCCAGAATCCGCTCCATCAACGCATCCGAAGGCTCCGGCGGAGAGATTCGCAGCTCTTTCATCCAGCCAGCCCCCAGCCGAGCCTCGGCCAACCTCTCGCTGCAACTCCCGCACCCCGCCAGATGCCTCTCGAACCGCGCCAACTCTGCGACCGACAGAGTTCCATCGACCGCCTCAGCCAGCATCGCCTCGCACCGCTCGCACTCTCTCTTGTCTGCCATTCAGATCACCTGCCCCTCTCCATCTATACGTCGCAAGATTCGTCCCAGTTCCCCACGTCCCCGGCTGATGCGACTCTTCACCGTTCCCTCGGGAATGCGCAACACCTGCGCAATCTCCCGGTAGTCCATATCCTCCAGATCGCGCAGAATCACGGCCTCGCGCAACTCCGGCACCAGATGCGTCAACGCCCGCTGAATCCTCTCGCGAAGCTCCGCGCCCGACGCCAGCGTCTCCTGCGAGGGCCGCACGTCAGCCAGCCGATCCCCTATCGTCGCGCCGTCTTCATCTCCTGCAAATCCAGCGTCCAGCGAGTCGCTGGCCCGCTCCAGCCGCGTTCGACGAAAGTGATCCACCAGCAGATTGCGCGTCATCGCCGTAATCCACGGCTGAAAGCTCCCCCGCTCCACGTCGAAGCTCGCCAGATTGCGATACAGCTTCAGGAAGACCTCCTGCGTCAGATCCTCAGCCTCCGCCGCCGAGCCGGTAAACCGATAGCAGATCGCATAGATCCGCCGATGCTGCGCTCCTACCAGCTCTCGCCAGGCCTCGCCATCGCCCGCCGCACAGCGCCGCACCAGCCTGCCCAACTCCCTCTGCGCGACCTCCTCTTGCGGCGTACGAATCAAAGCACCCTCGCGCCTCAGCTTCGGCAATCTCTCTTCGCCGACCGACGCCGTGAACTTGCCCAACAGCAGAAGTCTACCGCCTGCGCCCTTCTCCGGCGCGCCAATTCCACAAGCGCTCCCACCGATCCCTCGCGAACGGGGCCAGATACCCTGCGCCGCAATTTCCATCCGCAGAACGCCCATGCAGCCTACTACGCAGCCCGATTCGGATTTGTTCCGCCGATGGGGTGCCGAGTTGTAGACTGTCTTCAGGATGATTCTGCCATTCGTCCGCGAACTGCTTGCGGATCTAGAGAACTCTGTGCCCTTTGACCGTGTCCGCCGCCATCTGAGCGTCGGCAGCGGGCGCAGACGTGTCTCTGGCCTCACCTTCACCGCGCGCGCACTATACCTCCCGCTCTTTGTCCGCGCCGCGAAGGCTCCCTGCCTGATTCTGGTCGCCGACAACAAGGCCGCCGAAGCTCTGCATGCAGCGATTCTCGCAACCTGCGAGCTGACCGGAGCACTCGCCGCCGACTCCGTCCTCCGCCTTCCCGCGCACGACGTTCTTCCCTTTGAGAACCTCTCGCCCCATGCAGAGATTCAGGAGGCTCGCGCCGCCACGCTATGGAAGATCGCCAGCGGAACGGCGCATCTAGTCATTGCGCCGATCGAAGCCGCCTGCATGCGCCTCTTCCCCCGCGAACACTACGCCGCGCTGGCCCTGCGTCTGCGCTGCGGCGAGGAGTACCTGCCCGAAATGCTGGTGGAGCACCTGCTCTCGGTCGGCTACACTCGCGTCGACGTGGTCGAGATGCCCGGCCAGCTCACTCTGCGCGGCGGCATCATCGACGTCTACTCGCCAGAGATGGACGGCCCCGTGCGCATAGAGTTCTTCGGCGACGAGATCGAATCGATCCGCCGCTTCGATCCCGACACCCAGCGCTCGGCCTCGAACCTCGACCACGCGCTTCTGCTCCCGCTCACCGAGACGCCGGTCACCGAGAAGATTCTCGCCGCCATCAACGCCCGCCTCACGCGCAGCGGAACGCTGGAGGCCGCGCAGATCGAGGGCGGCGAAGAGCCCGTCGAGTTGCTAACCCACGTCACGGAATCGGGTTCGAATGAAGTGGGTGCCCCATCCATCGCGGCCTCATCGCGATGGGTGGGATCTGAAGCCACCATCTTTCCCGGCTGGGAGTTCTTCGCCCCCGTAGCTCGGCCCGCCGCACACGCCAACTTCACCCTGCTCGATCTACTCGGCCCCACGACGCGCGTCTTCGTCGAAGAGCCTGCAATGGTGAAGAATCAGGGAGAGCGCTGGTGGAATAAAGTCGAGCAGCGCCACGAGCGATCCGGCATCGGCTCGCTGATCCGCCCGGAAGAGATCTACGTCTCGCCGTGGGATCTGGACGACCACCTGCGCAGCTTCTCCGGCTGCGAACTCGACCAGCTTGGCTTGGTCGATGTTCTCGACGCCGACCGCAGCGATCTCTCTGAGGTGGACTTCAGCACGCGCCCCACGGCGCGCTTTCACGGCAACATCCACGCGCTGGTCGAGGAGTTGCAGTCGCTCATCGCGCAGAACGCACGAGTTCTGATCGCCGCGCCAAATCAGGGCGAAGTCGAACGCCTCGCCAGCATCTTGCAGGAGTATCAGGTCCCGTATCGTCTCGGCTCGCGCTCGCAGGCCCCGGGCAGCGAGACGGTTTACAGCGAATCGAGCTATCTGGCCGGAGACCTGCACACGCCGGTCATCGTGCGCGCGGCCATCGCCAACGGAGTGCAGGTCCTCGACCTGCGCGATGCCGACGGACGCGCCGCCGCCCGTCAGCTCGTCCTCTTCGGAGCCAACGATCTGGTCGATGACGCCGACGTAACCGCGCGTCCCGTGCAGCGCAGCAAGTCGAAGACCTCGGCCTTCGTCTCCGACTTCCGCGATCTGGCCGTCGGCGATTACGTCGTCCACGTCGAGCATGGCATCGCGCAATACTGCGGTCTGCGCGTGATCGAAGAGAACGATCAGCCGCCGCTAGAGCTGATGATTCTGGAGTTCGCCGACGAGGCCAAGCTCTACGTTCCGCTCACTCGCCTCGACCTGATCCAGAAGTATCGCAGCAGCGAGACCGGCCCCGCGCCCGAGCGCAACCGTCTCGGTACGCAGTCCTGGCAGAAGACCAAGGCCCGCGTCAAAAAGGCGATGGCCGACATGTCCGCCGAGCTGATTAAGCTCTACGCGCAGCGCAAAGCCGCTGTCGGCACAGCGTTTTCGCCCGATAGCAACATGCAACGCGAGTTCGAGGACGCCTTCGACTTCAACGAGACCGACGATCAGCTCACCGCCATCGCCGACATCAAGCACGACATGGAATCGACCCAGCCGATGGATCGCCTGCTCTGCGGCGACGTCGGCTACGGCAAGACCGAGGTCGCCATGCGCGCCGCCTTCAAGGCCGTGCAGGATGGCAAGCAGGTCGCCGTGCTGACGCCGACCACTGTCCTCAGCTTCCAGCACTTCGAGAGCTTCAAGCGCCGCTTCGCCAACTTCCCCGTCAACGTCGAGATGATCTCGCGATTCCGCACCGCCAAGGAGAAGACCGCGATTCTGGAGAAGGTAGCTGCCGGCAAGATCGACATCCTCATCGGCACCCACGCTGTCCTCGCGCAGAAGCTCAAGTTCCAAGATCTCGGCCTGCTCATCGTCGACGAAGAACAGCGCTTCGGCGTGCGCCACAAAGAACGTCTCAAACAGATGCGCGCACAGATCGACGTCCTCGCCATGTCGGCCACGCCCATCCCGCGCACGTTGCACATGTCGCTGATCGGTCTGCGCGATATGTCTATCATCGAGACGCCGCCCAAAGACCGCATGGCGATTCAGACCATCGTCGCCAAGTTCGACGAGAAGCTGGTTCGCACCGCCGTCGAGATGGAGATGGAGCGCGGCGGCCAGACCTACTTCGTCCACAACCGCGTGGAGACGATCTACGAACTCGCCGCCAAGATTCGCGAACTCGTCCCCCATGCGCGCGTCGTCATCGGCCACGGCCAGCTCCCCGAAGCCGAGCTGGAACGTGTCATGCTCGCCTTCATGAACCACGAGTACGACGTACTGGTCGCAACCTCCATCATCGAGAACGGACTCGACATCCCGCTGGCCAACACCATCATCATCAACCGCGCGGATCGCCACGGCTTGTCGGAGCTATATCAATTGAGAGGCCGCGTAGGCCGCAGCAATCGCCGTGCCTACGCCTATCTCCTCATCCCGCCGGACGCCGAGTTGACCGAGATCGCCCGCCGCCGTTTGGCCGCGCTCAAGGAGTTCTCCGACCTCGGCGCAGGCTTCAAGATCGCCGCGCTCGACCTCGAACTGCGCGGCGCGGGCAACATGCTCGGCGGCGAACAGTCCGGCCACATCGAGGCCATCGGCTTCGAGCTATACACCTCCATGCTGGAAGAGGCCGTGCGCAAGATCAAGGGCGAGGCCGACCGCCCCGCCCACGCCGGAACCAGCATCAACCTCGGCATCTCCGTGCGCATCGATTCGAGCTACATTCCCGAGGAGAACCAGCGCCTGCGCATGTACAAGCGCATCGCCGGAGCCGAAGACCAGGCCACGCTGGACGACGTGCGCGCCGAGCTGCAAGACCGTTACGGCGACCCGCCCGAGTCCGTCCTGAACCTGCTCGCCGCCGGAGAACTTCGCCTGCTCTGCGAACAGCTCGGCATCGCGCAGCTCGACCGCAAGCGCACCCAGATCGAATTGCCCAGCGAGCCATCAAAGTCCGCGCCCGCCATCTCGCGCTCCGGCTACAGCACTGGCAGTTACTCCAGCTCGCGCCGCGCCCAGCCGCCGAAGCCCGCCCCCAAGGTCTTCGTAGAGATGCTGCACATTCGCTTCGCCGCCTCCGCCGCCGACACCTCGCAGCAGGCCGCATCGCATCTCGCCGCATCAAGCGGAAGCCTCTCGCCGTCACACGCCCACGTCGATCCCGCCGCCATCATGCGCTTGGTCAGCCGCAACGCCAAACGCGGCGCCCAGTTTACCCCGCAAGGCGTCCTCCGCTGGCCCCTGACCTCCGCCAAGGCCGAAGACGTCCTGACCGAAACCCGCGCCCTCCTGCAAACCCTCAGCCCGACAGAATAACCGACACGCCCCGTCGCAGTGGCCTTGCCCCTTCCACTATTGCTATAGAGAACTAAGGATTGTCATCCTAAGCGAGCGCGAGCATCTGCTTTCACGCGAAGCGTCCAGAACGGTACGAAGTACCTACTTGGCTACGCCGTAGCTACAGGTGTCGAGTCCCTTGGCCTGCATGGTGATCTCCAGCTTATGTTTTGCCAGCAGCGACGATTCGAGGTTGACCGGAATATTAGCTGGGCAGAGTCCCTCGACGCGCACCACCACGCGATAGAGTCCCTTGTCGATCTTGCCAAAGCGAAACTCGCCGCTGCGGTCGCTCAACACCGTCGCGATCAGCGCGTGGCCATCCTCATTGAAGAGCGAGATCGAAGCGCGTGGAATCCCTGTTCCGCCCAAATCGCGCACATGTCCCGCCAGTTCGCGCATCTTCAACGGTGCAGGCGTGTTCGTGTTTTCGTCCACATAGACACGCGTGGCCTCCGGCGTAGTCGCAGAGGCTGGTGCGGGCGCATGAGTCTCCTGTCCCAAGCCCATCGTCGCCGCGCTCATAACTCCAACCAGTCCGATTCCCGCCATCAGCATTTTCATGATCGTTGTCCCCTGCAAAGTCTATCGTACCCACGTCTCTGTCGCGCATCTTTCGCTAATCACGAATCCTCTGCGCTACGATGGAAGACATTCCCCTGGAGGCTCCGTGATTCTGACGCATCTCGACTGGCTGGTGATTGCCCTCTACTTCGCCGTCAACCTGGCCATCGGCTTCTTCTACATGCATCGCGCCTCGGGCAACATTGGCGAGTTCTTCCTCTCTGGACGCAACGTCACCTGGTGGCTTGCCGGAACTTCGATGGTCGCCACCACCTTTGGCGCGGACACGCCGCTGGTGGTCACCGGGCTGATCTACGCGCAGGGAATCGCGGGCAACTGGCTCTGGTGGTCGTTCCTGCTCAGCGGCATGCTGACCGTCTTCTTCTTCGCCCCGCTCTGGCGTCGCGCAAAGGTTCTAACTGATATGGAGTTCGCCGAGCTGCGCTACTCCGGCCGGCCCGCGACTTTTCTGCGCGGCTTTCGCGCCGTCTACCTCGCCTTGCCGGTCAACACCATCATCATGGGATGGGTGAATCTGGCAATGTGCAAGATTCTCGCCCTCACCCTCGGCCTGACGACCACGCGCCAGCAACTCACCGGAGTCTTCTGCTGCCTCGCGCTGACGCTGGCCTACAACGCCGTCTCCGGCATGTGGGCTGTTCTCTGGACTGACTTTCTGCAATTCATTCTGAAGATGAGCATGGTCTGCCTGCTCGCCTACTTTGCGGTTCACGCCATCGGCGGCATAGGCCAGCTCTCCGCCCACGTTCACGCCTACGACGCGGCACACGCCGTCAACGGCCACGCGCGCGATACACTTGCGTTCATTCCCTCGACCGCCTCGCCGTTCTTCCTCAGCTTTCTCGTGCTGCTCAGCCTGAACTGGTGGGCAAGCTGGTATCCCGGAGCCGAGCCGGGCGGCGGCGGCTACATCGCCCAGCGCATCTTCTCTGCGAAGGACGAAAAGCACTCGCTCGGCGCAACGCTCTGGTTCAACATCGCGCACTACGCCCTGCGCCCCTGGCCATGGATCCTGACCGCGCTGGTCGCGATGGTTCTCCTTCCCAATCCCACCGCAGCGCAAGGCGGCATGGAGGGAGCCTACGTCTGGGTGATGGTTCACTACCTTCCGCCCAGCCTGCGCGGGCTGATGCTGGCGGGCTTCGCAGCGGCCTACATGTCGACCATCGGCACGCACCTCAACCTCGGCGCGTCGTACATGGTCAACGACCTCTACAAACGCTTCTTTGCGCCCCACAAGAGCGAGCATCACTACGTCGCCGCCTCGCGCATCGCCACGATTCTGGTCGCCGTTCTCTCGGCCTGCGCGACGGGCTACATGCTGACCCACGGAGCCTCCATCGCGACGGCGTGGAAGTTCCTGCTAGCCCTCGGCGCGGGAGCGGGACTGGTCTTCATCCTGCGCTGGTACTGGTGGCGCATCAATGCGTGGAGCGAGATCGCCGCCATGACCGCCGCCGCCACCATCTCGCTGACGCTGGAGAGTCGCTTCGGCCTTCCCGTCGTCGGCGCGCTGCACCGGCTCGACCCCGCGCTGGCCCTCGCCCCGCTCAACCAGGACGACCCACACGCCTTCGCTTGGCTCATGCTGACGACGACCGCCCTCACCACCGCCACATGGCTAGCCGTAACCCTCCTCACCCAACCCGAGTCCGAGACCACGCTGCAAGCCTTCTACGACCGCGTCCGCCCCGCGGCCCTCGGCTGGTCCCGCTTCGCCGCAGCACGCGAGCAGGGCGACTCCACGCTGGCCTACAACTTCTTCCACTGGGTACTGGGCTTCACGCTGGTCTACGCCATGCTCTTCGGCGTAGGGGATCTACTCTTCGGACGCCTCATCCACGGAGCCGCCCTGCTCACCCTCAGCGCGACCTGTCTCGCCATCCTCTTCTACAGCCTGAACCGCCGAGGCTGGTCCGTCTGGCGATAAACCCTTCGCAACAGGAGGTTACTCCTCATGCCTGCGGGCGGTTAGTTGATAGTAGAGCGCGGGGGTCACGATCAGGCTGAGGCCGACTGAGATAATCAGTCCGCCGATAACGGCGATAGCCAGCGGTTGCAGCATCTGCGAACCCGAGCCGAGCGCGAAGGCCAGTGGCAGCATACCGCACATCGCCGCCGTAGCCGTCATCACAATGGGGCGAAGACGGCGTTGCGCGGCCTCCATCATCGCTTCCAGCGGGCTGGCTCCGGAGCGGCGGGCGCGTTCGTCGGCGTCCAGCAGCAGAATGCCGTTCTTGGCCACGATGCCGATGACCATAATCAGCCCCATGAAGCTCGACACGTTGAAGCCCGTTCCCGTGATGAGCAGCGCAAACAGAACGCCCGCAATCGACAGCACAGAGCTGGTCAGGATGGCGAAGGGTGCGGAGAAGTTGCGGAACTCCACCAGTAGTACGCCGAAGACCAGAGCCAGAGCCAGCACCAGAACCCGCGCCAGATCGGCGAAGGACTTCTGCTGCTCCGCGTAGGTTCCGCCGTACTCAACCTGAACGCTGGCCGGCAGGTTCAGTCCGCGTACAGCGGCCTGAACTTTGCTCATTGCGCCGCCCAGATCCGAGCCTTCGAGTCGCCCGCTAACCAGAACCACGTTCTTCAGGTTCTCGCGATGAATCTCGTTCTGCGGCGGCAGTTCGACCACCGTGGCCAGTGAGCCAAGCGTCGCCGTGTGTCCGCTGGCAGAGTTGAAGACCGTGTTTTCGATGGCCGCAAGCGAGGCGCGGTGCGAGTCGTCCATGCGCACGCGAATGGTGTACGGACGACCATCGACGATCATCGGCTGGCTTGCAGGCAGTCCATCCAGCAGCGAGGTCGCGTCCTCGGCAACCTCCTGCGGCGTGAAGCCGAGCCGACTGGCGACGACGGGATCGATCTGGAAGGTCGTAGCCGGACCGCTCAGCGTATTGTCGATGCCATTCTGCGTATCGACGATGCCGGGGATCGCGCTGATCGCCGCCTGCACCTTGGGGCCAAGTTGTTGCAGCAGCGCCGTGTCATTGGAGAAGAGCTTGATCTGGATCGGCTCAGGCGAGTTCGACAGGTCTCCGATCATGTCTTCCAGAACCTGCGTGTACTCCACGTCGAGCGTTGGCTCGGCGGCGCTGACACGGGCGCGCACGTCGGCGATCACCTCATCAATCGAGCGCGAACGGTTCGGCTTCAGGCGCACGGTAATGTCGCCAAAGTTGGCCTCGGTCACCGCCGCCAGCCCTAGTTGCAGCCCGGTGCGGCGTGAGGTAATCGAGACCTCCGGCGTATCGCGCAAAATCTGCTCTACGTGCGCGATAACCCGCTGCGTCTCGGCCAGCGAGCTTCCCGCAGGCATGGTGCAGTCGGCGATGAAGGCTCCCTCGTCCATCTCCGGCAGCAGATTCGTCCCCAGTCCGGCGTAGATGAAGTAGCTCGCAACCAACAGAACCGCGGCAATCGCAGCGATCGTCCACGTCCTGGCCAGAACCCAGCCCAGAGCGCGGCGATGCACGGCAAGAATGCGGCGCAGGATCAGCCCAGCCTCTTTCTGCTCGAGGTTTTCCAACTCAGCCTCGACCGACTCTTCCGATATTCCCGAATCTTCGGCCTCTACCTCGGCCTGCGCCTTGCCCTTGTGGCGCAGCAGGTAGAGCGAGAGCGCCGGAGTAAACGTCAGCGCCAGCATCAGCGAGGTCAGCAACGACGCGGTCATCGTGATCGCCAGCGCGCGGAAGAAGGTTCCCGTCACGCCCGAGACGGCGACCAGCGGCAGGAAGACAACGACCGGAGTAATCGTCGAGCCGATCAGCGGACGAGTGATCTCGCCCAGCGCGCGGCGCACTGCCTCCGTGCGCGAGCGACCATCATCGCGATGCACCACGATGTTCTCCACCACCACGATGGCGTCGTCAATCACCAGACCAATGGCCGCAGCCAGTCCGCCCAGCGTCATCAGGTTGAACGACTGGCCGATCAGCCAGAGAAAGAGAATCGTAATCGCGACGGTCACCGGAATGACCAACCCGGCCACCAGCGCCGAAGACCAGTCGCGCAGAAAGAGAAAAAGGATCAGGCAGGCGAGGAGCAGCCCAATCAGAATCGCGTCGCGCACACTGCTGATCGAGTCATGCACCAGCTCCGACTGATCGTAGAACGGGGTAAGATGGATGCCCGCCGGAAGGCTGTGCGAGAGTTGCGCGATCTCTGCGGCAACGCCCTCGGCCACGCTGACCGTGTTGCTCGTCGGCTGGCGAGCGATGTTGATCAACACCGCTGGCTTTCCGTTTGCATCGACGATGGTATAGACCGGCGTGGTCGCCGGACCCAGCGTGGCAACGTCGGAGATGCGCACCGGCGTTCCGCTGGCCGTGGTCTTGACCACCAGATTGCCCAGCGCGGCCACGTCATGCGCCTGCGCTCCCACCAGCGCCAGAATCAGTTGATGATCCGCCTCATACAGCCCCGGCGAGTCGATGATGTTCGAGGTCTCGACGGCATTGACCAGATCGAGTACCGTCACTCCCGTCGCCTGTAGCTTGGCCGGGTCGGGAACGATGTGGAACTCTGGCTGCTGCCCGCCCTGCACCACCACCGTCGATACGCCCGCAACGCGGTTGATCGGCGGCTTCAGGTCGAAGGTCGCCATCTGCCACAGCGCCGTCTGCGAGACGGTGTTCGGCCCGCGCTCGTCCGCCGTCAGCGCGTAGCCAAGAATGGGGAAGGTCGCAAAGGTCAGGCGATTGGTGGTGATCTTCGCCGACGCGGGAAGCTCGGCCTGCACCTTGGCCAGCGCGGCGTCGGTCAGTTGCAGGGTGCGGAACATGTCCACGCCCCAGTCAAAGAAGAGGCTCACCTCAGCCGATCCGCGACTGGTCGTACTGCGCACGGTCACCAGCCCGGGGACGCTGTTGACCGCGTCTTCGATGGGCTTGGTGATCGTCACCTGCATCTGCTCAACCGGCATCACGCCGTTGTCCACGCCAATCACCACGCGGGGAAAGTTCGTGTCTGGAAAGACGGCGAGCGGAACCTGAAACGAGGCGTACACGCCAGCCATCGTCAGCAAAATCAGAAAGAAGAAGATCGGCTTGGCCATTGGAACCAGCCAGAAGCTCTTCGCCTTGGAATGCTCTTGGGAGGCAAGGCTCACGGCTTCTCTCCCGACTTATCGTCTTCGTCTTTTTTCGCTCCAGCCGCTTCGATGGTGACCTTGGTTCCCTCGTCAAGCCCGTAGCCGCCGGATGTAATCACCGTGTCTCCCGGCTTGAGTCCGTCGAGAATCTGCGTACTCTCGTTGTTCGCAATGCCAACCGTAACGCTGCGTCGCTTCGCCGTTCCGTCCGCATCGACGACCATGACGACCTTGCCCGCGCCCTCGGTCGAACGCTGCACCGCCTCGGTCGGAATCAGCAACGCATGCTGAACGGTGCGTCCCTGAATCGTGGCGTGGGCGGCGGTTCCCGGCATCAACCTGCCCTTGGCGTTGTCCACCTTCAGCCACACCTCGACCGTCGTGCTTCCCGGATCGAGCGCAGGGCTAATCAGCGAGACCGTCGCGGGAACCGGCCCGTCAACGCCGACAATCGTGAGCGTCGCCTTCGCCCCGAGAGCGAGTTGCTGCACCTGCGCCTGCGCAAGGTGGATCTTGGCGATTAGCGACGAGGTATCCATCACGGTGACGACCGCCGTCCCCGCAGCCGCCGTCTCTCCCACAAAGAGCGGGCGATCCGTAACCACGCCGCGAATCGGCGAGCGCAGCCGGGTGTAGCTCAACTCCGCCTGCGCGCCCAGTAGCTTGCCCTGCGCCGATTGCAGATTGCCCTTGGCCGAGTCGATCGCCGCCGCGTGGCCCGCCTTCTTCATCGCCTCGTAGTGCTGGCTGGCGATCTCGAAGGCCGCCTGCGCCTGCAACTGCGCGGCCTTGGCCGTATCCACATCGCGTCCCGGAATCGCTCCCTGCGCGAAGAGTTGTTGGCGCGCCGCCGTGATCGACTTGTCCAGATCGAGCGTCGCCTTAGCCTGCTGTAGATCCAGCCGCGCCTTGGTCTCGTCCTCTGGAATCGCCGACTCGGTCGCTGCGGTGTACGTCGCTTTGGCCGCCGTGAACGCGCCCTGATTATCCATCGTCGCCGCCGCAAGATCCTGATCCTCCAGCGTCGCTACAAGCTGCCCCGCCGCAACGTGCGATCCGCGCTGCACCAGCAACGCTTTGATCGGCGCAGTGATCTTGGCCTGTATCGCCGCCTGCGCAACCGGAGCCAGCGTCGCGTCAGCCTCAATCTGCTCGGTGATCGCACCCGTCTCTGGATGCTCGGCCTGCACCGCGACGGCGGGCTTCGCGGCCTCTGCCGCATCGTCATGCTTCTTGCATCCCTGCGGCAAAACCAGCAGCGACAAAGCAAGCGCCAGAGTAACCGGACGGAAAAGCGGACGAATAAACGGATTGACCAGCAACCGAACAAGCGCCAAAAGTACGCTCCATCCCAGCCTGAGAAGCTGTATAAAAACTACGAGTTTGCGCAAGACTGCGGAATGGCCCAAGACTCTGCCGTTGCCTTTGCCTCTGAGATAGGTCAGGGCTTTATCCCTGACGCCAGAATCGTCGCACGAATGAGGGGCTTTAGCCCCCGGGACACAGTCCTCTATCATTCCCGTCGAGACGATCCGCCCTTGCCGTCGCTCGCCTTCGTTCCCAGAAAAAAACCAATTCGCATCTTGCATTAGATCGTCCCTGTCAAAATCTGAAGATTGGCCAGCGCAAGCTGGGTGCGAACCACACCGTCGCTGTGAGCCAGTTCGGCTTGAGCGAGAGTATTCTGCGCGTCCACCACATCGAGTACGCTGGCCTCGCCCGCCGTGTAGCGCATCCGAGTCAACCGCAGGCTCTCGCGCGCCGTGTCCACGCTGAGTTGCAGCGAAGCGAGCTGCGAACTGGCCAGTTCCGCCTCGTTGTAGAACTCCTCAAGCTGCGCAACCAGCGTGCGTTGCGCCGAACTCAGAGCCGTCTTCGCAACCTCGCGCTGGGTGCGAGCCTGACGAACCTTGTTCTCCGTCGCGAACCAGTCGAATACGGGAATATCCAGCGTCGCCGTTGCACCATAGCCCAGATTGCGCGGCGCGTCATCAAAGTGGCTGGCCAGCGCGGACTGCGAGGCGCGTCCATTGACCGCGAACTGCGGCGCGTCGATGCCGTACAGATAGCTGAGCGAGAGCGACGGAAGATAGCCGCTGCGAGCCGCTGTCACATCCAGCGCGCGCTCATGCAGCGTCTCCAGCGCGCTCCGCAGCTCTGGATTGCTGGTCTTCGCCGCGCTCTCGAAGGCTGCGCGCTCCTCCAGCGGCTTGGCCGCAGGCAGCGCAACCGAGTAGGGCGAGCGCGGATCGGCGAAGAGCAGTACGCCCAGATCGAGCCGCACCTTCTCCGCCTGCAACTTTGCGTCGTTCAGGTCGCGCTCACGCTGCTGCTGGGTCAACTGCGCCTTCAGAACGTCGGAGTGCGCGGCCTCGCGGGCCTCTTCGCGCTGCCCGGTCTGCGCAACAAAGTCTTTGGCCTCGTTCAGCGCGCGCTGCTCGACGGCAACCTTCTCCTGCGCCGTCGTTGACGCATAGAACAGCCCCACAACAGTCGCCGTCAGCCCGCGGCGAGCGATCTCCAACTCCGCCGAAGCAATCGCCGCAGCAGCCGAAGCGTGAGCAACCGAGTTCCACTGCCCCAGGCCTATCGTCTCCGTCACCACGCCCTGACTGACGTACTCATGCACGGCGTTGCTTGCAATAAAGCTCTGCTGACTGGGCGCCTGCGCATTGGCAGCCAGCGCAGCCGCGCTCGGCGCATGAGCATAGCGAGCCCCTTCGGTGTAGAGAAACTGATTGTGATAGACCACCTGCGGCAGCAACCCGGACCGCGCAATCGAGCGATCAAGCTGCGCATTGCGACTGGCAGCCACCGCAGCGCGAAAGCCGGGTTCGTTGGCGCGAGCCAGTTCCAGAGCCTGATCCAACGTAACGACAGCCACGGAAGAAGCGGCAGAGGAATCCCGCGCCGATTCGGAAGTCGCAACAGTACGCACCGGAGTAGACGGAGCAACCGGAGCAGGAGACTCAGGCAGAGAACCCAGCGTCTGCGCCACAGTTGGCGGGGCAGCAATCGCCGGCGCATTCTGCGCCAAAGTCGTTCCGGCGATCAACAGTGCGGCACAGCTGAGGAGACAAAGAATAGAAAGGGGCTGCGTGAGTTTCATAGGCCTGATTCCCATCCTACGAGAACCCACTGCATTTACGCTATGTTTTGATTACAGCCATGCAACAGCAAGGGTACTCGCATCCTGACGTTGAATCGTTCCCCATATAAGCCATCGCCGGGTGCCCCATCCATCGCAGCAACATCGCGATGGGTGGGATGAATACAGATCGCACCACGAGCCTTTGCCTTTGCCTTTGCCTGGCAAGGGCCAAAGGCCCGTCCTATATTTAGACCGGTTCGCGAATTTGTGTAGACCGTATTTATTTGTCATTCCGTAGCAAAGCGGAGGAATCTGCTTTTGCTTTTGCTCGTTGCTCGTTGCTCGTTGCTCGTTGGAATACACCATTACGGGAACCGCATCTAGCCTAGGCCGAAGGCCTAGGAATCGTCCCGCCAACACCCTACGGGCTGAAGGCCCGCGCAATAGCCTTCGCGCAAGCGTCAATACGCCCGAACCAGCTATATACCGATGCGGTCTGGCACCACAGACAAGCCCAACTCCCGCGCCCCAGCCAGCGTCAGAACCATGTCTTCGCCTTGTACCGCGCATACTCCTCGCCAAAGGCCTCTGACAACACGCGCGCTTCCTTCCGTGCGCGAAACACCTGCACCGGAATCACCGCAACCGCCAGCCCCACAAACTCCCACCGCCCCAGCACCATCGCCATCCCCGCGATGAAGAACTCCGCAAACAGATAGATCGGGTTGCGTATCCGCGAATAAAGCCCCGTCGTCACCAACGTCCTCGCCTTGGCCTGCACCGAGAATGACGCGCCCAACTGCACTCGCGCCACAACGATGAGCGCCAACGCCACCGCAGCAATCGCCGCGCCGGCAATCTTCACCCCATCCCAAGCCACGCTTGATGCGTGCAGGCAAGCCCACACCACTCCCGCAATCATGATCGCCATCGTAACCAGATTCAGCCGCATCGTCTCAGTCCTCTTCCTTCGCCGCAACTCGCGGAGCCCACGTCCAGCCCTCCACTTTATACTCCGGGTCGAGCGGCATCGCCAGCATAGAAAATTCTTCTCGCCGCGCCGCCATCACCATGCAACTGACCAGCGCATCAAAGGCGTCCTCGCTCTCTCGCGCCTTCGCCAGCACCCCATGCGACAGCGCAGCATACGCCGCGTCCTCCCTGCACTTGGCGCGAAGATACTCCGCTCGCGCCTCCGCATTCGACTTGCGCACCGGCCCGGTATTCAGACGCGTATACATCTCCACCAGCAGCGGACGGTCATCCTTCAACGCAGGCCGATCAAACGGCCAAACCGCAAAGCCAGCCTCGCGCAGCCGCTTCAGCACCGGCATTCCGCGCACCGACGCCGTCCCCACGCTGCCCGCTCCGCCAATCTGAAAGACGCTCTTCGGCCCAATCCCGCGCACCCGCTCGGCGCGCTCCGCCTGGGGAATCAGCGCCGCCAGCTTGCAGTCGATGTCGGTAGCGCGCAGCATCCGGTGCAACCCATCGCCGCAGAACTCGGCAGGTTTCGGATGCTTCCCCCAGAACCGCCGATCCTCGCATCCCGCCGCCAGCCATAGCTCGCCGTGTCCTCTCTCCACCAACTCCCAAAACGCAGGCCCATCCGCACAGCCCAGTTCATCGCGCACAAACCAAGCCGGAAAGCTGAAGCAGAAGTCCAGCCCAACCACCATGCGCGGCGTCTCCCTCGCCAGCGCAGTCAGCCACTCGCAAACCTCGTCCCGCGTCCGCCCGCCCTCCAGCGAGACTCGCCCGCCGTCCACCTTTCCCGTCGCCGCAGCCGTCCAAACCCCAGCCCAGATCTTGCGCCGCTGCCCCGCCGCGCTGCGATCGCCCGACCAGTCGATCGCAACCACACGCTCAACAGCCAGACCAGCCCGCACTACTCCTCCACCTCGAACTCCTCCACCGCAACGCCCCATTCGCGCAGCACCTTGAAGACCGTCCCAGCGGAAAATCCCGCGCGCAGCAGCCGCCCCATCACCCGCGCCGACTCCTGCTTGGCCTTCTCTCCCGACGGCTGCTTCATCCTCTTTCTCGCGCAGTACTGCCGCGCCAACTCGACCTCATCCACGCCCTCGTAGGCCGCGCCAATCGCCGCTCCCACCGTCTCCGCCGCCACGCCCTTGGCCGTCAGATCCTGCTGCACCCGCCTGCGCCCGAACTTCTCTCCCTCCTTGCGCAGCCGCGTGTAGTCGGCGGCAAAACGCACGTCGCTCAGGTAGTTCAGCTCCTTCAGCCGAGCGACCACCGCGTCCATCGCCCTCTCGCCCTCGTCGCCCGGAATCGCGCGCCGCTGCATCAATCGCCGCAGCTCGCGCTCGGTCCTCATCCGCGAGGCCAGCATCCGCACGGCGTATTCGAACAGCCCCGCCTCGCCCACCGGCTCCCGCTTCTTCGCAACCTTGAACGCCATCACTCAACCTCTAACGCTCGTCTTCACAACGCTCGTCTCATAATGCTCGTCTCATAACGCTCGTCATTCTGGCGCAGCCAGAATCTCTGTCGTTGCCTTTGCCCGCCTACTTCGTCTCCGCATACTTCCCCGTCCTCGTCCAGCGATCGCACCAGTCCCCAACCGTCTCATACCAAAGCTGCGAGTCCTGCGGCTTCAGCACCCAATGGCTCTCGTCCGGAAAGTATAAAAACCGCGACGGAACGCCCTGCCGCTGCAAAGCCGTAAACAGCTCGAAGCCCTGCGACACATCCAGCCGATAGTCCCTCTGCGAATGAATAATCAGCGTCGGCGTCTTGGCCTTCTCAATCGACCGCAGAGCCGACCACTTCCTAAACGGATCCTGATCCGCCGCCAGCCCCGCATACCGCCACGGAGTAGCCGGATGCCCCACACCTCCCCGCCCGTCATTCTGACCTACCAGTTCGTCATTCTGACCTCCGGTCAGAATCTCCGTCGTTGCCTTTGCTGGATGCCCCACACCTCCTCGTTCATCATTCCGCAGTACCTTTTGCTTGTCATTCCGCAGCGAAGCGGAGGAATCTGCTTTCATCCCAGCCACCGGATCATACCCACCACTGAACCCATCCCAACCCGCCGGAAAGTCCTCCGGCCTGCGGAACTCCCACTCGTTGAACCACATCTCCTCGGTCGTGCCATACGCGCTCACCGGATCGACCATTCCGTCATGGGTCACAATGCACTTGAAGCGGTCGTTGTGGGTCAGAATCCAGTCGGCCATAAACCCGCCATAGCTTGCCCCCAGCGCGCACTCCCGCGTCTTGTCGATGAAGGGATACGTCGCCTCGGCATAGTCCAGCCCCTTCATCAGGTCGACATACGCCCGCCCGCCCCAGTCGCCGCTCACCTCATCCACAAACTTCTGCCCATACCCCGTAGACCCGCGCCGATTGATCCCCACCACCACATACCCATCGGCCGCCAGCAGCTCCCAGTTCCAGCGATAGCTCCACGAGTCCCCCAGCGCCGTCTGCGGCCCCCCATGCATCACAAACTTCACCGGATACTTCTTCGTCGGATCAAAGTTCGGCGGCTTGACGATAAAGCCCTGAACCGGCGTGCCATCGGCCCCAACAAACTTGAACGTCCCCAACTCTGCGAGATCAAGCTGATCCAGTAGAGCGTCGTTCAGATGGGTGATCTTCTCCCTATCGTGGGACGACAAAATCGGTTGAGGCTGTGTGTGAGGCAGCGTGCTGTCGATGGAGAAGCTCCTGCGGTCGTCATACTCCTTTTGTTTGTCCGCCGACATTGGGAGAGTGGTGTAAGAGGTCCACATGCGAAGGTCGGTAGCTGAGATCTCTGTCGGCATATCGATCCCCATCTCGCTCACCACAAGAGATACACCGTCTCGGCTCAACGCAAGTTCCGACAGCTCGTGATAATCCCACCAGATCGATTCGATCTTTCCCGGCTCTGTTCCGCCAATGTTCACCTTCCCGACGAAGGTCGTCCCAGCATCGCCACTCGCGAAGAAAATTGACTTTGAATCCGGTGCCCAAGTGAATTCATCCACCCAACGATCGAACTTCGGCATCAACTCCTTCGGTTCCGACCACTCGCGCCCGATAACTCGCTGGCTCGCTAACTCGCTAACTCGCTGCACCACCATCAATCGAAAACGATCCGACTCAAACCCCGCCCGAGCCTGCGACCGGAACGCCAGCCACTTCCCATCCGGCGAGTACTCCGGCTCATCATCGCTCCCCGGCGAGGTCGACACCTTCACCGCCTTTGCCCCCGGCTCGTCCAGCCGTAGCGTAAACACATCGTTATTCGTCGAAGCCGCCGGAACCTTATCCAGGTTCGTCACATAAGCGATCTCCTTCGAGTCGGGAGCCCACGCATACTCCAGCGGCCCGCCCAGCATCCACGTCGGCGTCTCCGCATCCCCCACCGCACTCGCCGGAGTCACGTCGCGCACCCAGTCATTGCCTTTGGACGAACCGCCCCCATCCACATCCACCACCAGAATGTGTGTCCGCTTCAGCCCGGTGTACTGATCCCAATGCCGATAGAGCAGCGAATCCCAAACCTGCCCCTTCACGGGACTAGCCACCGCAGCCTCATCCTTAGCCTTGTCGCAGGCGTCCTCTTCGGCCCACATAATCTCGGGTGCCCCATCCATCGCGGCAGTATCGCGATGGGTGGGAGCCGACACCGCTCGCGCTCCCGCCTTCACGCTGCACGTGGGATAAACCTGCGCGGTAAACATCAGCCGCTTTGAATCCGGCGACCAGATCGCCCCATCCGCCCCACCCGCCACATTCGTTACCTGTACCGCCGTGCCAACCTTACCCGCCGCCTCATCCCACGGCGCAAGGTAAATCTGATCCTTCAGCGAAAACGAGACCGACTTTCCATCCGGCGAGAACCGCCCAAACGACTCCCCATCGCCAAACGTCACCTGCTTCTCAGGATTCTCCGCAGCTCGCTTGCGATCCGCCTCCGTAGCAATCGCTTTGTCGATTGGGCGGGCCGTAGGTGCAACCGTCCCTGCTCCAGCCAGCGCCACCACCCAAAGATGGTTCACCTTGGTGTTCTTCTCCAGCGACACATCCGTCACTGAGAACATCACCCACTTGCCGCTCGGCGAGATCTGCGGATCGCTCACGCGCCTCATCGCCATCAGGTCGGCAAAGGTCATCGCCCTCTTCGCCGCCGCTGGCTTGCCATCCGCCGTTTTTTGTTTGCCATTCCGCTGCGAAGCGGAGGAATCCGCTTTTCCATCCGCGGCAACCGTCTGTCCAACAGCCATTCCCAGAGTCGCCATCGCGACCCACGCCAGCGCAACCGTACGCATCTTCTTCATCGCGCCAGTTTACATCCAACCGCAACAATCTTCACGCTCCGCGCAATCCTGCCCCAACTACAAAGCCTCCCCGTTAGACATAGAATCAAACTCGCAGCGTCTAATCCAAAGACCACTGATCGAAGACGGAGTGTCATCCCGATGAAACTGCTCGCCCAAACCGCCGCACTTCTCGCGCTCACCCTCACGGCGCAGGCCCAGAGCGGCTTCGGCAAACTCGACCCGACTCCACCCACCGGCATCGCTCCCGACGATATCGTCAAACGCCTCGCCGCGCGCGAGAGCGAGTTCGCTCAGGCGCGGCAGGATTACATCTATCGCCAGACCGTCAAGGTTGACACCATCAACGACGACAACGGCAAGATTGACGGCGAGTATCAGCAGATCACCGACATCACCTTCTCCCCCGAAGGCCGTCGCGAGGAGCACGTCCTCTTCGCCCCGCAGAACACCCTCGACCGCATCATGATGACGCCCGCCGACTTCGACGAGATCGAGCATCGCCTGCCCTTCGTCCTCACCACCGAAGACCTGCCGCAGTACGACCTGACCTACCTCGGTCGCCAGAAGATCGACGAGCTGGACACCTACGTCTTCGATGCCGCGCCCAAACGCATCGAGAAGAAGCAGCACTACTTCCAGGGCCGCGTCTGGGTCGATCAGCAGGACTTCCAGATCGTCCTCATCAACGGCAAGACCGTCCCGCAGGACACGCGCCCCGGCCACGAAGACCTGCAACCGCCCTTCACCACCTACTACGAGCAGGTCGACGGAAAGTACTGGTTCCCCACCTACACCAAGGCCGAGTCCGTCCTGCACTTCGCCGCGCAAAAGGGCGCGCTCTCCAACGACGTCCACATCCGCTCCACCGTTCGCTACACCGACTACAAACGCTTCCGCGTCTCCACCCGCATGATCTTCAACGGAGCAGACGTCACCAACAAATCAGCCGAACCCACCGCCCCCACGAAGCAGCCGGGGACGAAATATACGGAGGCGAAATAACCGGACACGAAAAGCCGTGTGCCCATCTTCGCGACAGCCTCATCGCCGCTGAATGAATTTTCCGAATCACTGTAGCCCATTTCTTGTCATTCCGTAGCGCGAGCGAAGGAATCTGCTTTTGCCTTTGCTCCTGTTTTTTGCTTGTCATTCTGAGCGAAGCGAAGAATCCCCGCATTTCGCTCGCAGTGTCACGATCTACACCATTGTGGGAAAAGCTCCAAGCTGTTGTTTTTGTCTCTGAGATAGGTCAGGGGTTTACAGGCTGCGGAAAAACTCATGCTTTTGCCTTTCGGAGGGAGCAGGGGGCTTCAGTCCCCTGAACACGTCCTTCGTTCGGCAATGCATCGCGGAATGGAGAGAACGATCGAGTTATTAAACAGGCTCTAAGGTGAACTTCAATTCCCCTTCGGGAGTAAGCAAAGCGGTTCCTCCCGCCACGCTCAGGGGAAAGATTATGCGAAACTAGACAGAGCCGCATGACCGATCTCACCAGCCTGCTTCATACCACCTTCGGCTTTCCCGCCTTCCGCGCCAATCAAGAGGCTGTCTGCCGAGCCGCCACCGACGGACGCGACGCTCTGCTCGTCATGCCCACCGGAGCGGGAAAATCGCTCTGCTACCAGCTTCCGGCCATCGCTCGCGGCGGAACGGCGCTGGTCATCAGTCCGCTGATCGCGCTGATGGACGACCAAGCCGGCAAGCTCGCCGAGATCGGCCTGAAGGTCGCGCGAATCCACTCCGGCCTAAGCCGCGAGGACTCGCGCCAAGCCTGCCGAGACTATCTCGACGGCACCCTGAACTTCCTCTTCATCGCTCCCGAGAGGATGCGCGTTCCCGGCTTCCCGGAGATGCTGGCCCGCCGCAAGCCCAGCCTCATCGCCATCGACGAGGCGCACTGCATCAGCGCCTGGGGACACGACTTCCGCCCCGACTATCGCACCCTCGGCGAGCATCTGCCAGCCCTGCGACCAGCGCCAATCATCGCGCTGACCGCAACCGCAACGCCGACCGTGCAGCAGGACATCGTCGCCCAGCTCAGCTTGCAGAATCCTGCGCTTTTCATCCACGGATTCCGCCGCTCCAACCTCGCCATCGAAGTGGTTGAGATGTCGAAGCCGCGCCGCCACGAGTTCACCGCCAAGCTGCTGCGCGAACCCGCCTCGCGTCCGGCCATCGTCTACGCGCCCTCGCGCAAGGCCGCCGAAGATCTCGCCTCTGACCTGGCTCGCCGCTTCCCCGCCGCCGCTTACCACGCAGGACTCGAACCCAGCGTCCGCGAACGCGTCCAGGCGGAGTTCCAATCCGGCAAGCTGGAGGTCGTCGTCGCCACCATCGCCTTCGGCATGGGTATCGACAAGGCCGACGTACGAACCGTCGTCCACATCTCGCTGCCCGCCTCGGTCGAGGCCTTCTATCAGGAGATCGGACGAGCCGGACGCGATGGACTGCCCAGCCGCACCATCCTGCTACACAGCTACGCCGACATCAAGATGCACGAGTTCTTTCTGGAGCGAGACTACCCGCCCGCCGCAGACCTCACCCGCGTCGCCAAGGTTCTCACCGACGAGTACCTGATGCCCGAGCCGCTCGCGCAGAAGCTCAGAATGGATCTAGGCAGCTTCTCCAAGGCCATCGAAAAGCTCGTCGCGCAGGGTGCGGCCTCCATCGACATCGCGGGAAACATTCGCCGCGCTACGCCCAAAGCCGCCAAGCCCGAGTCGTGGACCTCCGGCTATCAGGCCCAGATCGCCTTCCGCAGATCGCAGATCGACCGCATGGTCGCCTTCGCCGACACCCAACAATGCCGCATGACCGCCCTGATTCGCCACTTCGGAGACACCGCCGACTCGACCCGACCCTGCGGCATCTGCGACGTCTGCAACCCGGCAGGCGCGACGGCGCAGAGCTTCCGTCCGCCCAACACGGAAGACCTCCGCCAGCTCACGGCGATCCTCGAAGCGCTCGAAGGCCAATCCCGCTCCACCGGCAAGCTCTACACCGAACTATCCACCGGAGCCTTGCGCAACACCGATGCTGGTCGCGACCGCAAGACCTTCGACACCCTACTCGACGCCCTCTCGCGCGCAGCACTGATCGACCTCACCGCCGAGACCTTCACCAACCCCGAAGGCAACGTCATACCCTACAAGAAAGTCTCGCTCACCTACGAGGGCCGCGAGGCCGCCAGCACCGGTAAGATCCACGCTCCAGACATCCTTCTGCAAGACGCGGAATCCGGCACGACCACCGCGAAGTCAAAGAAATCATCCTCGGCCAAGCCCTCCAAAGCCTCGCTCAAGGCCGAACGTGAGCAGACCTCCGCCGCCTACACGCCCGCCCAGCGTCAGCTCGACGAGTCCCTCCGCGCATGGCGCAAAGCCGAAGCCGCCAAGACCGGCAAGCCCGCCTTCATCGTCTTCGGCGACGCGGTTCTTGCGAACGTCGTCCGCGCCAATCCGCAGACCATCTCCGAACTTCTCACCGTCTCCGGCATTGGCCCGGAGAAAACCGACAAATTCGGCGCCGAGATCATCGCCCTCTGCCGAGCTGACGGCGCAGCAACGCCCGTCTCTGCTCAGCCCACAGAAAAACAGCCATCCCCCAGGCCGAAGCGCAAGACGTCCGAGTCGTCAATTCAACCGGAGCGCCCTTCTGGCAAGCACTCATCGCGGCTGGAGCGAAGCGAAGTGGAAAGCGCCCCACATCCTTCCCGCAGTGCCAATACTCCCAGTCAGCCGACCGAGACCTTCCACCGCTCGCGTCCCACGGCTCCCGCTCTCGCCGACGACCTCACTCCAGCTCAGCAGCAGCTTGACGAGGCTCTCCGCGTCTGGCGCAAGGCCGAATCCGAGCGCATTGGCCTGCCGCAATTCTTCGTCCTTGGTTCGTCGGCTCTGCGCAGCATCGTGCTGATGCGTCCGCGCACCATCGCCCAGCTCCAAAGCATCGCCGGCATCGGTCCCGACAAGGCGGAGAAGTTCGGCACCAGCATCGTCGCCCTCTGCAACGCATAAAGTCTTTTCGTTACAGTAACAAACAATACTTCCCCAACTACTTTATGCTATTTCGCAGCCTGCTTACTTTGTCATTCCGCAACCTCTTACTTTGCCATTCCGCAGTCTCGTTGTGTGCATTCCGCAGTCTCGTTGTTTGTCATTCCGCAGTCTCGTTGTGTGCATTCCGCAGTCTCGTTGTTTGTCATTCCGTAGTCTCTTTGTTTGTCATTCCGTAGCGAAGCGGAGGAATCTGCTTTTGTCTTTATTTGTCTTTGCCCTATCCGTCTTGATCCGTGCTTCTATCTGCGTCATCCGTGTTAAGCCTTTTCTCCCACACTCTCTTATTGCGAAATCCGCGAAAATCCGACATACTTAGTTGTTGGGTTGTGTGAATTGTGGTTCCGTCATTCTGAAGGCCGGACCGCTTAATCTCTTCGCCCAAACACATTGTCGTTTCGAGAGGAATTCCCAAGTGTTGATGATCCGTCTGGCGCGCGTAGGCGCCCGCAAGCAGCCCCATTACCGCATCGTTGTCATTGAGAAGGATCGCGCGCGCAACGGTCGTTCCGTTGAAGTCGTCGGCACCTACAACCCCCGCACCAACCCCGCTTCGATCGAGTTCAAGCGCGACCGCGTCGCCTACTGGGTCGGCACTGGCGCTCAGATGTCGGACCGCGTCGCCAAGCTCTTCGCCGTACCGGTCGCGGAGCCGGTCGTAGAAGCCACCCCCGCCGCCTAGTAACCAACTAGTACACGGTAACCATTTTTTCGTGTCAAAAAACGCCTCCGGCAGCATTATTTCTGCCTATTTTCTACTTTTGTCGGGTAGACTTCTCACAGGGCCGCTTCTAAAACGGGCGGCCTGCGTGACCCGTCTGGCATCTCTGCGCAGAATGTGGCCACGGGTCTGCCCCGATAGTAAGTGGTTCATTCTCTGAAGACCTTTCGCAGATTGAGACGATGAGATGAATCGTACCGGCGCAGCATACTCCCAAGAGGTGTGTGTGATGAACGAAGCTACTTCCGCTGCAAACAGCCCGTCGGCCGAAAAGATCAAGCAGCTTGTCCTGGAAATTGTTCAGGCTCTGGTCGATCAGCCCGATGACATCTCCGTCGAACTCATCGAGAACTCTGAGTCGTCCATCCTGCGCGTCCGCGTGGCACCGCAGGACATTGGCAAGGTAATCGGCAAACAGGGCCGCACGGCGCGCTCCCTGCGCACCATCCTCGGCGCCGCCAGCATGAAGCTACAGCACCGCTTCTCGCTCGACATCATTGAAGATGGCGAGATCGACGGCGGCGACAGCTCGCAGACAAGCTGACCATGAACTCAGCCTCGCAGTGGATTGTATTGGCCCAAGTCCTGCGTCCCCAAGGGCGCAAGGGCGAGGTTCTCGCCGATCTATTCACCGACTTCCCGGAGCGCTTCGAGACTCATCCTCAAGTCTGGCTCGCCCCAGAGGGCTTCGCCGAACAGTCCGAGGTCGAGCAGGCAGACGCAGCCTCTGACGCAGGAAGCCAGCCCGTTGTTTCGCCACTCACGCAATCAGCCGAGGTCGTCTCGCACTGGCTTCCCGTCGGGCGCAACGCGGGTCGCATCGTCCTCCACTTCGCGGGAGTCGACAGCATCGAGCAGGCCGAAAAGCTCTCTGGCAAAGAAGTTCTCATCCCGCTGGAAGAGCGTCTCCCTCTGGACTCCGACGCCGCCTACATCTCCGACCTGATCGGCTGCACCGTCTACGACCGCGACCGCGCCATTGGAACCGTTGCCACGGTCGAGTTCCCCACCACCCCAGACGGGACGCGCCGCCTCGACGATGCCGCACCGCTGCTCTCGGTCCTCTCGCCCAGCGGCGACGAGATCCTGATCCCCTTCGCCCGCGACTTCCTGCTCTCGCTCGATCCCGCAGCCAAGTCGATCCGCATGTCCCTGCCCGAGGGCCTGACCGAGATCAACCTCCAAAGCAGCAATGAGACCAGCAGTCCAAAGAGAACCCCGCGCAGCAGCGCCGCCGAGAAGTAACCATGCGCTTCGACATTCTCACCATCTTCCCCGACTTCTTCGCCGGCCCGTTTGACCACGGCGTTCTCAGCCGAGCCATCACCACCGGTCTGGTCGAGGTCGCCACCCACGACCTGCGCGCCTTCACTCACGACCGCCACCGCACGGTCGACGATCGTCCCTTTGGCGGCGGCGAAGGCATGGTCCTCAAACCGCAGCCCATCTTCGAGTGCATCGAGGCGTTCGGCGCAGACGAGACCACCGCTATTGCCCCCAAAACTACCCGCGACACTACGCGCCAGTCGGTAATTCTTCTCTCCGCGCAGGGCCGTCCGTTCACCCAAGCAACGGCGCACCGCCTTGCCAAGATGGAGCAAGTTGTCCTAATCTGCGGTCGTTACGAGGGCGTGGACGAGCGCGTCAGCGATCTGCTGGCCGACGAAGAACTCTCCATCGGTGACTACGTCCTCTCTGGCGGCGAACTGGCCGCAGCCATCATCGTCGATGCCACTGTGCGCCTGATTCCCGGCGTTCTGGGCCACGCCGACTCCAACCGTTACGAGAGCTTCGGCGTAGCCGATCACCAGCCCGAAGACCCCGAGGACGGCAAGACCGCAGACGGCGTTCCCCGTTCCACCCACGGCTCCGGCGGCATTCTGGACTACCCCCACTACACCCGCCCGTCCGACTTCCGCGGTACGCCAATCCCCGATGTCCTGGCCGGGGGCGATCACGCAGCCATCCGCCAATGGCGTCGCCAGATGGCCTTGGCCAAGACTCTGCGCAACCGCCCCGACCTTCTGGCCCGCGCCCCGCTCACCCGCGAAGACCGCGCCTATCTGGCCACCCTCGGCTACCGCCCCGCCTCCCACGCCTAGCGGCGTTTCGGTAATAGCGTAGACCATCGAGGAGTGAGCTACAGCAGATTCCTTCGCTTCGCTACGGAATGACAAACAAATTGGTCTACAGTAATTCGGAAAATGCTCTGAACGCCAAACGGCCCGCATCTCCAATCGAGATGCGGGCCGTATGCGTGGTCAAGCGCTAGTGGATTCTGTAGCTCAA
>Ga0302278_10000479_pt1 | contig 51482 bp, 59 predicted proteins | sample III_Bog_N3_2_FD_194543 | JGI IMG/M metagenome (GOLD analysis project Ga0302278, IMG submission 194543) | Peat permafrost microbial communities from Stordalen Mire near Abisko, Sweden - III_Bog_N3_2 | ecosystem: Environmental > Terrestrial > Soil > Wetlands > Peat | place: Sweden: Abisko...
CTGCTGCAATCCACGGTCTTCACCAGCGGCGGGAACCCGGTGCTGACGACCTCGCGCACGTGGGATTACGGGGTGCGGCTGCGGAGCATTGCCAACGTGGTGAACAACACGCCGGTGACTTCGCACAGTTACCAATATGACGCGCTGAACCGGCGCACGGCGGCGACGCTGGAGGACGGGTCGGTGTGGGCATACAGTTATGACAACCGGGACGAATTGACGGGCGCGAGCCGCTCCTGGCCGGCGTGGGAATACAACACCCCGGTGGCCGGGCAGCAGTTCACCTACGCTTACGACAACATCGGCAACCGGTTGACGGCCGGCTTTGGCGGGGACACAAACGGCCAGAACCTGCGCACAATCGCCTATGGCAACAACAGCCTGAATGAATACACCAACATTCAGACGCCGGGCTATGTCAACATCCTCGGCGCGGCGCTGGCGACGAACAGCGTGACGGTGAACGGGGGCGCGGCGGACCGCAAGGCGGAATATTTCCACCGGGAACTGACGGTGGCCAACGGCACCGGGCCGGTGTGGCAGAACGTGACCAACACCTCCGGCACCTTCACCAACCAGGGCGGCCTGCTGGTGCCCGCCGGCACCCAAGCCCTGACCTATGACGCCGACGGCAACCTGACGGCGGACGGCGTCTGGACGTATCACTGGGACGGCGAAAACCGGCTGATTTCCATGACCATGACGCCCATCGTGCCGGGCATCGCGAACGCCAACGTGCTGCAACTGAATTTCACCTATGATTTCATGGGGCGGCGGGTGCAAAAGGTGGTGTCCACCTGGAACGGCACCGCCTTCACGCCCCAAACCACGAACCTGTTCGTTTACGACGGCTGGAATTTGCTGGCGGTGGTCAATGCACAGGCTGCAGTTCAGCAGTCGTTCATGTGGGGACAGGATTTGAGCGGAACAATGATGCAGGGTGGTGGAATTGGCGGTTTGTTGATGGTTAGCATTTCCGGCACGAATTGCTTCGCGACTTACGATGGCAATGGGAATGTCACATCGTTGATCAATGTAGCGGATAAATCTCTGGCGGCGCGTTATGAATTTAGTGCCTACGGGGAAATGCTGCGCGCGACCGGGCCAATGGCGAAAGTCAATCCGTTCAGGTTTTCAACCAAGTTTTGCGATGTGGAGGATGGGTTGATATGTTTTCCGACTCGTTATTATTCACCCGCCAATGGACGCTGGTTGAACCGGGATTCAATTCAAGAAAAAGGGGGAATAAACCTTTTTGCATATTTGTTAAATTGTCCAATTTATGGAAATGACCCGCTCGGGAACGCTGATTACAATGCCGCAAGTGTCACCGCAGCAGCCGGGGCTGGTGCTACGATAGCAGAAACTGATGGTGCGCAGGTAAATGAAATATTCGCGCTTGCATCGGATGCTGTTGACGCAGCGGAACTCGAAGCAGACGAAGTCGGTGCCGTGGCCGAGAATGATTCAATAGCGGCAATTAACCAAGCGACACAAGTAATAAACAATCTAAAAAATACTGTCGTTGCAATCGGACGCATATTTTCCGACACTGGAGGTAACGATCAAGACGCTGCTGCGGAATTGGGTTTTGGGAAAATTACAATGGATAGAGGCCTGTGGTCGCCAGCGATGAATAATATGATTATGCAAGCGTTAATCAAAAATGGAAATACATTTTACATTTCTTCAAGATTAAGTATGAACAATATGCTAGTGAACGGGAGGTTAACGGTAACGGCCGTCGAGTTGCGTCAATTATTGGATGCCGGTTATACTCAATCGGGTTTTGATATGTATCCACCGCAATAATATGAATGTGAACGTTTCTGAAATTGTTCAACCGTTAAATTTAAAAGTGTTGCACTATTTAACACAGAATCACTCAAAGGCGCGACTTTTCGCATTGCCAGATACTGTAGTTGATCCTTATAATAATTGCGGTTCACATCCTGACGTGGTACATGTTATTTGGGATGTTATAAACCCGGCTTTGCCGTCGGACTGTCGCGGCTTGGTTTATGGCTGCCCAACTTTGGTACAGCCGAACAGCGGTGTGATCTTGGCAATTGGGATTGGAACAGATTATTGCTTACGATTGCCAGGAGAACTAGGCATAGAAGCAATCAAGCTGGGAGCGAAAACATTTATTAAATGGACCGCTGGTAACACGATGGATGTTCGTGGCGAGCTTGGCGAAGACTGGGTTTCCGGATTTGGCGGGTTTACGAAATTGGTTTGGTGCAAGCAAGTTTATGAAATGTTCAACCAAAGTGAACTTTACAAGCCAACCGTAGCACGCGCGATGCCAAGAAAATAAACGCTGGCGTGGGTTTGGCTCCCAGCCTCCACCATTCAGTTTCCCGAGAAACACTGTTCGCGTTGCGAAAGGGGTCTCGGCTACGAACCAAGTGAAAGCTCGCCGACTCAGACTAAGCCGCTTAACACCTGAATCAGGGCTTCAGGAACGCTTCGAGATCCCGGTGCATTTTTTGCAGGTCGGGCAGGTTCACATACATCATGTGGCCGGCCTCGTATTCGGCGTAGATGATGTTCGTGCGGTAACCCGGGTCGAGCGTCATGTGATCGAGCGCGTGATGCATGGTGTCAATCGGGCAGACTAAATCGCGTTTGCCCCCGAGCACCAGCACCCGCAACCACGGGTTCTGGCTCATGGCCGACGCCAGTTTGTCGCTGGCGTTGGCGTAATTGTTGCGCACCCCGTAATTCCAGGGCTGCACCCCGGCCAGCAGTTCATAAGGCAGGTCGTCGGAAAATTTCAACTCGCTCCGCACATAACTGTTGATGGCGGCGGCAAACGGCCCGCGCGTGGCGGCGCTGGAGGGATCGAAATCCGGCGTGGACGACCCCGGATCGCCGTCGCGACCGGTGATGCGCGTGTCATAAACGCCCAGGATCAGGCCTTCGTCGTGCAGCAATTGTTTGCGGAAAATGTCCACGTCAATGCGCAGGTTGTGGTCGTCAATCAACTGCGGTTTCAACCCGGTCAGGCGCGCCAGTTCCGCCACGATGTTGGTCCGGTCCGCCGCCGTCAGCGTCCCGCCACGCTGGAGGGCGGACAGGTAACCGCCCCGGGCAAACGCCCGCGCCTCAGCCAGCGCCCCGGGCAGATTCGTCTGCAAATCCGGCGGCAGCTTGTGGTAATACTCCGCCGTGGCGGTGTAGGCCGGCAGGATCAACGCGTAGGGCAGGTCATTGCCCGTCTGGCCCCAAATGGTGCTGAAATCCAGCACCCCGGAAACGAGGATCAACCCGTTCAAATACATGCCGCTGGCGGCATTCAAATGATCCGCCAGACCGGCCGCCCGGAAGACCCCGTAACTTTCCCCGCACAAATACTTCGGGGCGAGCCAGCGTTCATGCCGCGTTGTCCAAAGCCGGATGAATTCCCCCACGGCGTCCAGGTCGCTTTCATCGCCAAAAAACTGGTCGGTCTTTTCGTCCTTCGCCACCCGGCTGAACCCGGTCGCCACCGGATCAATGAACACCAGGTCGCTGGTGTCCAGAATGGAATATTCGTTGTCCACCAGCCCGAACGGCGGTTTGGGCAGGGTGCCGTCGGGATTCATCCGCACCCGGCGCGGGCCCAGCGCCCCGAGATGCAGCCAGACCGACGAGGACCCCGGTCCGCCGTTGAAACAAAACGTCACCGGCCGCGCGGCGGCGTTGGTCGGGCCGGTGCGGGTGTAGGCCACGTAAAACACCGAGGCGCGGGAGGTGCCGTCCGTCTTGAGCAGCGGCAGCATGCCCGTCTCCGCCACATATTGCACGCGCTCCCCGCCGATGCTCACCGTGTTGGTGGTCAACACCGGCTGGTGCGACGCATCGGGAATGGCCGCCAGCTCGTTTTTGGCCGCCAGCGTGTTCGTCCCGGCGGGGGCGTTGGTGGCGGAGGGCTCGGCGGCGGCCGGCAGGGCCGCGGCCAGGATCAGAATCCAAAGATGTTTATTCATATATGGGACAGACAGACGAACTGTGGAGTTCAGACCCACATCGTAGGCGGAACGTTCAAAAACGTCCATGGTTTAACTTGGGAATCAGACCTCTTTCACCACGCCCCAATACACATCCAGCCGTTTGCCCAGATAAAGTTTAACCGCTTTGACCAGCACCTTCGCCTCGATTTTCTGGCCGGCGGCGGTCAGGTCCTTGAGCGTCATGCCCGGCCGGATGACAAACGCGCCCTGGGCGATGATTGGGCCCTCATCCAGCCGCATCGAGACAAAATGCGCCGTCACTCCGGCGATCTTCACGCCGCTTTCATAGGCCTGCCGGTAGGCTTGCGGTCCCGGGAAGCTGGGCAGCAGCGACGGATGAATGTTGATAATCTTGTTTTTGTAGCGCCACACGAAGTTGGGCGAGAGGATTTTCATGAAGCGCGCCAGCACCACAAAATCAATCTCGTGTTCCTCGAACAACCGCAGGGCCTGCGCTTCGGCCGCCGGCCGGTCGTTCCAGTTCAGATGAACAAACGGGAGCCGGTGTTGTTTGGCCCGGGCGGCAAAGTCGGCGTGGTTGCCGATCACCAAGGCCGGTTCGGCGGCCAGTTTCGCCGCCAGCAGGGCGTCGAAACAATGGGTTTCCTTGGTCACCATGAGGGCGAACCGCTGCCGCCGGCCCGGCTCGGCCAGGCGCACCTTGATTTCCATGCCCAAGTCTTTGGCCAGCGTCTCCAGCCCGGCCCGCAGGCGGTTGGGGTTGAAGACGGTCTTAAACCAGGAAGCCTGCAGGGTCATGCTGAACTGGCCGCGGGTGACCTGCTCCTCGAGGGCCTCGATGTTGGCGTGGTGTTCAAACAGAAAGGCGGTCACCCGGGCGATCACCCCGGTTTTATCCCGCCCGATCACCGTGATGGTGGCGAATCGTTTCATTGTAATATGACCGCCAGTGTCAGGCGAAAGCCCGCTGAGGGTCAAGCGGGATGTCCGGGGTGGGGAAAGTGTAATATCCAACCTGGTTTAACCTTTAACCCGGCCCGATTACTGGTGTTGCCAGGTCAGCCGGGCGGGTGCCAGACCCGGGGCTGCGGCCTGCAGCGTGATGTCCCCGCCGCCGGCGGTGGCCTGAAGGATGACTAGGCCGCGGCCTTGATACGCCGCATGCGTGCCGCCCCGGCAGTCCTCGCTATTATCCAAATCGCCATTGCCAAGGCCCAGGATTCCGGCGGGCCCGGTCACCGCAAAGCTCACTTCGGGTGCCGCATTGGGAACGCGCACCCCCTGCACATCCACAATGTCAAACTCCACCTGGCCGATCTCCCGGTCGCCCGGTCGCCATGGGGTTGGGTCCGGCCGCAACTCGATCCGCGCGGGCGCCCCGGCGGTTTGCAGCGTGAACGCGGCCAGTTCCCGCCCGTCGGCGCGGCCGACGGCCCGGAGGGTTCCCGGGGTAAACGGCACCCGCCAATGCCACACCCCGTTGACGGCATCAGCCCGCTTTTGGGTGCCAATGAGCCGGTCATTCAAAGTCAGCGTCACCTCGGGGCAATTGGCGTAAACGGAGACATTCACGGTGGCTCCCACCGGCCAGTTCCACGATTCCGCGCCATCGAAACCCCGGCGGTGGTCGCCGTCAAGCGCCGCGCACAGATAGACCATCGGTGCATCGCTCCAAAGACTTTGCCGGAACCACCCGGCGGGCTTTTTGAACCCGCACAGGTCCAGGAGGCCCGAGCCGTTCGCCCGGTTGGGCCAGGCCCGTGCCTCGCCGAGATAATCCACGCCGGTCCAGAGAAACTGGCCGGCGATGTAATCATTGGTGGCCACTGCGCGCCAGGCGTCGTATTGATGGCCGTTTTCGCTGCCGTAAATGATCCGGTGCGGATATTGTTTATGATCGGCGGCGTAACGCGCCTCCTGATAATTGTAGCCAACCGCGTCCAGCAATTCCGGCAGACCCACGGCGTCGGACATCGCGACCGTGGCCAGCGCGGCGGTCACCGGCCGCGTGCGGTCCAGCGATTTCACCGCCGCCACCAGCGGCGCGGCGCATTTCAGCAGTTCGGTGGCCGGCGGATTCTCCGGCCGGTAATTCGCGCCCAGCACCGGATCCGAAAACGGATCGTTGGCGTAATCCACCTCGTTGCCAATGCTCCAGAGGATGATGGCGGGATGATTCCGGTCCCGGCGCACCAGGTCCGATATGTCGGTGACGGACCATTGCGCGAAAATTTCCGAGTAGCCAAAATGGCCGGGCACACCGGCGTTCCAACCGGCCACCCATTTGTTTTTGCCCGGGGTGAATTCATCGAAGGCCTCGTCCATCACGAAGAACCCCAGGCGGTCACAGAGATTCAGCAGGGCCGGGTCCGGCGGGTTGTGGCTGGTGCGGATGGCGTTCACCCCGATTTCCTTCAAACGGCGCAGCCGCCGTTCCACCACCGCCTCCGGCACGGCCGCCCCGAGTGAACCCGCGTCGTGATGGAGGCACACGCCTTTGAGCTTGGTGGGAAGGCCGTTCAAGAGAAACCCCCGGTCCGGGTCAAAGACCGCCGTGCGGAGGCCGAACGGCGTGGTCGTTTCATCCACGAGGTTGGTCCCTTGTTGCAGGCGGCTTCTGACCGTATACAGCGCTGGCGCGGCCGGCGACCAGAGTTGCGGCGACGGGATCTTCAACTCCTGCACCCGGGTTTGCCCCGCGCCGCCCCCCGCCGGGCCGCGCGTGGTCAGGCTCGCCACCACGTTGCCCGCCGGGGCCGCGAGTTCCGTCAGCAATGAATAATCCCCCGTGTCAGGCGGCGTTTCCATCGTGGTTTCCACATGGACCAGGGCGGAACCGCTGGTGATTTTGGGCGTCGTCACCGACACCCCCCAGTGGGCGATCCGCAGGGGGCCCGTGAACGTCAGCCGCACGTTGCGGTAAATGCCCGAGCCGGTGTAGAACCGCGAATCGGCGAACCGGGAATGATCCACGCGCACGGCCACGACATTATCGGCGCCGTTCCTTTTCAGGTAAGGCGTCAAGTCATATTCAAAACTCGCGAAGCCGAAGGGGCGCGCGCCAAGGAACTGTCCGTTGAGCCAGACTTCTGAATTCTCATAGACGCCGTCGAATTCAATCGCCACGCGCTGGTCTTTGGGCGCGGGATCAAGCTGGAAGTGCTTGCGATACCAACCGATGCCGCCGGGGGCATAGCCGTTGCCGCTGCCCCATTCCGGGCCAAACGGGCCTTCGATGCTCCAATCGTGGGGCAGGTCCAGCCGGCGCCACGCCGCGTCATCGAACGCCGGCATCATGGCGGACGCAAAATCGCCCCGGCTGAACCGCCAGTCCATGTCGAAATCCCGGGTCACGCGCGCCGCCGCCGGGCGGGCGACCGAGAGCAGGGCGAAGAGAACCAGCGGGCGGAGGGGGGAGACAAACCGGGTGAATTTCATAAATGGCTGGGAATGAACATCCCCCAAAGCCGTTCGCTGTGCAAGCCGGTAAATGCCGCCGGCCAAGGTCGCCCCCATCCTGAGCGGAACCATGCAGTTGAAAAAAGCCTAACCGCAGATGCACGCCGATGGACGCAGATAAGGAGAATTGGCAAAGCCCGAAATACCGGGGGCTTCGGGGCGGCCCCGGATTAAAATACTTCGGCTTTCAAACCGGTGACGTTGCGCACGGTCTGCGAGATGAAGGAGAGGGTCTTGAGGGGCAGGTGGCTGCAGTCGCTGCGCGAGGAGGGGCGCGTGGCGGAATAAATCTGCACCATGGAGATTTGCGCGCCGCGCTGCTTCAGTTCCTTGAGGCGCTCGGCATATTGGCGGATTTCGGTGTAGGTGGGTTCCTCGCCATTGCAGACGGCGAACAGGCTTTGAATCACCACCGGCCGCCGGCGGGCCAGGCTCAGGATGTTGGCCAGGATCTTCTCGAGGGCGAGGTTGGGCTGGTTCACTTTGGCCAGAAATTCCTGGGTGCCACCGTCGAGCTTGACCCAGATTTCATCCGAGTTGGTGAAATGTTCCAGGCCGGCCTGCACCGCCGGCTGGTCCAGCCCGGCGCCGTTGGTGATGAGGACGACTTTGAAGAAGGGGAACCCGCCGAGCGCGCGCACGCCGATGGCGGCTTCGACGGCCGCGGCAAAATTGGGCGCGAGGGTCGGCTCGCCGTCGCCGCTGAGGGCCACGTGGCGCAGTTGCAGCAATTCATTGGGGAGGGTGTGAAAGGCCGGCAGCTCGCGCAGCCGCCCCTGTTGGACGAAGGTGATCGTCCGGCGCAATTCGGTGGCCATGACGTCCACATCCAGCTTCACGCCGGTGGCCGGGAGGCGGCGGTCCACTTCACAATAGATGCAGTCGAAGTTGCAATGTTTGTCCGGATTGATGTTGATGCCGATGGACAGGCCGCGGGCGCGGGAGGAAATGACGAGATATACGAAATTGTTGTTGAGGAAATCGCGGGGGCGGCCGAAGGCCGTGGCGCGCGAGGGCAGCACGAGGGCGCGGCGCCGGGGTTCGGGGCGCTCGCGGGGCTCGGATGCGTTTTCGTTGATGACTGCCACAATATTCACTTAACCATGGCAAGATACGAGTGATGCGGATTTCGTTCTACACCGGGGTTGTTAAAAAAAAGCCCGATTTTGTTCGGTTTTCGGTCCCGGAACCCGGTGCCGCCGACCGGGCGGCCGCATCCGCCGCCCGCACCTTGCACACATTCATGGTTTGAAATGAAAGGCAGTCCCGAGAAATTCATCCGCCTTCGTACGGCTTCGGCGCGACGAGTCCGCCCTCATCCCGGCCTTCCCCCGGGGGAGAACCCCCGAAAATGTTTCGCGCATGGTGCCCAGGAACCTTTGCGGGCGCGCCTTTGGAGTGCGCGGACAGGTCCGCGCTTTTGGACGAGGCGACATGTCGCCTCGTCCAAAAGCGGCGTCTTGCCGCCGCACTCCAAAGGCGGTGCCACGCGGTCGTTGCAGGAGCGTCACCGCTTGGGTGGGCGTGGGGTGGCAGGGCCAAGGATGGGTGCGGCGAAAGCGCCGTCGCCGCCCGCGATCAACCCGGACCCGCCAGGTGGCGTTCCCATTCAAAGCTCCTCTTCGTCGTGGTTGTGTTGTTTGGCGATCAGGACGTAAATCGAGGGGATGACCAGCAGGGTGAAGAGGGTGCCCAGGGCCATGCCGGAGACGATGGTGATGCCGATGGAATTCCGGGCGGCCGCGCCCGCGCCGGTCACGAGGGTGAGGGGAAAATGGCCGCAGATGGTGGCGGCGCTGGTCATCAGGACGGGGCGGAGCCGGGTGAGGGCGGCTTCGCGCACCGCCTCGATTTTCGTTTTGCCGCTGCGTTGCAGCACGTTGGCGAATTCCACGATGAGAATGCCGTTCTTGGACACCAGCCCGACGAGGGTGATCAGGCCGACCTGGGAATAGATGTTGAAGGAGGTGGTCCAGCCGTGGGTCCAGAAGGGGATCATGGGATTGGGCATTTTGAGGAAGATGAACATCATGGCGCCAAACATGGCCAGGGGCACGGAGCCCAGCAGGATGATCCAGGGATCACGGAAGCTGTTGAACTGCACGGCCAGCACGAGGAAGATCAGGGTCAGGGCCAGCGCGAAGGCGGGGAGAAATTTATTGCCCTCCGTGCGCAATTGGCGGGATTCACCGGTGTAGTCGAGTTTGTAGCCCTTGGGCAGGATTTTACCGGCCTCGGTTTCGAGCATCGTCAGGGTTTCGTTGAGGGGGCGGATGGCGACGCCGCTGATGGTGACGGCGTTGAATTGCTGGAAGCGGTTCAGGGAGCGCGGGGTGTTTTTCCCCTGCAACGTGGCAAAGGTGCTGAGGGGCACCAATTGACCTTCCGGCCCCTTGACATAGGTGTTTTGCAACTGGCCGACGTTCAGGCGCTGCACCCGTTCTAGCTGGGGAATGACTTTGTAGCTGCGGCCGGCGAGGTTAAAGCGGTTGACGTAGTTGCCGCCGGCCAGGGTGTTTAAATCCGCCCCGACGGTGGCCATGTCCAGGCCCATGGTGGAAACTTTATCCCGGTCGAGGACGATTTCAGTTTCCGGCTGGTCCACTTTGGTGTCAATGATGGGGGGGAAGGCAAACATGCCGTTGGTGGCGGCGATCTGCTGGATGATTTCGGCAAATTTCAAGATGGTTTCCGGCTCGGCGGTGGCGGCGATGACAAATTCCACCGGGAAGGTCCCGCCGCCGGGCAGGGCGGGCGGGGTGGCGATGATGGTGCGGATGCCGGGGATTTGGGCGACCCGGGCCTGAACGAGCGGTTGGATCTGGGCGGCGGTGCGTTTGCGCTCCCCCCAGGGCTGGAGCACCATGCCGCCGAAGCCGTTGTCGGGCATGGTGATCTGGAAGGTTTTTTCGGTTTCCGGAAAGTTGGTGAAGATCCGGTATTCCGCCTCGGTGTAAAAGGTGGTCTGGTCAATGGTGGCGTTGCCGTCGGCTTCCACGATGCCGAAAATGACGCCCTGATCCTCGGCCGGGGCCAATTCGGAGGCCGCAAACATGAACATTGGAATGGTCAGCAGGCTCAAGCCGATCCAGATGGCATAAACCGCCGGGCGGCTGGCCAGGGTGGCGTCCAACACGCGGCCATACCCCCGGCGCAGCCGGTCAAATCCGCGATTGATGCGGCCGACGAGTCCCTCCTCTTCATGCCCGGCCGTGAGGAGGCGGGAGGCCATCAGCGGGGACAGGGTGAGGGCGACAATGCCGGAAATGAACACGGCCCCCGCCAGCGTGAAGGCGAACTCGCGGAAAAGCGAGCCGGTCAGTCCGCCCTGCAAACCAATGGGGGCGTAAACGGCGACCAGCGTGATGGTCATGGCGATGATCGGGCCGATGAGTTCCCGCGCGCCCAGCAGCGCGGCCTCAATCGGTTTTTTCCCCGCGCGCACGTGGCGTTCCACGTTCTCGACAATGACGATGGCGTCATCCACCACCAACCCGACCGAGAGGACGATGGCCAGCAGCGTCAGCAGATTCAGGGAAAACCCAAACACTTGCATGAGGAACACGGCCCCGATGAGGGAGATGGGAATGGCGATGAGGGGAATCATCACGGACCGGAGCGAGCCCAGAAAGAGGAAAACCACAATGGCCACGATCGCGAGGGTTTCAGACAGGGTTTTCAACACTTCATGCAGCGCGTCATCAATGTATTTGGTGGCGTCGTAGGCGATGTTGCCGCTCATGCCGGTGGGCAGGTCCTTTTGGATCAGCGCCATTTCCGCCCGCACGCGTTTGATGACGTCCAGCGCATTGGCGTTGGGCAGCACCCAGACGCCCATGAAGACGGCTTTTTGACCGTCGAAACGGACTTCGGAATCGTAATCTTCCGCCCCCAGCGCCACATCGGCGATGTCCTGGAGCCGGATGAGGTGGTCACCGGACTGGCGGACGACGAGGTTGCGGAAGTCCTCGACGGAGCGCAGGTCGGTGTTGGCCGTGAGGTTGATCTGCATGAGGGCGCCCTTGGTCTGGCCGACGGCGGAGAGGAAGTTGTTGTTGGCCAGCGCCTGGCGCACCTGGTTGGGGTTGATGTTCAGGGCGGCCATGCGGTCGGGCTTGAGCCAGATGCGCATGGCAAAGGTGCGGCCGCCGAGGAGGTCGGCCCGCTGCACGCCCTCGAGGGCGGAGAGGCGGGGTTGCACGACGCGCACAAGATAATCGGTGATCTGGTTGGCCTGGAGGATGTCCGAGGTGAAGCTGAGGTAGGCGGAGGCGAACTGGGAATCGGCGGACTCAATATTGATGACGGGGACTTCGGCCTCGGGCGGCAGATCGTTGCGGACCTGGTTGACCTTCGAGCTGATTTCGGAGAGGGCCTTGTTCGGATCGTAGTTCAGCTTGAGCCGCACGGTGATGGTGGAGAGGCCGAGCTTGCTGCTGGACTGGATATAATCAATGCCGTCAGCGGCGGCGATGGCGCGTTCGAGGGGGGTGGTGATGAAGCCGCGCACGAGGTCGGCGCTGGCGCCCACATACGTGGTGGTGACGGTCACCGAGGCGTTGTCGCTGCGCGGGTATTGCCGGATGTTGAGGTTTTTAATGGCCTGAAAACCGGCGATCAGGATCAGCAGGTTCACCACCACCGCGAGCACGGGCCGGCGGATGAAGAGGTCGGTAAAGGATTTCATGCGCGCGGGGTCAACTGTTGTTGGGCTGCGGGGTCTGGCTGGCCGGGGGGGTGAGGGTGTTGTCCTCCACCACGCGGCCGCCATTGTGCAGCTTGAAGACGCCGGAGCTGACCACGCGGTCGCCCGCTTTCAGACCGGCCTCGACCGTCACAAAATCACCGCGCGCCGGGCCGGTGCGGATGAGTTGGGAACGCACCACCAGCCCGCCGGCCCCGTTGGTGGCGGACTCCACGACATAAACGGTGTCGCCAAACGGGGCGCTCAGGACGGCGGTGACGGGGATCACCAGCACGTCCCGCACCTCGGGCAACCGGACCGCCATGCGCGCGAACATCCCCGGGCGCAGCGCCTGGTCGGCGTTGTCCAGCGTGGCTTGCAGCGTGAGGCTGCGGGTGGCTTCATCCAGATCGGGGTTGATGGCGGTGAGGGTGCCGGTGAAGGTGCGGCCGGGATAGGCGTCGGTGGTGACGCCGACGGGCAGGCCGGTTTTCAACTTGGACAGTTCCTGCTGGGGCAGGGAAAAGTTGGCATAGACCGGCGAGAGCGATTGGAGCGAGACGACCGGTTTGCCGTTGTCCAAATACTGGCCGAGGTTGACTTGGCGGATGCCGAGCCGGCCGGCGAAGGGGGCGCGGATGGTTTTCTTGGCGATGGTGGCGCGGATGTTGTCGGCGTTGGCCTGGTCTTGTTTGAGCGCGGCCTCGGCGGTGTCGAGTTCGGACTGGGAAATGGTGCTGTCGGCGCGGAGTTTGCGGGAGCGTTCGAGGGTGATGGTGGCGAGTTCCACCTGGGATTCCAGGGCGCGGAGCTGCGCTTCTTCCGAGGAGGTGTCCAGGCGCACGAGCAGATCCCCCGTGGCCACGACGCTGCCGGATTCAAAGGCGATTTCCTTGACCGTGCCGGCGATTTCGGTGGTCACCGTCACACCCTGGACGGCGCCGATGGTGCCGATGGCGGGCAGTTCCTCCGGCCAGTGTTCCGGGTGGGCGAGGGCGGTGCTGACGGGGTCCGGCGGGGGCACCATGGTGGCGCCGGCGGCGATCATGGTTTTGATTTGCAACACCTTCACCCCGGCGAGCGCGGCGAAGATCAGCAGCACCAACATGAGGGCGAGGAAGACTTTGAGTTTCATGAATGAGTCGGGGTTGGTTTTAAGCGCGGGGTGGTTCGGGCGGTTTTTCGGGGGCCGGCCCCGTTGAGAAAGAGGTCCACAATGCGTTTGGCCGCCTGCCGGTCCGGGACGCAGCCCGGGGTCACCACCGGGGAGACGACATAAAAATTGGCCAGGCCGTAGAAGCCGTAGGCCATTTCCCGGCTGTCCAACCGCCGGTCCAATTCGCCGGCCGCCTGGGCGTGTTGGATGAGGGCATGGAGAAATTCAAAATTGCGTTCGCACTTGCCGGCGTATTCCAAATTGGGGGGCACTTCGCCCGGGGCGGCGAACATGGTGGCAAAGCTGATGCGCATGAGTTCGCGGTTGCGATTAATGTAATCAAACAGGTCGTTCAGGATGTGCTCCAACCGCCCGCGCAAATCCGGGGCTTTGGCCGCCGCCCCGCAGATGATGCGGTAACGGGCGTCATGGGCTTCATGCACCAGCGCCTTGAACAAACCGGCTTTATCGTGGAAATGATAATACAGCGCGGGCTTGGAGACTTTCGCGTCATCCACGATCTGCTGGACCGACGTGGCGGCATAGCCGGCGTTGGCGAAACGCCGGAGCGCCGCCTGGAGGATGTGTTTGCCCGTCTCGGGGCCGTGCTTGGCCATAAATACTACCGAACGGTAGGTAATTGCCCGGGCGGAGTCAATGGACATTTACCGGGCCCCGGGCAGGTCGGGATGAGGGCGGCCTGGAAGGTTGGATTTTGAATTTTCCCCGCCTGCGCCCCGCCCGCCGTTTCCCCGGCTTTCGGCAACCCCTTCGCCCAGGATGGGGGGATATTTGCGGAGATCATCATTTTACCTTTGGCTGATTCAAGAAACTTGGCATATTAACCGTCTTGATGGACCAAACGGAAGCGGAACTAATCGCCGCGGTGTTGCGGGGCGACACCGCGAGTTTCGAGCCGTTGGTGGCCAAATACTCGCCACGGGTGTTCGCCACCGCGCGCCGTTACGCCCGCCGTGACAGCGAGGTGGAGGACATCGCCCAGGAAGCCTGGCTGAAGGCCTTTGACAAGCTGAAGAGTTACCGGGGGGAGGCGCCGTTTGAGCACTGGCTGATGCGGTTGACCGTCCGGACCTGTTATGATTTTTTGCGCGGCCACAAGCGCAACCGCGAGTCGTCGTTTTCGGATTTAAGCCAGCCGGAAAACGACTGGCTGGAACGGTTTGTCACCGCGCCGGAATCGGTGAGTGAACACGCCGATGCGGCCAAATTGCTGGTGGAACGCATCTTGGACAAACTTTCGCCCCCGGCCCGGCTGGTGATCACCCTCCTGGAGATTGAGGACCGGTCAGTCAAGGAGATCGCCGAAATCACCGGCTGGTCGGTGCCCCTCGTAAAAGTCCGGGCGTTCCGGGCCCGGGCGGAAATGCGAAAAATAGTAGCCAAAATGGCCCGGGACAAGTATCTGTAACCCCGGGCCAAACGGGTGCGTCTGAAAAAACAGGCGCCTTGAACGACATCATTATGAACCTAGCCAAACTGCAACAGACTTTGATGGCCGCCGCCCGGGCGCGGGTGCCGGATGCACGCGTGCCGCTGGCGTTTGAAAAACGGATTACCGCCCTGATTGCGGCGCGGTCGGTGGTGGATCGCTGGGCGCTCTGGTCGCAGGGGTTGTGGCGTTCGGCCCTGCCTTGCGCCCTGCTGGCGGTTCTGTGCGGCGCTTGGTTCCTGTTTCATCACGAGACTCCGGGGGCCGGCGACCTTTCTCAGGACTTTGAAACCACTTTGCTGGCCTCCGTGGATCAATCCGATCTGCCCCAGTGAATGCCGCTTGGAAATTAATCCTGGCCACCGTCGTCATTTTTGGCGCGGGGGTGATTGTGGGTGGATTGCTCATTAATCACATTCTCCTGTCCCACCCCCGGAGCAGCCATCACACGGCATTGGTGGCGACCGGCACGAACCGGCCGCCGGCCCGTTCAGCGGATTTGCTCAAACCCCGGCCGCCGGAGTTGTTGAGCCAGCAATTTGTCCAGCAGTTGGATGACGTGCTGCAACTCACCCCGCCCCAGCGCGAAGCCATTCAGAAGATCATCACCACCGGGCAGGAACAGAATCACGGGATTTGGACCAACTGTACCGCGCAGTCGCGCCAGGTGATGTCGGAAGTCCGGCAGCACATTCGGGAGCAGTTAAATCCCGACCAGATCAAACCCTTCGAGATTTTGCTCCGGCAGATGCATCCCCCGGCCCGCCGACCGGCCGGCACCAATGCCCCGAATCTGGCGGCCACCAACGCCCCGGCCTAGTTGACGGCCGCGGCTTAGACCCCGTCCACCAAACCGGTGATTTTGGCGCGCAAATCCCGCGCCACGGCCTCCGCCGAACGATTGGCGTCAACGATCTCAAAACCATAGGTCTTCTGCAGTTGCCGGAACGCCGCCTGCATCCGGCTTTGATATTGCACAAAGCTGTCGAACAGGTCCCGGGACAGGCCGAGGTCCATGCCGCTTTCCCAATAATCCAGCGTTGCGCTTTTGGCCAGGTTGCGTTGCACGAGTTCCTGCGGTTCCACGGATAAATAGAAGACGCCGTCCGGTTCGAGCGCGATGCCGTAAAGGTTTTTCAGCCAGGCCTCATCCATCCCCCGCACCATGTCCCGCGCCATCAGCGTGTAAATATAGCGGTCCGCCAGCACAATGAACCCCGCGCGCAACGCCGGCAAAATGCTGTTTTCAAGCTGATCGGCAAAATCGGTGGCGTAAAACAGCCCCAGCGTGGTGCGGCTGAGAATATTCCCCTCCTGGGCGCGCGCCAGTTCCTCGCTGACGAGCGTCGAGCGTTTCAAACCCACCTGCACGGTGGGGTGGCCGCGGGTTTCCAGCCAGCCCACCAATTGCGCGATCTGCGTGGAGCGGCCCGAACCATCCGCCCCCTCCACGGCAATGAGTTTGCCCGCCAGATCCTCGGGATGCACCCCGGGAATGCCGTGGCCGTAGAAGCGCCGGACCGTTTTTTGCGGTGGGGATTTCTTTTTCATACGCCGGCGTCCTCCTCGGCCGCCACCCCCACGGGCGGCTCGGCTTTGCGTTCCCGCCGGACCGACGGCGGCAAGGGCAGTGGACCCCGCCGTTTGAACTGGGCGAGGTCAATGTGTTCGCGGACCAATTTGCGCACCAACACCTGCTGCTTCTCCGCCGCCTGATTGGCGTCCAGCACCAGGAAATCAAATTCGCGGCTCATCCCCAGATATTGCTCCAAAATCCGCCCCTGAAAAATTCGGAAGCTTTCGTAGGGGTCCGCGGACAGCCGCAAATCCATGCCCGCCTCAAAAAACTTGAGCTTGGGCCGGCCGTCCAGTATCCGCTGCAACGAAACCTCGAGGTCCGCCTTGAAGAAAAAGGTCAGGTCCGGCAGCGCCGCAAAATTGTAAATGCCCCGCACCCATTCGGGCGGGCATCCCCGCACCACATCCCGCGCAAACGCGGTGAACACATACCGGTCGCACAACACCACATACCCCGCCCGCAACAGCGGCAGCAAATGCCGTTCGTAACGATCGGCAAAATCCGTCGCGTGAATCAGGCTGAAGGTCGTCGGGGTGAGCAACTCCCGCTTCTTCCCCTTGCTCGTGGCCGACTTGACCAGTTCCGACGAATTCCACTCGCTGAAATAGACTTTGATGCCCTCCGCTTCCAGCCAGCGCTTCAGCAGGTAAATCTGCGTGGACTTCCCCGAGCCGTCCAAGCCCTCCACGGCCACCAGGCGGCCCGGATAGTTTAATTCGCTAAAAGTCTTCATGCCTCAACCCGTTGGGTGGGGATTGTCATGCAAATGGACCGCCGGAACAAGCGGAACCTGCGCCCGCTCCGCGTTTTCCGCCTTCCGGCGGCCGCTGGGGGGGCCGGCCGCCGTTTTGAACTTGCCGATCCCGCGCGGCGGTCCGGTCTCTCCCCAATGGCCTTGAGCCTGAACAACGCCCCCCATCAAGGGAGCGTGCCGGGGTCCGCCCCCCCCTGAAAAAAGCGTTCTGGTGAAATGCGCGGAAGGGCGGTATCTTTCGAGCCATGAAGACTCTGCTGTTTGTTGACGATGACCCGCGGGTGCTCCAGGTGTTGCAGCGCCAGATGCAGGCCATGCGCGATGAATGGAGCATGAATTTCGTCGGGAGCGCCAAACTGGCGCTCGAATTCATGGCCGCCAACCCCGTGGATGTCATCGTCACGGACATGTCCATGCCGGAGATGGACGGACCCGAATTGCTGACCGAGGTGAACCTGCGCCATCCCAACACCGTGCGCATTGTGCTTTCCGGCCTGGCCGACCGCGAGACCGTGCTCAGCCTGATCGGGCCGGCCCATCAATACCTGCCCAAACCCTGCAACACGCGCGAGTTGTGCAACGCCATCACCCGCGCCTTCGCCCTGCGCGAACTGTTGTGCAACGAACGCCTGAAGCAACTGACCACCCGGATCAAGGGCCTCCCCAGCCTGCCGTCCCTGTATCAACAGTTGACCGAGGAATTCGACAAGGAGGATGCATCCGTCGAGCGGATCGGCGAAATCATCTCGCATGACATCGCCATGACCGCGAAAATCCTGCAACTGGTCAACTCCCCCTTCTTCGGCCTGCCCCAGCCGATTGACAACCCCGCCGACGCCGTCATGTATCTGGGGCTGACCACGGTGCGGTCGCTGACGTTGATGCAGGTGTTTTCCAACACAGTCCGGCCGGCCATCGCCGGTTTTTCCCTTGACACCCTCGCCCGGCATTGTTGGATGACCGGGATGGCGGCCCGGCATGTGGCCGAGGCCGAGCGCAAGAACCTCAAGCTGTGCGACCAGTGTTTTCTGGCGGGCCTGCTGCATGATGTCGGGCAGTTGATCCTCGCCACCAGCCTGCCCCAGGAATACACCCAGGTGTTGCAGACGGCGAAAAGCAGGAACATCCCCATCACCCAGGCTGAATTCGAACATTTTGGCGCCACCCACGCCGATGTCGGGGCCTATCTGCTCGGGCTCTGGGGCCTGCCCAATCCCATTATCGAGGCGGTGGCCCTGCATCACACCCCCTCGCGGTGCATCGAACGCGAGTTCTCCCCGGTCACCGCCGTGCATGTCGCCGACGTGCTGATCCACGAACAACCCGGGGCGGGCACGGAAAAGCCGCCCCCGGTGCTGGACATGGAATATCTCACCCGGCTGGGGCTGGCCGGTCGGATTGAAACCTGGCGGGCCGATGCGCTGGCGCCGGAGCGTTTCTGATTCCAATTTGCTTTCAAGCTGAGGCTGGAGCATTTCGATAAAAGCCGCCATCCGTCTGGGTGGGCTGGGGAATCGCGGCCCGTTGGGCCTGAGCCGGTGTCGGTCTGAAAAGCGGGGCATCGGATTGAAAATCAACGGCATTATTCCTATTTGAGGGCACGCTTTTGGACGAGGCGACATGTCGCCTCGTCCAAAAGCGGCGTCTGGCCGCCGCACTCCAAAGGCGGTGGCCAGCCCGACCGGGGCGCAGGCGGCAAATCTGCTGAAATAATCATTTAAGTTTGCCTCCAACGGACCGATGATGAGTCGGACCGGAATCCCCGAGGGAAAACCGGGTGCTGGACAGGTCGTAGGATGCCGGGCAGTGCGCAGAAACCGCGTGGGGCTTTCACCCGGGGGCGGAACCCCGTGAAAACCGCGGGTGGGTGCGCCGCCCCGTGAGTCCGACGGCATGGCCGGCCAATAATAATGCTCAATGATCCCGGACAACCACAATGTCCTACAACTGATTCCGGCCCGGCCGCCCGCCGGTGTCATCCCAATTTATGACCGCGATTGGAAAATGGGTTCTCCCGCCGCCCCGAAAATCGTTGGTGGTGGGTGTGGCCGACATGGTTGTCAGCAACGATGCCGGCGCGGAACTGGTGACCTACTCACTGGGTTCCTGTTTGGGAATAACCGTTTACGACCCGGTGAAAAAAGTCGGCGGGCTGCTGCACATCATGCTGCCGGACTCAAAAATCAACGCCCTCAAGGCGGCGCAGGTGCCGTTCATGTTTGTGGACACCGGGGTGCCGCGCTTGTTTCAGGCGGCTTACAATCTGGGCGCGGAGCGCAGCCGCCTGGCCATCAAGGTGGCGGGGGGGGCGCAACTGCTCGACGAGCAGGGGGTGTTCAACATCGGCCTCCGCAATTTCGAGTCGCTCAAAGGGTTGCTGGCGCGCAACGGGTTGGCGGCCCATGTCTACGATGTCGGCGGGTTGTCCTCGCGCACGCTGCGCCTGGATTTGACCACCGGCAATGTCACGATCAAAACCCCGGGCACTGACATTTATAATTTATGACCGCTCAGGAACTGGTAGCCAAAGTCAAAAATTTACCGCCCGTCTCTTACGCGGCGCTCAAGCTGGTCAATCTCCTGGAACAGCCGGCCGTGAGCAATGACGAGGTGGTGCAGGCGCTCAAATGCGACAACGTGCTGACGGCCCGATTATTACGGGCCTGCAATTCCCCCTACTTCGGCCTCGAAGAGCCCGTCTTCTCCGTGGATCAGGCGGTGTTCCTGCTCGGCCACCAGCAAATTTTGCACATCGTGCTGACGCTGGCGTTCGGCAGCGCCATGGTGATTCCCCTGCCGGGTTATGCCATGGAAACCAACGAGCTGTGGCGGCATTCGCTCGTCACCGCCATCGCCGCCGAAACGGTCGCCGCCGAAATCACGGAGCTGGACATGGAGCCGGCGGTCGCGTTCACCATCGGCTTGCTGCATGACATCGGCAAACTGGTGATGGGCCAGGCCCTCACGCCCGATATTCAGGCGGAAATCCGCCGGCGCGTCGAACAGGATCACATCTCCCGGTCCGAGGCGGAAAAGGCCGTGTTGGGCACCGATCACAGCGAAGTCGGCGCCTGCCTGCTCCGCGAATGGCGGCTGCCGGAGGACATTGTGGAATCCGTGGCCAACCACCATCACCCGGTGCTGACGCCGCGCCCCCGCTACTCGGTGGTTTCTTATCTGGGCAACTGCCTCGCCCACCTCGCCGGTTCCGCCCCCGGCTGGGATGCCTATGCCGTGCGCGTGGATGAACGCGTCATCACCTCTTTTGAACTGACCGGGGACAAGCTTGAAAACATGGTCGTGGTCGTCCGTGATTCGCTTGACCGGGTGGACCAGTTCATGACCATGGGATGAATCCGCAAAAGAAAATTCGCGTGTTGATCGTGGACGACTCCGCCGTCGTGCGGCGGGTGATCGCCGACACCCTGGCCATGGATCCGGAGATCGAAGTCGTGGGCACGGCCTGCGACCCCTACGTGGCCCGCGACAAAATCCTCGAGCTGAATCCCGATGTGATCACGCTGGACATCGAGATGCCGCGCATGGACGGGCTGACGTTCCTGAAGATTTTGCAACAGCACCGGCCCATGCCGGTGGTGATGATCAGTTCGCTGACCCAGGCGGGTTCGCAGAGCGTGATGAAAGCGATGGAACTCGGGGCGGTGGACGTGCTGGCCAAGCCCACTTCCGCCTGGAATCTGGGCGGGTTGCGCGAACAATTGGCGGTGCGGATCAAGGGCGCCGCCCGGGCGCGCCTGCGCAGTTTCGCGCCCTCCGCCGCCGGTCACGCCGCCGGTCATCCGCCCGGCCAACCCGTCAACCACGGCCCGGTGACGGTGGCGGGTTCCACCAGTTTTTCGCCCCGCCAACTCGTGGTGATGGGCGCCTCCACCGGCGGCACGGAAGCCCTGAAAAATGTCCTCACCCGGCTGCCGGACGGACTGCCGGGCATCTGCATCGTGCAGCACATTCCCCCGGTTTTTTCCAAGACGTTCGCGGAACGCCTCAATGAGTGCTGCGCCTTCGAAGTCCGGGAGGCGGTCTCCGGGGATGAAGTCCGCCCCGGTCTGGCCCTGGTCGCTCCCGGGGATTATCACATGACGCTGTCGTGGCAGGGCTCGGGGTATCGGGTGGCGCTCGAACAGGGTCCGATGCTCCATCACGTCCGCCCCGCCGTGGATTTGCTGTTTAATTCCGCCGTTTGCGCCGGCGCCCATGCGCTGGCGGTCCTGCTCACCGGAATGGGCAGCGACGGGGCGCTGGGCATGAAGGCCCTGAAGGCGGCCGGCGCGGTGACCCTGGCGCAGAACGAGGAAACCTGCGTAGTTTACGGCATGCCGCGCGCGGCGGTGGAACTGGGGGTCGTAGACCGGGTGCTGCCCCTGGACCTGATGCCACACGCCATTTTGCACGCGCTCCAGTCGGGCGCGGGCGCCAAATCACGTCCGCCGTCATGGACGGCGGCCCCGGTTGAAACCGCCGAGTCCAAGATCCATTGAATCACTGAAAAAATTATGAGCCACACCGTTCAATTCACCGATGTCTGCGAATTCATGGCCCGCCACCTGGCGGACGTTTTCGATACGATGCTGGCCATGAAGGCCGTCCAGGTCCCCAACGCCGAACTGCCGCAGTTTGGCGAACGGGTCAGCGGCGCGGCGGGGTTCGGCGGCGAAACCGTGACCGGCGCCGTTTACCTGCACCTCTCCGAGACCTTTGCCAAACAGGTCGCCGCCGCCATGCTCGGCCTGAGCCCGGAGGAGATCACCGGCGAATCCGAGGTCAATGACGTGGTGGGCGAAGCCGCGAACATGCTGACCGGCGGCCTGAAATCCTGGCTGTGCGACGCCGGCACCGAATGCGCGCTGAGCACCCCCGCCATCATCCGCGGCACCTCGTTTGCCATCGAACCCATGCCCCACGTTCAGCGGGAGTGGCTGGTGTTTGACTGTGGCGGCAACCGGTTTGTGGTTGAAGTTCACCTTAAGTTCAACTAACCTATATTGATTTTATGCCAACTAAAATATTAAGTGTTGATGACAGTCGCACGATCCGCTTGATCGTGGGGAAGGCCTTCCGGCCCTATGACGTGCAAATGTTTGAAGGTTCCAACGGCGAGGAGGGCCTGGCCGCCGCCGCCCGCGAAAAACCGGACCTGATCATTCTCGACGTCACCATGCCCATCATGGACGGGGTGACGATGCTGGGCAAGTTGAAGGAAAACCCGGAGTTGAAAGCCATCCCCGTGATCATGCTCACGGCGGAATCCGGCCGGGACAACGTGCTGCAAATCGCCAAAATCGGCGTCCGCGATTACCTCGTCAAGCCCTTCAAAGAAGACCAGCTCATCGAGAAGGCCGGGCGGATTGTGACACTGCAAAAGAAACCCGCGGTTTGATTTTGGGTTATGTCCGACGCCACCAATTATCAGGATCTCGCCCGCAAATACGGCTTTGCCCCCAAGCTGGAAAGCGCCTCGCGCCTGACACAATTGGTCGCCCGGCAGGATTCCGACGTGGATGAAATCGTCCGGGTGATCAACAAGGATCCCGTCCTGCGCGACCGCCTGTTGCGCGTGGCCAATCCCGACGCCGAAAATCCGGCGGAATACAGTGTGGAAACCGTCGAGGACGCCCTCATGCGCAACGGGGTCGGCTGCGCCATGGTGCTCGCCATGGGCACGCCGCTGGCGCTGGCGCTCATCAAGACCTTCCAGACCATGCTTTCACTCAAGCTCGAATTCGTGGATCGCTCGCTCACGGAGCCGCTGGAAAACGAGCACCTGCTCGGCACCATCGGTTTTTCCGGCCGGGTCGTCGGCGCGGTTTACCTGCGCATGAACCTGAGCTACGCCCGGGCCGTGGCCGCCGGGATTCTGGGGTTGAGTCCCGAGGACATGAAGGACACCAGCGAAATTCTCGACGTGGCCGGGGAACTCCTCAACATCATGACCGGGAATTTCAAATCCAACCTCTGCGACGCCGGTCTGGATTGCAAGCTGCAACCGCCGGACATGAAGCTCTCCACGGATTCGTATTCGCCCGTCACCCCGGGGGGGGCCATGGAACACATGGCCTTCCGCACGCAGAAAATCCAGGTCTTTGTGGATGTCACCGCCAACCCGTGGCACGATGACTGAGCGCCGGACGGCCGCCGTTCCCGATTAATGCGGATGCGCGTGCCCCAGAATGTGCGGGCGTTCCAAGCCATGGGCGAGCATAAGCTCCTCGTTGCCCAGCAATTCATGCGTCCGGCCATCGGCCACCACCTCCCCGCGATCCAGCACGATCACCCGCGAACAGAGTTCCACCACCAGTTCCAAGTCATGGGTGGCGATTAATTTGGTGGCGGGAATCTGGCGCAGCAGCGCCTTGAACTCGCGGCGGCCGCGCGGGTCGAGGTCGCTGGTGGGTTCGTCCAGCACCAGGATGGCGGGGGCGCAGGCCAGCACGCCCGCCAGGCACACCCGGCGCTTCTCCCCGTGACTCAAATGATGCGTGGCCCGGTGCCCGAAACCCGTCAACCCCACCCGGGCGAGCGCGGTCTGGACGCGCTCGGCGATTTCGGCCTCGGCCAGGCCCAGTTGGTGCGGCCCAAAGGCGACATCCTCGAGGACGGTGGGGCAGAAAAGCTGGTCATCCGGGTCTTGAAACACCAGGCCGACCTGCCGGCGGATGTTCGCCAGGTTTTCCGGCGTCATGGGCCGGCCGAGCACTTTGACGGCGCCGGGCGCGCGGTTTTTTTCCGGTAGTATACCGTTGAGATGGAGCAGCAGCGTGGATTTGCCGGAACCGTTGGGACCGAGCAGGCCGACGCATTCGCCGGCCTCCAGGCTGAAGCTGACGTTGCGCAGGGCTTGCGTGCCGTCGTGGTAACAGTGGCTCAACTGGTTGATTTCGAGGGTTTTCATTTCCATCCGCGCGCGCACATGGCGTCGTAAATCCGCTCGGCCCGTTCGGTGGCGCGCACAAACAACTGGCCCACCACCGTGGCCAGCGTCTGCCAGTGCAGGCGGCGGCCGGGGCGGAAGGTGCGGCTGGCCCGGGCGCGGCGCATGCGTTCGGCTTCATCGGCCAGCACGAACAAATAGCGGTGCATCAGCGCCAGGGTGGTGATGAGCAGGGCGGGCACGCGCACGCGCTGCAACACGCGCAAAATTTCACTGAACGGGGTGGTGTTGGAGACCAGGATCACCGTGAGCAGGCACAGGATGCTTTTCAGGGCGATCCCCAGGCAGTGGGCGCGGGCGGCCGGTTGGAAGGCGTTGACCAGGGCCACGCCCAGCACAAACGGGGACAACACGAGCAGCCGCCGCAGCAAAAAGAGGGGTGGCAACCGGCTCAGTCCGGCCACCAGCAACAGGAACAGTCCGACGCCAATGAACCAGCCCACGCCCCGCACCGGCAACAACACGGTGCCGAGAATGATCGTGAGCGCGCCGCCGAGTTTGGCCACCGCCGGCCAACGGTGCACCGGGCTGGCGTGCGGATGCGAATGGCCCAGCCAGTGGGGATTCATGGCGGCGGCAAGCTTTCTCCGGGGGTGCGATTCGGCACCAGCCAGCGGCCCAGCAGCAGGGCCAGGCCAAACACGATGACCGCCCCGATGACCCCGGCCAGCGCCGTGGCTCCGACCGCCCAGTGCAGACCGGGAATCTGATAATCCGGCGCGGGCGCGGGCAGATAAGTAATCATTTTATGCGGAGCCAGCCCCCATTTGGCGGCGACGGAATCCAGGCCATCGGGCCAGGAACAGGCAAAGGGCGCCACAAACACGGCCACCCCGAACGTGACCAGCAGGCCGTAACCGAGGAGTTCCCCCCGATGCCGCGCGCCGCCGCCGGCGGGGCCGGTGCCGGAGATCAATTCCGGCCGCGTGCGCTGAATGGCCAGGAAGACCAGCGCACTGATCAACCCTTCGCCCACCCCGATGAGCAGATGCACACTCGTCATGGCCGGAAAACCCGCCGACCACGGCACGGTGCCCGACCAGGCCAGTTCGCCGGCGCAACTGATGGCGGCCAGCACCGTGGCGGCCCAGCCGGCAAAGGCGATGGCCGTGACCCGCCCGCGCACGCCGGGCAAAAGGGCGCTCAACGCCCGGTAAATGAAGTAACCCGCCACGGAGTTGATGATGCCCATGTTGAAAATATTGGCCCCCAGCGCGGTCACCCCGCCATCGGCAAACAAAAAACACTGCACAATCAGCACCGTGGTGACCACCACCACCGCCGCGCCCGGCCCCAGCAGGGCGGCCACCAGCGCGCCCCCCACCAAATGGCCGGACGTGCCGCCCGCCACGGGAAAATTCACCATCTGTGCGGCAAACAAAAACGCCGCCGCCAACCCGAGCAACGGCACGCGCCGGGGCGGCAGCTCGCGCTTGACCTGCCGCAAGGCCAGGCCGACGCCGAGGACGGAGAGCCCCCCGGTGGTGGCCGCCGTCCGGGCATCCAAAAATCCGTCAGGAATGTGCATGGTTGACGATCAGAAGCTTGGTAACACTAATTTTAGTGAACGTAACACCAGGGCTTTAAACCTGTCAAGGCCGGAAAACGGGCGAATGGGGCGGCCGATCGTTGGGGAAGGGGAGTAGCGGGAGAAAAATTCAAATTTCAAACGCCAAAATCCGGGGAAAATTCAAAATCCAACCTTCAAGCTTCGTGACGACCTCTAACGTTTGATGGCCCACGTTCGCAGTCAGATTAACGCGGGTGAAGCCGCCCTTCAGCCTTTTCCACCGCTCCCCGGGATTGACAAACCGGCTGCCGGAGAGCAGGTTTCCAACCTGGAATCGTTAATGGAGATTGAGGAAGCCATCGCCCGACTGCCGCTGGAATCGCGCCGCCAACTGGTGCATGACCTGCCCGCGCTTTGTCCTGACGCCTTCCCGCCGGACGGTTGGGAAGCCATTCTTCAGGACGACGCCCCGCGTGCCGCCTTCTTAAGAAACATCTATGGAACGTGTTGATTGGTAGCCGGTTGCCTTCAGGGCCAAAGGCCCGCCTTTATCCCAGCCTGGGGCCCTCGCCCCAGATTCCAGCACCACGAATAATCAAGGGCTGAAAGCCCGATCCAATCCTCCGTCGCCCGTCTGCGGAACGTTGCTTCCGGCATCAGCACCCGCAGGGCGTCCCCGCTCTGCGCTGCTTGACATCCCGGACCCCGGGTATCCACAAAACCGGGAGAATTAGTCATAAGGGGCAGCACAGACCGGCGCTCCGGGGGCATTATCAAGTAACTCAAGCACCGGGGCGCGTGGAAGGCGCGAGTGACCGGCTGTGTCACTGGGAAGACGCGCCCAATCCGGGGGTTGGGGGGGGCGCTCCGGCGAGTAAATCACTCAAGAAGCTTGCGGAAACCGGGGCAATGCGGAAACACTGAACCCGGATGACCGGTCCAGGCAAAACTCGCGCGGGGAATGAAGAGAGGCTCTTTCTGGGCCTGATCATTGGCTTGGTGTTGGTGGCCGGGATTGGCGCCTGGGGGTTGACCTATGCGCTGTCGCAGCGCGAGCAGACGCGCGGGCTGCCGCCGGACCGGGTGCGCACGCTCGCTGATTTCTCGCTGACTAATACCGCCGGTCAGACGGTTACCCGGGCGGATTTACATGGCAAAATTCTTGTCGTCAGCTTCCTGTTCACCAGTTGCTCCCTCACCTGCCCGGAAGTCACCAAGCACATGGCGGAAATCCAGCGGCTCACCGCCGGTCAGCCGGACGTGCGGCTGGTTTCCCTGACGGTGGACCCCCGGGACGACACCCTGCCCGTGCTCGCCAAGTATGGCCAGCGCTTTGCGGCGGACACCAACCGCTGGCAGTTCCTGACCGGGGACAAAACGGTGTTATACCATTTGATCACCACCAGTTTTCTGAAACAGGATTTGGATGATCCGTTCAGTTACATGCCGGGTAATTTTTCCCACACCGAACGGCTGGCGGTGGTGGACCCGCACGGGCGCGTCACCGCCTATTTCGACGGTTTGCGGGACGACGTGGCCACCGTCGTGGCGGCGGAAATCACGCGGCTGCGCCAATACGCTTTATGAAATGGTCAAATCTACTGGCCGGCGTCCTGCTCCTCCTGGCGGGCGGCTGCAAACCCCAGGCGGCCCCGGAGCCGGCGGGCGGATCCGCCGCCCAGGCTTATACGGCGCGCGGGGTGGTCCGGCAAATCGCGCCAGACCGGCACTCCGTCACCATCCAGCATGAGGCCATTCCCGGTTACATGGGGGCCATGACGATGGATTTCCCGGTGAAGGACACGAATGAACTGACCGGATTGGGGCCGGGCGACGGCATCACCTTCAAGCTCATGGTGCGGGAAAACGAGGACTGGGTGGAACAGTTATCCCGCACCGGGCAAACCGTTCCGGCCGCGCCGCCAGCACCGCCCGCCGCCGGGGTGGAATTGAAACCAGGCGATCTGATGCCGGACGCCGAACTGGTGACGGAATCCGGCACCCACCGGCATCTGTCCGACTTTCACGGGCGGGCGGTGGCGTTCACCTTTTTCTTCACGAGTTGTCCGCTGCCGGATTACTGTCCGCGCATGAACCAGGATTTTGCCAAGACCCGGGATTTGCTGCTGGCCATGAACCCGGCGCCCACGAACTGGCAGTTTCTCTCCATATCCTTTGATCCCGGTTTTGACACCCCGGAGATCTTGGCCGGCTACGCCAATCTCTATCGCGGCGCGAACACCAACCACTGGCTCTTTGCCGCCATGCCCACGAACGTTCTGGCCAAAATCGCGCCGCCGCTGAACCTGATGATCTTCCGGGCGGGCAACGGCATCTCGCACAACCTGCGCACGGTGGTGCTGGATCCACAAGGACGCATCGCGAAGTTATTCGATGGCAATGAATGGACGCCGCAACAACTGGCCGACGCCGTGCTCGCCGCCGGCCGGCCGTGACGCCGGCCGGAGCTTGCGCTTAAAGTTTCCAGGAAACCCCGAAATAGCAGGCGCGCGGATCGCCGGGATGAAAGACCTGGGCGGTCTGGCCGGCGGAGCCGCCGTTCGCAGCGTTGTCGGAAATCGGATCCACCGAGGAGGCGTAACGTTCATCCAACAGGTTTTTGGCCTCAAAGAAAACCGTAATGTGTTTGCCCAACGCCATCCCCGTTTTGAATCCGAGCAGCGCATGCGCCGGCGCCTTCAGGGTGTTGGAATTATCCACGGGGTAGGACGTGGCAACCCAATGCAAATTGGGGCCCGCATAGAAGCCGTCCGGACGCTCGTAGATCAATTGCACTGAATAGTCATGCACCGGCACGCCGGCGATGCGGTGGTTGCCATAGACCGGATCATGGTCAAAATGCAGGTCGCTCAACGTATAGTCCTGGCGCAGGGTCAGGCGGTCGCCCGCATGAGTTTTGTCCTCCTTCACGAGCAGAGAGTCCAACAACCGGAGGTTCAGGCCGGCCTCGACGCCCTGGTTGTAGGAATTGGCGATGTTGACGCCCCCCACTTCCGCATCGTTCGCCGGATTATACTGGTCCAGCAGTTCGTCATGCACCCAGCCATGGTAGAGGGATAAATCCCATTCCCAACGCCCCGCTTCGCCGCGGGTGCCCACCTCCGCCGTCCAGGACCGTTGCGGTTGCAACGGCGTCAGCGTCTGACTGGTGTTCGGGCCGGAATCAAAATCCACCAGGTCGTCAAACGAGGGCGGCTGCCAGCTCCGGCTGACATTGGCGTAGAGCTGGTCATGGTCGGTGAGTTCATACAGCAGTCCCAGTTTGGGATTGAAGGTACGATAAACCAGATCGGCCGACGCATCGCCATCGGTCGTGTTATTGTAGTGATCGTAAAAATGGCGCTGCGCATACGCGGCTTGAATCCCCGTGACCAGCGAAAGTTTTTCCGTCAGATAATGCTGGTTTTGCGCATAGAGGACGGCGTTGAGCGACCACTCGGTGTCCGCCCCGGTGAGCGAGCCCGGCGATCCGTTTAGATTGGCAAAGTAGGCGTCCACCTCCCGTTCCGCCGTCGGATTCAATCCGGCGGTGAAGAGGTTGTCGCCGCCCAACCACTGGCTGCGCGTGGTGGAGTTGAACAACGCGCCGTAGTCATCCGCATAAAAGGTCCCGATGCCTTGATAATATTCGTCCTGAACGTAGAGATTGGGTTCGTAGGCATTGCGGTGCCACCAATAGACGCCGGCGTCGGCGGTTTCGCCGCCGGCCTCGAACGAGATTTTGTCGGCCAGGCGCAGGTAATTCCAATCCTTGCGGAAATTTTCGGAAATCGCGACCGGCTCGGCCGGTTGCGGGTTTTGCTCCATTTGCTGCCGGGACAACGCCCCGGGCAACTGCCGGTCGGTCTGATCGGCGATCAGGTAAAAGCGGTTTTCGAGGTGGTCGCTGATTTTATATCCCAGATCGCTGAACAGCATCTCCGTGCTTTCCCGGCTGTGATCGCGGTAGCCGTCACGGTAGCGGCCGGAGACGGAGGCGTAATAATCAAACGGCCCCTCCACCCCGCCGGAACTGGCCTGGCCCCGGAAGAACCCAAAGCTGCCACCTTCGAGCCGGACGCTCGCCGGCCCGGCATCGTATCCGGTGAATGGCACGAAATTGACCGCGCCGCCCAGGCCCAGCCCCCCGTATTGCAGGGCGTTGGCCCCGCGATAAATCTCACTGTATTTGATGGTGCCCACATCAAAATCCTCCAGGAGGATTTCGCCGTCCGCCTGGTTCAACGTCAGCCCGTCAATCAGATATTGCACCCCGGCCGGCTCGTCCTCCGAATAAACGCCCGAGCCGCGAATAAAAACCTTGCTCACCTCCACCTCGTTTTCCGAGAGCATGACCACGCCCGGGGTGTCCTGCAAAAAATCGTCCAGACTGGAGGCGCGGCCCTGATTCATGGAACCATAGCCCTGGAGGGAGAAGCCACCGGGGATGGCCTGCTTCTTTTGCGCCGCCTGATTGAACGACGGCGAGGTCAGGGACCGGGTGGCGTTGACGGTGACCGGCGGGAGTTGGGTGGGTGCATTTGTGGACGCCGCTGGCGCCGGCCGGGCCGCGACCGTCATCAACCACAGGCTGGCGGCGGTGACGATGGTGGGTCGGTGCGACATTGTTGTATATGGCAGATTAGCCAGATTGATTGGTTTGAAAAGGGGTTTTTTCAACCCTTTCAACGCCTTCCAACCCATTTAACGAACTTAAAAATGCGCCTCTAGAAAAAAAATTAAAAAAAGTATTGCACATTGCTCTGGCTTTGATAGATTCATTGCTCCGTTAAGCCCAAAAGCCAAACGGACAGCATGATTTAAGCCGATAACTGGTTCTCTCACGGAGACAGGATTGATGGCTTGCTCAACTACCAAGAGTCGCTGACTTGGATATAATTGTATTTATGCCAGTTAAATCTTTTAGACCGCTAACGCCGTCCACGCGATATATTACCATCGCGGACTTTAGCGATATTACGAAGACAAAGCCCGAAAAGGCTTTGGTCGTCACGCGCAAGAAATCCGGTGGCCGCAACCACTATGGTCGCGTCACGGCTCGCGGCATTGGCGGCGGTCACAAGCAGAAGATCCGGCTGGTGGATTTTAAACGGGCGAAACACGGCGTCGAAGCCACGGTGATCGCCATTGAGTATGATCCCATGCGCTCGGCCCGGCTGGCCCTGTTGGAATACAAGGACGGCGAGAAAAGCTACATCATCGCCCCGGTGGGTGTGGCGGTCGGGGTCAAACTTTCCAGCGGTCCCACCGCGCCTCCGGAAGTGGGCAATGCCCTGCCGTTGAAGGCCATTCCGGTGGGCATTTCCATTCATAATTTGGAATTGACCCCCGGTCGGGGCGGTCAGATCGTTCGTTCGGCCGGCGGCGCGGCGACCTTGATGTCGCGCGATGAGGGCTACGCCCAAATCCGCCTGCCTTCCGGCGAAATTCGCAAGATTAACGAGAACTGCTACGCCACGGTCGGCCAGGTCGGCAACACCGAGCACGAGAATGTGATTTTGGGCAAGGCGGGTCGCTCGCGGCATCGCGGCATTCGCGGCATCACCCGCGGCGTGGCGCGCAACCCCGTGGACCATCCGAACGGCGGCGGTCAGGGCAAGTCCAAGTCCGGCGGCGGCTGGCAGCAATTGATGTCCCCGTGGGGCCGCGTGGCCAAGGGCGGCAAGACGCGCGTCAAATACAAATATTCCAACCGTTTTATCGTGGTGCAGCGCAATGGTCTGCCGATGAAGAACAAGTAATTTATTATGGGACGTTCGATAAAAAAAGGTCCGTTTGTTGAGAATCACCTGCTGGAAAAAATCCAGAAGGCGAAGGACACCAAGCAAAAGACGCCGATCAAGACCTGGTCGCGCCGGTCCATGATTACGCCGGACTTTGTCGGGCTGACTTTTACGGTGCACAACGGGAAGATTTTCAACCCGGTGTTCGTCACGGAAAACATGGTGGGTCACCGCCTCGGCGAATTCTCGCCGACGCGCGTCTTCAAGAAACACGGCGCCCACACGGCGAAGGCGGAGGCCAAATAGCATTATGCAAGTTTTCGCAATCTTAAAAAATGTTCCGATGTCCGCGCAAAAGATGCGCGAAGTCGTCCGGCAAATCCAGGGCCTGCCCGCGCTCGAAGCGCAGTCGGTGCTGAAGTTTGTGCCGCGCAAGGGCGCGCGCCTCGTCGCCAAGACCCTCGACTCCGCCATCGCCAACGCCGAGAACAACAACCATCTCAAACCCGAGAACCTGCGGGTCAAAGAGGCGGTCGCCGGCACGGCCACCACCCTCAAGCGGTTCACCCCCAAGGCGCGCGGCTCGGCCGGCCCGATCCTCAAGCGCCGCTGTCACATCAAAATCACTTTGTCGGACGAATAATTGGTATGGGACAAAAAACTAATCCAATCGGCCTGCGCGTTGCGGTCAACAAAGACTGGCGTTCCAAGTGGTATGCCGGCAAAAAAGAGTTTGGCGGCCTGCTCACCGAGGACCGCAAGATTCGCGAGCTGCTGAAAAAGAAGCTCGAGTCCGCCTCCGTGCCGAGAATTTTAATCGAGCGCGCCGCCAGCCGCTGCCGCGTCACGATTTTGACCGCCCGCCCCGGCGTGGTCATCGGCCGCAAGGGCTCCGAGATTGACAAGCTGAAAGAGGAAATCAGCAAGCTGACCGGCAAGGAAGTCTACGTGGACATTGTCGAGATCAAGACGCCCGAGTTGGACGCCCAGTTGGTGGCGGAAAACATCGCGCTGCAACTCGAACGCCGCGTTTCGTTCCGCCGCGCCATGAAGAAATCGCTGCAAACCGCGAAGGATTTCGGGGCCGAGGGCATCAAGATCCGTTGTGCCGGTCGTTTGGGCGGGGCCGAACTGGCCCGCGTCGAAATGTATCACTGGGGCCGGGTGCCGCTGCACACGCTGCGCGCCAATATTGATTATGGTTTCGCCGAGGCGCTGACCGTCTATGGCAAACTCGGGATCAAAGTCTGGATTTGCAAGGGCGACAACAAGCCGCAGAAGGCCGTTGCGCCCGCTCCGGCGCCGGAAATTACGATTGGATGATTCAGCACGATTTTTGTTATGTCAATGCAACCAGCCAGAGTTAAGTTTCGCAAAATGCACCGGGGTCACCGGACCGGGCTTGCCCACCGGGGCAGCACCGTCGCGTTCGGCGAATTTGGTTTGATGTCCTGTGAACGCTGCTGGCTGGACACCAAGCAGATCGAAGCCGCCCGCGTGGCCATCGCCCGCAACATGAAGCGCCACGGCAAAATGTGGATCCGCATTTTCCCGCAGAAATCCTTCACCAAGAAGCCGTTGGAAACCCGGATGGGCAAGGGCAAGGGCCCCCTCGAATCCTGGGTCGCCGTCATCCGGCCGGCCAACGTGTTGTTTGAAGTGGACGGTGTGACCGAGGCCGTGGCCCGGGAATCCATGCGGTTGGCGGCCACCAAGCTGCCGATCAGAACTAAATTTATCGCGCGGCACCAGAAGGTGAGCTAAACTGAACGGCTATGAAATTTGTTGAATCCAAAGATATGACCCTGGCGGAACTCGCGGCCAAAAGCCGCGACCTGCGCCAGGAAATGTTCAACCTGCGCCTCCAGCAGGCCAGCGCGCAACTGGAAAAACCCGCCCGCCTGCGGACCCTGCGCAAAGACATCGCCCGTTTGGAAACGCGCATCTCCCAACTCCACAACAAGGCGAAGGCCGCCTGATTTTTGTATGTCTGAAACTGTCACCCAACCGGAAGTCGTCCAACCCGCGCCCGCCGCCCAACCGCCGGTCGCCGCCCGCGGCCACCGCAAAGAACGCGTCGGCGAAGTCGTCAGCAGCAAGATGGCCAAGACCATCGTCGTGCGCGTGGAACGCCGTTTCCCCCACCCCCAGTTCAAAAAAATCGTCACCGCGTATAAGAAATTTTACGCCCACGACGAAAAAAACGAGGCCAAAGTCGGCGACACCGTGCGGATCGAGGAAACCCGGCCGCTCTCCAAATTGAAACGCTGGCGCCTGGTCTCCGTCGTCGAGCGCGCCGTGCAGGAAACCCCGGTCGCCGCCTGATTAATTTTTTATGTTGCAAGTTCGTTCCAGTCTGGATGTTGCGGATAATACCGGCGCGAAGATCGCCTGGGCCATCGGTGTCTTGGGCCGCAACCAAACCTTTGCCGGCATCGGCGACGTGATCAAAGTCCACATCAAGGTCGCCGCGCCGGACGGCTCGGTCAAAAAGGGCGAGGTCCATGATGCCGTGATCGTGCGCACCCGCCAGATCATCCCGCGCAACGACGGCTCCTACCTCCGGTTTGACCGGAACGCCTGTGTCATCATTGACAAGGAATTGAACCCCAAGGGCACCCGTATTTTCGGTCCCGTGGCGCGCGAATTGCGCGACAAGAAGTTCATGAAGATTATCTCCCTGGCCCCGGAAGTGATTTGAAGTTATGTCTAAGTTCCATGTAAAAAAAGGTGACGAAGTGGTGGTGCTCGCCGGCCGCGAAAAAGGCAAGCGGGGCCGGATCATCTCCATCCTGGCGCGCAAAGACCGCGTCATTGTCGAGGGCGTGCAGCTCATCAAGCGCCACACCCGCAAAAGCCAGCAGCACCCGCAGGGGGCCATCGTCGAAAAAGAAGGCTCCATCCACGTCTCCAATGTGATGACCGCCGTGAATTTTGACGCGCGCGCCGCCAAGCGGACGCCCGCCCCGGCCACAACCTGATTACAATTTAATTTGTCACGGCCAAATCCGTGAACCTAAAAATGAAAGCCCGACTTTACGAAAAATACAAAAACGAGGTCATGCCCGCCCTCAAGGCCAAGCATAACTACTCGAATGTCCACGAAATTCCCAAGTTTGTCAAAATCGTCGTGAACATGGGCGTCAGCGCCTCCCTCGAAAAAGGCGCCATCGAGGACGCCGCCAAGGATTTGACCCTCATCACCGGCCGCAAGCCCGCCACCAGCAAGTCCCGCCACAGCATCGCCAACTTCAAGTTGCGCGAAGGCCAGGTGATTGGCTGCCGCGTCACCCTCCGCCGCGACGAGATGTATGAGTTTTTTGACCGCCTGGTCGCCGCCGCGCTGCCCCGGATTCGCGATTTTCGCGGGCTTTCCCCCCGCAAATTCGACGGTCGCGGCAATTACACCTTTGGCGTGTCCGACCAGACCATTTTCCCGGAAATCGAATTGGAAAAAATCAAACGCCAGCAGGGCATGGACATCACCATCGTCACCACGGCCGGCCAAGACGCCGCCGCGCTGGATCTGCTGAAACTGATGGGCTTTCCCTTCGCGGAGAAATAATTTTTTATGGCCAAGAAATCATGGATTGAGCGCAACAAGCGCAAGTCGGAGACGGTGAAGAAGTATGCCGCCCTCCGCGCTGAATTAAAGGCAAAGCGGGACTACGCCGGTCTCGCCAAGCTGCCCCGCGACGCCAGCCCAACCCGGTTGGTCAACCGCTGTTCCATGAGCGGCCGCCGCCGCGGCTATCTGCGCAAGTTCGGCTGTTCGCGCATGACCTTCCGCGAATCCGCGCTGAACGGCTTGATTCCCGGAGTAACCAAGGCGAGCTGGTAATTTTTATGAGCGATCCGATTTCTGACATGTTGACCCGCATCCGCAACGCCAGCCGTGCGTTGTTGCCGGCGGTGGAATTGCCGCACTCCCGGATCAAGGAGGGCGTCGCCCGCATTTTGAAAAATGAAGGGTATGTGACCGAGGTGTCCGTGGATGGCAAGGTCATCAAGAAGCTGAAAATCCAGCTCAAATACCAGGGCCGCAAGGCCGTGATCGAAGGTTTGAAACGCGTCAGCAAGCCCGGCTTGCGCAAATACGTCGGCTCCACCGAAATCCCCCGCGTCCTGGGCGGCATGGGCGTCTCGATCCTCTCCACGTCCGAAGGCGTGATGACCGGCACGCAGGCCAAAAAGAAAAACTTGGGCGGAGAACTCCTCTGCTACATCTGGTAATTATTTTATGTCGCGAATTGGAAAACAACCGATTGCCATTCCCCCGAAGGTCAAAATCGAGGTGAAGGGGCAGAAAGTCCTCGTCGAGGGGCCCAAAGGCAAACTCGACTGGGAATTGCCCAAGCGCACCAGCTTGAAGGTCCACGACGGGAAAATTTTGGTCAGCCGGGACGGCGAAGACGCGCAGGCCAGGGCCTTGCACGGCCTGAGCCGGGCGCTCGTCAACAACATGGTCAAGGGCGTGACCGACGGCTTTGTGAAAAAGCTGGAAATCCAGGGCGTCGGCTTCAAGGCCGCCGTGGTGGGCAAGGTCGTCAACCTCTCCCTGGGCTATTCGCATCCGTTGAATTACCCCATCCCGGATCAAATCAAAGTCACCGTCGAGGAAAATACGAAACTGACGATTGAAGGCCCGGACAAGCGGGTTGTCGGCCAGGTGGCCTCCGAAATTCGCGCCTATTATCCGCCGGAACCCTATAAAGGCAAGGGCGTTCGCTATGCCGGCGAGCACGTCGTGCGCAAGGAAGGCAAAACCGTTCAATAATTAACGGTTTTAACGACACTAAACACTTTTAAACGCCTTTTAACGCCTTTTAACGCTTTAAAGCCCCGGCCAATTCCGTGGCTCCATTGAAATGAGAACTGAAAAAAAACAGAGTTTGGCGCAGTTGCGCCGCTGGCGCATCCGCAAGAAAATTCACGGATCGGTGCTGCGCCCCCGCATGGCGGTCCACTTTGCGAGCAAAAACATTCACGTCCAGTTTATTGATGACGATGCGGGCGTGACGCTCGCCGCCGCTTCCACGCTGGGCAAAAACACCCCCGACCGTGATAAGCTCATGGCCAACGTGGCCAGCGCCAAAGTGATCGGCACCCTCGCGGCCAAAACCGCGCTGGACAAGGGCATCAAGCAGGTCGTTTTTGACCGGGGCGGCACGCGCTATCACGGAAAAGTGAAGGCTCTGGCCGATGCGGCCCGGGAAGCCGGATTGCAATTTTAACCTGAACCCAAGAGAATACTGTGGCAGAAATTAAAAAAACTGGTGGCGACGACCAGCGCGGTCCCCGCGGACGCGGCGGTCGTCGTGGTAAACCCGGCGGTGATGGATCCGACGGCGGGTTTGGTGGCGGACCGTCCGAAGAACTGATGGAGAAGGTTGTCTTCATCAATCGTTCGTCCAAAGTGGTGAAAGGCGGACGCCGGTTCAATTTCAGCGCCCTCGTGGTCGTGGGTGACAAGCGCGGTCGCGTGGGCTATGCCTTGGGCAAAGCCAGCGAAGTGGCCGACGCCATTCGCCGCGGTGGCGAACTGGCGCGCAACCAGATGGTGCCGGTCTCCCTCAAGGATGCCACCATTCCCCATGAAGTCTTTTCCGCCTATGGCGGTGCCCGAATCCTACTGCGGCCCGCATCTCCGGGTACGGGTTTGATCGCCGGTAAAACGGTGCGCGCCGTGTTGGAATCGGCCGGGGTTAAGGATGTCTTGACCAAGTCCCTGGGTTCCAGCAATGCCGCCAATGTGGTGAAAGCCACGCTGAAGGCGCTGTTGAGCCTCCGTTTGCGCGAGGCGATTTATAAAGGCCGCGGTCTGGCCATCAAGAAAATAACCCCCCCGGTGCTCCCGCTGCCCCCCGTGGCTGAGGCGGCGGCTCCCGCTGCCCTTTGATTTTTATGCGACTGCACACTCTTAAACCCCGTCCCGGCGCCAAACACCGCACCAAGCGGCTTGGCCAGGGCGAATCCAGCGGTCATGGCAAAACGAGCGGACGCGGTGGCAAGGGCCAGACGGCCCGTTCCGGCAGCTCCATTCGCATTGGTTTTGAAGGCGGCCAGATGCCGCTCATCCGCCGCATCCCGAAGCGCGGGTTCAACAACGCCCGGTTTACCGTGCGTTACAGCCCCGTGAATGTCGGCGTATTGGAAACCTTTGAGAATGGTGCCCGCGTGGATGAAACCGCGTTGCGTTCGCTGGGCTTGGCCAACGGCAAGTCGGCCGGCGTGAAAATTCTCGGCACCGGGACGCTCTCCAAGAAGCTCACCGTCGTGGCTAATTCCTTTAGCGCCTCCGCTAAAACCAAAATCGAGGCGCTCGGCGGCACCTGCGAACTCGTGGCGGCCAAAGCCGCTGCGCCCGCCCCCGCTGTTGAACCGACCAAGGCCTGACGCGATTAATTCATGTTCCGCAACATCGCCATCACGTTCGTCAACTGCTTCAAAATCCCGGAGCTGAGTTCCCGGATTTGGTTCACGGTGAAAATTTTGGCGGTGTGCCGGCTGATCACCTATATTCGGATTCCCGGTTTGTCCGGCCAGGCGCTATCCGATTTTTATAGCAGCCAGCATGGCGGCGGCGGCGGGCTGCTGGGCATGTATAACTTGTTTGCCGGCGGGGCGCAGGAGCGCGGGGCGATCGGTACCCTGGGCATCATGCCCTATATCAGCGCCACGATCATCATTCAATTGTTGACGGCCGTCTGGCCCAGGTTGAGCAAACTGGCCCGGGAAGAGGGCGGGCGCACCAAGATCATTCAATACAGCCGCTGGTTGACGGTGGGCATTTGTTTGATTCAGGGCGCGGTTTTCGCCATCGGTTTCGAGAATCCGGAAAAAATTTACGGGGCCTCCATGGGCCGGTTGATCCTTTTCAGCGACGATCATATCTGGTGGTTTATCATCCAGGCGGTGTTGCTCATGACCACGGCTTCCATGCTGCTCATGTGGCTGGGGGAACAAATCACGGAACGGGGCATCGGCAACGGCGTCTCGCTCATCATCACCATCGGCATTGTGGCCCGGTTGCCGCAGATGGTCACCGGCTTGGGGGATATGTTTTTCCCGGCGGGCGGTGAAGCCAATTTCCACATTATGGGAACGGGGCTGTTACTCTTGATCCTGTTGGCGGCGGTCATTGCCGGGGTCATCGCCATCACCCAGGCTCAACGGAAGATTCCGGTTCAATACGCCCAGCGCGCCGTGGGCCGCAAGATGTATGCCGGTGGCACGTCGTTCATGCCGCTCAAGGTCAATTATGCCGGCGTGATGCCCATTATTTTCGCCCAGTCCATTCTGATGTTCCCGCAGAAAATATTTGTGATTCTTGGGGATCGCTTCAAGGTTCCGTTCTTTGGCGATATTGCCCGGGCGTTGAACGAAGGCGCACTGCTCTATCTGACGCTTTACTCGCTCATGATCCTGTTCTTCTCCTATTTCTGGGTAGCCACCCAGTTTAATGAATTGCAGATTGCGGATGATTTGAAGAAAAATGGCGGTTACATCCCCGGGGTTCGGCCGGGGCAGGGGACCAGTGACTACCTGCACAAGGCCATGAGTCGCATCACGCTGGCGGGGGCGTTTTTCCTGACCATTATCGCCACCATTCCCATCATCATGAACAAGGAATTGGGCATTCCTTACGCGGTGGGCACTTTTTTTGGCGGCACCAGTATTTTGATCGCGGTGGGCGTGCTGTTGGACACCATGCGGCAGATGGAATCACACTTGATGATGCGTCATTACGACGGCTTCCTGAAAAAAGGCCGCGTTCGGGGACGTTTCTAACCCCCCGGTTGTGGGTAAGATCGTCCTTAAAACCGAGTCGGATTTGGAATCAATGCGACCGGCGTGCGCGTTGGCCGGGAAAGTGTTAGATGCCGTGGCGGCCTTCATCAAGCCCGGGGTGACCACCCGGCAGATTGATGAGTTTGCCGGTGAGTTTATCCGGGCGCACGGTGCCAAAAGCGCGTTTTTGGGTTACCGCAAGTATCCGTGTCAGACTTGCATCTCGGTGAATGATGTCGTCGTTCACGGGCTGGCCAGTGAGCGATCAGTAAATTTTGGTGACATAGTCAGTTTGGATGTCGGCGTTTTTTACCGGGGTTTCGTGGGTGACACCGCCAAAACCGTGGCGGTGGGCGGATGCGGGGTACTGGCGCAGCGGTTGATGGATGTCACCGAGCGCGCCCTGTATGCGGGAATTGCGGCGGCGCTGCCGGGCAACCGGGTGGTGGATATCTCGCGGGCGGTGCAGGATTACGTTGAGCGTAATCATTTCAGCGTGGTGCGCGAGTTTGTCGGGCACGGCGTCGGTCGGACGATGCATGAAGAGCCCCAGGTGCCGAATTTTGTGGACCGCACCAGCACCCAAAAGCTGCGGCCCGGGATGACTCTGGCGATTGAGCCCATGGTGAATGCGGGTTCCGCTGGCGTAAAAATATTAAAAGACGGCTGGACAGTGGTGACCCAAGATGGTTCACTATCTGCCCATTTTGAACATACGGTATTAATTACCGAGCGGCAGCCGGAGATTTTGACATGCCCGGAGACCAAGTCTTTCGCGTAAGCGCGGTGGTGGTTGAGGTCATGGCCAACGGCACCTATGGTGCCGAATTGAAGAACGGGCACCGTTTGACGGCGTTCGTGGCGGGCCGGGCGGGTGGAAAACGGGCCGGATTTAAACCCGGCGACACGGTAAATTTGCAGTTGACGCCTTATGACCTGTCCCAGGGGCGGATATTGCTGGAAAAACATAACGATTTAGAAAATGAAAGTTCGCGCGTCAGTCAAAAAAATGTGTGAGCACTGCAAAGTGATACGCCGTCGCGGCGTCATTCGCGTGATTTGCACCAACAAACGTCACAAACAACGGCAAGGTTAATATATGGCACGCATCATCGGGGTGGAAGTCCCGCCCAACAAGCGCATTGATATCGCGCTTCGCTACATCTACGGCATTGGTCCCACCAACGCGATTGAGATTCTTGAGCGCGCCAACATTGACCGCTCCGTTCGCGCCAAGGATCTGACCGAACAGCAGCTTTCCCAGATCGTGCATGCCATTCAAGAGGGCAAGTATGTCATCGAGGGTGATTTGCGCCGCGAAATCGGCATGAACCTCAAGCGCTTGCAGGGTATCAAGTGCTACCGTGGCATCCGCCATTTGCGCGGCCTGCCCGTCCGCGGTCAGCGCACCCAGACCAACGCCCGCACCCGCAAGGGACCGCGCCGCACGGTCGGTGTGCAACGCAACCCCAACGCCAAGACCGGCATCCATTGATTTTTGATTTTGTATTATGTCTGACGAAATAAAGAAAAAGCCGGCGCCCAAGAAGGACGCCAAACCGGCGGCGGAAGCCGCCCCCAAGGCCCCCGGCGCCGCTGCGGCTCCCGGAGCCCCCGCCGCTCCGGCGGCGGGCGTGGACCCCACCAAGCCGGCCGAAGTCCCCGTGGTCGCCGCGCCCACGGCGGCCGAGCTGTTGGGTGAGGATGCCAATGCCAAGAAAATCATCAAAGCCAAACACGCCAAAAACGTGGTCATTGGCGTCGCGAACATTCTGGCCACTTTCAATAACACCCAGGTCACCATCACCGACATGCAGGGCAACCTCATCGGTTGGTCCAGCGCCGGCCGGGTGGGTTTCAAGGGCTCGCGCAAAAGCACCGCTTATGCCGCCCAGCAGGTGGCGCAGGATGCCGCCCGCCAGGCCATGGCCCACGGCATGAAGGAAGTTGAAATCCGCGTCAAGGGTCCTGGTTCCGGCCGGGAATCCGCCATCCGCGCCCTCCAGGCCATCGGTTTGGAAATCAGCGCCATCAAGGATGTGACCCCCGTTCCGCACAATGGCTGCCGCCCGCGCAAGAAACGCCGCGTCTAATTATTCACCCTTTTGACTTTGCACCTTTAATTTATGGCTCGTTATACCGGTCCTCGTGTTCGTATCAGCCGCCGTTTCGGCTTGCCGATCTTTGGTCCCTCCAAGTATTTGGAGCGCCGCAACTATGGCCCCGGCGTCCATGGTCCGAAATCCCGCCGCAAGCACACCGATTACGGTCTCGGCCTCATTGAGAAACAGAAGCTGCGCTATTTCTACGGCCTCATGGAGCGCCAGTTTCGCGGCGTCTATGAAAAGGCCTTGCGCCGCCGCGGCGTCACCGGCGAGCAGATGCTCCAGATTTTGGAGACCCGCTTGGACAACGTGGTTTACCACCTCGGTTTTGCCAACACCCGCGCCGCCGCCCGCCAGATGGTGTGCCACGGCCATGTCACCGTCAACGGTCGCAAGGTCGGCATTCCGTCCTATGCGCTCCGCGTGAACGATGTCGTGCAGGTCAAAAACAACAACGTGTCCCGCCAGTTGGCCGGCAAGAATTTGGAAGTGGCCACCAGTCGCGCCGTGCCGGATTGGTTGTCCTTGGGCAAGGATGAATTCAAGGGCGTCGTCATGCGCATTCCCACCCGCGATGAGATCCAACCCATTGCCAACGAGCAGGCGGTCGTCGAATTTTATTCCCGTTAAACCAAACCCCGTTCCGCCCCGGCGGAACCAAAACAATTATACGGGCGTCGTCGGCCTTTGGGAATAAGGGCCGCGCGCCAGATAAAAATTGTTGAAAGCATAATATGGCTGTTAAACTTGGACGTTTTGAAATGCCGAAGCGGTTGCAGAAAGAAGAGGCCACCGCCACGCCCACCTACGCGAAATTCATCGCCGACCCTTTTGAAACCGGGTATGGCCACACCGTGGGCAACTCCCTCCGCCGCGTGCTCCTTTCCTCCTTGGAAGGCGCCGCCATCACCTCCCTGAAAGTGGATGGCGCCATGCACGAATTCGCCACCATCGAAGGCGTCGTCGAGGACATGACCGACATCGTTTTGAATTTGAAGAAAGTCAAATTCAAAGCCCATTCCCGCGATGAACAGACCCTCCTCCTCTCCGTCAACAAAGAAGGGGCCATCACCGCCGGGGACATTCAGACGAATCATAACGTCGAACTCGTCAATCCCGACCAGCTCATTTGCACGCTGGATAAAAAGAAGAAATTTGAAATGGAACTCACCGTCCGGGTGGGCCGCGGATACTGCCAAAACGACGAAAACAAGAAAATCGGCCAGTCCATCGGGGTCGTGGCCATTGATTCCCTCTTCTCGCCCGTCACCCGCGTGCGTTACGCCGTCGAGGCCGCCCGCGTGGGCAACCGCACGGATTACGACCGTTTGATCCTCGAAATCTGGACCGACGGTCGCATCACGCCCGATGACGCGCTGACGCAGTCCTCCGCCATCCTCGCGCACCATCTTGATGTGTTTGTCGGCTACGACAAAAACGCCATTGAATTTGAAGAAGCGGCGGACAAGCAGGACGAAGAGAAGTCCAAGATGAAGAAGCTGCTCAACATGAGCGTCAATGAAATTGAATTGAGCGTCCGGGCCGCCAACTGCCTGAACAACGCCAACATCACCACCGTCGGCCAACTGGCCATGAAGAGCGAGCAGGAAATGCTCAAGTATCGTAACTTCGGCAAGAAGTCGCTCAACGAGATCAAAGATAAACTGACGGCCCTCGGGCTGGCGCTCGGCATGAATTTTGAGCCGGGCCTCCTCGAAGCGCCCAAGGAAGAACCCAAACCGGAGTAATTTTGTTATGCGACATTTGAAGCGAACGGCCAAACTCGGCCGCACATCGGAACATCGCAATGCGATGCTGGCCAACTTGGTTTGCAGCCTGATCAAGCACCGGCGCGTGACCACCACCCTGGCCAAGGCCAAGGCGGCGCGTTCCGTGGCCGAAAAAATGGTGACCCTCGGCAAGAGCGGAACCGTTCATGACCGTCGCCTCGCAGTGGCCCGGTTGCATCAGGAAGAAGCCGCCAAAATCCTGTTCCAGGAAATCGCCCCGGCCTTCAAGGAACGCCACGGTGGTTACACCCGTATCCTCCGGCTGAATCAACGCAACGGCGATGCCGCCCAGCGCGCGATTATTGAATGGGTGGACATCGTCATCGAGGCTCCGGCCACCACGACGGACGGCGTGACCGACGTTCAAGCCACCGTCACCAAGACCCCCGAAGCCCCCGCCCCGGAGACCAAGGCCATTGAAGCCGCAGCACCGGCCGCAACCCCGGCCCCGGAAACCAAAGCCTGATTCCCGGTCGCAAACCTTTCCCAGCCCGTTCGCAAGAACGGGCTTTTTTATTCAACTTGTTCCCGTCCGGGCGCCTGTTTACCTTGCCTCTGATGAATGAAGATCAGCCAGCGGCGGCCGTCCGGCGGCCGGAGACGCCCTCCCTCCCCCGGCCCAACCTGTTGGGGTTCATCACCGAGAGCTTCGGAATCAGTCGCAGCGTCACCATTGGGTTGCTGGTTTTGGTCGCCCTCATCCTCGCCGGCGCCGGTTTTTTCTTCATTCATTCCGCTCCGCCAGGTTCCATCACCATCACCAGCGGACCGGAAGGCAGTATTTTTTACACCAACGCCTTCAAGTATGCCGAGTTTTTAAAGCGCCAGGGCATCCGCTTAAACATCCGCACCTCGCAGGGTTCCCTCGAAAACCTCGAGCGGCTCGAAAATCCCGGGGGCCGGGTGGACATTGGGTTCGTGCAGAGCGGGATCACCAACAAGGAAATTGACCGCCTCGTTTCGCTGGGGAGCGTTTCCTACCAACCCCTGCTGGTCTTCTATCGCGGGGCCGCCGTGGACACCCTGGCGGCGTTGGCCGGCCGGCGGCTGGCCATCGGGCCGGTGGGCAGCGGCACGCGCACCCTGGTGTTGACGCTGTTGGACGCCAACGGCATCCATCCCGGCGGAACCACCCCCCTGCTGGATTGGGAATCCACCGTGGCGGCCAATGCGTTGCAGGCGGGCACCGTGGACGCCGTGTTTTTGATGGGCGAGGACGCCTCCCAAGCCGTCATGCATCAACTGTTGCTGGCCCCGGATATACACCTGTTGAATTTCGCGCAGGCCGAGGCTTACAGCCGCCGCTTCCGTTATCTCAGCGTATTGAAACTGCCGCAGGGCGCCATAGATTTGGGCAAGAACATTCCGGCGCAGGATGTTTATCTCATCGGTCCCACCGTCGAACTGGTGGCTCGGAAAAATTTGCATCCCGCCCTGTCCGATCTCTTGCTGCAGGCCGCGCAGGAAGTCCACGGCCACGCCACTATTTTTCAGCGGCAGGGCGAATTTCCCACCCGGCTGGGCGATGAAATCCACTTCAGCGACGATGCCGCCCGTTTTTACAAATCCGGCGTGGGTTTCTTATACGGCCATTTACCGTTTTGGCTGGCGAGCATGACCAGCCGCATTGTCGTGGTCTTTGTGCCCATGATCGTGATTTTGATCCCCATTTTGCGCAGCCTGCCCCCGCTCTACCGCTGGCGGAACCAATCCCGCATTTACCGCTGGTACCGGGCCCTGCTCGGGTTGGAAAAGGAGCTGAACCGGGAACCGGATTCCGCCAAACGAAAACAACTGCTCCAGCGCTTGGACGAGATTGAAAAGGAGGTCCACAAACTAAAAGTGCCCGCCTTCCTGGCCGATCAATTCTACGGTCTGCGCGGTCACATCGCGCTCGTGCGCGAACTGGCGGCCCAAAAGTCAGCCCCAAAGTAGGGGACCGTTTGCCGGGCCGTCAGATTCTCACCTTGAACTGCTCCCCGGCCACCACCGAGCGGGCGAAGGCCGCCAGCAATTCCGGGATTTGTTCCAAATCCTTCAGGCTCACCACCTCCACCGGCGAGTGCATGTAACGATTCGGCAGACTCACCAGGGCGCTCGCAATCCCGCCGCGCGTCCAGAAAATCACGTCCGTATCCGTGCCGCTCGTGGCGGACATGGCCTTGTGTTGCAGCAGGATTTTTTCGGTGGCGGCCACCGATTCCAGGCGCGCCACCACTTCCGGATGATTGCAGCCGCCGTGCGTGAGCACCGGGCCGCCCCCCATTTTCACATCCCCAAACTGGTGTTTGCTCACGGTCGGATAATCCGTGGCATGCGTCACATCCACCACCAGGGCGACATCCGGGTGGAGCGAGTAGGCGATTTGCCGCGCCCCCAGCAACCCGACCTCCTCCTGCACATTGGACACCACGCACACCTCCGCCGTCAACCCGCCGGGCGCCGTTTTCAGGAGGTGCAGCGCTTCCGCCACCGCAAACGTGCCGATGCGGTTGTCAAACGCCCGGGCCACCGCCAGGTCATTGCGCAGCAAATCAAATTGGGCCGTCAGCGTGATGGGATCGCCAATCCGCACCAGCGATTCCGCCTCCTTGCGACTGCCCGCCCCGATGTCAATGAACAGATCGTGCATTTTCGGCGGCTTGGGGTCTTTCACCTCGTGCGTCAGGTGCGGCGCCACATTGCCCACCACGCCGTTGATCGCCCCGTCCCGCGCATGAATCACCACCCGCTGCGCCTTGGTGATCGCGGCGTCCACGCCACCGACCTTCAACACATAAATAAAACCATCCTCATCAATGTAATTTACCGCCATCGCAATCTCGTCCGCATGGGCGGCCAGCATGATGCGCGGGGAACCGCCCTGGTTCAGCACCGCCACGCAATTGCCGTAAGCGTCCGAAAACGTCTCGTCCGCGTGCGGTTTGACATGCTCCAGCCAGACCCGTTGGCCCGCCACCTCGTGGCCGGTGGGGCTGGGCGTGTTGACCAGGCTGCGCAGAAAATTCAAAGATGACTCGTTCATGTCCGGCACAATACCCCGCCCCTCCTTCGGTGTCGAGCGGGGGCTGCAGAAAGGGGAATGCGCCAACCCAAGCTTTTGATTCGCCACCGTCCGCCGTTCCCGCTAATCTGTTCCCATGGCGGAAAATCCGGCCGACCGCATCCACAACCTGTATGTCCACGTCCCGTTCTGCGCGCAGAAATGCGGGTATTGCGCGTTCTTTTCCGAAGCCGCCAGCGGCGAATTGATCAACCGCTATGTCGCCGCTCTCGTCCGCGAACTGGACCTGGTCGCCGATGACCTGAAACCCCGCACCATCTTCTTTGGCGGCGGCACCCCCTCTCTGTTGAACCTCCGGCAGTGGGAACCGATTCTCAAGGCGATGGAACGGGCCAATTTCCCGGGTGCCGGCGAATTCACCGTCGAATGCAATCCCGCCACGGTCTCGCTGGACAAGGCGAAACTGCTGCGCGACTTTGGCGTCAACCGCATTTCCATGGGCGTGCAATCCCTGGACGAAGATTTGCTCGACCGGCTCGGCCGCGTCCATTCCCGGGCGATGGTCTTCAAATCCTTCGACATCCTGCGCCAGGCCGGTTTTGACAATGTCAACCTGGACCTCATGTTCGCCATCCCCACGCAGACCATGGAAATTTGGCGGGACACCTTGAATGAAGCCATGGCGATGCAGAGCGAACATCTGTCCAGTTACGAAGTGATCTATGAGGATGACACGCCGCTGTTCGCGCAGCTCCAGGCTGGCCAGTTTGCGGTGGATGAAAATCTGGCCTGCGACATGTATGAGGAATTGATTGCGCGCGCCACGCAGGGCGGGTTTCAACAATATGAAATCGCCAATTTCGCCCGGCGGCGGCGGGCCGGAGCGGCCGCGGCACCGGAACTGCCCCCGGAGGATCCGCTCGCGGGCATACCCGCGCTGGCCTGCCGGCACAACGTCAATTACTGGCGGGGCGGTTCGTTCTACGGTTTGGGGCCCAGTGCCACGGGCTATGTGCGCGGGGTGCGCACCAAAAACTGGGCGAACACCCAATTATATTGCGAGCAGTTGGAGAAGGGCCGCCGCGCGTTTGAATCCAGCGAGGAATTATCCCCGCTCAAACGCGCCGGGGAAACCGCCGCCTTCGGCTTGCGCATGAATGCCGGCTGGCCGTTCGCCGAGTTCCAGCGGGTGACCCAGTTTGACTTGCGCCGCGAATGGGCGTCCGAAATGAGCCAGTTGGAGGAACGCGGTTGGGCCGCCCGCCAGGCCGACCGGTTTCAACTGACCCATCAGGGACTGCGCTTTGCGGATGCGGCGGCGGAGTTGTTTCTTCGCTGAAATTGATTATACGCTCTTGGTCCGGCACAGGTAATGCCAGGCAAACCACGCGGTCAGCAGCGCCAGGCCGCCGCAAATGACATACGGCAGCCCCATGTTCACATAGAACAGCGTGGTGGCAAAGATCGGGCTGAAAATGCGGGCCAGACTGCCAAAGCTCTGCGCCACCCCCAGGTTCGCCCCTTGTTCATCCGCCGATGATTTCAGCGAAATCAGGCCGAACACCGGCGGCCGGTTCAGGCCGGATCCGATGGCAAGCAGGGCGAGCACCACCAAGAGGCCGGGCAGCGTGGTTTGATAGGGCAGGGCGGCCAATCCCACGGCGAAGATAATCATGCTGATGAAAATCAATTTGGGTTCGCCCAGTTTTTTCACCAGCCGGCCCGTGGCCCCCCCTTGCAGCAGCGCGGCGATCACTCCGCAATACGTGAACAGGTAACCAATGTGGTTGTCGTGGCCGTGCAGCCCGTATCCGAAACGGTGCCGGGCCAGGAGCGGGAAAGTGGCTTCGAAGCAGGTGAAACAAAACGTGGCAAAGAAGAACACCGCCACCAGCACCCCGAGTTTGGGCTGGGCCAGTGTGTGAGCCCATTGATTGATTTTGGGACGCGGGGTGGAGGGAGCCGAACTCGGCACGCGGCTTTCCCCCAGAATAAACCAACCCAGCACGAAATTGGCGAAACAGAAACTCGCCGCCACCCAGCCGGGTCCGGTCGGGCCAAAGGCGCTCATGGAAAACGCGCCAATGGCCGGGCCGAAAATGAAGCCCAACCCGAAGGCCATGCCAATCAGCCCCATGCGCGCGGAACGCTTTTCCGGGGGCGAAATATCCGCGATGTAGGCCGAGGCCACCGAGAGGTTCGCGCCGCAAATGCCCGCAAAAATGCGCGAGACCAGCAGCCACACCAGCCCCGTGGTGCCGCCCATGCCCGAGGCGACGGCAAACAGGCAGTAGGAACCCGCCGCCCCGAGATTGCTGACCAGCATCACTGGACGGCGCCCAATGCGGTCCGACAACCGGCCCCACGCCGGCGCAAAGAAAAACTGCATCGCCGAAAACGAGGCGATGATCGCGCCGATGATCAGCCCCTTGCCCGAAAAGTCCGGGCGAAAATCATCCTCCGCGAACCCGGGCAGCATCGGCAGCACAATGCCGAAGCCAACCAGGTCAATGAACACGGACAGGAAGATGACCAAAAGTGATGGCTTGCGTTTCATGTTCTTAACCAGCTTTCAGTTTAGAGACGAACGCCGGGGAGTCAAGCAGCGGTCGGAGCGGCCTTGAAGGCCGGTGCCTCCCGAAGTCGTGGGCGGTTTTCCGGCGCTCGCCTTTGGAGTGCGCGGACATGTCCGCGCTTTTGGACGAGGCGGCAAGTCGCCGAGTTCAACCGCGCGCACCCATCCCGCCTTCCCCGCCCCCGGCCCGGGAAAGGTTCAATCCGAATTCCCCATCTTTCCGCCCCGTTGCTTCACGGCCTTGAACATGGCCAGGCACAGTGCCCGCTGCGTTTCGTGCCGCACCAGGCGCGGCGGATATTTGCACTTGGCCAGCAACGCGGGATCGGACCACGGCTGATGGATGGTTGCCGCCGGAAAGGCGGCCAGTTCCGGAATCCAGCGGCGGACAAAATCGCCCCCGGGATCGAATTTTTCCCCCTGCGCCACCGGGTTGAAAATACGGAAATATGGCGCGGCATCCGTGCCCGTGCCGGCGCACCATTGCCAGCCGCCGTTGTTCGCCGCCAAATCGCCGTCCACCAGTTGGCGCATGAAATAATTCTCGCCCCACCGCCAGTCAATCAGCAAGTCCTTCGTCAAAAACATCGCCGCAATCATGCGCAGACGATTGTGCATCGTGGCCGTGGCATTGAGGCAGCGCAACGCGGCGTCCACGATGGGATACCCCGTCCGGCCCGCGCACCAGGCCTGAAAATGCGCGCGGTTCCCGGACCAGGGCAAGGCGTCGTATTCGGGGCGAAAAGCGCCATTGGCCACCCGGGGGAAATGGGTCAGCACCTGCAAATAAAACTCGCGCCAGATGAGCTCATTCAGGAAGGTGTCACAACCAGTCATCTGCCCGGCCGTGGCCGCCGCCCGGGCCTGGTTCAACGCGCGCAGAATCGTGCGGATGCCGATGGCCCCCGTGCGCAGATACGGGGACAGCCCCGAAGTGCCCGCCACGGCGGGCAGGTTCCGGTGGGTGGCGTAATCATAAACCGGTCCGGCCATGAAGGCTCCCAGCGTGGCCAGTGCCGCCGCTTCGCCCGCCGGCGGGAGGCTTTGGGTGCAGGGATGGCCAAACGCCGCCGGATCGGCCGGGAGCGGTTCGGATTTATACGGCCGGCCCGGGGCGGATCCGCCCGGCTGGAACGGCGGACGGGGCGCGGGGATGGGCCGCTGTTTCCAGGCTTTCGAATACGGGGTGAACACCGTATATGGTCGGTCTGCTTTTGTGAGCAGGTCGGATTCCGCCCACACCACGGCGTCTTTGAACAGTTTGAATTCCACCCCCGCTGCAAACAAGGCTTCGGTCAGGCGGCGGTCGCGCGCCCGCGCATACGGTTCGCAGCGCTGGTTGGCAAAAACCGCCCGCGCCCCCGTTTCGAGGCATAACTGCGGGAGGATGTCCTCGGAACGTCCCTGGCGGATGACCAGCGGACAGCCCCGGGCCGCCAGGCTCCGCCGCAGGGATTCCACCGATTGCAGCAAAAAAGCCAGCCGCGCCGCGCCCACATCCGGTCCGGTTCGCAACGCGGTTTCCAAGACAAAAACCGGGATCACCCGGTCAGCGTGCCGGGCGGCCTCGGTCAGGGCGGTGTTGTCGGCCAGTCGCAGATCCCGGCGGAACCAGTGCAGGACCACTTTCATGCGGGAATCACTGACGCGGTTTGACCGGTTTCAGTCCCACTTCGCCCGCCAGATCGTCAAATTCCTTCGCGCTGACCTCTTCCAACCGCTTGCCGCGCTGTTTCAATTTTTCGTTGAGCTTGACCGCCTTCTCGGTCATCAACTCGTGCGTTTCCTCGGTGCCGCCCACCAGGGCGAAATTCGGGCCGGTGGTGACACGCCGACGGCCATCCGAATCAAGGCCGACCCCCAAAATCAGAGCTTTGCGTTTTTTACCCGAATTGCCCATGGGTCAAATTAAGTTCACGCGGGGTCATCCGTCAATCCCGGGGATGAAATTTTGATTCGCGGGCCAGTTGCTCCCACAGCTTCTTTTCGCCCTCGGAAAGGGTTTGCGGCAGGGCCACGCTGGTGACCACGATCAAATCGCCCGCAGGACCGTCGCGCTGGATCAACCCGCGCCCCCGCACCCGCAGTTTCTGTCCATTCTGCGTGCCGGCGGCGATCTTGATTTTAACCCGACCCGCCAGCGTGGGCACAAAGATTTCCGCCCCCAGCACCGCCTCCCACGGGGCCAACTCCGCCTCGTGGATCAAATTATATCCCTCCACCTCGAAATCCGGGTGTTTGGCCAGGCGCACCCGCAGATACAAATCGCCCGCCGCGCCCCCGCCGGTGGCGGCTTCGCCGCGACCGGACAAACGCAATTTCTGGCCTTCGGTCACACCTGGCGGGATTTTTACCTGGTGCGTCTCGGTTTTGATGGTGCGCCCCACCCGGTGCCGCACACTCACCTCGCGCACCGAGCCGTGCATGGCTTCTTCCAGGGTCACCACAATGTCCCCCTCGATGTCCTGGCCCCGCTCACTTTCGCCGCCCGGACCGCCAAAACCCTGGCCGCCGTTGAACCGCGAACCGAACATTTGCTCAAAGAAACTGCTGAAACCCGCGTTGCCAAATTCAAATTCCGGTTCGCCGGCCGCCGGACCGGTGGACCGGTAGGTTCGCCGTCCGCCAAATCCCGGCTGGCCGCCCGCCCCGCGAAAATCCGCACCGGATTTCCAATCGGCCCCCAGTTCGTCATATTTTTTGCGCTTGGCCGGGTCCGAGAGGACCTCGTAGGCCTCGTTGATCTCCTTGAACTTCTCCTCCGCGCGCTTTTTATCCTTGGCGACATCCGGATGAAACTCGCGGGCGAGCTTGCGGAAGGATTTTTTGAGCGTGTCGGCATCCGCGGTGCGGGGCACGCCGAGGGTTTCGTAATAATCTTTGTATTGAACAGACATGATCGCTGGTGTCAATAATGGTCCGTCTAGCGGGATTTGTCAAAGTTTGCGGTCGCCAAAGGGTGGCTGCGCGGGG
>Ga0302278_10000480_pt1 | contig 51347 bp, 29 predicted proteins | sample III_Bog_N3_2_FD_194543 | JGI IMG/M metagenome (GOLD analysis project Ga0302278, IMG submission 194543) | Peat permafrost microbial communities from Stordalen Mire near Abisko, Sweden - III_Bog_N3_2 | ecosystem: Environmental > Terrestrial > Soil > Wetlands > Peat | place: Sweden: Abisko...
TCGGGAGCGTCGATGGCGAAAAAGTGCAGGTTGCGCCGGTGGGCAGACCCGAGCAGGTGAGCGCGACCGGCTGATTGAACCCGGAATTTGAGGCAACCGAAATCGTAAATGTCGCAGACTGGCCAGGGCTAATCGATCGCAATGCGGGTGTGGCGACTGCCTTGAACCCATGGCCGAAGCCGCGCGCTGCCCGCCTGTCGCGCGGCCTGGCCGATTGCTTTTCTTCTTGCGCGGCCTCTTACCCCACACGCAAAACGGCCACCCCGCAGGGCGGCCGTCGCACTTTTCCATCGAGAGAGATCCCCTCCGGCATCGGAGTAATCCGCCGCGGCTTAGCCCCGCTGCTTGCGCCTTACCATCCCCGCCAAACCCGCCAACCCGCTGGCCAAAAGCAGAATGCTGGACGGCTCCGGGACTGGCGAGGCGGTGTCGCCGAGGATCTGGAATGTAGTCGAATTTGTGCCGGTACCAATATACCCATTAACGTCTTGGCCGCCAGCCCATGCGTCTGACGGCCCGTTTCCGATGTCCCAGAAGGCAACATCGTTGATCGGTGTTACCGCATTCTGTAGCGTGAACCAGTAAGTGGTTCCAGCGGAGACCGACACATCCGGAATGGAAAACGTCGCCACGTAAATGTCATAGGCACCGCTGTCGCCGGTAGGATTGCTAGCCGCGACCAGGGATGTGATGGTCGCTGTTGCGGGCGTTCCGCCATAGGTGCTGGTCCCAATCGACCACTGCACGCTCGTCAGCGTATCCCCAGGGAGAATCCAGACGTCGAAGTCCGCACTGGCTACCGTCGAATTCGACGCAACCGTGAACGAATCCGACACGAGATTTCCGGGGTTGCTGATGCGCCAGGCGCTCCAAATACCAAGTGGTTGGAGTCCTGAACCAGATATGTCGGAGATCGGGCCGGTGTTGTCGTACAGGGTGGAGTCGGCAGATGCGGGAATCGCAGCAAGCGCTCCCGTGAGCCCAAGAACCAGGGTTGCAAGTATTGATGATTTCTTCATGACCTTCCCTTCATTCCACAGGCACCAAACCCCTAGAGGCTCACTTGGGGCAGACACGTTGCGGCACCGGATGGGAATCTTGCCGGTCTCGTATGCACCGCTGAGGCCAAACTGCGTTAATTTCGCAGGGAACTCGACGCCGCAGCTATGCTATTGATTAGCATGACCTTATCTGATCTGATCTGATCTGATCTGATCTGATCTGATCTGATCTGGTGGGATTAGGGCAATGTGCAGGAAGTTGCATTCCTCGTGGCCAAATATTTGTCCACACAAGGATCGCTCCGCGATGCGCCCCGGCCCTTTGCTTCTCTTCCCGCGCTATCTCTTCACACAAACGCAGAACGGCCACCCGAAGGGTGGCCGTTCTGCACCGATCACTGATAACTGTTTACCGCTCGTTCTTCCGCCAGTTCACCAGATCGCCCAGCGTGGTTGTCGAACTGGAGACGGGCGCCTTGTGCGCGCTCTCCTTGTAGTGCTCGACCGTAGACCGGCTGGCTTCCTGTCCGCTTGCGGCGCGCAGGCTCAGGCCGACCTTCTTTTCTTCCACGTTGATCTTGATGATTTTGAAGTCGTGCTCCAGACCCTGTTCGAGTTTGGAGTGATCACCGCCTTCACCGGCTTCGGAAATGTGGCACAGGCCTTCGACGCCCTCGGCAATTTCAACAAAGGCCCCGAACTGCGCGGTGCGCAGAATCTTGCCGTGCACCACATCGCCCACGCGATGCGTTGCGAAGAAGCTCTCCCAGACATCGGGCTGCATCTGCTTAATGCCCAGCGAAAGACGGCGGTTCTGCGGCTCGACACCGAGAACGACTGCCTTCACCTTCTCGCCCTTCTTCACCACTTCCGATGGATGCTTCACGCGCTTGGTCCAGCTCAGGTTCGAGACGTGAACCAGCCCGTCAATGCCGTCCTCGATCTCAACGAATGCGCCGAAATCGGTGAGGTTGCGCACGCGGCCCTCGACGATGGTTCCCTGGGGATACTTGTCGGTCAGGTTCTCCCACGGGTTCTCGAGCAGCTGCTTCATGCCCAGCGAAATGCGGCGGTCGGCCGGATTCACGCTCAGCACAACGGTGTCTACCTCGTCGCCGGGCTTCACAAGCTTCGACGGATGCTTGAGGCGCTTCGACCAGGTCATCTCAGAAAGGTGAACCAGTCCTTCGATGCCCTGCTCCAGCTCAACAAACGCGCCGTAATCGGTAACCGAAAGCACGCGGCCGTGCACCTTGGCTCCCACCGGATAACGCTCCGAGGCGTCAAGCCATGGGTCGGGCGTCAACTGCTTGAAGCCCAGGGAAACCCGCTGCTTTTCTTTATCGAACTTGAGCACCTTTACCTGGATCTCGTCGCCGACGTTCACCAGGTCGCGGGGATGCGTCAACCGGCCCCAGCTCATATCGGTGATATGCAGCAGGCCATCGATGCCGCCCAGGTCAACAAACGCGCCGTAGTCGGTCAGGTTCTTCACCGTGCCGGTGAGGATGCCGCCCTCTTCCAGGTGCTCCATGGTGGCCGAGCGCTTGCTGTTCTGCTCTTCCTCCAGGATCTCCTTGCGGCTCACCACAACGTTGCCGCGCTTCTTGTTGAGCTTGATGACGCGGACGTCGATCGGCTGGCCGAGATAGGCGTCCAGGTTGCGCACCGGACGAATCTCCAGTTGCGAGCCGGGCAAGAATGCCTTGATCCCGATGTCGACGGTCAGGCCGCCCTTGACGCGGCTCACCACCGTGCCCCGGACTGGCGTCTTGTCGTTGGCGGCCTTCTCGATGGTGTCCCACACGCGCAAACGCTGCGCGCGCTCATAGCTCACCAGATAGCCGCCTTCGGGCTCCTCGCGCTCGATCACCACGTCGATCTCGTCGCCGGGCTGGAACTTTACCGCGCCGGTGTGGTCGAGCACCTGCTCCAGGGGCACGAGGCCCTCGGACTTCAGGCCCACATCAACCACTAGAAACTTTTCTCTTAGTTCCACCACCTTGCCGGTGACGACCTTGTCGCCATAGGCCTCGATGGCAGCCGCTTCGGCGGCCTGCTCACGCTCAAACGCAGCGAGGGCGCTGGAAAAATCAGCCGCGGCAAAATCTTCGGTCGGCTCGCCGGTATGCACTTCTGGCGCCTGGGAAGCGGCGGTCACTGCGGGTGTTTCGGCAGGTGGGGTCGCTGGGGCTGTGGGCGGCTCCGCTTCAATGGCAGGCAGCTCCGCTGTAACGGCAGGCAGCTCGACTTTAGCGGCAGGCTCGGTCAGGGCAGCGGCTGTCTCCGCGGGTGTTTCGGCAGGTGGCGTCGCGGAAGCTGCTTCGAGCTCCTCTTCAACGGCGGGCAGCTCCGCTTCAACGGCAGGCTGGGTTAGGGCATCGGCGTCCAGAGGGGTGACTTCTTGAGTTGTGGAAGACTCGGGGTTGGACGTGGATTCACGCAACGGCTGGTCAATGCTATCTAGGTGCTCCAGCTCCGTCGCAGGTTCGAGGGTTGGGGTTTCCAATGCGGTGTTCAGGGTTATACTCTCGGTTTCGGGATTGAGGACGTTTGCCATTACTGACAGCTCCGGGACTGCGTGCTCCAGCGTTGGCTTGATGCCAGCTACTGGGTGGTTCCCGCGCAATTCGGCGTTCCGGTCGCTCTCGGGCCAGTTTCTTGTTGCCCTCGCGCCACGCGGCGCGCCGGTTCGTCTTCCGCAGGAAAAGCCGTCCCCGTCCGGTTGCTCTGGGGATCGAATCTCGGCTGATTTCCCTGGAAAACGCCGGCAGGCAACGGCTTGCTGGGAGGGCGGCCGCAACTAACTGCTGGAATCCGCGCAGGAAGCTACGTCTTCAGTGTAGCAATCTCCGCAAAGCAGCGTCAATTGACGCCAGACCGCACTGCGGGAACATTCATGTTGGCATTGCACCGTGGAGGGTGCAGAGTGTTCGAGTGAAACGAGTGAAGGGAGTTGAGGCACCGGCCCTCGCAATCTTCACTGATTTCACTCTTTTCACTTTCTTCACTCTTTTCACTTCTCCCGCACGCTCACTTGCCCCCGGCCATCTCTATACTGGTACCGACAGCGAGCCGTGCAATGGATCATCTTTGGACTCCCTGGCGTTTTGCCTACGTCACTACGGCGGATGGCGCGGTGCGCGCGGGCGTGCCCAAGGCGCTCGATGCGTGGCCGGGCGACCTGGGCTGCGTCTTCTGCAACCTCATGGCCGCCATCGACCACGCCATCGACCACGGCATGGCCCGCGACGAGGCCGAAGCCGCCGGCGGGCTGGTTCTCCGCGGCGAACATTGCTTCATCTGCCTTAATGCATTCCCCTACACCTCGGGCCACGTCATGGTGATGCCTTACGCGCATCTCGACCGATTGGCCGCACTGCCCCTCCCGGCCGCGCACGAACTCATGGATCTGGCGCAACGGACTGAACGCGTTCTCGATCGCGCGTACAAACCCCACGGCTTCAACTTTGGAATGAATGTGGGCCAGGCCGCGGGCGCGGGCGTCGCCGGGCACCTGCATCTGCACGCAATGCCGCGCTGGGTGGGCGACACCAACTTTATGACCACCGTAGGCGAAACCCGCGTGCTGCCGGAAGACCTGGAGACGACCTGGCGCAGGCTGCGCGAGGAATACAGAGATTAGGGAGTAGCCAATAGGGAGAAGTGTGAGTGCGAGTGTGAGTGCGCCGGACGCTCACGCTCACGCCCACACTCACACTCGCACTGACACCTGAAACCTGTATCATGGCTGCGAGGTACGCGATGAAAACACTGCTTTCGATTTGCGCTGCATTGGTCATGACGCTTGGCACGGTCTCCGTGCGCGCTGCCGACGTCACTGGGACGTGGTCGGGGGAGATGAAGACCCCAGACGGCCAAAGCTTTCCGCTCACCTTCACCTTCAAGCAGGACGGCGCCACGCTGACCGGCACGGTGCAGGGTCCGCAAGGCGATCCCATCGACATCAGCAACGGCAAGATCGACGGCGACAAGTTTTCCTTCGACGTCTCCTTCAACGGCATGACCATCCACCACAACTGCACGGTCATCAGCGACGACGAGATCAAGTTAACTTCGAAGTCCGATTCGGGAGACTTTCCCGGCATCGAACTGACGCTGAAACGCGTGAAGCCGGCGGCACCGGGAGCGCCCGGTGGACCGGACACGCCCGTCAAGCCGAGCGCGCCGCCGCAATAATCTCCGATTTGGCGGCGATTTAGGTGCTACAGGTAGTTAAGTGCTTTGCGAAGCGCGGGATTATTGATCAATGGGACGAGACTGCCACCATAGCTTTAGAAAAAGCCAGATCATGCCAAACCTGATCGCAAATGCTAAGACCATTACCGGTGCCAGCCGGTGGTCCGTATTGGCGTCATGGATCGCATTGATTATCGCTATCGGAGTCTGCAGAATCCCAAAGAATGCGATCGCAAGCCACAGCCATCTCATTCGTCTCCATCGGGGCCGCTGGGCTTTTTCTGATTCCGATAATGAATCGGTTGAGCCGACTGGTGGCGTTCCCGTTCCCTGTTGAGTTTGCGTGCGGATCATGTAAACGATCGCAATCACAATGAAACCGACAATCTGTATGGCTACAAGGGCCGGAATGATTCTTTCAGTCAAATCTGGATTCACGATCATACTGACCACCCCGATAGTGTCCAAGGCACCCAGTGTAACCATCCCGATAACCAAAGGCTTATACTTAGAATTCAACGTCTTGCCTTTCCCCGAACTCCTTTATCCTGACATTCATTCCTCAACGAATTCTGCGACTCGGATCGGTCGATGACGACTTCGTAATCGTGTCGTCACCAAAACGGAAGCCACCTCGCAGTTGACGCTCCGAAAACGCTTCTTCAGACTCAAGTCGCAGAATCGTCGCCCGCATCCGCCGCCAGCGCCAGCTCCGACTCCTCGCCTGCCGACGCATCCAGCAGATTGCGCGGCAGCGATTTGCTGGTTCTGATGCCGAGTTGCTTGAGCATCTCCACCTGGCGCAGAAGATTGCCGCGGCCTTCGCTTAGCTTCTTCATCGCGGTGTTGTAACTCAGGTCCGCCGCGCGGAGGCTCTTGCCTACGGATTCAAGATCGCTGACGAAGTTCGCGAATTTGTCGTAGAGTTCTGCGCCGCGATTCATCACGTCGCGGACGCTGCGGGCCTGGACTTCCTGCTGCCATAGCACATTTACGATGCGGATGATGTAGAGCAACGTGGTCGGGCCGACGAGCAGAATTCCCTGCTGGTAGGCGTCGGCCCACAACTCGGCGTCGTTCTGCAGCGCAAGCAGAAACGCCGGCTCGACGGGCACGAACATTACTACGAAATCCGGCGATTCGAGGCCGGGCAGCTTCTGATATCCGGCCCTTGCCAGTCCGGTGACGTGGCCGCGCACGCTGGCCAGATGCAGCTTGAGCGCGGCGCTGCGCTCGGCATCGTCGGCGGCATTCGCGTAATTGGTATACGCGGTGAGAGAAACCTTGGAGTCGATCACCAGATTTCGCCCGCCGGGAAGCAAAATAATCACGTCGGTGCGTGCCGATTTCGTTTTTCCGCCGTCCTCGCTCTCGAGGCCGGCGAAACTTTGCTGAAAACTATATTGTTCGCCTTCGTGCAGCCCGGCTTTCTCCAGCAGATCGCGCAGAATAAACTCGCCCCAGTCGCCTTGAGCCTTGGCCGAGCCGCGCAGGGCGGTGCTCAGGTTCTTTGCTTCTTCGGCAAGCTGCTGGTTCACGCTGCCCAGATTCCCGATCAGGCCTTCGAGCTTGGCCACGCCGGTTTTCGAATCGCTCTGCGCCTGCTCCACCTTCTCGCGGAATTCTTTGATCTGCGTTTTGAGCGGCTCAAGCAGCGTGCCTAATTGCGTTTGGCTTGATTCAGAAAAGGCCTGCGATTTTTTATCGAGAATTTCACCGGCGAGAGCTTGAAACTGGTCGGCAAGCGCTTTTTTCGCTGTCTCCAGCAGCGCCACTTTCTCTGCCATGTTCTTCTGCTCGTTTTCGAGCTTCGCATTCAGCTCGGCGACGGTGGCTGCCAAGCGGCTGGCCTCATCGGTCCTGGCGGCGACACTGGCGCGAAGCGCGCCAACTTCTCCGGTTAATTCGCCGACTCTCTTCTCGCGCTCGGCGGCAAGCGCTTCAAACGCGGAGCATTGCGCCTTGGCCGAGGCGTGGCGCAGCCAATACCCCAGCAAAATTCCGGCAAGTGCCGCGACAATTGAGACGACCCAGATCGGCATCGAAATCCCTTTTCCTCTTCGCCAAATATACGCCCGAACCCTGTGCAATTCCCGTCTTTCGGCCTACTCCCTATTCCCTACTCCCTACTCCCTGTTCTTTGCTCCCTTAGTCCCTCAGTCCCTTCGTCCCTTAGTCCCTGCTTTTCCCCGCCTTTACACCCCCCGGCTCGCCCGGTAGACTTGAAACTTCGGGACCGTGCGCAGTTTTCTTCGCGCAAAGGTTGTCATATCCCCCTGTGGGCCGGTATCGTAGGCACGCGGGGCGGTGGGTCCAATCCCCGAAGAGTTTTCTTGAGTTCCTAATCTCACGAGGAGAAGCACGCATGGCCGTTGAAGAGAAAGTGAAGCAGATCATTGTCGAGCAGTTACAGGTGGATGAAGCCGAAGTCACCCCCGGCGCCAGCTTTCAGGAAGACCTGGGCGCGGACTCGCTGGACGTGGTCGAACTGGTGATGCAGTTCGAAGAGGCATTTGACATGGAGATTCCCGATGAGGACGCCGAGAAGATCAAGACGGTGAAGGACGCGATCGACTACATCGAGAAGAACGCGAAAGGCGGCAAATAGCCATTGAGCCAGGCAGCGTCCCAGGTATCGGAACGCAGAGTCGTCATCACCGGAGTGGGATTGCTTTGCGGTGTAGGCAATACCGCACCCGAGGTGTGGCGGCAAATCCTGGCTGGAGCCAGCGGCGCAGGGCCCATCCAGGGCTTTGACGCCACCGGCTTCCCGGTGACCTTTGCCGCCGAAGTGAAAAACTTCGACCCCCTGCAATTTGTGGACAAGAAGGAAGCGCGCAAGATGGGGCGCTTCACTCACTTTGCCTTTGCCGCGGTGGCGGAGGCGATGGCGCAGTCGGGCCTTCAGATCACCGAAGACATCGCCGACCGCGTGGGCGTCTTCATCGGCTCCGGCATCGGCGGATTCGAAATCATTGAGCGCGAGCACAACAACCTGTTGCAGGGCGGCCCGCGCAAGATGTCGCCCTTCTTTATTCCCGCGGCTATCGTGAACATGGCCGCGGGCAACATCAGCATTCGCTACGGCGCGCGCGGCCCCATTTCCGCGACGGCTACGGCCTGTGCCACCAGCGCCAACTCCATTGGTGACTCGGTGCGGATGATTCTGCACGGCGACGCCGATGCAATGATCGCCGGCGGGAGTGAAGCCGCAGTCACGACCATGGCCGTGGGCGGATTCGCCGCCATGCGCGCGCTTTCCACGCGCAACGACGAGCCTACTCGCGCCAGCCGTCCCTTCGACAAGGATCGCGACGGATTCGTGATCGGCGAGGGCGCCGGCATTCTCATTCTTGAGGAGCTGGAGTTCGCCAAGGCGCGCGGAGCCAAGATTCTCGCTGAGGTGATCGGCTACGGCATGAGCGCGGACGCCTATCACATGACCGGGATCGCTCCGGAAGGCGCGGGCGCGCAGCGCAGCATGCGGGCCGCGCTCAAGGATGCGGGCATTCAGCCGGAAGAGGTGGGCTACATCAACGCCCACGCCACGTCCACTCCGGCGGGCGACGGGAACGAGTCGATGGCGATTGAACGGGTCTTCGGCGAGCACGCGCTGAGCCACAGGCTCAAGATCAGCGGCACGAAATCGATGACGGGCCATCTGCTCGGCGGCGCAGGCGGACTTGAAGCCGGCATCACGGTGCTGGCGCTCGTCAACCAGCAGCTCCCGCCGACGATCAATCTAGACAACCCCGACCCCGAGTGCCGGCTGGACTACGTGCCCAACAAGGCTATCGCGCACAAGTTCGACATTGGGCTGTCGAATTCGTTCGGATTTGGCGGCATCAACGCCACGCTGATCATGCGGCGGTGGGAATAAGGCAGGGAATAGGGAGTAGCCAGTAGAGAATAGAAAAACAGGCTCCGGTGCTTCGGCATCGGGGCCTTTTTTTCATGCACGGCCGCACCGCCCTAACTCCGCTAACGCCGCCAACCCCGCTAACTCCGCTGTTCTTGTGCCTCCAGTCACAGGACGTTCATACTCCGCGTGTGATAGCATCCGGTTTTTGACGAAGCGCTTGGCGGAAATCCCTCCCATTTTGTCCGCCCCGCGCTGCCTGAGACCTCCGCATGGATGAGGAAGACGGCAGACCGGGAGCCTGTTCCCGGCAATTCGGCCCCTTAAGCGCCCTTGTGGGCGCTCCCCTGCAATCCCTGTTTCAACCCATTTCCGTGCCCCCATGCTTTTGCGCTTCTTGCGAAAGGGTGGGAGACGCACTTCATATAAGGAGCAACACACCATGAAAACGTACCAGGGAAGTGAGATCCGCAACGTAGCTGTAGTGGGGCATGCACACTGCGGCAAAACCACTCTTATTGCCGCTATGCTGCATGCCGCGAAGATGACTCCGACACAGGGCCGCGTGGAAGACGGCTCGGCCGCTACCGCCTACGACGAAGAGGAAGTGGCGCGCGGCATTACCATGCAAAACGCCGTCGCCTATGCCGAGTGGCAGGGCGTCAAGATCAACTTCGTCGACACGCCCGGCTTCCACATGTTCACGCACGAAGCCCGCGCCGCGCTCTTTCCCGTCGAATCCGCCATCGTGGTGGTCAATGCCCAGAACGGCATCGAACCCATTACCGAGCGCGTGTGGAGATTCGCTGAAGAAGCCAACGTGCCTCGCATCGTTCTCGTCAATCAGATGGACCACCCGAAGGCCGGCGGCGGCGGCGGTTTGAACGCCCTGCTCGACGATCTCACCGACCGCTGGGGCCGCAACTGTGTTCCCGTCCAGTTGCCCATCGTCGACGCGCAGGGCTTTCACGGCGTGGTCGATCTCATCACCATGCAGGCTTACACGTACACGCCCGGCGGCGATGGCCGCGGCAAAGCCTCCGCGGAGATTCCCGCGCCCCTCGCGGCCGACGCCAAGGCGCGCCACGAAGCTCTCGTTGAGCTGGTTGCCGAAGGCAAAGACGAGTTGATGGAAGAATATTTCGAGAAGGGCACCATTCCCGAAGATCACTTGATCGCAGCGCTCCACGAAGCTATCCGCGAAGATCGCATCTTCCCCGTGCTTTTTTCGAGCGGCCTGGCCAACATGGCCCTCGATCATCTTCTCGATTTCCTGAAGGACTACACACCCGCGCCCACCGAGCGCACACCCATCACCGGCATCACGTCCTCGCCCGATGGCGACGCGCCCGTGCGCAAGGTCAACGACGCCGAGCCTGTCACCGCGATCGTCTTCAAAACCATGGCCGATCCCTTCGCGGGAAGAATCACCTTCTTCAAGGTGATTGGCGGCGTGGTGAAGAACGACGCTACGCTGGAAAACTACGCGCGCCGTTCGTCGGAACGCCTGGCCCACCTCAGCATCATGCAGGGGCGCAAGGCCGTGGAAGTGCCCGAACTCCATGCTGGCGACCTTGGCGCAGTGGCCAAGCTGCGCGACACGCTGACAGGCGACACGCTTGGAGCAAAGGGCGCAGACTTCCAGGTTGCGATGGCCACACCGCCCGAGCCCGCCATGACCTACGCCATCGAGCCCAAGTCCCGCGCCGACGAGGACAAGCTCGCTCCCGCCATCCACAAGCTCATGGAAGAGGATCTGCTGATCCGCTTCTTCCGCGACCCGCAGACCAACGAATTTCTCATCGCAGGCGCGGGCCAGCCGCACATTGAGGCCATCGTCAGCCGCCTGAAAAAGCGCTACCACGCTGAAGTCACCCTCAAGGCGCCCAAGGTTCCCTACCGCGAAACCATTCGAGGCAAGGCTGAAGCGCAGGGGCGGCATAAGAAGCAGTCCGGCGGCCACGGCCAGTTCGGCGACTGCAAGATCCGCATGGAGCCCATGCCTCGCGGCGGCGGCTTCGTTTTCGAGAATGATGTCTTCGGAGGCGCTATTCCGCGCAACTTCATTCCGGCGGTCGAAAAGGGCATCGTCGAGACGGCGGTGCGCGGCTATCTTGCCGGCTATCCGGTTGTCGATTTCAAGGTCACCGTCTTCGACGGCTCATACCACGACGTCGACTCCAACGAGCTCAGCTTCAAGAAGGCCGGACGACTTGCGTTCAGGAAGGCCATGGAGCTTTGCAAGCCTTGCCTCCTTGAGCCTGTCATGAAGGTCGCCATCGAGGCTCCCGACGAGTTTGCCGGGACCCTCATGGGCGATCTCAACGGGCGGCGCGGCCGCGTGCAGGGCATGGAGAGCAAGGGCCGGACCACGGTCATCAATGCCGAAGTTCCCATGGCCGAGATGCTCACTTATGGAACGCTGCTCACCTCCATGACGCAGGGCAAAGGGAGCTACCGCATGGAAGTGGACCACTACGACATCGTGCCGCAGTTGGTCGCCGAAAAAATCCTGGCCAACGCTAAACGACCGGACGAGGAAGAGGAAGAGTAATTCTCCTCGCGATCAGGATCGCCCCGTGCCCCATCCTTTTCACAGCCTCGTCGTGAAAAGGATGGGATGCCGGGAACCTCGACAGCCTTGCATCAGAGCAAAACTTCAGCCATCCGGACCGATCAAAACTCGCCCGTCATCTACGCCTCACGGGTTCCCAGCCCCTATTCACCGATCACTGTGCACTGAACACTGTCCACCATGGTTCCGGAGTGGTATTCTGGCGCGTCGTCTTATATGCACGAGGAGGATTACGTGAAAAAAGGCATCATCCTATGGATCGGAATGTCTGCCGGGGCGTTGACGTTCCTGGCGGGTTGCGGCAATCATGGCCCTCAGATTCAGATTCCGCCAAAGTGGCAGGGCGCTCCCTACCATCTTTCATTTGGTGCGCCGCCGGCCAAACCCAACCCCGCGGGACTCACCATTCCGCCCATCAAGTGGGTAGCCGATCCTGAATCTTTGCAGACCCGAGCCGACCTCGTCGTCGAATTCGACTCCTCGACGGCAAAGGGCCAAGGGGGCCAGGGGCCAGTGACGAACCAGATGGCCCTGGGAGCGGTGGACATCTCCGGCGCAGAAGGCCAATTGCCCACCGAGTACGTGGACAAGGCCAGCACCGATCTGGCGAAGATGCTCGGCGCTTACTGCATGAAGGGGAAGATCAAAATCTCGGTTGCGCTCACTCGCTCGTCCATTCCCATGAACCCGACCGACGACCAGATCAACGCCAAGCGCCTGTCGGACTGGACACCGATCGAGCTCGATTTCAAGAACCCGCATGGGAAGTGCTGAATGCCGGTGTGAGTGTGAGTGTGAAGTGTGCGGCGGACGGCCGGGGGAAATGCGGTTTTTCTTTATCTCCGGGCCCAGATCGGGCAAGTCTTATGGAATCAGGCGGAATGATGGTTTGTCCGGTGCGTTTACCCCACCAAATGTTCGCTTGAGAGGTGCGGCGCGCCCCCGGAATGTTCGCACGTAAGGTTGCGATTTTTTGACGGGAATACCTTGAAATTGACCATTTAATTGGTGAGTAAAACCGTGAAATTGACCAAATAAGAGCACTGGTTCACAGAGAATTTCCCATAAACAAGTCAAAACGGCCTTCGGAAGCGTGTTTTTGGCCGCAAAATGGCACATTTCCCGTGTTTTTTGACGCCATAAAGCGTTTAACCCACTCCAAATGGGAACAAGAAAACGAGGGACTTGGGGACTGAGGGACGGAGGGCAGGTCAGGAGCGCGCCAGACGCAAATGATCGTCCGAATGTTCTGACCGGGGAACTCGTGCCATGGCATCACTGGCGCGCGAGTCTTTTGAGATTGGCATCGCAATTTGCAACTTCGCGGGCGACTCGATCGGGTTCTGAGAGATCGTACGGCGCGAGCAGATTCCGTTGTTTCAGCGTCTGCAGCTGATTGAGGCTCTGCTGAAACCAGTAGCGGGCTGTGCGCCAGTTGGCAATGGCCTCGGATGCAGGGGCAGCGGGCCGCGCAGCCAGACGCTTGAAGTCATTGCCGAGCGCCGACTGGGAGTGGGCAAAGGCGAGAACGCTGATGGAGGTACTTCCACGGCCGGCAGAGGCCAGGGTGGCAAAGATTTCGACGGCCCGGCGCCCATGCTGGATACCTTGGACCACATTTCCCAAAGAGGAGAGCGAGTTCCCCATGCCCATTTCGCAGAGACCCAGGTAGCGCATGGCCAGAGCATCGCGTGGATCGGCTGCGCTGAGCTTCTGGTATCCCGCGAACGCCTCCCGGTAGTTGGAGATCGCTTGTCGATAGTCGCCCTTCTGCTCGGAATACTTTGCGATCCAGTATTCGCTCTCCAGAAGGAACTCGCGAAGCTGACTGTTTTGAGGATCGGCCGCGACCTGCGCGGCGAGGATGGCGTGGGTCTTGCTTTGAAGCGCGATGGCGGAGGCCGGATCGCCTTGAATTGAGAGATCGCCGGCCATGTATCCGTAGACGCCCGCGAGCCGGGTTTGCACTTGATTTCTAAAAGCCTGCGATCCTCCTCGAATGGCTTCGCGGATGGCTGCGGATTTTCGATAGTAATTGAGCGAGCCGGCCACGTCGCCCTGGTCGGCCAGCAGGATGGCAAGGGAGAAGCAGACCCCGGCCAGTGTCTCCTGTGCCTGTGGATCGTCTTTGCGATCTACGGCCCAGGTTGTTGCGATGGCGTAGGCCTTGCGGTAAGCATCCGTGGCTGCGGCGAAGTCGAGGTTGTTTTCGAGAGCGAGACCGAGATTCATGTAGGTGGCCACCAGAGCCGCCTGATCGGAGAAGGCGCTGGGATGGTCGCCGGCCAGGTCAAGGCGAATGCGGAGGGCCTTGCGGTAGCTTTGGATGGCTCCGGCAGTATCGCCCAGGTTGGCGAAAAAAGGATTTCCCTGTACGTCGCCGACGCGCTGATAGGCCGTGGCCAGCTCGCGCTCAAGATCGGGCGAGCCAGCTGAATCCTGGGAAAGGGTGTCAAGATAGTGCGATGCTCTGTCCGCGACGATTCTGCGCGCCGGCGTTGAGCCGGGCAGGTCCTGGATACTGTCGTAGACGTCGAACAGGAGTGAGTTGGAAAGGCTGCGTACGTCGTTGAAGCGCCTTTCCGCGCGAGCCTCCTGCATGCGAGCGATCTGCGCTTCTCTTACGATGGCTACTGCGCCGGCAAGCACCATGAGAGCGAAAACCGACGCCACCGCAAGCGCGAATTTGTGGCGCTTCACGAATTTGCCGCTCCGGTAAGCAGCACTTGCCGGCCGCGCCAGAACCGGTTCGTGGTTCAGGTAGCGACGAATGTCGGCGGCCAGATCGGAGGGCGCGCCATAGCGGCGAGAGCGATCCTTCTCCAGAGCCTTCATGGCGATGCAATCAAGGTCTCCACGCAGCACGCGGGTCAGTTGTCCGGGCTCGGTGCTGCGCGCTTCCGCTATCGCGTTTGGGGAATGACAATCGCCAGTGACCCTCGTGCTCGGCCGCGGCGGTTCATCCTCGCGCAACTTGCGCAGTAACTCGTCGGGCTGTTGCTTCTGACCCTGTTTGCTTTCAAACGGCTCTCGCCCGGAAAGCAACACATAGAGAACAACTCCGAGCGAGTACACGTCGCTGCGCGTGTCGATATCCTGCACATTTACGTCAGCCTGTTCCGGACTCATGTATCCCGGCGTTCCAACGAGGTTTCCGAATTGTGTTTTGCGGGCGTCGCCGGCGATGGGATGCGTGACCGCCTTGGCCAGCCCGAAGTCGATGATGCGCGGCACCGGCTTGCCATCCACCTCAACCACGAGGATGTTTGCCGGCTTCAGATCGCGATGGATGATGGCTTTCTGGTGCGCGTGCTGCACGCCTTCGCAGGTTTCAATAAAGAGCTCGAGTCGATCGCGGATCGTGAGTTTCTTTCGATCGCAATACTCCGTAATCGGCAAACCGGGCACGTATTCCATCACGAAATACGGCTGACCCTGAGGCGTTGTCCCCGCGTCAAACACCTTGGCGATCGCCGGATGTTCCATGATGGCCAGCGATTGCCGCTCCGATTGGAAGCGTTCGACAACAGCCTCGTCGTACATGCCGGCCTTGATCATTTTCAAGGCCACTTGCCGGCGCACGGGAAATGTCTGTTCTGCCAGCCAGACCTGTCCCATGCCGCCTTCGCCCAGCTTGCGAATCAGTCGAAAGCGCTGCGCAAACTCTTGTCCTTCTTCCAGGGCAGGGATAGAGCCGATGCTCTCCAACTCCGCACTGATCATTTCGGCCATCGCGGAGGATTGCAAAAAGCCAGAGGGCACGTTGGCGCTCTGCGCGAGCAAGACTTCAACTTCTTTGCGCAGAGATGGATCGGAGGAGCAAGCCCCATCGAGAAAGGCAGAGCGCTGCTCCGGGGCTAGTTCCAGTGCCTTCTCGAGCACATCGCGAATCTGTTCCCAGCGCTCGGGTGTCATAGGTCGACCGCGTTGTTCATCTGGCGATGCAGCCAAAGCCGGGCCGTGGCCCAATGCCGTTTGACTGTAGTGGGCGAGAGATTCAGCGCACATGCGGTTTCATCGATGGAAAGGCCGCCGAAAAATCTCATCTCGACGATGCGGCTTTGTTGCCCATCGAGCCTGGCCAATTCGTTCAGCGCGTCGTCCAGAGCGATCATGTCCATGGTCGGCGTCTTGCCCGCCAAATCATCATTCAGCGAGAGCCGATAGCCTCCATCCCGCTTTGCGGCTCTTCGGCTGCGCGCGTGCTCCACCAGAATCTGTCGCATCAATTGCGCGCAGATGGCGATGAAATGCTCGCGGTTCTCGAACGGGCCTGTGCGCCGTTTTTCCAGCCGCAGATAGGCCTCGTGGACAAGGGCGGCACTTTGCAGGGTGTGGTCGGGACGTTCTTTTCGCAGGTAACGATGCGCCACTCGCCGCAGTTCGTTGTATACACGCGGGAATGCGGCGCGCAAGGCCTCGTTGTCACCGGCCTGCCAATTGGCCAGTAGCTCACTGAAAGTGTTGGACGGCAGTTGGGGCAACCAGCCCTCCGACTTGAGACCCCCGCGAAACGTTTGTCAACAAAGATAGGCGCACGCGGAGTCAATGTCAACCTATTGAAACTAAAGATCAATCGCCAGTAATTGCGCTGCGTATCTTGTCCCCGGCTGCGGGTTATCAAAGAAATTCTTTCGCTTCCCTGGTCCGATTTTCCTGGCGATTTCGCTTTAGCAGATAACAGGGCTTTCTGTACTTGCACCCGGGTTACACGAAGACATCTCTTCCCGGCTTCTTTCATTCGCGAATCAACTTTGGCGATCCCGGCATGTCTTTCTTCGCTTACCGCGAGCGCGAAGCAGCCAGAGGGACGGCAACGTTGGCGAACTACAAGGGCTGCAGAAGCGAATTGCCGGCTGCACCAGGCGGCAGTTTCAGAGTTTTAGAGAAAAGACACCGGAGAGGAGAGACGAAATGAAGATAAACGGGCAATACAAGGTTATCGCACGAATCGCAGGGCCGGGCTTGATGCTCGCCGCCCTTCTCGCCTTGGCACTGGCGCTACCAACCGCCTCGTATGCGGATGGCCTGACGGTTTATCCGGCCGCAGTTGAGGTCATGGCGTCGGGCGGAACAACAATCACCACCGTCGGAACTGTCACTGGAAACCAGTCCAACAGTTACGGCAGTTCATTCAGCACCGCGACCGCGTCTTATGCGGACGGAAGCGGAGTGGTGTCTGGAAATGGGTCGAGCAGAGGGGAAGGAACGTATCCGCCAGTATCAACCGGTTACGCTGGCGTGCAAATCTACTTTGAGTTGGTGGGTTCAGCACCTGGTGTAACGACTGTGCCCGTCATCTTCACATCAAACGCCACGACCTCTGCAAGTGCGGGTGTAGGCGCCGTAGGCTCGGCGACGGCCGGGTTCGATCTTTCCGGATATTTCGCCGATATTGCGTGCTCCGGTTATGATTGCAACTCCTCCTTATACCCATCATCCTTCGCAGGCACCAATTCAGCAGACCTCTACCCTAATGTCGTCGTTTATGACCTCTCAATCTACATAAGCGGCGACGCGGGCATTGGCACCGCGGCCAGTGGCACGGAGACTTGGTCCGCCTCTCTTGATCCGATGATCGAGATCGATCCGAGCTTCGCCGACGCCAGCGATTTCACGCTCGAAGTCAGTCCCAACCTGGCAGGCACAAGCACCACTCCCACTCCCGAACCTGGCAGCCTGCTGCTGCTCGGCACAGGGATGATTGGCCTCGCTGGGATGGTTCGACGCCACATGTGCAAGCAGACTCTTTGATTCGATATCGAAGGCCAGGGGCGAGCGGCCCGGTTCTTTGAGAAGCAAACTCGCCACGACAGGGGGCGCCCGGGGTCTCGGTTTTGAGACCCGAGAAGGCGCTACCCTCACGCCGCTGCAAGCCTGCAACGCGGGCGAAATACGGTAGCCCCGGTCGTGAGACTGGGGATATTGGAGCGGCTGCGCGCCTCAGCCCGCATCCGGAAAGACCACTCGCCGCCACACTGCAAGCCCTTCAACCCGGCTTTTCCCGCAAGCTACTGAACACGAGCCGTAAATGCTCCGCGCGGCTTCGCTGCGAATTTCACCTTTCAAAAAATGGGCGGGTTTGCGGCATGGCTGAAGCCAAGCCCTGATACAAAACGCGCGGTTGTTTTCCCATGGTTTCACTCTCCACCCCACGGACAAAGACCCGTCCGTGCGGACCCCGGCCTGGGCTATTTTCGTTTCCTCCCTCCGGGAGGGTTGCGGTTGTGCGGGGATTGATCGCGGCTTCGCCGCGGACTTGATTTCTCGAAAAAATGGGTGCGCGGCTTGCGGCATGAGTGTACTCATGCCCTGATACAAAACGAAAAGCAAAAGCAAATTAAAATGCGGGTCCTTCGACTCGTCCCGGCACGCCGGGACTCGCTCAAGATGACAGAACAGTGGTCAGTGGTCAGGGTCATGGGCCAGGGAAGCAGCTGTCAGCGGAGGGCTGCTCTCCGGTCACTGTCCACTGACAACTGCAGCGCCGCCTGCGCAGCTACGGGGCGCTTAGATGAACGGAGGCGGTGGGGCAATGGACTTTGAGCTTCTGCTGCAACATCGGCAGGTCGGTGAGAGAGCCATCGGGGATGAGAACCCGCTGGGTGATTTGGGTTGACGAAGATCCGTTGAACGATTCAAAAACAAACGTCAGGCGCGGGGGCGGATCGATGGCGGCAGTCGCCTTCAGCAGGTACCTGCCAGAGAGGGTCCAGGGCGTGTACTTTCCATTGCAGAACAAGCCCTCGTCGCCAAACCATGTTTCTGGCTGGGCCGCGAGCAGGCGACGATAACGGCGGTCAAAGTTGGTGCGCTTGAACCAGTAGGCCAGCAGCGCAAGCAAGATGATAAAACCCGACAAACCGCTCACGATGGTCAGGTTTTCCCTGAGGCTTGCGCCGGTAATCAGAGCGCCTAACGCAAACAGCCCGATGCAAAACAAAACAAACAGCGACGCGCCCTTCCAACTCCAGGGACCTTCCTGCGCTTCTTCCCACGCGCGTTGATTCTCAGCCCATTGGGCCCATTGCTGCTGTGTGTATTGCCAGTGCGCCCATGGATTGGCGATGACCGCCGACATGCCGCGGTCATTGCGGCGCGCCATCATGTAAGCGATGGAAAGCATGGGACCGCACAAAAACAGCACGAACGCACCCAGCCCCTCTGGCAGCCATTTCCAGTCTGCTGGAAGCACGAGGCATGCGGCTGTGTTGATGAGCAAAAAAACTACGAGACGCCAAATCCACCGGTAGATCTTGTGTCGATTGAAGCTGACCAGCATGGCCGATGGCGGCAGTTGGGCAACATGCTTGTCGGTGATGCGGACGATGAAGATGCTGGATGCGCAGGCCAGCGCCAGCAACGCCACGAAGCCTGCGATGCCTTCGGCGACCGGCGATTTGAGTGGCGATCCGATCAGGGCGCCATTCACGATGGCATACGTTGTGCCCGCAACGATCGCTACGATCAGCAGAAACGTGCCGACCAGCTTGAACGTGGTCTTGAGGGAATAGAGCGGACTTCTGCGCCAGGCGGTGAATGCGCCGGCGATCGAGAGAAAGCAGAAAATCAGCAGAGCAATTTGCATGGTGTGCGCGAACTGGTGTGCGCTGCGATCAGGCTGCGACGATCAGGCTTCCTGGATTGGGAGTCCCGTGCGCTCGGCAATCAGGCGCAGGACGTGCTTGGGACGGAAAAACGTGTACGACGAGAATCTGGCTTCGCTTCCGTCTTTTCCTATCACCCAGTATTGTCGCGCGTTGCCCACGCGTTTGTGCCTGATGGCTGCGATTTGATCCCAGGCAAGAAACAGATCTGAGGGCTGCTTCTTTGTGCCCAGATTGAACATCGCACCCCTACTATCGAGCGTCACTCTGTAATTAGCCATGGCGCGGGACAGTTTCCAAAACCGCCGGCAGCTATATCCGAAAGCCAATGCACCGGCGCCCCACCAGAAGGCGTTGTATAAATTCCCGCCGCTGGCGCCACCGCCCGAAGAAAAAACGGAAAACACCATGAGCGCCATGCAGACCGCAAAAAAAGCAAAGATGATGCTGCAGATCATCATCACTCCTATGAGGAACCGGCTATTGACCAACACCACCGGCGTGGCGCGAAGCATTGCGATCTGGGAAGTGATGCCTGCACCCGGCCCTGGAGCCGGGAATCCTGTTGTACTCATGAACAACCTCCTTCTCGATTCGTTTTTGCCACCCGGGGGTGATGGCTGAAAGCTAACTTTTTTCGGGCCGAATGCGCTTGGCCAAGGCCCATTTGAGTTCGTCGATGCCTTCGCCGGTAACCGCGGAGACAGCGTGGAACTCGAGCTTGCGGCGCTTGGCGTAGGCGGCGAGTTTTTTGAGCTTGGTGGGATTGACGGCGTCGATTTTTGTGGCGACAACGATTGTGGGTTTCTCGGCCAGGGGATGCTCGTCGGCTCGCCCCGGCGCGGTGAAGCTCGAAAGCTCATTCGCGATGACGCGGAAGTCTTCGACCGGATCGGTGCGTCCTGACGCGTCGGACACGTCGACCAGATGGGCGAGGACGCGGGTGCGCTCTATGTGGCGCAAGAACTGGACGCCAAGACCCGCGCCGAGATGCGCGCCTTCAATGAGTCCGGGCATGTCGGCGATGACAAAGGATTGCTGGTCGGGCTCCTCGCCGACGGTGACCACGCCGAGATTGGGCTCGAGGGTGGTGAAAGGGTAGTCGGCGATTTTGGGGCGCGCGGCGGAGATGCGGGAGATGAGCGTGGACTTGCCGGCGTTGGGATAGCCGACGAGGCCGACGTCGGCGAGCAGCTTCAATTCCAAACGATAGCTGCGCTCCTCGCCGGCGCGGCCCAGCTCATGCTCGCGCGGAGCCTGATGCGTGCTGGTGGCGAAATGCTGATTGCCCCGGCCGCCGCGGCCGCCCTTGGCGATGACGATTTGCTCGTCGGGCTCACGAAAGTCGTGGACGAGCTCGCCGGTTTCGGCGTCGAAGAGCGAGGTGCCGACGGGAACCTGGAGGGTGATATCGCGGCCGTCCAGGCCGGTGCAGTTTGAGCCCAGGCCGTGCTCGCCGCGCTGCGCCTTGTGCTCGGGGTTATAGCGAAAATGAATGAGCGTGTTGTGGCGCTGGCTCGACTTCATCAGCACGTCGCCGCCACGGCCGCCGTCGCCACCCGAGGGGCCGCCGCGGGGCACGAACTTCTCGCGGCGGAAGGCCATGCAGCCGTTGCCGCCGTCGCCGGCTTTGACGCGAATTTTGGCTTCGTCAATAAACATGGGAAAGCAGGGACTAAGGGACTAGGGACTAGGGACTAGGGACTAGGGACTAGGGGGCCGGGAACCGTGGGCCGAACTTAAGATCCCACGCATGAATCTCAGGTGCCGGTCTTTAGTGTATCGGACGGAAGGGGTTAGGCGGGTGGGACCGAGAGACGGAGGGGCGCGAATGGGGGGGAACGTCGATTCGGCCGTTCAAAACGGCACCGGTTCCAAGCATTTTAGGCCAAATGCGGAAATGGATGGAGCACGAATGAAGTTTTTTGTTGCCGGATCAAAAGAATTGTGATGCGGGCTACTTTGCAGCCGCGGCTAGTAGGGATAGAATCGCTGCCTACTTCTTTTGAGACCAACGGGGACGGCGAAAAGGTTTGAATTCGCGCGTCCTGTGCTGGACCCGCCGCAAGAGCGGGCTGGTGGAGTGATTGCTGCATTCTCCCCGCTTTCTCTCAAGATCTGCCGCGGCAGAGTTGGCAATGGCCGAGGCAATGCGGAACTGGAAAACGTGGCTGGCGGCTGGGGCGCTATCGCTTGGCGCCTGCGCGGGTGTGTGCGCGCAAACCGTGCTGGTGGACCCCGCTCCGTTGAAGGGCATTCAGATACAGGCACCGCCGTCGGGCTCGCTTGCCGGGCGGCTCACCGATCTGCGGTCGGCTCCGCTGGCTGGGGTTTCAGTGGTGTTGCACAACCAGGCCACGGGCGCCGAGGTGCGCGTGGTTACGGCTAAAAACGGCGCCTTCCGGATTGCCGAGCTCGATGCCGGCGAGTACACGCTGGAAGCCGATGAGCCGCAATTGGGTCACGGACGGCTCGATGGAATTCTGGTGACCGGCGGCATGGAGGCGCGGGTGCAAGCCGCCATGCAATTTGAGGCTGTTGCGCCGGAATTCCGGCCCGCGGGATGGGTTGAAGTGGCGGCGACGCCGGGTGAGATTGCGGCGCCACCGCGCATGGCAACTGCGCCTGCTGCGGTGCGCTCAGTGGTCGCGGCGACTGAGCCGACGCAAAGCGCGCCTGTTTCGCCTGCGCTTCAGCAGCGCGTACTTGAGAAGCGAGTGTCGGGTTCGCGCGTGCCTGATTCGCGCGTGCCGGGGCCAGCTCCTACCTTGCTGTTGGCCACGGTTTCGCGGGCGGCGCTCAGCACGGCGAGCCCGGAGATGGTTGCGTTGGTTGGCACGGAACCAATGCGGAGGTTGAGGCTCGTACCGCGTGAGGCAGCGGCGGTTCGGCCGCCGAGCGAACTGACCGCACCGCAGGCTCAAGCACCGCAGCCCGTCATACTGCAACCGGCGGTGGTCCGTGCCGAAGGTTTGACTGCGCCGGCCAATCTGCCTACTCCACAACTGCGGGCCGCACTCGAAACACAATCGGTTCCCTTCACGCCTACGCTGGCGGTCACGCTGCCGCGCACGCTCCCGCTCACGCACAGCGCGGCGCCAGCCCTGTTGCCCTTGAGCATGGCAGTTGCAAGCGGCATGAAGGCGGCTCTGCTGCTGGGGCAAACGGCTTTTACACCAGTTGCAGCTGCCGCGCAAAGGGACGACCCGACCACGGTGGTTGTGGCCACTACGGTGACCGCGACGCAACTCGAATCGCTGCCCGCGGGCGGACGGCGCTGGCAGGAGTTTCTGCTGGATACGCCGGTGGCGAGTACTGGCGCCGACGGGACGCAGGCGTCGTACCGCGGTTCGCAGGAATCGGCGGAGATCACGATCGACGGCGCGAGCACGACGCTCAAGTTTGGCGCGGCCGCGGGCTCCGGCTCGGGGTCGGCGTCCCAGGATTCGGCCGGCCAGGGCGCAGATCAGCCGAGCGCAATGGGACAGGCTTGGTCGGGTGGGCGCGGTTTGGGCGTGAGCGAGTCCGCAATCCGCGAGGTGACGGCAGTCTCAGGAAATGTGGAGGCTGAGGGCATGCGCTCTGCCGGCGGGCGCACCAGCATCAACACGGAGCGCGGCGGCGATGCGCTGCACGGCCAGGGATTCTACTTCGACCGGCAGAATACCTGGGGAGCGCGGAACCCATTCACGCAGTGGGTCGAAAACACCGGCACGACGGTAACGCCGGATTTCGCTGCGGCGCCGTATACGCCACCGGACCACGAAACGGTGTGGGGGCTGGGCATGGGCAGCCGCGTTCGCCGCAACAAACTTTTCTGGTTTGGCGCTATCGACAGCAACCGGCGCAACGATCCGGGCGTGGCCATGGTGAAGAATCCCAGCGAGTTTTTCAATCTGCCTGAACCCACTAGCGCCGCTGTTGCGCTGCTGAGCGCGCAACTGGGCGAGAGCGCGAACCAGGCCTACAACGATTACCTGGGCGTGAGTGCGAATGGGTCGGCTTCGGCTGGGGAAGCGGCAGGCCTGGAGCAACTGGCGGGGTTGCTTGGCCCTGCGGCGCGCACGGCTTCGCAGTGGGTGGGGTTCGCGCGCATTGACTGGCAGGCGGCAGAGCGCCACCACTTCACGCTCGAAGGCATCGGCGCCGACTGGAACGCGGCGGGCGGCGGAATGACGCGCGTGTCAGAAAATTATGGCAGCCACAGTTTCGGCTCGAGCGAGGCTAGCCAGCAGTGGCTGCTGGCGCGGTGGGAAGCGTATCTGACGCCGAACCTGCTCGCCGTGACCCAGGGCTCGGCGGGGCGGACGATTTTGAGTGCGCGCCCGGATACGCCGTCCGCATTCGAGCAGACGCTGCTCAATGGAAATTTCTGGGGCCAGTTGCCGCAGATCGTTGTGGATTCGCGCTATGGATTCACATTGGGCAATCCGTCGCGCTTCGGACAGGGTAGTTATCCCGACGAAAAACTCTACCACGCCCAGGAAATGGTGGATTGGGTGCACAACAAAGTGCTCATCAGAGCTGGGTTTGAGTTGGATCATAACAATGACGCGACCAGCCTGCTGCGCAATCAGACGGGAACCTATTCCTACTCCACCGTGGCCAGTTTCATCTCCGATGCGCTGGCATTTGAGAGGTTCGGCTTTGCCGGTGCGCTTGATCCGCGTAACCCGCACAACTGCGGCACTTCGAATACAAAATTCGGCAGCCAGCCCTGCTACTCCTATTACTCGCAGACCGTGGGCCCTACGAACTGGCACCTGAGCACGAACGATTGGGCCGGCTACGCAACCGCGCAGTGGCAGGCTGCCAAGTTTGCCGTCTTCTCAGGCGGTTTGCGCTGGGAGCTTGAACAACTGCCGCCTCCCATTGCTGCGCTCGCGAACAGTGAGATTCCGCAGACTGAAAAACTCCCCAGCCTGGGGAGCAACTGGGGTCCGCGCGTGAGTGTTGCCCTTGGCGGCGGAAAACGCTGGCCGGTGCTGCGGCTGGGCTACGGCATGTACTACGGGCGCACGGAAAACGCGACCCTTGAAACCGCGCTGACGCAAACCGGCTCGCTCAAGGGCGACTTGAGCTTCTTTATGCGGCCCCAGGACGATTGCCAGCACTGCTCCGGTGGCGCGCCGCCATTCCCCTACGTATTTGCGGGCCAGCCTGCGAGCGTGGTCAAGCCGGGCGCGGTGGAGTTCGCGCCGGCCTTCCGCAATCCTGAAGTGCACCAGGCCGTTGTCGCCATCGAACAGCCGCTGCCGCTTGGCATAAAGTTAACCGCAGGCGCCATGCTCAGCCTGGGACGCCGCTTGCCCGTCTCCGTCGACACGAATTTCAATTCCGCGGTGAATCCCGGCACCATTACCTACAGCGTGAAAGACCCGACCGGCACGGGGCCGATCAAGTCCACGCAAATTACTGTGCCGTTTTACGCGACGTGGCCTTCGCCCACATCACCCACCGGCACGGCGGGACGACTGAACGCGGATTACCAGCAAATCTCAGAAATCATGAGCCGCGCGAACTCGACGTATGAAGCGCTGATGGTGCGAATCTCGCGCGAAAGCCGGCGCGGCCTGAGCCTGCACGCGCACTACACCTACGCGCACGCGATGGACTGGAATCCGAACAACACTACGCTGGTGGCGGGAAGCGATGTGCTCGATCCCGCGAACTTCAACGCCGAGTACGGCACCAGCAATCTCGATGTGCGCCACTCCGCGGCTGCCATGGTCATTTTTGATACGCCGTGGAGGCTGCGCGGGCTGGCCGGGCGCTTCGGCAACGGCTGGATGATGTCGGGGATCGGACAATTCCGCAGCGGATTACCGTATACGATGCGCACTTCCGGATCGCTCCCGGAAGAGTTCACGGGAAACGGCGCTGCCATCGTGGGCCTGGGGCCGGGCATGAACGGCTCCGGCGGCGACAACCGCGTGTACGGCGTGGGCCGCAACACTTTCCGGTATCCCAATGCGTGGAAGGCCGACATGCGCCTGGGCAAGAAATTCGACCTTGGCGATACGCGGCAACTTGAAGTGCTGGTGGAGAGTTTCAACCTCTTCAACCACCAGAACGTAACGGAGCTGGAGACCACAGGCTATTCGATTGAGTCGGGCGGCACATCGGGCACCTTGCCGACCTTGTGCTACCTCACCATCAACACCAACGGCTACGCGAGCTGCGGAACTGCGACGCTCTCCGGCACGGGAACACCGATTGCGGCTTTCGGCCAGTCGCTCAATGTGAATGCGACGAATTTTTATCGCGAGCGGCAGATCCAGATTGGGGTGAGGATGCGGTTCTAGGGCGCTCCAACTGATGCGGCATAGCGTTTGCGCTCGCTGTTCGGGGGATTTCCGGCGTGCGCTGCACGGGGGAAGAAGCGGCCAGATTCTTACGCCCGCTGAAGCGGGCTGCGCGTGCATGGGGTGGATGGTGTCCCCAGGCTTACGCCTGGGGCTAGCGTCTTTTGCCCGCTACGCGGGCTGGGTTCAAGTTGGTCCACCCCCGTGAATGACCGGAGCAGGTCCCGCGTCCTACAATCTTTCGGGACTCAAGTTTCGATCTTTCGGGAGACTTCTATGCATGGCTGCAACCTTCGCGCGCGTGAGCCTCGCGCCTATTGCTGTATCGTCCTGGCTTTTGCCGCGCTGTTTGTTCTGCTCACTTGTTTTGCTGCGGCGAACGCGCAGGAAAGGAAAGCGCCGGTTGCGGCTCCCGGCGATACGCTGACCACGCCGGGGCCGCTGGCGCAGAACCTTTCGCCCAAGCTCGACAAGCGCGACCTGGCCAAGGCGATGAAGCTGGTGGCCGACTGGCAACTGAGCCGCATGCCGGCCGAGGCGCAGGTGGATTGGACGTGGGCGGCGCTCTACGCCGGATTTATGGGAGTGCCAGAAAAGGTGGCCGGCGACAAATACCGGAAGGCGATGGCCGGAATTGCCGACGAGCTGAAGTGGCAGCCGGGCCCGCGCGTGATTCATGCCGACGACCATGCCGTAGGCCAGATGTATATGGAGCAGTACTTTCTGCACAAGGATCCGAAGATGATGGATGCGATGCGCGCGCGACTCGACTCGGAGATGGCCACGCCTGAATCACAATACGCCAGCGTGCTGCCGGCTCAATGGGATAGTGCCCGCTACCCCAATATGCCGCTTTGGTGGTGGTGCGACGCGCTATTTATGGCGCCGCCGGTGTTTGCGGATATGGCGGCCGCAACCGGCGACAACAAATATCTCGCGTTCATGGATCACGAGTGGGACATTACGACGGCCCTACTCTACGACCGCGAGAAGCATCTCTATTTCCGCGATGCGACTTTCCTCGACAAGCATGAGAAGAATGGCGAACCGCTGTTCTGGTCGCGCGGCAACGGCTGGGTGATGGGCGGCATTGTGCGCGTGCTTGAGCGGCTGCCCGCGGATTCTCCGCTGCGGCCGAAGTATGTGGCTCTGCTGAAGGAGATGGCGGCGGAGATGCTTTCGATCCAGGGCAAAGACGGCTTGTGGCGTCCGGGACTACTCGATGCCGATGCGTATCCGCTGCCAGAGGTTTCGGGCAGCGCCTTTGTGACCTACGCGCTCGCGTACGGGGTGAATGAGGGAATTTTGGATCGCGCTACATATTGGCCGGCCGTCGGAAAGGCGTGGGCGGGAATGCTGACGCATGTTTACGCCGATGGGCGGTTGGGCTCAATTCAGCCGGTGGGCGCGGCGCCGGGAGCTTACACCGAAACCTCGAGCTACGTGTATGGGGTGGGTGCGTATTTGCTTGCGGGGTCGGAGATTTATCGGACGGCGAAGTGAGTTTTTTGAGAACGGCTGGTTGAGGGTTGTGGTTTCCCAGGTCTCATAATCGGGCCCTGGGAAACACGGCATCATTTTCCGGCGGCGTGGACGCCGCCAGTACAGCCGGTCTGGAGACCGGCGCTACTTGTTCCCTCGCTCCCTTGTTCCCTGTCTCACTTCACCACCGGCGACGCCCCGTTCAAATACCCCGGATCCATTTGCGAAATATCGGCGCGATAGCTCACCGTGTTTGCCGTCGGAAATGCCGCGGGAACTTTTTGCGTCACGCGGCCGGTCGCGGCCCACTCCGTACCGCGTTGGAACGTGGTGATGAAACCAACGCAACTGAGCGCAAACACATCGTGGCCGAGTGTGGTGTGGAAGATTCTTCCTTTGCCGTAACGCAGAACCATCAACATGGGCTCGTCGTGGCCGGTGCCGTGGTTGTTGGGGTCGGAGTGCGCGGTGGCGAGCACCGTCATGTTCTTGCCCGGTCCGCGCAATGTGCCGTAGAGTTCGTCGTTGGCATGCATCCATATTGGAGGCAAGCCTTTCAGAATCGGATGCTCCGGCTGGCGCGCCGTGACCTGGAACGGCAGCCGCGCTCCGTGATGGCCGGCCGGTCCGGGTGATGGATCGGACTTGAGCTTGCCGTCCTGGAAATACCAGTACGGTCCGGCCTGTTCATTGCGGTTTCGCCAACCGCCGATGCCGATCATTTCGTTATAAGCAGGCCAATCGGGAAAGGCATTGTCGGCGGCGTGCACAATCACGAGGCCTCCGCCGCCAGCGACGTACTGCTCGAATTGCGCGCGGAGTTCCGCGGGCCAGGTGGGGCCGTCGTAGTTCATCACGAGGACGCGATAGCGGTTGAGCTCCGGCTTGAAATTGCTGAAGTCGCCATCCGACGGCGGCGCGGTGAGGACTGTAACTTCGAAGAGCCCGGTTTCTTCGAGCTCCTTTTTCAGCACCGGCGTCGTGAGCCGCCAGTTGTGGTACGCGCCGCCGCTTTGCCCGTCAATGATGGCCACGCGGATAGGAATCGCGACACGCATGGGAGCCTCCGCAGGGGTGGATTGCCCCGCCGCGCGGAACACCGGAGCGCAGCAGAGGCCGACCGCCAGGAACATCCAGCCAATTGATTTCATCATTCACCCCTCAATCACTAGTAAAAAGACCTGAATGAGAAGGATACCGCTACCACGGGCGGGGGAGCGCGCTGCTGACCAATTGACCGAGAAATGCTCTGAAATGTCTTGTTCGGTGAGGGCTACTGACTTTGGTGATGGCCTCATCCGGGGGATTCCCGAATCGGCCGTGAATGCTAGTCTGAGTGGTGCGCAGCACCGTGGGCGTATAGGCTTCCGACCAGGATGCGGCCCCGGGACGTGAGCAGGGATGAAAGTCATCGGGATCAGCGGACTGGAAAACGCGGTGCCCTTCAAGAAGGAGCACTGGGCGGGCCTGGACGAGCGCGAGTACCGCATCGTTCAGGGCATGGACGCCGCCGCCGCGCTGGTGATCGACGGCAAACTGGTTGCCGCGGCCGCGCAGGAGCGCTTCAGCGGCGAGAAACATACGGGCGACTTTCCCATTGACGCCATCCGCTTCTGCCTCAACGAGTCCGGCGTCTCTATGGACGAAATTGATGAGCTTGCACACGGATTTGACTACGGTCCGTATCGCGAGATCTATGCCGGCGATGAAACTTCGTCAGAGCTTTACGAGAAAGTCTTCTCGCGCGAGGCGCTGCTCGACCAGGTTCGCCGCGATCTGCCGGGATTTCCGCTCGAGAAGGTTCACCAGGTGGGGCATCATCTGGCGCACGCTGCCAGCGCCGCGTACACCTCCGGCTGGGACGAGTGCCTCATCGTGGTGAACGACGCCATGGGCGAAATGGAGAGCCTGAGCGTCTATGATTTTCACGACCGCGAGTTCGAGAAGATTCGCACCGTCGCCGCTAACGATTCCATTGGCATTCTCTACTCGCTGGTCACGCTGCATCTCGGTTTCGATTTCAATTCCGACGAGTACAAGGTCATGGGGCTGGCGCCGTACGGCGATCCGGCGCGGTACCGCAAGTTTTTTGAGGAGGCCGTGGAGCTTTGCCCCGACGGATCGATCCACATTCCCATGCTGAAGCTAAACCGTACCCGCGAAGAGCGCGAGAATTACACCGCGACGCGCGCGTATCTCGACGAACACCTGATCGCGCGCCGCACTCCCGACCAGTCGGTGAATTCGCACCATGAAGACGTAGCAGCGGCGCTACAGGAGTGCCTGGAGCGCGTGGTGATGCACGTCTGCGAACACTTTGGCGAAGAGACAGGGCTGCGGCGGCTGGCGCTGGCCGGTGGCGTGGCGCTGAACTGCACGGCAAATGGCAAACTTATGCGGTCGCATCTCTTTGACGAGGTGTACATCCAGCCCGTGGCCGGCGACGACGGGGTGGCGCTGGGCGCGGCGCTTTATCGCACTGCACTCGCAGAGAAGATTCCCAACGAGCGATTTCCCGTCCCGCTCTTCGGTCCGCAGTATAGCGATGCCGAAGTGGAAGCGGCGTTGCAGTGCTTCTACGGCAAAATTCAATGGCGGTGCTACGCGTCGGTGGAGGAGACCTGCGCAGCGGCGGCCAAACTCATCGCCGACGGGCGCGTGATTGCGTGGTCGCGCGGCCGCATGGAGTATGGTCCGCGCGCGCTTGGCAACCGCAGCATTCTCGCCGATCCTGGCCACCCCGAAATGCGCGATCGCATCAACGCCATGGTGAAAAAACGCGAGGCCTTCCGGCCCTTTGCGCCGGCGTGTTCGACGGAGGAAGCGCACCGCTGGTTCGAAGTCGCGCCAGGCGCAGAATTCCCCTACATGATCAGCCTCGTCAACGTCCGCCCCGAGCTTCGCGACAAGCTGCCCGCGATTACGCACGTGAATGGATCCGCGCGCCTGCAAACCGTGAGCACAAAAGACAATCCCGACTTTCACGCGCTGCTTGTGGCAGTGGGCAAAACTACGGGCCGCGAGATGGTGCTGAATACCAGCTTCAATGTGAAAGGACAGCCCATCGTCAACACTCCTGAGGAAGCCATTGCGACCTTCCTCGACACCGGCATCGAGTATCTGTTTCTGGAGAATTTCCATGTTGCCCGCGCAATTGCTTGAGTGGAATCGGACCGAGGCCGATTATCCCCGCTCCAGCACCATTGCGGAACTTTTTGCCGCGCAGGCCGCGCGTACGCCCGATGCGGTCGCGGTGATTGCGCAAGGCCGCACGCTCACATATCGCGAGCTCGATGAAAGCGCGAATCGGTTGGCGCGCCGGTTGCAGAATCTCGGCGTGAAGCCCGATACACTGGTGGGCGTGGCGATGGGCCGCTCGGAAACTCTTGTCGTCAGCCTGCTTGGAATTCTCAAGGCCGGCGGCGCGTACGTTCCTCTCGATCCCACCTATCCGCCGGATCGCCTTTCGCTGGTGATTGAAGATTCCCAAATGCCGGTGCTGCTGACCACCGCCGCGTCGCGCGCGCATCTTCCGCCGGCTGCGGCAGGCCTCACAATTCTCGACGCTGAAGACACGGACCTCGAGCGCGAGAGCGCGAAAGCCGTCGTCTCGCAAGCAACGCCGACGAACTTTGCGTACGTGATCTATACCTCCGGCTCGACAGGCAAGCCGAAAGGCGTGATGGTCGAGAACCGCAACGTGGTGAATTTTTTCACCGGCATGGATCGTGCCATCGGGTGTGCGCCTGGGGTGTGGCTGGCCATCACCAGCGTGTCGTTCGATATCTCAGTGCTTGAGTTGCTCTGGACGCTCACGCGCGGGTGTACGGTTGTTGTGCACGGCGACGAAGGCTCGGCGACCATCGCCGATGAGATCACGCGCTACCGCGTCACGCATCTGCAGATGACACCATCACTGGCGCGCATGCTGACACTCGATCCGCGGGCCTACTCCGCGCTGGGCTCGCTCAAGCAAATGCTTCTCGGCGGTGAGGCCGTTCCCGCGGCGCTCATCCATCACCTACGCCAGGTTTTCAAAGGCGAGATACACAACATGTACGGGCCAACGGAGACCACGATCTGGTCCACGACTTGCCGAGTTGAAGATCGTGACACGAGCGTTTCCATTGGCAGGCCCATCGCCAATACGCAAATCTACATACTCGATCCCGATTTCAATCCCGTTCCGGTTGGCGAAATCGGCGAACTCTTCATCAGCGGCGACGGCCTGGCGCGCGGCTACTGGCGGCGGCCCGAGCTCACTGCCGAGCGCTTTATGACGATTCCCGGGCTTGGGCCGGATCGTATTTATCGCACAGGCGACCTAGCGCGTTTCTTGCCAGACGGCAACATCCACTTTCTCGGCCGCGCTGATTATCAGATCAAGCTGCGCGGGCATCGCATCGAGCCCGGCGAGATTGAGTCGGTGCTCGAGAAATTCCCGGGCGTCCGCCAGGCCGCTGTGGTCCTGCGCGAAGACCGAGAAGGCGATAAGCGGCTAGTGGCGTATCTCGTCGCCGAAACGGCGGGCTCCGCTGCTGCTTTGCGCGCGGCGGGCGATTTGCGCGCCGCGGCCGGCGCCAAGCTACCCGACTTCATGGTTCCTTCCGCATTTGTGTTCCTCAATGAGCTACCGCTCACCGGCAACGGCAAGATCGATCGCAAGGCGCTGCTCACTTTGCCTCCGCCGAACCTCGCTTTTGCTGCGGCCTCACACGGCGCCGAACCTTCGAGCGAGACGGAGCGCGTTGTGGCGCGCGCATGGCAACTCGCGCTGGGCATTCCATCAGTTGGACTAAACGACAATTTCTTCGATCTTGGCGCGCACTCGCTCACGGTGGCCGAAGCGCATGCCAAGCTCGAGGAAGTGCTGGGCCGCGAGATCGCTTTGCTCGATCTTTTTCAGTTCACAACGGTCAGCGCGTTGGCCGCACATCTCGACGCGGAATCGGGTGGAGCGCAGGCAGCGGCCAGTCAGCTCTCGGTGCGCGCCGCGCGCCGTAGATTGGCGCGCCAGCGGGAAACCAAAGCGCCATGAATTCCTCCACCATCGCGATTGTCGGCATGGCGGGCCGTTTTCCCGGAGCGCGCAACACGACCGAGTTCTGGCGGAATCTGCGCGACGGCGTCGAATCGATTCGCGATTTGACGGACGCCGAATTGCTCGCTGCCGGCGCCACGGCTGAGGATCTTGCCAACCCAGACTACGTGCGTCGTGCCGCGATTCTCGATGACGTGGCTCTCTTCGATGCATCGTTCTTCGGCTTCAGCCCGCGCGACGCCACCATCATGGACCCGCAGCACCGGCATTTTCTGGAGTGTGCGTGGGAGGCGCTGGAAGACGCGGCGCATCCGCCACGACAATTCTCCGGTTCGATCGGCGTTTTCGCGGGGTCGGGGATGAACACCTACCTGATCCACAATCTGCTCGCCAATCGCCGCCTCCTTGAATCCGCGGGCCTCTTTCAGCTCAAGCAAACCGGCAACGACAAGGACGTGCTGGCCACGCGCGTCAGTTATCAACTCGATCTGCGCGGACCCAGCATTAATGTGCAGACCGCGTGCTCCACTTCGCTGGTCGCGGTGCACATGGCCTGCCAGAGCCTGCTCAATTTCGAGTGCGACATGGCTCTCGCGGGTGGCGTGACCATCGAAATTCCGTATGGGCTCGGCTACGTTTATCGCGAGAGCGAGATTCTTTCGCGCGACGGCCACTGCCGCAGTTTCGACGCCCGCTCAAGCGGCACGGTTTTCGCAAGCGGCCTCGGGATCGTTGTCCTGCGCCGGCTTGAAGATGCGCTCGCCGATCACGATCACATTCGCGCTATTATTCTTGGATCGGCAATCAACAATGATGGCGCGCGCAAGGTTGGTTATCTTGCGCCCAGCGTGGAGGGCCAGGCCGAAGTGATTCGCGAAGCGCTGGACTACGCTGGCGTCCCTGCCTCCAGCATTTCCTATGTGGAAACACACGGCACCGGCACGCGCGTGGGCGATCCCATTGAAGTGCGCGCTCTGATGCAAGCATTTCGCGGCCTCGGCGCGCGCGGCACGACGGCTATCGGCTCGCTGAAATCGAACGTCGGTCATCTAGATGCAGCGGCCGGCGTTGCTGGCCTCATCAAGACCGTGCTTGCGCTGGAGCACGCGCAGATTCCCGCCAGCCTGCATTTCGAGAAGATCAATCCGCACATCGAGCTTGGAGGCGGTCCGTTTTACGTAAACAGCAAGCTCGCCGATTGGTTTTCGGCTGCAACGCCGCGCCGCGCGGGCGTCACTTCGCTCGGCATCGGCGGCACCAATGCGCACGTGATCGTGGAAGAGGCGGCCGCCGTCCTGCTCACCCGCCACAAGAAGACGTACGAAATTCTCACGGTTTCCACAAAGACCGAAGGCACCGCCGATCAGGCCTTTGCAAATCTTGCCGCGCATCTTGCAGAGCATCCGGAACTGAATTTTGCCGACGTTGCTTTCACTTGCCAACTGGGGCGCACGGCATTTCCGCACCGCCGCGCCGTCGTCGTCGAAGACGTGCGAGAGTCCATTGCCGCGCTCGCCGGTCTCGATCGCAAAAGGCTCATTGCCGGAACCGCGGGACGTGCCGCGCCGGTGTTTCTGTTTTCCGGCCAGGGCTCGCAATACGTGAACATGGGTCGCGAGCTCTATGAGAACGAAGCGGTTTTCCGCGAAACTCTCGATCTTTGCGCGAAGCATCTGCGCGAGCCGCTGGGCGTCGATCTGATTGCGGCGCTTTATCCGCCGGATTCCGAAAAGGATTCCTGTGCGGATCGTTTGAATCAGACGTGGCTCACACAGCCCGCGCTCTTCGCGATCGAATACGCGCTCGCCCAGTGGTGGCGATCGCTTGGCGTTGAGCCCACTGCCATGGCCGGCCACAGTATTGGCGAATACGTCGGCGCCTGCATCGCCGGCGTCTTTTCGCTCGAAGATGCGCTCGCGATCGTCGCTTCGCGTGGACGGATGATCAACGATCTGCCCGAGGGAGCGATGCTGGCCGTGCCGCTTTCCGCCGCCGAAATCACGTTGCCCAAGGAACTTTCTCTCGCCGCCATCAACAATCCCGCGATGTGCGTCGTCTCCGGCCCTGCGGATGCGATTGCCGCTTACGAAGAGTCGCTCGCCAAGCAATCCGTCGCCTGCCGCCGCCTGTTCACTTCGCACGCTTTTCACTCGGCAATGATGGAGCCGATTCTCGCGGCATTCGAGCAGCGGTTGCGCGGCATCGCATTCCACGCTCCGCGCATTCCCTATCTCTCGAATGTCACTGGCACGTGGATCAAGGCGGAAGAGGCCACGGACCCCGCGTACTGGGCGCGCCACATCCGCTCGACAGTTCGCTTCAGCGACAATCTTGCCGAGCTTTTCAGCGCGCCCGAGCGCGTGCTGATTGAATCCGGACCAGGCAACGCACTCACCACGCTCGCGCGCCAGCAGGGCGGACCTTCCGCGAAGGCGTTTGCATCACTCCCGCATCCGCGCGAGAACGTCTCGGCGTTGCGTTGCGCATTTGAAACACTGGGCCGACTTTGGACGCTCGGCGTGAATGTGGATTGGTCGAAGCATCACGCCGCCAGCTCTGTACAACGTGTTTCCCTGCCCACGTATCCGTTCGAGCGTCAGAAGTTCTGGATTGAGCCGGACACGATTGCGAAGGACGCGCAACCCGCGCCGGTGCTGAAGACGCCATCGGCAAATGCCGTCAGTGCCGACGAGGCTGTCTCGCTTTATCGCCGCGTTTGGACGCGCACGCCTCTGCTTGCAACCGCTACGGCCGAGCCAGGCCCCTGGCTGCTTTTCCGGGACACGTTCGGCATTGCTGATGAGATTGCCCGTTATCTCAAGGCTGCGAAGCAGAATTTCTCCTTTGTCGAATTTGGCGGCAGCTTCAAACAACTTGGGGACGGTCGCTACGCGCTACGTCCCGCTGCGCGCGCGGATTACGATGCGCTCGTTGCCGCTCTGCTCGAGTCTGGCGGAGTTCCGCGCAAAATCGTTCACCTCTGGTCTCTCTCGGCGGAAGCGAACGAGGCGCCGCTCGAAGAAACTCTCGACCGCAGCTTCTTCAGTCCTCTCTATCTGGCGCAGGCGCTCGCGGCGCAGGATCTTCAGGGCGTGCAGTTGGCGCTCGTCTCCAACCACTTGCAGCAGGTGGCAGCGGAGCCTGTGCGCAATCCTGCTCGCGCCGTGCTTCTCGGTCCCGCGCGCGTAATTCACAAGGAGCTTCCGGGATTCAGCTGCAAAGCCATCGATCTCGACTTTGACGCCGGCAAAGCGGCAGAGAGCGCGGCGCAACTCGTCGCCGAGATCAATGGCGCCAGCGAAAACTCCGCGATTGCGTGGCGCGGCGGCGAGCGCTTCGTTGAAACGCTCGAACCGCTCGCGCTTTCGGCCGCGCACGATCATCCGCGTCTTGAGCGTGGCGGCGTCTACCTGATCACTGGCGGACTTGGCGCGCTCGGCCTCACAGTGGCCGAGCATCTGGCGCGCGAGTTTCAGGCGTATCTTGTGCTTGTGGGCCACTCAGCGCTTCCGCCTGAAGCACAATGGGAATCTGCGCTCCAGGATGGCGCGTGCTCCGAGACCGAGAATGAACGCATCCGCAAGCTAATTGCGATTCGCTCACTGGCGGCGGGTTTGCTCGTTTTGCAAGCCGACGTGACGAACCTCGACGAGATGAAAGCCGCAGTCACACTGGCGCGCCTGCAATTCGGCAAAATCAGCGGTGTCTTCCACGCTTCCGGCGTGCTTGACGACGGCCCTCTTATGCTCACAACCGCAGCCAGCGCCACGCGTGTTCTCGATCCCAAGGTGCGCGGAACGCTCGTGCTTGAAGAGGCTCTGCGCGGCGAGCCGCTCGCTTGCTTTGTGCTTTTTTCCTCGGTTAGTTCCATCCTGCCGCCCGCGGGACAGGTGGACTACGCGGCCGCCAACGCGTTTCTCGACGCCTTCGCACTCAGCCGCAAAGGACCCGTCACCGCGATCAATTGGGGTGCGTGGCGCGAGATCGGCATGGCCGCGCGCGCCATCTCGCCGCATCCCTGGCTCGGAGAACGCCTGCTCGGGACGCTCGACGAAATCGTTTATGCGGACAGGTTTTCGCAGCAGCGCCGCTGGGTTGTCGCGGAGCACCGATTCAAGAACGGCATCGCACTGATTCCCGGGACAGGCCACCTTGAGATGGTCGCGGGAGCTTTCACTCACGGCTCAAGGCACGGCGCCGTCGAGTTCCGCGATGTGTTTTTCCTTGCGCCGTTGATGTTTTCTCCTGACGAGTCAAGAGAGGTGCGCGTGCAACTGCGGCGCGAACAAAGCGCTGAGGCTGCGAAAGGCGCGTTTCGTTTTTCTGTTTTTGCGCACAATGGCCAATGGGTCGAGCATTGCGCTGGAGTCATCGCGCCCTGCCGTTCACATCCCGCGGCTGCGGTAGATCGCGCCGCCATCGCCGCCCGCTGCCGCGTGCGCGAGATTGTCTTTGATGAGCGGAATCGCACCCGGCAGGAACGCCAATTCGAGTTTGGGCCGCGCTGGCGTTCGCTGCGCCGGTTGCATCTCGGCAAAGGGGAGGGCCTGGCGGAAATCGAGCTCGATGAAAAATTCTCAGCCGATGTCACCGCGCTTCGCCAGCATCCGGCGCTGCTCGACATGGCCACCGGCGCCGCGCTCTACCTTACGGAGGATTACGATCACTGCGACGATCTCTTCCTGCCCATCTCCTACCGCAGGATGAGCGTCTATCGCACCTTTCCCGCGCGCATTTATAGCCACATCCGCGGCCGGAAAGATAATCAACGCCGCAGCGAAGTGGAAACATTCGATGTCACCATTTTCGATGAGCAGGGACAGGTTCTGGCCGAGATCGAAGGATTCTCCATGCGCCGCATCGCCGATCCGGAGCGTGCCATGGAGGAATCAGGGCCGGCGGATGAAGCTGGCCACTCCAGTGGCGAGCAGGCCATTGAAATCGTTCCGCGGCCCGGCATCTCACCGATTGAGGGCGCGAGAACGCTCACGCGCATCCTGCTTGCGGATGCGCCCACCGCGGTCGTTGTCCTTGCGCAGCCGCTCGAAGCAATCGAAAGCAGCGCTCCAACGCCGCCGCGTAAGCCGACGGCCGAGCCCGCTTCCATTGCGGCAGCGGAGAGTATTGAGTCGACACTCGCTGGCTGGTGGCAGGAACTGCTCGGCGTCGATCAGATCAGCCTCGACGATGACTTCTTCGCGCTCGGAGGCCATTCGCTGATTGGCGTGCGTCTGTTTGCGAAGATCAAAAAGACTTTTCACGTGGATCTTGAGCTTGCCGTGCTTTTCGAAGCCCGCACGCCGGGCCAACTCGCCGAGGCGATTCGCAAAGCATGCGCGAGCGCCGATAGCGAGCAGAGGAAATGGTCCGCGCTGGTGCCCATCCAGCCCAATGGCTCGCGCCTTCCTCTTTTCTGCATTCACGCCGTGGGCGGCGACGTTCTCTTCTACGCGCAACTGGCCAAGGCGCTTGGCCCGAGCCAGCCGTTCTATGCTTTCCAGTCTCCGCTGATTGCCGATCCCGATCGGCGTGACCTTACCATCCCAAAAATGGCCGCGCTCTACATCAAGGAGATGCGTGCCTTCTTTCCGCAGGGCCCCTATCTGCTGGGGGCGGCCTCGTATGGAGGCTTTGTTTTATACGAAATGGCGCGGCAGCTCGAGGAGCAGGGCGTGACTCCCGCTGCGGTCATCATGTTCGACGTGCGCGTTCCCGACAGCGGCCGAAATTTTGGTATGGGCATCAAGCTCGCCAAGTTTTGGCGCAACATTCGCGAAGGCGGGGTTCGTTATCTCAGCCAGAAGATTTCGGAGAAGAGCGAATACTACTGGTCGCGATTCATGGAGCACGCAGTGCTTCCCGCGGGCGTGAATGCCTGCAAGATGATAGGCTGGCCGCTTTCGCCGGCATTGCGCTTTCATTGGATCTCGCAGGGACATTGGTACGCGCTCTCGCGCTACACCTTGAAACCTTTCCCTGGAAAAATCACGCTGGTGCGCGCCACAGATCAAGGACCGGAAGTGCTCGGCCGCCGCGAAGACCTCACGCTGGGCTGGGGTAGTCTCGCCCAGGGAGGCGTCGAGATCGTCGACGTGCCGACCAAGCACATGCTCATGCTCTTCGAGCCGTATGTGGCAACCTTCGCGGAGACGCTCAAGACGATCCTGCCGACGTAGTGTTTCATTACAGCGCAATCTTCGCGGGTCGGGGATTCGCTCAGGAAGGAAATCGCTCGCGCACCAATTGCAGGGCTTCTTCCGGCGTCGCGATGCTTCCCTCCAACTGTGCATCCTCAGCCGCACGCAGCATCACCTTGAATCGCGCGCCCGGCGGGTATCCCGCGGCAATCAGTTCCCTGCCCGTGATCAGCGGCTTCGGCCGCACTGCTTCCTCGGGCATCGCCTGCCAAAGGTCGCGCACAAACTCCCAGTTATCCAAGTTGCCGCTCGCGGCCAGGCAATCCATGCGGTGCAGAGCCAGGTGTTCGTCGAATCGATCGAGCCGGAAGAAGCGTTTGAGTGTGGAAGCCTTCATGCGTGGCGCATCCATGAATCGCATGTGGTTCTCGACGAGCGCCAGCACCTGCCGCGTCTCCTCGTTGGAAAAACGGAAGCCGCGGCAGATTTCAGCAACCATGGCGACGCCGATTTCCACGTGGCCGTCAAAACGGATGCGGTCGGGAGCGCGGCGGAAAGTCGGCGGCTTGCCCACGTCGTGCAACAGCGCGCCCCATGCAAGAGTCGTGCTGCATCCCGGCGGCAACTGCTCAAGCAACATCAGCGTGTGGATCCACACGTCGCCCTCGGGGTGAAATTGCGGCGGCTGCTCCACGCCCTTCATGCTCGCGATCTGCGGCAGCACTTCGGCGAGCAGTCCGGTTTCGTCGAGCAACTCAAAAGCGCGGCGCGCATGGCCCTCGGTGAGCATTTTTGTGAGCTCGTCGCGCACACGCTCGCGGCTGACGGCGTGAATGCGCGGGGCGAGAGAGCGAATGGCGCGCTGGGTTTCAGGCTCCAGATTGAAGCCGAACCGTGCCGCGAACCGAACCGCACGCAACATGCGCAGATGGTCCTCTGCAAAGCGCAGTTCCGGACGCCCGATGGCGCGCACCACGCCCGCATCGAGATCAGCGAGGCCGCCGACGCAATCGATCACTGCGAAGCGGAGAAGTTTCGGATCACGAACACACTCGTCCAAAAGGCTGCTCCCACGCAGTGGGCGCAGCGGGTCGAGCAGCAGCCCGTTAATCGTGAAATCGCGGCGCTGCACGTCCTCCTGGGCGCTCATGGTGTAACGCACCGCATCGGGATGGCGGCCATCTGAATAGGCCAGGTCTGAACGGAAGGTCGCGACTTCGGTCACAAAGCCGGCGTCTTTCGTCTCCGGCGCGACCAGAACCACTCCGAAATGCGCGCCCACGGCAAAGGTCCGCGGAAACATATCCAGCACGACGTCGGGCGTCGCATTGGTCGCCACATCGTAGTCGGCCGGCTCGCGCCCCAGCAGCAGGTCGCGTACGCAGCCGCCGGCGAGATACGCTTCGAACTTATGGGCGCGAAGAATTTCAATGATCTGCAAAGCTGCTTCGTATTGGAGTGTGCTGCCCATGGTCGCTGTTTCTATTGTCACCCCGGGTGGCGGGACGAGCGAAGTGACAATCTGACCTCGTGATTTTGCAACGATCTTCGGGCGAGTGCGGGTCTGGAGACCGGCGCTACGCAATACACTGAGATTATGCCCGGTTCCGGCCTGATTCTCGGCATTGAAAGCTCCTGCGACGAAACTGCCGCGGCGATTGTGGAGCGGGGCGCGCGTACCGTTTCTTCTGTGGTGGCTTCGCAGATCACCACGCACGCGCGATACGGCGGCGTGGTACCGGAGTTGGCGAGCCGCGAGCACCTCCGCGCCATTGTTCCCGTGGTCCGCGCGGCGCTGGCCGAAGCGCACCTTACCCTCGCCGATCTCGATGCCATCGCTGTGACCTCCGGCCCGGGACTTGCCGGCGCGCTTCTGGTGGGTATCACGTATGCCAAGGCGCTCGCCTTTGCGAATCATCTTCCGTTGATTGCCGTGAATCATCTTGAGGGCCACATTCACGCGGTTCTGCTGAACGAATGCGAGGAGCGCCGGGGGACAACAGTGACGGCGGATGCAGATTCCCCGCCCGCGAAGGATGCGTGGGCATCCGCTAGGCAAAGAAGCAACCGCAGATCCTTCGACTCGTCCGCCGCGGGCGGACTCGCTCAGGATGACAACGGTGAGATGAGCGACGATACGGCGCTGGCGCTGGTCGTCTCTGGCGGGCACACGCACCTTTATCTGGCGCGCCCGGCGCAAGGGTCGTGGAATTACGCGCTGGTGGGCCGCACGGTGGACGATGCCGCAGGCGAGGCCTTCGACAAGGTCGCGAAACTGCTCGGCCTCGGCTATCCCGGCGGTCCGTGGATCGACGCGCTGGCAAAGTTCGGCAATCCCAGCGCCGTGCCGTTCTCGTTCGCGCAGATCAAAACCAAAGTGCACCTCGGCGGCAAGCCTGCGCGTACCAAGGCTGCGAAGACCGCGCCGATTGCGCGCCTCGACCCGCATTTTCTGTTCTCGTTTTCAGGAATCAAGACGGCAGTGCTGCGCTACGTGGAGCTGCACGGGTTGCGCGCCGAGGCAAGGGCGCGCGTGAGCCACGTGCTCAATAGTTTTCGCCCGCCGCAATCGCACGAAGAGGCTCTCGCTCTCTGCCCGCAGCAGACGTTGGATCTGATCGCCAGTTTTCAGCGCGCGGTAGTCGGCGACCTGATGAAGAAAACCTTCGCGGCTGCGCAGTCGCTCGGCACGCGGCGCATTCTGGTCACCGGCGGCGTGGCTGCCAATCGCGAGCTCCGCGAGCGCTTCACGCGAGAAGCTGCGGCGCGCGGCGTGCGGATTTCCTTCCCTACTCTCGCTCTCTCCACCGACAATGCCGCAATGATCGCAGCCGCCGCATGGCCGCGTCTGCTGGCCGGTGATTTCGCTCCGCCGGAACTGAGCGCCGACCCTTCGCTCGCCTTGAGCTGATGTGGTACTTCGCCAATGTCGTGGGCCACGTTGCGATGCGGGCAAGTAGTTCTTTCGTCCCCTGCGGGGGCTGGCGTCCGCTTTGCCACGCCTTCCCCAAGGCTCACGCCTGGGGTTATGATCTTTCGCCCGCTTTGCGGGCTTTGTGCTCTAACCATCTCAAATTGTCGAAATGAATTACGCTTCGCACTATTCGTTAGTTCAAGCGACATGAGAAGCTTGAGTGGGCGTGTTAGACTTTTTTGTTCGGAGGACGATGCATGAGGAATTTTTTGCGGATCGCTGGGCTGGTTGCTTTCCTGGCGGTGCTACCAGCGGCGAACGCGGCAGACGTGAGTGGGACCTGGAAAGGCGCCTTCGATTTTCAGGGCACGAACCTGCCGTTGACGTTCCAATTCACGGTTGCGAACGGCGCGGTGACAGGGACCGTGGAAGGAATGCTGACCACACCGGCCCAAATCCACGACGGCAAAGTGGATGGTGGCACCTTAACGTTCTGGGTAAACAGCGACTACCAGGGACAGACTTACAAGCTGGTGTTCAAGGGAGCAGTTTCTGCGACCGGGGATCAGATTGCATTCACCTTTGGGACAGAGGATGGAAGCTGGGGCGCGCAGATGACGGTGGCCAGGAGCGCGGAGACGGCGCCGGCGCCTGCCGGCCTCGATGTTACGGGAACATGGAAAGGGAACTTTGATTTTCAGGGCACGAGCATGCCGCTGGCGATCCATTTGACGAGCTCGGCCGGCGTAGTGACGGGAACGGTGGAGGGGCTGCCGACGACACCGGCGGAGATTCATGAAGGCAAGCTGGACGGCGACACGGTGACGTTCTGGTTGAACACCGACTATCAGGGACAGACGTACAAGCTGCTCTACAAAGGGAAAATATCGGCTGGACAGATCGCGTTCACTTTTGGGACCGACGATGGAAGCTGGGGCGCGCAGATGACGGCGACGAAGAGCGCGGAGACAGCGCCTGCGTCTGCCGGGCCGGATGTGACGGGAACATGGAAAGGGAGCTTTGAATCTCAAGGCACGAACTTTTCGCTGACCATCCATTTGACGAATGCGGCCGGCGTGGTGACGGGAACGGTGGAAGGGTTGCCCACGACGCCCGCGGAGATTCACGAAGGCAAGCTGGACGGCGACACGGTTAGCTTCTGGTTGACGACCGATTACCAGGGCCAGAATTACAAGGTGATCTGCAAGGGTAAGGTCTCGGCCGGAAAGATCGCGTTCACCCTCGCGCTCGAAGATGGAAGTTGGAGCACGGACATGGTAACGACGAAAGCGATGTAGGGGCCGAGAATCTGGAGCAAACCTCAGAAATCATGGGATGATGGGCTGCGCACTGTTAGTCTCTAGCTAGCCGTTTCCCCACGGTGCGGTTCAGGAGGTCGTCCATGCTCGACACCAGCGATGCGCGAGGTGTGCCCGCGCTGGACGATGCGTCGAGCGATGCGCCGGCGCGTGCGCAGGACGAGGCCATCGGGCGGAGTGCGCAGCGCAAAGCTGCGGTGCACCTTCTGCCGCTGCTCGCCGTTGGCTACGGCCTGGCCTACATGGACCGCATCAATATCAGCTTTGCCTCTTTGCAGATGAACCGCGATCTGCACTTCAGCGCATCGGTCTACGGGTTTGGCGCGGGACTCTTCTTTATCGGATATGCGCTGTGCGAGGTGCCGTCGAATCTGCTGTTGCTGCGCTTCGGCGCCAGGCGCTGGCTGGCGCGCATCATGTTCACCTGGGGATTGCTCGCGGCAGCGACGATGTTCGTGCGCACGCCGCTCGAGTTCAACGTGCTGCGGTTTCTGCTGGGTATGGCGGAGGCCGGATTCTATCCCGGGGTGATCTTTTATCTGACGCTGTGGTTTCCCGCGCGCATGAGAGCGCGGGCGGTGAGCCGGTTTTACATTTCGCTGCCGCTGAGCTCGGTGGTGATGGGCTCACTAGCGGGTTGGCTGCTGGGACTGGGCGGCAAGCTGGGGCTCGCGGGCTGGCAATGGCTATTCCTGGTGGAAGGATTGCCAACTGCGATTTTCAGTCTCGTGATGCTGAAGATGCTGCCTGACAGTCCGGCGAAGGCGACCTGGCTGACTGCGGAAGAAAAGGCGTGGCTCGAACGCCAGCTAAAGGCCGACGGCGAAAAGGCGCACCTGGGACATAGCGCGGGCGTCGCGCGGGCGCTGCTTGAGCCGAAGGTGTGGATGATTGGCGCTTACTTCTTTTTCGCGCTCTTGACCAGCTACGCCTACAGTTTTTCCGCGCCGGCAATTTTGCAGGGAACGACGGGATGGAGCGTAAAGAATGTGGGGTACCTGGTGGCGTGCTTTGGATTGGCGGGCGCCGTGGGGATGCTCCTGAACAGCGCGCGCTCCGATCGCAGAGGCGAGCGGGCGTTCCATTGCATCGTCCCCTGCGTGGTGATGGCGGCCGGCTTTTTGACGGCGAGTTATGCGAGGGAACCGTGGCTGGTGGTGGCTGCGCTGGCCGCGAGTTTCGTCGCGTTCATGTCGATGCTGGGGCCGGCAAACGCGGTCCCCATGCAGTTTCTTGCCGGACGAGCAGCAGCCGCGGGCATTGCGGCCATGAACACGATTACGATGTTCGCCGGATTCGCGGGTCCGTATTGGATGGGCGTGATGAAGGACGCCACAGGAAGTTACGCGGCGGGATTGAGGGGGCTGGCGCTGCCTTGCCTGCTTGCGGCGGGGACGATGTATGCGTTGACGCGAAGCCTGGCGCGGCGGCCCGTTGTGACCGTTGCGGAACTGGCGAAAGAAGCAGTGTGACGAAGCGGCGGGTCGAAACAGACGTTGTCGCCAATCAAATTAAAGAGCGCCGGAGTTACCAAAGCGTCGCGAAGTCGCGCGAAGAACTTACGGCCTTCTCGAATCAAGAGAGATCCTCTCGATATTTTCTTACCCGTTCTGCAACTCGATTGCGAGTTTCCGTGTCTAATTGAATAAGAACTTCTTGCATGGATGAAAAGATGCGGCACAGCCGGCCGTGGTCTGCGGTGATTGTGCGTCACTGCGAGGCACGGGTTGAGCCTGTGTTGTGCCGGGTTTCAGACATGGACGCGCGCGACGGACGCGAACGGAGAGCAGCGATGAACGAAAAGAGGGCGTGGATGTGGCGGTGCGCGAGTATCGGGGCGTTGGCGCTCGCGACTCTAATGGGAATGACAGGATGCACCGCGGTCAGAGTCAAGCTAGGGGCGAGAGTACATATCGACAAGTTGCCCGTGACCACGATCGAGGCGAGCTTGCTGAACGGACCCGCGATCAGGCCGGGGCAGAATTCGCCGATGGTTGTGACGTTCACCGATGCGACCGGCAAGGTTTGGGTTACGGAGGGCGCGGGCCAAGGCAAGATTCTGTGGTCCGACCTGACCGTGTCGGCGAGCGTGGTGACGGTAAACAAGAAAGGCGTGCTCAGTTTGCCGCACGACCCGCGCAAGAGCGACGGCAAAACCGGGCAGGTGGAGATTTCAGTTCCGAGCCACCCAGAGTTGCACGCATCGTTGACTGTCCCCGTGAGCTACAGCTTTCCGTTTGCGGCGAGTTTTAGCGGAGCCAGTGGAATGTCTGGGACGAATGGGACCGACGGGAGCGATGGCATGTCGGGATCGAGCGGTTCGATGGGATCGTGCGTTCCAGACAGCACTTCTGCGGGAGGAGACGGAGGCACCGGCACGGACGGAAGCGACGGCGGCAGGGGCGGTGATGGCGACAATGGCGGCAATGCGCCTCCAGTAAAAGTCATGATCGCTTTGCAGCCGGGCGCTCAACCGCTGCTGCAGGCGGTTGTGAGTGCGCCCGGTCGCAAGGATCGGCATTTTCTCATTGACCCACAAGGCGGTTCGCTCACCATCACATCCGTTGGAGGAGCGGGAGGCAGCGGTGGCCGCGGCGGAAAAGGCGGCAGGGGTGGCTCCGGCGGATCGGGCGGAATCGGTTGCCCGAACGGCTCAGACGGCAGAAGTGGATTGGATGGGCACGACGGCATGCCGGGAAGCGACGGATTCCCTGGAAGCGCCGGCGTAATCACGATTGTTTACGATCCCGCGGTGAAACCATTCCTCGCGGCGATTAAGACTTCCAACAAAGGCGCGCCGGCTCCGGTGTATCAGGAGGCTCCCGTGGGGCCTCTCTGGTAGGGTTTTTTGATGCGCGCGGTGAAGCGGCGGAAGATCAAATTGTCGCGGCGGCTGGCAGGATGTCTTCCACGTCGACCCATTGCGTGGGATAGTTGCCGGTGTAGCAGGCAGTGCAGTAGCCCACGTTGCTTTCATCGCGTACGCATTTCAGCAATCCGTCGAGCGACAAATACGCCAGCGAATCCGCCTCGATATAGTGGCGAATTTCCTCGACGGAGTTGTTGGCCGCGATGAGCTCTTTCTTGCTGGGCGTGTCGACTCCGTAATAGCACGGCGAAATGGTGGGCGGGCAACTGATGCGAAGGTGCACTTCCGCAGCGCCGGCACCGCGCACCATGCGCACGATTTTACGGCTCGTCGTTCCGCGGATGATGGAATCGTCAATGAGGATGACGCGCTTGCCTGCAAGGAGATTGTGCACGGGGTTGAGCTTGAGGCGGACGCCGAAGTCCCTGACGCGCTGTTCAGGTTCGATAAATGTACGGCCAACGTAATGGTTGCGGATGAGGCCGAACCGGAAAGGGATGCCGGCCTCTTCAGCGTAGCCGAGCGCGGCGGTGACGCCGGAGTCGGGCACGGGCACGACCACATCGGCGGGCACGCCGGACTCGCGTGCGAGTTGGCGGCCCATCTGGTCGCGCGACTCCTGCACCCAGCGGCCGAAGATGCGCGAGTCAGGGCGCGCGAAGTAGACGTGCTCGAAGATGCAGCTCGATTGCGGAATGCCGCTCGCATACTGGCGGCTGGTGACGCCGTCTTCAGAAACCATGACCAGTTCGCCGGGTAGAATGTCGCGGACGAATTCGGCGCGGAGCAGATCGAACGCGCAGGATTCCGACGCGAAGACGACGGTGTCGGGCCCGCCGGGATTTTTCATGCGGCCCATGGAGAGCGGGCGAAAGCCGTGCGGATCGCGCGCGGCAAAGATGCGGTCGCGCGTCATCATGACAATGGAAAAAGCGCCTTCGACCTGCGAGAGCGAATCGGCGATGGCGTCGACCAGCGAACCCGCGCTGGAGTGCGCGATGAGTTGCACGATGATTTCGGAGTCTGAGGTGGTTTGGAAATATGCGCCGTCGCGCTCCAGGCGGGAGCGCACGTTGCCCAGGTTGACCAGGTTGCCGTTGTGCGCGATGGCGATGAGGCCCTTGGTGGAGTCGACGCGAATGGGTTGAGCGTTGAGCAACGCGGAATCGCCGGTGGTGGAGTAGCGGGTGTGGCCGATGGCCATGTGGCCGGGAAGCTTGGCCAGCACGTCGTCCGTGAATATCTCCGAAACCAGGCCCATGCCTTTGATATTGGCGAGGCGATGGCCGTCGGCGGTGGCAATGCCGGCTGACTCCTGGCCGCGATGTTGTAATGCGTAGAGGCTGAGGTAGGCTTCGCGCGCCGCGTGGGGATGGCCGTAGACGGCGACGACGCCGCATTCTTCGTGGAGCTTGTCGCCAGAGGCGACAAGCTCCAGGGAGCGAGGGAGCAAGGGAGCGAGGGAGCCACGTGATTGCGCGTGAAGATCTGCAGAAATATCTGTGACGCCGGGGACCCCCTGAAACAGCAACCGGCTCATGCGGGGACCTCGTCATGGAGATTGGCTTCAAGCGCGGAGGCCCAGAGAGTGCGCAACTCGGTGAGGGGCGCGGAGATGAAGGTCTCACCGTCGACCAAAATTTCAAGCCGATTGCCACCGGTGGTTCCAATGCGTGCAGAGAGGAAGTTGTACTGATTGGCCATGGCGTCGATTTCGGCGACATCGCTGTGATCGGCGGTGACGAGGATCGTGGAAGCGGGCTCAGCGAAGAGGCCGAAGAGCGGATGCGCGAGAAGCGATGGATCCTGCTCGACGGTGGCGCCGATGCCTTTGGTGAATGCGGCCTGCGCGAGCGCGACAGCGATGCCGCCGTCGGAGATGTCGCCCGCGGAGTGGATGAGCTTGCGCCACGCGAGCACGGCCAGCATATTGTGCAGATTGGCTTCGGCATCGAGATCAAGCGCGGGCGGATTACCCCAGAGGCTGCTCAGGATCACTTTGGCGAATTCGGAGGAACCGAATGCGGCGAGATTGGCAGCGGCTTCAGTGTCGGATGCGTCCGCCTCTTCACGCGCTCTCGGTTCGCGCTCCAGCACAGGAAGCGGGTACTGGCTGATAGGCGGAGGATTGAGGGGAACCTTAAGCTTTGGATCCGGCTCCTGGCCGCGCGGAATCGGCCAAAGCAGCACGATGGCGTCCTTCTCGCGCTGGAAGTGCGAGGGCACTGCCTTCGCCGCGTCTTCCAAAATGCCAACAATGCCGAGGACCGGCGTGGGATAGATGCCTTCACCGCGTGTCTCGTTATAGAGAGACACATTGCCGCCGGTAATCGGCGTACCGAGCGCCGTGCAGGCTTCGGCGATGCCATCGATGGCGGCGGAAAGCTGCGCCATGATCTCGGGCTTCTCCGGATTGCCGAAGTTGAGGCAGTTGGTGGCGGCGACGGGCGTTGCGCCGGTGCACGCGACTTTGCGTGCGGCCTCCGCTACGGCGTGCATGGCGCCGAGCTTGGGATCGAGATACGCCCAGCGGCCGTTGCCATCGAGAGCCATGGCGAGACCGCGTTCCTGGCCCGGAGTTCCCGTGCCCTTGATGCGCATCACGCCGGCTTCGCCGCCGGGACCCTGCACGGTATTGGTCTGCACCATCGAGTCGTACTGCTCGTGGACCCAGCGCTTGGAGCAGATGTTTGAGGAAGCGAGCAGTTTTTTAAAATCCGCCAGATAGTCGCGGTCTTTGGCCAGTTCAGCGAGCGCTTCAGCCGGAGGGTCAAGCGGAACGGGCGACTTCCATGTGCCGACGGGCCGATGGTAGAGCGGTGCATCGTCGGTGAGCGATTGATTAGGAATGTCGGCGACCAGCACGCCGTGATGGCGGATGCGCAAGCGCGGCTCGGGCTGCACGGTGCCGACAATAACGGCGTCGAGACCCCACTTCGCGAAGACGCGCAGCACTTCGTCTTCGCGGCCTTTTTCCGCGACCAGCAGCATGCGCTCCTGGCTTTCAGAAAGCATGATCTCGTAGGCGCTCATGCCGGTTTCACGCTGCGGAACCAGATCGAGTTCGACATCGAGGCCTACGCCGCCGCGCGCGCCCATCTCGCAGGTGGAACAGGTGAGGCCGGCAGCGCCCATATCCTGAATGCCCACGATGGCGCCGGTCTGCATGGCTTCAAGACATGCTTCGAGCAGCAGCTTCTCCATGAACGGGTCGCCGACTTGCACGTTGGGGCGCTTGGCCTCAGTTCCTTCGTGGAATTCTTCGCTCGCCATCGTCGCGCCGTGAATGCCGTCGCGGCCGGTCTTGGCCCCGACATAGATCACGGGATTGCCCGTGCCGCTGGCCTTGGCGTAGAAGATCTCGTCCTTGCGGACGAGGCCGAGCGCAAATGCGTTCACCAGCGGGTTGCCGCTGTAACAAGGCTCGAATTTGGTTTCGCCGCCGAGGTTGGGCACGCCAAAGCAGTTGCCATAACCGGCGATGCCGCCTACCACGCCCTCGACGACGGAGTGATTTCTGTGCACGAGACCGCGATCGGCGGCGTCCGGTTCAATGGGCCCAAAGCGCAACGAGTCCATCACGGCCAGCGGCCGCGCGCCCATGGTGAAGATGTCGCGCAGAATGCCGCCCACGCCGGTGGCCGCGCCCTGGAAGGGCTCAATGTAGCTGGGATGGTTGTGGCTTTCGATCTTGAAGGCGCAGGCCCATCCGTCGCCCACGTCGATGATACCGGCATTTTCGCCTGGGCCCTGCACCACGCGCTCGCTTTTCGTGGGCAGGCGCTTCAGGTGCACGCGGCTCGACTTATATGAGCAGTGCTCGCTCCACATCACGCTGTAAATTCCCAGTTCGGTGAGCGAAGGCGTGCGGCCGAGGGCCGCGAGAATGCGATCGTACTCCTCCGCAGTGATGCCGTGCTGGGCCAGCAACTGCGGGGTTACGGTGGTTGGCTCGGGAACGACGGCGGAGGATGATCTGGTCATCGTTGATGCCTCCATTGTCGCATGGGAGTCGCGAGCACGAACCGGAATGCGGATGTGGAAAGCCGGTTGCGTTCGCGTTGCCACCCGCAGCGGGGCAGCCATACCCGGCCTGGCCACGCAGGCGAGTCAATCTGTGGCAGATAAGGCAAGGCTTATGCGATACTTGGGAAGCGGAATCCCCTCCCAGGCCGGGATGGCGGAACTGGCAGACGCAGCAGACTCAAAATCTGCCGACCCTTGTGGTCATGGGGGTTCGACCCCCCCTCCCGGCACTCAAGTGATTTATAATCAATAAGTTACAGTTCTTTTCTAGCGGCCATATGGCGTGCGGACGGATCACTCGGGATACCGTCTGATTAATAATCGCGGCGATCCCGCGCATGTGCGATCTATGGAATGCTTCCCGCAGTCAATTTCTTCAACGCCCATTCAAAGTCCGGAAAGGAGCAGGAGAAATCGGCACGGCTGCAGGCGGGGATGAAGACCGGCACGCGGACGGGCGGGTTCTGGCTCGTGAGTACGGTTGAGGATCTCATCTGCTCGAGAGTCTGGGTAGTGTAGACGACGCGCACGAAATCTTCGCCGCCGGCCGCGGGCTGCCACAACTCAAATATCAGCGCTCCGCCGGGAGGCGTGTCATCGCGCCGCCCGTCGGCGATCCAGTCCAGGTCCAGCAGTCCAGCGATGCTGGCAATGTTGGTATCGTGTCCAATGAGGAAAAGCGCGCGGTCACTTACGCCGCTGATCGCTCCAGCCACAGGCTTGCCCATTTCGGCCTGTGAGAGAGACAACGCAATTTGATGGAGCAGGTTTGACGCCTGGGCGCGCGCAATCGGCTCGGGACGCTGCGAGAATTCCGATGCGGCCGTATGCAACTCCAGGAGAGAGCGCAGGTTTGTGCCGTTCGCACAGCCCCATCCGACGTTCGCTGCGTCCATGTCTTCGGTGTATTCGAGAAGAAGATTCTCGGTGAGCGTCGACGCCGTGCTCAAAGGGCCACGCAGATCCGCGAGGTGATCTCCGGGTCCGGACGTGAGCTTGGCGGGAATCTCCAGAATGGACTGCCGGTTTGCCGCAGGCGTCGCAGGATGCCCGCAATGCCCGAGAATTCTGTCCAGCTCGGTGAGCTGCGTGTGATAGGCCTCGGTAGGATTGTTGGGATTGCCTCCGATGCGTCCGCTAATGGCGGCAACGGCCAGCGCCGGATCGAGCGAAGCGTGATGCGCTCCAAGCGGATGGAAGAGTTCATCCCGTGTGCCTTCCGCTATTCCCTTTACCGCCGGCGCGCATCCCGGAAATAATCCGGCCGCCAGCGCTTTTCCTGTTTCCCGCGTGCGCTGGTCGGAGTCGGCATAAAACGTGACGCGCGCCGCATCCTCGCAACCCGTCGCGGAGAGCAGGCCTTCGCCGGAAAGCAGTAGCCGGTCGTAGGCGCCAAAGATCTGCATCAACTGATAGCCGTGCGCGGTGAGATAGCCGGGGGGCACATCCCAATCGGGCCAGGATGCAGCAGAGTACGCGTTGTATTGAGCCGGCTTGCCGGTTGGGGAGCGCACCCCGTGCCGGCTTAAGTAGACAACGAATTTGATTTTCTCCGCTGGGTTCGGCGAAGCCGTGTGTGCCGTTTGTGCTGGTAGCGAAGCGGAGAGGATAGCCAGAAAGCCGGCTACGTAAAGAAGACGCCGTGACATGCAACTCCTCGTTGTGAACGCTGCCGGACGCTGTAAGTCCTGAGACTTGACGCTGCAGGATACCGTACCGGTCCGGAATCAAAACATCTATCGTAAATAACGGGGTACGCGCCATTGGCGATGACGAATACCCCGTACTCGGACTCACAGTTCGTGCGGGATTACTTCTCGCCGCCCGCGAAAGTGTACCGCAGGCCGCCTGTGTAAGTCGGCTTGTAATACTCGCGCTGGTTCACGAACTGGGTGCTGCCCTGGTAGTAACCGAAGACCTCGTTGTTGAGGTTGAGGCCGACGAGCTTGGCACTCAGCCCGCGCCAGATTCGATAACTGGCTTGGGCATCTACCTGATAGTGAGATAGCGTC